>Ga0214471_10000187_pt1 | contig 57412 bp, 56 predicted proteins | sample RVTome_5_FD_207665 | JGI IMG/M metagenome (GOLD analysis project Ga0214471, IMG submission 207665) | Soil microbial communities from uranium-contaminated site in the Upper Colorado River Basin, Wyoming, United States - RVT142D155 | ecosystem: Environmental > Terrestrial > Soil > Contaminated >... | reverse complement strand
GGGTGCTGTCGGCGAAGAAGCAATACAGCATCTTCGATTACACCACGACCACCATCAGCTTCTTTGGCTTCTCGGTTCCGATCTTCTGGTTCGCCCTGGTGCTGCAGGCGCTGGCGACGACCTTCTTCCTAAGGACGGGGATACGGCTCTTTTACACCTTCGGCCAGTCGAGCCTCAATGCAGCCAACCCGTTCCTCGATCGCGTCCAACACATGGTGCTGCCGATCGTGACCCTGGCCTACGTCAACGTGGCCACATATAGCCGATATCAACGAGCGTCGATGCTCGACGTCCTCCACTCCGACTACATCCGCACTGCACGAGCCAAGGGACTGAGCGAGCGGACCGTGACCATGAAGCACGCGCTTCGAAACGCCCTGATCCCAATCGTCACCGTCGCCGCCCTCAACTTTGGAGCGGTACTGGGTGGAGCTGTGATCACCGAGACAATCTTCGCCTGGCCGGGGATGGGCAAGTTCTTCATCGACTCGCTGATCCGAGGTGAGGTTCACACCCTCATGGCCTGGCTGATGGTGACTGCGGTGGCAGTGATACTCGCCAACCTGGTGGCCGACATCATCTATGGATTGCTCGATCCCAGGATCAGATATGACTGACCAGCAGGTGCACCCCGACGAGGCCCTGGAGACCGAGGTGACCCGGGCCGCGCTCGACTCGGTGCACCTCGAAGGACTGGAGATCCAGTCGCTCACACAATGGCAGCTGGCGAGACGGAAGTTCTTCCAGCACCGCCTGGCCATGACCGCCCTGGTGATCTTGACCGTGGTGGCCGTAGCCGCCCTGTTCGCCGACTACATCGCTCCCTATCCATTCGACGCGCCCAACGTGCCCGATCGCTCCTTGGCGCCGACTTTCGAGGGTTTCCACATCTTCGGGACCGACAAGATCGGGCGCGACTACTTCTCAAGGACCTTGTATGGGACGCGGACCTCGCTCTACGTCGCCTTCATCGTGGCCAGCGTGTCGACATTCCTCGGCATCGTGATCGGCGGCATCGCCGGGTATTACGGGGGGAAGGTCGACAACCTGCTGATGAGAATGACCGACCTCTTCCTCGTCGTCCCCTTCCTCGCAGTCCTGCTGGTCCTCTCGGCGTTCCTCGGCGCCGGCAACCCGGTGCGGGTGGCCTTCATTCTCGCGGTGCTCTTCTGGACCGGGCTGGCGCGCATCGTCAGGGGGGAGTTCCTCGGATTGAGGGAGAAGGAATTCGTCGAAGCGGCCAAGGTGCTCGGTGCCTCCGACAGTCGCATCATTTTCAGACACATCCTGCCCAACACGGTGGGGCCGATCATCGTCAACGCCACGTTGATCGTGGCCACGGCGATCCTGGTAGAGGCTGCTCTCAGCTTCCTTGGCTTTGGCATCCAGCCGCCGTTTCCCGCACTCGGCAAACTCATCTCGGACGGGCAGGACTCGCTCACCACGCAGTGGTGGCTCGCCACTTTCCCCGGATTGACCATCGTCCTCATCGCGCTGTGCATCAACTTCATCGGTGATGGCTTAAGAGACGCCCTCGACCCCAAGCAACGCATCAGGTGACGGAGCCAGTTCTCGCGATCCGCGACCTGGTCGTGGAGTTCGACACACAGGATGGCGTCGTTCACGCCGTCGACGGTGTCAGCTACGAGGTATATCCGGGGGAGACATTGGGCGTGGTCGGGGAGTCGGGCTCCGGCAAGAGCGTGACCGTCCTCGCCGCCCTGGGCCTGATCCAGATGCCACCCGGCCGGATCGCACGTGGGCAGGTCCTGTACAAGGGTCGCGACATCGTCGGTCTGCCTATCGATGAGCTGAGGAAGATCCGGAACAAGGAGATCGCCATGATCTTCCAAGACCCGATGACCTCGCTCAACCCGGTGTTCACCGTTGGCAACCAGATCGCCGAAGCCCTGCTCGCCCACAACGACAACATGTCTAGTGATCAAGCCAGGGCCGAGTCTGTCGGCTTGCTCGACATGGTGGGAGTTCCCAACCCCGACCGGCGTTTCGACCAGTATCCCCACGAGTACTCCGGTGGGATGCGTCAGCGGGCAATGATCGCCATGGCCATGGCCAACAAGCCGTCGGTCCTCATTGCGGATGAGCCGACCACCGCCCTCGACGTGACAATCCAAGCTCAGGTGCTCGAAGTGATGAAGGTGGCCGCCGAGGAGACCGGCGCAGCCACGATCATGATCACCCACGACCTCGGTGTGGTGGCGGAGATGGCCGACCGTATCTCGGTCATGTATGGGGGCAAGGTGGTCGAGACCGGCACCGTGGAGGACCTCTATCACTCGCCCCGGCATCCGTACACCCTGGGCCTGATGATGAGTCTCCCACGTATCACCGGAGACCTGACGCGGTTGCTGCCGATTCCGGGCAACCCGCCTTCCCTGATCAGCAGACCTCCCGGTTGTTCCTTTCACCCACGATGCAGGATGTCCGAGGGCCGGGAGCTCTGCCGGACCGTGGTTCCCGAATTGGCGGAGGTCTCGGAGAAGCACTTCAGCGCATGCCACTTTTGGGACGAAGTGGCCGACGAGGTTTTGCGCGAGGCCGCCGCCACGGGGATGTCAGCCCGTGAGGGTCGCCTTGACTGAGCTGGGTGTTCGGGAGGGCGGTGCTGACGTGGCCAGAGGAACGGTGCTCGAGGTCGAGAACCTGAAAGTGCACTTTCCGATCAAGGAGGGGGTGCGTCGCCGGACGGTAGGCAACGTGTACGCCGTCGACGGGGTCTCGTTCGAGGTGGGTCACGCCGAGACACTCGGTCTGGTCGGGGAGTCCGGGTGTGGCAAGTCGACGACCGCCAGGGCCATCATCAGATTGGTCGCTCCGACCGAAGGCAGGATCGTCTTCTTGGGGAACGACATCACCGATCTCAGTCGCAAAGAGATGCGACCGGTGCGAAGAGACATCCAGATCGTCTTTCAGGATCCCTATGCCTCGCTCAACCCGAGGATGACGGTTCGCGAGATCATCGCCGAGCCATTGAGGATCCACGGCATGTACGACGACGGCGGCGAGGACCGGGTGGCGGAGCTGCTCCGTCTGGTGCAATTGTCACCTGAGCACGGGAATCGCTTTCCTCACGAGTTCTCCGGAGGCCAGAGACAGCGAATAGGTGTGGCCAGGGCTCTCGCTCTCAACCCGCGCATGCTGCTTCTCGACGAGCCGGTGTCGGCCCTCGACGTGTCGATTCAGGCTCAGGTAATCAATCTCCTCATGGAGATCCAAGAAGACCTCCAGTTGTCGTATCTCTTTATCGCCCACGATCTGTCGGTGGTGCGCCACATATCACGCCGGCTCGGTGTCATGTACCTCGGTCATATCGTCGAGATGGGCACCACGGACGAGATCTTCGAAAATCCGGCTCACCCTTACACCCAAGCCCTGTTGTCGGCGGTGCCGATACCTGAGCCGCGGGGACGCGAGGATCGGGAACGGATCGTTCTCCGAGGTGACGTGCCCAACCCGGCAGACCCACCGTCAGGTTGTGTGTTCAGGACTCGGTGTTGGAAGGCTCAATCCATCTGCGCCGAGGAGACCCCTCCCCTGGTCGAGCAGTTCGGTCATCTGACCGCCTGTCACTTCGCCGGCCCCCTCGAGACTTAGTGGCCCGTCGCAGCTTCGGGGTATAACCCTCGCCATGGCTGAAGGGCCGCTCACCGGAGTCATGGTGGTGGAGCTTGCAGGCTTGGGCGCCGCCCCGTTCTGCGGGATGGTGCTTGCCGACCTCGGGGCGGATGTGATCCGCATCGACCGGTCCGACCAGGTGACCGGTGGTCACACCTCTTCGACCAGACACGACCTCCACGGTCGCGGGAAGCGGTCGATCGGCGTCGATCTCAAACAAGCGGCCGGGACGGACATCGTCCTCCGCTTGTCCAGCACCGCCGAGTTGTTCCTCGAGGGTTTTCGCCCCGGAGTCACCGAGCGTCTCGGGATCGGCCCGGCTCACCTTCTCGCCCAAAACCAGGCCCTGGTCTACGGTCGGATGACCGGATGGGGCCAGAACGGCCCTCTATCCGGTCGAGCTGGTCATGACATCGACTACATCGCCCTCTCCGGGGCGTTACACGGCGTCGGGACCCCACACGCCCCGGCCGTCCCTCTGAACCTCGTAGGCGACTATGGGGGCGGAGGCATGCTGCTTGCGGTAGGGCTGCTCGCCGCGCTGTTGCATGCTCGCAGCACGGGGGAGGGCCAGGTGGTCGACGCCGCCATGCTCGATGGGTCGGCCCTGCTCACCACCGCGCTGCACGGGTACATGGCGGAGGGGTTCTGGGCCCCCGAGCGAGGCGCCAACCTGCTCGACGGATCCGCGCCCTTCTACTCCGTCTATGAGACGGCCGACGCCAAGCACGTGGCAGTGGGTGCTCTGGAGCCTCAGTTCTATGCCGTTCTGCTCGAGGCACTCGACATCGACCCGAGCTCGCTGGGCGAGCAGACCAACCGTCAACGTTGGCCGGAGATGAGGGCGAAGCTGGAAGCCAAGTTTCTCGAGAGGTCGCGCGCCGAGTGGGACGAGGTATTCGTAGGCTTGGATGCGTGTGTCGCCCCCGTGCTCGCCCCGGACGAGGCACCGAGCCATAGGCACAACCGAGCCCGGGAGCTATTCGTAGAGATCGATGGAATAGTCCAGCCGGCGCCAGCCCCCCGCTTCTCAGTCACATCGACGTCCCAGCCGGAAGGCCCGGTCTTTCCCGGTCGAGACACCGACGCCATCCTCCACTCACTCGGTCTTACCAAGGAGGACACAAGTAAGCTCCGCCAGGTGGGAGCAGTGGCGTGAGACCCGGAGGAGCGATGACCCAAGAAGCGATACTGGCGGAGCGAGCCGCAATAGACGCGGAGGTCGAGGGGAAGACAATCGTCGACTATCTCAACCGGAATGTCGACCGGTACGGGGACCAGGCAGCCATCCATTTCAAGAACGGTGGCGACTGGAGCAACCTGAATTGGCGTGACTATCGCCAGGTGATCCACGAGGCCGCGGCCGGTCTTCAGGACCTTGGTGTCGGAGACGGCGAATTCGTCGCCATCATGGCCGGAAATCGGCCGGAGCACGCCATTGCCGACTACGCCGCCATTCACGCTGGGGCGACGGCTGTGACCATCTACTCCACCCTCGCCGCCAGCCAGATCCAGTACATCGCGGACAACTGCAAGGCAACCGTGGCCGTGCTCGAGGACCTCGAGTTCATGAAGCGCTGGGAGGAGATTCGCTCCGAGCTGCCCAATCTCCGTTATGTGGTCCTCCTCTCGGGAGCCGAGAACTACGACACTGCAGAGTGGGTGCTGAGCTGGGATCAGCTCATCGCAAGGGGCAAGGGTCGTCTTTCCTCGGACCCGGAGACTGTCACCAGGACGGCCGGCGCTCTCTCACCGGAGACTCTCGCCACACTGATCTACACCTCGGGCACCACCGGTACACCCAAGGGTGTGATGATCAGCCATCGGAATGTGGTCTGGACCGCCGAGTGCCTGCGCCGGGCGGCGGACATCGACATCGGTCCCCGCATGGTCTCCTATCTTCCGCTGGCCCATATCGCCGAGCGGCTCGCAACTCACTATCTGGCCACCTACATGGCGGGCCAGGTTTGGTATTGCCCCAACCTCGCAGGCGTCCTCGAGTACATCCTCGAGGCGCGCCCGACCTTGTTCGTTGGTGTCCCCAGGGTCTACGAGAAGTTCCACGCCAGGCTCAACAGCCGCTTCGCCGAGACCCATGGGATCAAGAAGAGACTGCTCGACATGGCCCTGGCTGCCAACGAGAAGAGGGTCCTGGCCGAGCAATCGGGAAAGTCAGGCCCCATGCTCGCCGGTGTCCTCGACTCGGTGGTCCTGTCCAAGGTGCGCGAGGGTCTCGGGATGGACCAGGTGGAGATCGCCATCACCGCCGCGGCTCCGATAAGCCCCGACTTGATCCTGTTCTTCCAGACTCTCGGCATCCCGCTTTTCGAGCTGTACGGGTTGTCGGAGACCACAGGCCCGGCCACCACCAACGTGCCCGGAGTCTTCCGGATCGGATCGGTGGGCAAGGCCCTTCCCGGGGTGGAAGTGGAGCTCGCCGACGACGACGAGCTCTTGATCAGAGGGGGAGTGATCACCGATGGCTACTACAAGCTCCCCGACGACACCAAGGAGTCCTTTGACAGCGAAGGCTGGCTTCACACCGGTGACCTGGCCCGGATCGACGAAGACGACTACGTCTGGATCGTGGGGCGAAAGAAGGAGATCATCATCACGGCCGGTGGCAAGAACGTCGCCCCTGCCAAGCTCGAGACTGCTCTCGGCAATCATCCGCTGATCTCCAAGGCCTGCATGATCGGGGACGGTCGAAAGTTCCTTTCCATGCTCATCGCCATCGACCATGAAGAGGCGCCGGCTTGGGCCCAATCCAACGGTCTCGAGTACCTCGACCTGGCCTCCTTCTCCCAGCTCCCGGAGGTGAAGGCCGAGATCGAGCGAGCCGTCAAGGAAATCAATGAGACTGTGTCCCCGGTGGAACAAGTCAAGAAGTGGATCATCGTCCCTGACGAGTGGACTCCTGACAGCGGTGAGGTGACACCGTCACTCAAGCTCAAGCGGCGGGTTGTCGTCGACAAGTACGCCGACGAGATAGAACGTCTGTATGTAGGGGTCTGAGAGCCGTCACCGGGGGGTCGATATGCTGAGAGACCTATTCGACACCGATCACGAGCTGTTTCGATCGTCAGTTCGTGACTTTGTGGAACGGGAGGTCAGCCCCAACGTCGCCAAATGGGAGGCAGAGGGCAAGGTCGACAAGGACATGTTCCGCAGTGCGGGCGAAGCCGGGTTTCTCGGGATGGCGATCCCCGAAGAGTACGGCGGCGGAGGAGTGGTCGACTTCCGATTCAACGTGGTGATCATCGAGGAGCTGATGAGGGGTGATGCCATGGCGTCGGGCATCTGCATCACGTTGCACAACGACGTGTGTCTCCCTTACTTCCTCGATCTCGCTGACCACCAGCAGAAGCAGAGATGGTTCCCCGGCCTGGCCTCCGGTGAGCTGATGTCGGCGATAGCGATGACCGAGCCAGGAGCGGGGTCCGACCTCGCCGGGATCAAGACGACCGCAGTCCGCGACGGCGATCACTATGTGGTCAATGGGTCGAAGACCTTTATCACCAACGGGATCAACTCCGATGTCGTGATCACTGCCGTCAAGACCGATCCGAAGCAGGCTCACACGGGGATGAGCCTGCTGGTGATCGAAGACGGGATGCATGGTTTCACCCGAGGCCGGAACCTGGACAAGATCGGCCTCCATGCTCAGGACACCGCCGAGCTGTTCTTCGACGGGGTTCGGGTGCCCGTGGCCAACCGTCTCGGTGAAGAAGGGATGGGCTTCAGCTATCTGGTGGAGCGGCTTCCCCAGGAGCGTTTGGGTCTGGCGGCGGCATCCGTCGCTCATGCCGAAGTCGCCTTTGGCTGGACTCTCGAGTACATAAAGGAGCGTGAGGCGTTCGGCCAGCCGATCGGCGCCTTTCAGACCGTCAAGCATCTCATGGCCGAGATGAGAACCGAGCTCGACATTGCCCAGAGCTATGTCGACAGGCAGATCGAAGCCTTGAACAGGGGGGACCTGAGCGCCGATGACGCCGCCAAGGCGAAGTGGTGGGTGACCGAGCTCGAGAAACGTGTCATCGACAAGTGTCTCCAGCTCTTCGGGGGATGGGGATACATGGAGGAGTACCCAATCGCAAAGGCATATCGAGACGCTCGGGTGCAGACGATCTATGGAGGAACGACCGAGATCATGAAAGAGATAGTCGGGCGGTCGCTGGGTCTATGACTGGAGGAAACAATCAGAGTGAGTGAGCCAATCACCTTCGACGGGCGGGTCGCGGTCATCACCGGAGCCGGCGGTGGCCTCGGCAAGGAGTACGCCCTGGAGCTAGCGCGCCGTGGAGCGAGGGTCGTGGTCAACGACCTGGGCGGCGCCGTGGACGGAAGCGGGTCGTCGCAGGGTGCGGCCGACATCGTCGTGGACGAGATCCGGGAGTCAGGTGGAGAGGCGGTCGCCAGCTACGACTCGGTGGCGACTCGTGACGGGGGTGCGGCCATCGTTCAGACCGCCGTCGATTCGTTCGGGGCGGTTGACATCGTCATCAACAACGCAGGCATCTTGCGTGACAAGTCCTTCGCCAACATGACCCTCGACGAGGTGGAGGCGGTGCTCGACGTGCATTTGAAGGGAGCCTTCTTCGTGTCCCATCCGGCGTTCCAGGTGATGAAAGAACGAGGATACGGACGACTCGTCCACACCAGCTCGGCGTCGGGTCTCTTCGGCAACTTCGGCCAGGCCAACTACGGCGCAGCCAAAGCAGGTCTGGTCGGTCTCTCCAATGTGCTCGCCATCGAAGGGGCGAAATACAACATCAAGTCGAATGCGGTGGCCCCTACAGCCCGTACCCGGATGACCGAGGACATCCTTGGCCCGTTCGCTGACATGTTCGATCCCCACCAGGTGATGCCGATGGTGGTCTACCTGTGCTCCGAGCAGAACGAGTACACCCACGAGGTCTTCAGCGTGGGTGGTGGTCGATACGCCCGGGTGTTCATCGGCACCAACACAGGCTGGTTCGCAGGTAAGGGTGTGGTGCCGACGGTCGAGACACTCGCCGAGCATCTCGACGAAGTGAGGGACATCTCCGAGTACACGGTGCCGTTGAACAACAACGACGAGCTGATGATCCTTGCCCAGCTGGCGGCGGGTTGAGCTGTGCCAATCGACTTGTCCAAAGCGGTGGGCGCCGAACTGCCCCCGACCGAGTACAGCTGGTCGGATGACGACCTCATCCTCTATCACCTCGGGATCGGCGCGGGAAACCCGCCGACTGACCCCGGCGAGCTCCGATATGTGTACGAGGGAGACCTCCATGTCCTACCCACGTATGCCACGATCCCTCAGTTCTCGATGATGATGAGCATGGCCATGATCGAGGGGTTCGAGATCAACCTGGCTCAAGTTCTCCACGGCGAGCACGAAATCGTGCTCCACACCCCTATTCCCACCAGCGGCACGGTCACCCAAACCGGCCGGGTCACCGACGTGTTCGACAAGGGCAAAGGCGCCCTTGCCGTGACGGAGATCGTTTCGGTCCTCGTGAAGACCGGTGAGCCGGTGTTCACCAACCGTGCCTCGATCTTCATCCGTGGCGAAGGGGGTTTCGGGGGTGATCCCGGCCCGGTTACCACGAGAGAGCCCTCCGATCGGATACCCGACCAGATCGTGGAGTCGCCGACCCTTCCCCAACAGGCCCTGCTCTACCGAATGGCCTCGGGCGACAAGAACCCGCTTCATGTCGATCCGGGGTTTGCCGCGTTCGGTGGTTTCGAAAGACCCATCCTCCACGGGCTGTGCACCTATGGAATGGTGGCAAAGGCCGCGGTTGACCATGCACTCGATTCCGCACCTGAACGCGTCGCCTCCTTTGCGGCTCGATTCTCCGGGGTTGTCTTCCCTGGTGAGACCATCGTCACCAGCATCTGGGACGAGGGGGATCACCTGGAATTGACGGCGGAGTCGAAAGACCGAGGGGTACCGGTGCTTTCCTGCGGGGTGATGGTCAGGCGTTGATCTCCACCGGGGTGCCAAGCGGGATCAGCCGGTGCAACTCCGCGATTACCTCGTTGGGGACCCGAACACAGCCCAGGGACGCCGCGTTCCCGATCGACCCCGGCTTGTTGGTGCCATGGATGCCGATGATGCCATCGCCTCCGTTGAATTCGGTGATGGTGTCGGATCGGCCTGAGAGACCCAAGGCATGAGGTCCCCACGGGCTGTTGGGATCGGCCAGAGTCACGTTGTCGGTGACGAAGAACGACCCGGGCGGGGTCGGGTTGCGCTCGGTGCCTATCGCCACCGTGGTGGTGAGGATCTCGTCTCCCTGCTCGTAGTAGGTCAGCGTCCGTTCCGAAAGATCCACCACGAGATGCCCGTGCACCACATAGAGCATCATTTCGTCGGTCTTCACCCAGCCTTCCGAGCCATTGGGACGGATCGGGAGCATCACCCGCGCCCATCCTTCATCGGGCCCCTCTAATACTGCGAGCACGGTTGTGCTCCCGATGATGGTGGTGGGCTCGAGAGCAAGGAGCGGCTCGCTGTCGCCTGGCTCGGCGTAGACGTCGACTTCCATGTCGGTCTCCGTGCGCAGGACCAGGGTGGCCCCATCTGGCAGGGTCTCGGCCTCGAAGCCCTTGTAAGGGGCCGGCAGAGTGGTGGTGGTGGTAGGAGCGGTCGACGTCGTCGGTGACGCGGCAACCACGGCAGGTGGTTCTGTGGCCTGACCGCCGCAGCTGGCAACAACGAGGCACAAAGCAATGGCTGAGGTAAGTCGACGCACTCTGACAAGATTATCGGCGGGTCCAGCTTCAACTGTCGGTCTGTCTGGGCTCATGCCCTAACCTCCCTCGGCGATGCCCAAGGTGTTCGTAAGCGACGTGATCCCGGCTGACATCCTGAAGCCTCTCGACAAGATTGCGGATGTGGACATGTGGCAGGGGTCCGGATATGTCCCACGGGCCATCCTGTTGGGCAGACTCGCCCGCTGTCAGGGGTGGTTGTCGATGCTCAGTGACACCATTGACGTCGAATTGCTCGACGCGGCCCCCGATCTGTTTGTGATCTCACAGATGTCGGTTGGAGTGGACAACATCGACGTCGATGCCTGCACCAGGCGGGGGGTGGTCATCGGCCACACCCCCGACGTCCTGACCGAAACGGTGGCGGACACTGCTTTCGCCCTGATGGCGGCGATAGTGAGACGTCTTCCCGAGGGCGAGAGAATCGTGAAGGACGGTCTGTGGGCGCCCTGGGACCCGTGGACCTTCCTGGGGAGCGATCTGTATCGCTCATCTCTCGGCATCATCGGCATGGGTCGGATCGGACGGGCTATCGCTCGTCGCGCCTCGGGCTTCGAGATGAGTGTCCAATACACCTCGAGATCCGACAAGGACGTGCCCGGGGCCACGAGAGTGGCTCTCGACGACCTGCTGGCCGGCTCTGACGTGGTGATCGTGGCCGCGCCGTTGAGCTCGGAGACCAGGGGAATGATCGGTGCCGCCGAGTTGGGGAAGATGCGCGACGATGCCTATCTGGTCAATATCGCACGTGGGCCACTGGTTGACACCGCGGCCCTGGTCCAGGCGCTGGCCGCCGGCTCGATCGGTGGCGCTGCCCTCGACGTGACCGATCCCGAGCCACTACCACCCGATCATCCGCTCCTCGGCTTTCCCAATTGCCTGGTCGTGCCTCACATTGGAAGTGCCTCGGTGCGGGCAAGGCGGGCGATGGCGCAGCTCGCCGTTGACAACCTGGCGGCTGCTTTGCGTGGGGAGCCGATGCCCGCCCGTCTCGAGGTCGGTTCAGTTCGGGAACACGACCAGCAGGCAACCTGATTCGATCCTGATCTCGGCGAAGGGAGCTTTCATCACGTTGCTCACTCCGAGGGTCGAGCCAGGCTCGAGGTCTTCACCTCCGAGCTCCCATTGCAGCCCGCTGGTAGCGACACCGGCGGCGACGCCTCCGATCGGGACCAAAGAGACTGTCGCCCCGACGTCTCCGTGGAGGATCCGGCGGCGACGGACTACATGAGCCCACCCCCGGGAAGAGACCCAGTCGATCTCGTCGACCCCCGCCCATCGACGGGCGCAGAGCAGGCCCGAGGTGGCTACCTCGTGGTCGAATCGGCCACCGGTGCCCCCGACGACGACGATGCGGGCGGGATCCTCGCGCAGGGCGAGGTCAAGTGCCAGGTCGAGATCGGTCTGGTCCTTGTCGGTGGGGTGGCGTTCGATCCTGACTTGTCCCGGGATTTCCACATCACTTATCGAGTCCATGTCCCCGACCAGCACGTCGACCCGGTAGCCGAGGTGCCGGGCCAGGTCGTACCCGCTATCGGCGGCTACCACCAGCTCCGCGGCCGGCAGCTCCTCGGCAAGATCGGGGTGGGGCATTTCCCCTCCGGCGAAGATGAGCATCGTGTCCATAATGACAAAATCGTCTTACGCGCCGAACGCGGGTAAGAACTCACCCTCCAGTTGAGGTTTAAGGTTGCCAGGCCAGGTGATTGCTGGCAAAAAGGGGCTGCCGTCACCGATCATTGGATGACGACCTCGATCGCACCCATCGCATCACGTAAGGCTTTCTCGACGGTTTCCGGAGTCTGGGCGCGGGCGAACACGAAACCTAGGTAGCGATCTCCCTCCGGAGGCGGCGCGACCCGACTCCCAACCTGGGCGGTGATGTCGACCGCGGTGACATGTTCGATGTGGGCCAGGGAGTCCAATCCCCTCATCTCGACGAGAGTCCCGGCTGCGGGAATCGGGATCATGAGCACACCGCTTGCGATCTCCTCCCGTCTCAGCTCCGGTTTGTCGAGCCCGATTGCGTTGCGCAGGATGAGGGTCTCGAGGGTGGTGCCCATCAGACCGAAGTTGAGGCTCTTGGAGCACAGACCGCCAATCGAACGAGCGGCTATCTCGATGACACGGACCGACCCGCCTTCGGCCTTCATCTCGACGTGGACCGAGCCATGGCTGATGCCGATGCTCTCCAGCGCGGCGACCGCAACCCGCCGGCACTCCGCTTGCACCGACGCTTCGAGACGCGAGGGCGTGATGAGCAGAGTCTCCGGGAAGTACGGGCCGTCGAGCGAATCGGGCTTGTCGAAGAGGGCGAGCGTTGTCAGGTCGCCTTCGCGGACAATGCCTTCGAGGGCGACCTCTGCCCCCGTCATGTACTCCTCGATGAGGAGCGGGACGGAAGGGCCGACGATGCCATCAACCCTCTTTACGACCGATGCCAGGTCTTCGGCCCGATCGACTCTGATCACCCCCTGACCGGCGGCGCGGTCGAGTGGCTTGACCACCAGGGGGTACCCGACTTCGTCTCCGGCCGGGCGGGGATCCTCTCCGGGACCGATCACCTTGAACCGGGGTTGGGGGACCTCGGCCGCCTCCATCAGGGCACGTTGCCGTCCCTTGTCACGGGTGGCTGCTGCTGCCTCCGGCGTGTTGGAGCGCAACCCGAGTTTTGTCGCCGAGAGGGCGGCAACCAGGACCCCGGCATCGTCAGCGGCCACCACGCCATCTATCGAAACGGAATCGCCGAGGCGGACGATTGCGTCTGCTGCATCGTGGGCATCGGCGCAGTCGATCTGGAGATACCGGTCACCCATGTCGAAGGGGGGTGGGTGCTCGGACGCGACGATCAGGTCGACTCCGAGCCCTTCGGCGGCTCGGATGAAGTCGGCGGCGCGGTATGTGGTGCTGGGGAGGACAACCAGTGCAGTGGGCATCTTGACTCAGGGGACTGGTTACCATCCTGGCAGATGTCCGAAAACACCGTGCTCAGCGTCACCCCGGAGGCCCTGGACATGATCCTTCAGCTGAGGGATCAGGAGCCCGGTGACGGTGAGTTCGCTCTGTCCATCGAAGTGACCGGATTCCGTGGCCCTCAGTTCACCTATGAGCTGGCGTTTGTCGCCGTCGACGATATGAAGGAGGGCTGGGTTGTCGAGCGAGTCGGCGACCTTGCCTTGATGTTCCCGGCCGACGATCGCGAGAAGCTCGATGGGGCTTCACTGGAGCTGACCGACCAGGGCTTGTCGATGAACAACCCCAACAGCCCGGCTCCTCCGCCCATGTCGGCGCCGGGAGGCGACCTGTCAGGCCCGCTCGTCGATCAGGTGCAACAGGTCATAGTCGAACAGGTCAACCCGGCCATTGCCGCTCATGGCGGCGGTGCCGAGTTGGTGTCGGTGGACGGGACCATCGCCTATCTCAGGTTGTTCGGTGGCTGTCAGGGCTGTGGCCTCGCCCAGGTCACGCTGAAACAAGGAATCGAGCGAATCCTGCTGGAGTCGATTCCCGCCCTGACCCAGGTCGTAGATGTGACCGACCACGCTTCGGGGGACGATCCCTACTACCAGAGCCAGAAGAAGTAAGCGGCAGCATCACTCGAGGAGCATCATGAGCGGGCCGGTTCAACCGCTTGACGTCTCGGTCGACCAAGGGCCACTTGCCCGGGTCGAGGTGAAGGAGGGCCGATCGGCCTCGGTCGGTGGAATGTCGATCAGCCGTGTCCTGCCGACGAAGGGCCGGCGGACCATCGGTCCTTGGTGTTTTGTCGATCTGATTCTCCCTCCCGACTTCGACGACCCCCACCCAATGGAGGTAGGCCCGCATCCCCACACCGGATTGGCCACCGTCACCTGGCTCTTCGAAGGGGAGGCGCTGCACACAGACTCCTTGGGGACCGAGCAGCCGATCCGCCCCGGCCAGCTCAACCTGATGACGTCGGGCAACGGCATCGCACACGCCGAGCTGGGCACCACCAGCGGGATCCACGGGGCGCAGATGTGGCTCGCCCAACCCGAGGAGACCCGTCACGGGCAGTCGCGATTCGAACACGTTGAGGACCTGCCTCGCGTAGAGCTGCGTGGTGGCGAAGCGACGGTGATGATCGGTGAGCTGGAGGGGTCCTCGTCACCGGCCTCGGTCGATTGGCCAACTATCGGGCTCGATGTGCAGGTGAGCGGGGGCCAGGTCGAGGTCGAGGCCGACCCTGCCTTCGAGTACGCGGTGGTGCCGATCGATCACGCGGTGAAGGTGGAGGAGGCAATCGTCGAGCCAGGTTGGCTGGCCCTGGTCCCGACCGGGGCGGACCTGCTCCCGGTCGAGACCTCGGGGGCGAGCGCGAGATTCCTGATCCTTGGGGGCGAGCCGCTCGGTGAGCCGATCGAGATGTGGTGGAACTTCGTGGCGCGTTCCAAGGAGGAGATCACCGCTGCTTGGAAAGCATGGCAGAACCATGATCTCGACCGGTTCGGCAGCGTGCGCTCACAACTGGCCCGAATCGACGCCCCGGCTCCTCCCTGGCTGCCGGCCGAATGAGAGCGGCGTTTGGCCGTCGTGGGATTCACCAGAGAAGAGCTCGCATCGTTCGAGGGCAAATCGGTCGATGACCTGATCGGCCCCCATCTCGACCTGTTGTTCGTCGGCATCAATCCGGGGCTATGGACCGCCGCCACCAACACCCACTTCTGTCACCCGTCGAACCGTTTCTACCCGGCGTTGCGTGCCGCGGGTTTGATCAGATGGGACATCGACACCGCGACGGGCATGACCGCCGAAGACAAGGCTCGTTTCACAGAGGCGGGGTTGGGGATCACCAATCTGGTGCCCCGAGCCACGGTGAAGGCCTCTCAGTTGGCGGCATCGGAGCTTCGGGCAGGTGCGGACCGTCTGCTGCGGTTGGTGGATGAGATGACGCCGAGAGTCGTGGCAATCGCGGGCGTCACTGCATACCGCACCGCTTTTGGCCGTCGGGGAGCCGAACTGGGGTCGCAGCCGGAGGCTATCGGGCGCTCCGAGCTCTGGGTCGTGCCCAATCCGAGCGGGCTCAACGCCCACGAGACCATCGAATCGCTGGCCGGCTGGTACCGGCGTGTCGGCTCGGCGGCAGGTCTGTTGTGACCGAGCCGAGCCCTCGGCAGGTCCTGTACGCAGCTGTCGCGGCTGGTTTTCTGGTCGTTGTCGCGCTGCTGATTGCGGCCGGCGCCGTCACCGGTTTGGTGCCCGCTTGGTGGACTGCCACCCTCGGGGTGAGTCTCACGCTCTTCACCGCATGGTCGGCATACAACTGGCGGAGGACCGGCCCGGTGCTGCTCGGTTCCATCTGCTTCTTCGTGATCTGGACGATTGGCACCTTGATCGTTGCCACATGACCTTCCCGTCCGTATCGTTGATCCGACGGCTTACCGGCTCCGGTGTCTGCCCGTCGTTTACCATTCCCACTCGTGACCAGAGACGTGTCTGTACCAGACTCGACCGCAACCGAGACGATCAGGAGGATCGGGCCCTCCCTGGTCCTCGCCTCGGTGCTCGGGTCGACTCTCGGGATCGTGCTAGCACAGTTCGTGGACGATCTCGGCGACGGAATCCTGGCCATGATCCTGGGGGGCAATGCGGTCGTCTTCAACAACCGGGCGATCATTACGGGAACCACAGACGTCGTCTGGGCAGGGGGGTTCCTGCTGTGCCTGATCGTCGGGTTCCTCGCCTTGTTCGCCTATCCAACGGCCCGCGGTCACGGCGTGGCCAGGCTGACCCTGCTCTGGATGGTATTGCACCTCCTGCGTCAGGCGTTCATTCAGGCGATGATGTTGCCCTTGGACAGCACCAGTGATCTGGCCCTGGCTTATCAAACGCTCGAAGCCCCGCCCGGCCTGGACGTGGTGATCGCCGCCGGCGGAGGGGTCGGGCTTCTCCTCATCGCCCTGTCCGCGGCATCTGCTTTCCTTGCTTTTGCACCCCACCACCGAATGATCTCGAACAGTCGGAAGCGTCTCACCTTCGCGTTTTGGATCGCGCTGGTTCCAGCAGTGGCCGCGGCGTTCCTCGCCATACCGTTCTTCGTCCCTGATGCAGGAAGTGGTGTGGTGCCTGCCTTACCCCTCACCGCGGTGATCTTCCTTGCAACCGTGGCCGCGGCCCCGGGAACCACAACAGTCCACGGTCCCGAGGACCAACGTGAGACCCCCTGGCCCTGGGGATTGGGGACCATGTTGATCCTGATTCTGCTCTTCCAGTTGCTCGTGCTGCGCGGCGGCGTCTCGGTCGACCCGACCCGCTGGGGTTAGTCATTCCCCGGGCGCACGTGATCACCGTCAGTGACGGGGTGAGTGCCGGGGTGCGTGAGGACTCGTCGGGTGATGCTCTGGCCACGGTCCTCTCCGAATCTGGGTACGAAGTCGGTCGCAGCGTGGTGGCGGATGAAGAGGCCGAAATCGGCGCCGCCATTGAAGCGGCCGCTGCCGAGGTGCGACTGGTCCTGACCACCGGGGGAACCGGCCTCGGGCCTCGGGATGTGACGCCCGAGGCCACCGGCCGCCTCCTGGAGCGTCCGGCGCTCGGCTTGACCCATCTCATGATGGCGAGAGGGCTCGAATCGACACCTTTGGCCGCGCTGTCCCGGGCGCAGGCTGGATCGATTGGCTCGACGCTCGTGGTGAACCTGCCCGGTTCGACCAAGGGAGCCTTGGAGAGCCTCGAGGCCATCATTGGCGTGATTCCTCACGCCCTGGACCTGTTGGCGGGGGACACCGAGCATCGTTAGGGATAACCGTTCGCGAGTCACTAGCGTTCCTCCGCCCGTCTCGGGGCGCCGAGGAGAGCTATGAAGATCGAACACGAATTCACGGTCGGCCGGTCACCAGAGGTCGTCTGGGAGTTCTTCCAGGATGTGCCGTCCGTCGCCCAGTGTCTGCCGGGAGCCGAGCTTCTCGGCCAGGGTGACGAGGGCGCCTACGAAGGCAAGCTCTCGGTGAAGCTCGGCCCGATGGCGGCGTCGTTCGTGGGAACGGCCGTCGTCTCACCCGACCCTGCCACCAAGACCGCCACCATCGACGGCAAAGGAGTCGACAAGAGTGGTGGGTCGCGCGGCCAGGTGAAGGTGGACTACTCGATCGTGCCTGATGGCTCAGGCTCCAAGGTGGGTGTCAACGCCGACATCACCCTCTCCGGCCCTGTCGCCCAGTTTGGAAGAACCGGTCTCATCAACGAGATGTCAAAGCGCTTGATCGGGGAATTCGTCGAGTGCCTGGAGGCAAAGCTCACCGCGGTCACGCCGGCCGAGGCGTCGAGCATCGAGGCGGGCGAAGTCCGTGGCATATCTCTGTTTCTTGCCTCACTGTGGAGTTGGATCAAGGGTCTCTTCACCAAGGAGCCGAGAGGCAATTGACCAGGTTGTGGTTGGGTCTTCTCGGTCTTCTCCTGTTGGTGTCATGTGGTGGCAGCGAGTCCGCATCGATCACCGGTGACGACGTCGTCGTGAAGATGTTCGACAATCGATTCGAGTACACGGAGATCCAGATTCCGGTGGGAGGAACCGTCAACTTCGTCGGAGCGGGGCGCAATCCACACAACGCCATCGCCGCCGACGGTTCGTGGTCGACCGAGTCCGTATTCAAAAGCCTGGAGCAAGGCGATGGGGACGAGGCCCTGCTCACCTTCGATTCCGAGGGGGAGTACGTGTTCTATTGCACATTTCACGGGAACGCCGAAGGTGCCGGTATGGCGGGAACATTGACCGTGGGTGGACCCGAGGGGTGAACAGGGGCTGGCTCCTGCTGATTGCGGGGACAGCAGTCAGCCTCGCCGCTTGCGCCGGCCCGCCGTTCGGTGATCCGTCACCGGCAGCGCTCGGAGACCCGGAGACGGACTCCCCGTCGGAATGGTCGGGCGAGACCCGTCTCGTCCCCGAGGATTACCCGACCATCCAGGCAGCTGTCGACGCGGCCGGGGCCGGTGACCTGGTCCTCATCGAGCGCGGCGTGTACCGGGAGCAGGTGGAGGTCACCACGCCAGGCCTCACCATCCGTGGCGTCGATCGCAACGAGGTGATCATCGACGGTGAGTTCCAGCGGCCGAATGGCATCGAGGTGTTTCTCGCCGACGGGGTCGCCGTGGAGAATCTGACCGTGCGTAATGCTACCGGGAACGGGTTCTTCTGGACGGGGGTGCGTGGTTACCGCGGGTCGTACCTGACCGCGGTCAACAACGGTGTGTACGGCATCTATGCCTTCGATTCCAGCGACGGCCTCTTCGAGCACTCCTATGCGTCGGGATCGCCCGATGCCGGTTTCTACATCGGCCAATGCGACCCCTGTCAGGCGACGATCACCGATTCGGTCTCGGAGTGGAACGGGCTCGGCTACTCGGGCACGAATGCCTCCACCGACCTCTACATCGTCAACTCGGTATTCCGTCACAACGTGGCTGGCATCGCGCCCAACACCCTCGACGGGGAGCTGCTCCCGCCTTTCCATGGCGTCAACGTGGTGGGGAACCTGGTTCATGACAATGGCAATGTCGATGCGCCCGCCCTCGCCTTCGAGTGGGCGGCGCAGGGGAACGGGATCATCCTCGCCGGTGGCGGGGACTCCTATGTGTCCCGGAACCGGGTGCTCAACCATCCCCAGAGCGGGATCGTGGTGTTCCCCATGCTCGACGCAAACTTCTATATGTCCTATGACCACCATGTCGAGGGAAATCACGTTTCGGGCTCGGGTCTCGCCGACCTGACCCTCGGTGGGCCGGCCACGTCAGGCAACTGCTTCGAGGACAACGAGCACAGCACATCGATGCCGGCCGGTCTCGAGATCAAACAGCCATGTGACGGGATCCGGTTCCCCGCCCTGTTCGAGATCGGTTCAACCACGGCCCAGCTGGGGCGTCTCTTCGAGAGTGGTCTCGGTCTTCAGCCTGAGATCGATCTGGCCACGCTGCCTCAGCCCGGACCACAGCCCGCAATGCCGGGGGGTGCCGAGGCGCCGGTGTTGCCCGCCGTGGACGTCTTTGCAGGATCCGAGCCGGATCTCGATGACCTCACCGTCCCCGAGCTACCGCCTGGTCTGGAAGTAACACAGCAGAAAGGAATCAACGTCATGGGTGTCACCTTTGCTTCGGCGGCGGGGGTCTTCTTCGGCCTCTACGCCTACGTGCTGCCACTGGTTCTCTATACCTCCTGGGTGGTACTCGCGCTTTGGGATCTCTCCCGCCGTGAGGACCTGGGCCGGGGCACGGTGATCGGGTGGATGGCGGCGGTGTTGGTTGTCCCGTTCCTCGGGGTCGTGAGCTACTACATCTTCGGCAAGAGCTCGATCCCCGCCTGGCAACGCTGGGTCTTCATGGCCGGGGGCATGGCGGTGTACGTGTTGTTCCTCGGTCTCGGCCTGGTGGTGGGAGGGGTGGTCTGATCGCCGATGAGGGACGGTCTTTCCCGACGTGAGTTGTTGAAGAAGGCCGGTCTCGGAGGGGCGGTCTTCCTGGGCGGCTCCGTCCTGGGACGCAGCGTCGAACGAGCGCGAGCCGAGGACGTCGATTACACCAATCCCGGCACCATCGGTCACTCCTCGATCCACGAAGGTGGTGCCCCTGCCCTCTACGGTCACACCCATACCACCCCGATGTCGATGGAGCCTGATGCGTTGGATCGGCATACCTTCCCGCCGGCGGCCGACGACCGGCCCCCGGGCGCTCTGCGCGAGCTCGAGATTGCGGTCGAGGAGCGGCTCATCGAGGTCGGTTCGGGTGTGCATGTGGAAGCCTGGACCTACAACGGGACGGTGCCGGCGCCGATCATTCGAGCGAAAGAAGGGGATCTGCTCCGAATCTCTTTCCGGAACAAGACTGGAAACCCGCACAACATCCACTTTCACGGGTCCCACCGCCCCGAGCAGGACGGCTGGGAGCCGATCCCACCCGGTGGCGAGACCACCTACGAGATCGAGGCCGGGCCGGCCGGCGTCCATCCCTATCACTGCCATACCGCCTCGCTTGCCGAGCACATCTCGCGGGGGTTGTACGGGATGATGATCGTCGATCCTCCCGGCGGTCGTCCACCGGCCACCGAGGTCGCCTTGCTGCTGTCAGGGTTCTCGACCGATGAGATCGGGCGCAACGGGATCGTCGCCTGGAACGGGGTGGCCGGCTTCTATCACAACTACCCGATCAAGGTCGGTGCCAAAGACCGGATCAGGGTCTATCTTGTGAACATGCTCGAGCACGAGCCGCTTGCCTCGTTCCACCTCCACGGCGAAACCTTCGACGTCTATCCGGCGGGGATGGGCGAGAAGCCGGCGAGCCGTGACGACACTCTGGCGCTAGGCATGGGTCAACGAGCGATCGTCGAGTTCACGTTGCCCACGGTCGGGAGGTACATGTTTCATCCCCATCAGCACTGGCTCGCCGAGCGCGGGGCCATGGGATGGTTCGCCGCGGTGTGACCATGACCCTGAATTACCCGCTGCTTCAGTTCGAGCATCTCAGTCCACGGGACGTCGAGCTGCTCGCCTCAATCGCCGGTTTCTCCGAGGAGTCGCTGCGGGCCCGTCTTGCCGGCGACCCGGCCTTTCTCGACCAGGCGCTGGCCTCGCCGGAGCTCTACGAGGCGATCTTTGGCGAGAGTGATCAGCTGGGGCCCATCGTCACCCCGTTCCTTGCCTTCGGCGCTCTTGTTCATCACGCCGAGGGCGATCTGGGTCGGGCCAGTCACCTTCTGGAATGGTCGGGCCCGGGTAAGCGACTCCCCGTGTTCGACGTGGGACCCTTGCGCGACTACCTCGAGGACGGGGGGAGGAGGTTCTTCCTCATCGAGCATCTCGCCTCGTTCACCAAGGTGGCCAGCGGCACCTTCTGGGTGAGGACCAGACGTGGTTACGCCCGGCGCCGGTTCAGCGAGGTCGACCCGATGCGTCTTGCCGATCTGGTCGATCAGCTTCCGATGGAGCAACGCCCCGGTGGCTACCGGAGACTTGGCGACGTGGCGCTCTTCTTGTCCGGCGTTTTCCCCGACCACACCGCCCGACACCCGTTCCCGGTGTCGTATCGCGAACGTCTGGCTCGGTCCGCCGCCATCGGGCCCACCGACACTTTGATCGAGGGCGACGGGGTCGGATTCCTTGAGAAGGCCGGTGCCGGGTGGTACCGAAGGGCGGTCGATGAGGCCGAGGCGATCGTCGGCAATGGCCCGCGGTTCCTGCGTGACGTCGCCAACCGTTTCGCCGATGCCCGTCGAATCCTCAACTACCTGGCGGATCGTTATCTGTTCCGACATGACGTCGGGTTGATCAGACCGGGGAGTTGAACGGGCGGGCCAGGCTACGACCGGTATAGCTCTCGTCGTCGCTGACCTCGACGACATCCGTGGGAGGCTGGAAGAGCTCGAGGGCAACGGGGTCGGGCAACGAGACCTCGAGCAGGATTACGCCGCGAGCGGGTTGCTCGACGACATCGACGACGGCACCGGGGAAGGCCGAGGCGCGGTACCTGATCTTGACCAGGTCGTCGCCGGGCAGGGCCGAGAGTATGGCGTGCTCGCGCTCGTCCAGGTAGACGGTGGTATGGAAGACGAGTCTGTGATCGGCAGGGTTGGCTCGTTGCTTCTGACCCGGCTTTCGCTTCAGGACGTTGCCATCGATGTCCTCGACGAGACGGAGCCGGAGGTCCGAGTCGTGCACATATCGGTCCCGGATCCGAACCGGGTCGGATAGGTCGTCGGGCAACCGGTGGAGGAGGAAACGACGCTCGTACTCCGGTCTTGCATACTTTGTTGGTCCGGGCACGCGGCAATGTTATTGACCATGAGGAGACGGTCATGGATCGAGTAGCGACAGCGATTCTTCGCTCGCGTGACAAGGTGCTGTTGTGTCATCGTCGAGCCGATCGCGCCTGGTATCCCGACGTCTGGGATCTTCCCGGCGGGCATGTTGAGCCTGAGGAGAGTCCGCGCGAGGCGCTGAGCCGGGAGCTGAGGGAGGAGCTGGGAGTCGATGTTCGTCTGCCCGAGGCGTCGTCGGCGAAGATCCTTTACGAGGACGGCATCGAATTCCATCTCTGGGTGGTGAGTGAATGGGATGGGGAGGTGAGGAATGCCGCCGAAGACGAGCACGACGCCATCGGCTGGTTCACTCGCCCCGAGGTGGAAGGATTGCCGTTGGCCTCGGATACGTATCTCGATCTGTTGTTTGACGATTGAAGAGACGCGGCAGCGGCGCTTCCGGCGTTCGCCGCCGAGAGGGTCCCCGAGTTCGGCTACCGCATCCGCTGGTGCAGACTGCTGGTTGGCGAACAGTGTTGGTGCTCGTATCGTCCACGAAGCAAGCCCAAACATGGATCGACAACTTCAAGGCTTGTCGCAGAAGGCCACCATGTCGACTGAACGCACGTGAACGAGGAGGTGCCATGTGCCTAGGGGATCGGATTATCGGGGGCCGGCAGAGGCCCTTGACCTCTACGCCGCGGTCGTAGACGACAGCACCGGCGACGCCGCGCTGAAGGGTGCCAAGAATCCGTACACAGCCCGCAACGCCCACATGTTCAGCTTCTTGGATGCAGACGGCACGATGGCGCTCCGTCTACCAGACGATCTTCGGGACGAGTTTCTGGCTCGCTACGAAAGCGGCCCAGTCGTCCAGTATGGGAGTGTCATGCACGGTTACGTATCGGTACCAGCCGACCTGCTCAGAAAGACGGACGAGCTCCGAGATTGGTTCGACGAGAGCTACGCCTGGATAGGCACCCTCGAACCGAAACCGACCAGGATGTAGCGCCGCCGACATCAGCGTTCTTCCAGCCTCCGATATAGCCGAGCACGAGCTGTCTGGCACCCTCGTCCTCCGCTATCAGCCCACCTTACATTTGTTCGCGCTTCCCCCTTCGGGCCGGTGCTCTCACGAGGTCGAGTAGGGCAATCCGTATTGGGACGGCTGAGTTCCGGTGTCGAGCAGGCAGTCCTCTGATCGTTGTTGCCTATCGTCTAGCGCATGACACGAGACGAGGTCATCGATTACGTGAACAGAGAGCTGGCAGGCACCCTGGTTGTCGTGGCGTCCGAGGAGTGGCTTGGGGCGACACATTCTTCTTCTATGACCCTGACGACATCACAGTGCCGGACAAGCGTTTGCCGTACGCGACCATCGTGATCAACGATTACCCGGGCTTCGATGAGGCTTCGAATCTGAAGCGAACAGGGGTTTACCGAGTGAACATGTGGGTGAGCCGAGATACCTACGAACGCGAGATGTCGGCGGACGATCTCTCCACGATCGATTACACCGTTCTTGACAAGGTCATTCCCCATCCCGTCTACGGACCCCAATCGTGGTTGAGCGTGCTCAACCCTCGGCCGGTGACCGAAGGCACGGTGAAGGAGCTACTCGTTGAAGCCCACGACCGGGCCAGGAACCGCTACAAGAAACACCGCACGAAGCGTTCCGATGGCGAGTGACGGCACTTCAGGGCGCCACTGCCACCCGATCAGTCGCGGGGTGTGATCGAGCCTGGTTCTGCGTTTCTCAGAACGTCTCCTTCGAGACCTACATCGGCTTCCGGGCACACCGGCGGGCAGAGGCCTTTGTTGGGACGGTAGCTGCCCAACTCAATCGTCCCGGATGCATCCCGGGTCTCGGCACCGGCCGTGACTGTCAGTTCGACATCGAGTTCACCGGAGGCATCCGGATCCACTTCAAACCCGAACCAGTCCGATTGGGAAGCGTCCGACACCCGGAGGGTCTGGCATTCGCCTTCCGCACAGACTGTCATCGTGAATGCTTGTGACCCGATCCAGGATGCGACTGTGGCGGCGTCGAAGCGGATGTCGTTGCCGCATCCCACGTCGGTGCAGCCACATCCGACCAGCACCATTGCCATTGCGAGTCGGGAGACCAGGTGCATGCCAACACATGTTGCCACCCTCCAATCAACTACTCCGCTCCGGTAGGTGATCTTCCTCTGGGTGGATCTTGGTCGGGTCTCTTGAAGCGGATGCGGCCGTGTTCGGCGTGGGGTTGGATGGTGTAGTGCCACCGGTGGATGACGATGTGGTGGTGGAACCAGCAGAGGGTGATGAGATTGTCTGGTTCTGTGGGTCCACCTTCCGACCAGGGGGTGATGTGGTGGATTTGGAGCCGGTCTCTGCTGTTGCAGGCGTCGCCAGCACATTGGTCGTGGTCGCGGTGGAGGATGGCTCGGCGTAGGGCGGGGGTGATGGTCCTCTTCTGTCGTCCGTAGCTCATGGGGATGCCGTCCTCACCGTTGACGGTGATTTCTGTGATCCCGTCGCAGAGGATCGCTTGCAGGGTGTCTTTTCCGATTCGTGGTCCAGCTTCGAGGACCACCCCGGCCTCCCCGTCTGTTCCCACCGCGTGTTGGGCGTCGACGAACACGGTGATCTGAGCTGGTGGTGGATCGTCTGAAATGCAGAGTTCGACCAGGGCGGTGGCTTTCCGCCAGGAGCTGGTGCCTCTGGTCCCGTCGGGGAAGGCTGGGAGCTGGTCGGCGGCTTCGGTCAGTGCCTTGTCGACGATCGCTCCGGAATACCCGTCGAGTCCTCCCCACAGTCTCCACCACGATTCGTCCAGGGATGGTTGGAGGACGAGATACTGGTCGGCGGCGGTCCGATGTTCGGTTTCTGAGCTGATCCGGGCTCGTAACGCTGCCTCCCGGCGCACTCCGGAAATGTCGATGTGCTCGCACAGACCAACATCAACAGGGATGCGGGATAGGGCTTCCACCCGGTCGTAACTCACCGCACCCGAAGCCAGCCCCGCTCTCAGATCGGGGCGGTGGCTGGTGCGACGCATGGTCCGGACCAGAGACTTCGCTGTCTCATGGCTGACATCCAAACGGGAGGCGGTCCACTCCGAAAGACTGCGACAGCCATCACCAGTAGCCACCTGACGTGCGTCCAGTTCTTCGAGGATGGCCAAGTCTTTGGCGACCAGGCGGGAGCGTTCCGCCTCGTCGGCAAGGAGCTCCTGCTCCAACCGGTCGGTGGTCCATTCCCCGTAATCCATACCACCGAACATACGTTCGACCTGGGACAAATTCAGGATTGTCCGATCTCTTTCTGTAAGAAAAAGGTCCGTCAGCCGTCAATGCGGTCGCCACCGAAATAGCCTGGAACTGACCCGACCGTGAGGAGGACGGTTTGATTCTCGATTTCTTCAGCGATCTGAACTGGCTTGCAGTAGTGGTGGCAGCGATCGCCTGGTTTGTGTTCAGCGCAATCTGGTACTCGGTCCCGCCGTTGAGCAATGCGTGGCAGAAGGCCTCAGGCGTGGACGCGTCGGCGGAAGGATCGCCACTCACCCTGCTGTTCATCCCGACATTCGTCGGTTACTTCGTGACCACCGTTGTGATCGCCCTGCTCGTCCGTGCCATCGGGGCCACAGAGGTGAACGACGGGATCATATTGGGCATCGTCCTCGGTGTCGGATTCGGGGCCGTCGGCGCCCTGGTCAACCAGATCTACGAGCGGAAGGGCGCCGCCTATTGGCTGATCAACGGGGTGAACGCGATCATCGCCTACATGATCGTGGCGGTGATCCTCGTCGTCTGGGAATGACCTCAGTCCAGTTCGACTTCCTTGACCGTCCCGGCGCGGATCGTGAAGCCGCGGATCTCACCGGGTGCTGCGATCAGGTACATCCAACCCGGCTCCAGGGCCGACTGCACGTCGATCAGGGAGGGCACGGCGTCTCCTCCGGGATGGGAATGGAACACACCGGTGATCACCCAGCCATGCGACTCGGCGTGGACCAGCGCGGAGAAGTGCTCGTCGGGGTCGATCGTGTAGGAGAAAGGTGAGGGATCGACGTTGGTCAGAGGGTAGGCGAAGGCGATCTGCCCTTCGGAGTCGGCGGCGACCAGCCCGCAGCACTCGTTGGGGGCACAGTTGTCGGCGTGGGTCAGGATCGCCTGACGGATCTGGTCAGGAAGTCTCGGCACGCGCCACGTTGCCGGCGGGGCGACAGGTCTGGTCGTATTCGACCAGCATCGGGGGCATCTCAGGGTCGGCGCAAGCGGGACAGGTCGGATCCCGCTGCACGTTGACAGTTGAGAAGTCTTCCTCCAGGGCGTCGTAGATGAGGAGCCGGCCGGTCAAGGGCTCTCCGATGGCGAGCAGTAGCTTGATCGCCTCCATCGCCTCGATCGATCCGATGATCCCGGGGAGGACACCGAGCACGCCGGACTCCGCACACGATGGCGCCAGCTCGGCCGGCGGGGGCTCGGGGAACAGACAGCGGTAGCAAGGGCCCTGGTAGGGGTCGAACACCGAGACCTGGCCCTCGAACCGGAAGATCGAGCCGTGGACCACCGGCACCCGCAGGTGCAATGAGGCGTCATTCACCAGGTATCTGGTTGGGAAGTTGTCACCACCGTCCACGACGACGTCGTAGCCGGTCATGATCCTCATGACATTCCCGGCGCTCAGCCGCTCGTTATGGGTCACGACCTTCACGTCGGGGTTGAGCGCGGAAAGGGTTTCCCGGGCGGAGTCGGTCTTGGACATGCCGACACGGTCGAGATTGTGAAGCACCTGGCGTTGGAGATTGGTGGCGTCGACCGTGTCGTAGTCGACGATCCCGACGGTGCCAACGCCGGCCGCTGCCAGGTACAGGGCAGCCGGTGAGCCGAGGCCCCCGGCGCCGATGATCAGAGCCTTCGAGTCGAGGAGGCGTGTCTGGCCCTTTTCCCCGACTTCGGGGAGCAGCACATGGCGCGAGTATCGATCGCGCTGGTCGGCGGTGAGCCCTTCGCCGGTTCGCCACGCCCTTCCTTCCGCCTTCCAGCGATCGAATCCGCCTGCCAGGGAGGCGACGTGGGAGTACCCCATCTCCATGAGGCTGAGAGCGGCGAGGGCCGATCGGTTGCCTCCGGCGCAGTAGAGGACCAGCCGTTGCGAGGTGTCGGGGGCCACGGTGCCGATGTCGCGCTCCAGCAAGCCTCGAGGGAGCAGGTGTGCGCTCGGGATTGCTCCTTGGGCGTGCTCGCCGACTTCGCGTACGTCGATGACGACCACCTCGGCGAGCGCCGTCTCGAGCTGCTCGGGCAAGACCTCCTCGATCCGCTCCTTGGCCCTGTTGACGAGGTCGCGATACGAGCTCATCAGTGGGCGTGGGCCGGATCCGGGGAGTTGGGGTCGATCCGATAGCGGTCGAACGCGTCCTGGACCAGGTCCTTGGGAACCAGACCCTGGCTGGCGAGACTCGACAGGGTGGCAGCCACCATGTGACCGGCATCGACCTCGAAGAACCTGCGCAACGCCTTGCGCGCGTCGGAGCGGCCGAAGCCATCGGTGCCAAGGGTGACAAATGGCCAGGGAACCCACCGCGCCACCTGGTCGGGCACCAGCTTCATGAAGTCGGTGACTGCGACGACCGTCCCCTTGACCCCGGAGAGAGCCTGGGTGACGTACGGTGTTCGCGGCGTCTCGGTGGGATGGAGCAGATTCCATCGGTCCACCGAGAGTGCCTCTTCCCTCAGTTTCTTGTACGACGTCGCCGACCAGAGCTCGGCCCGGATGTCGTAGTGCTCGGCGAGGTCGCTGGCCGCTTGACGGGCGGCCAGGTTGGCCGATCCCGAGAAGAGAATCGCAACGTTCTGGCCGCCTGCGTCGGGGGCGTCGGCCCACTTGTACAACCCGTTCATGATCCCCTGCTCCACGCCCTCTCCCCGCGGTGGCTGGGCATAGTTCTCGTTGTAGAGCGTCAGGTAGTAGAAGACATCCTCGGGCTCGTCGCCGTACATCCGCTGCAGACCCTGCTCGATGATGGTTCCAACCTCGTAGGCGAACGCCGGGTCGTAGGCCTCGCAGACCGGAACCGATGTGGCCAGCACATGGCTATGCCCGTCCTGGTGCTGCAGACCTTCACCTTCGAGAGTGGTCCTCCCGGCAGTGGCCCCGAGCAAGAAGCCGCGCACCCGGGAATCGGCGGCAGACCAGATGAGGTCACCGACACGTTGGAAGCCGAACATCGAGTAGAAGATGAAGAATGGGACCATCGGGACCCCACGGGTCGCATATGAGGTCCCGGCCGCGATCCACGATGCCAACGACCCCGCCTCGGTTATGCCTTCTTCGAGGATCTGCCCGTCCTGGCTCTCGGCGTAGGAGAGCAACATCGAGGCGTCGACCGGCTCGTAGAGCTGGCCTTTGGAGGCATAGATCTTCAGCTCCCGGAAGAGCGAGTCCATGCCGAAGGTCCTCGCTTCGTCGGGCACGATCGGAACCACATGCTTTCCGAAATCTTCGGCTCTGGCAAGGCCGCGCACCAACCTGGTGAAGGCGGAGGTGGTCGAAGCCTCGACCTTTCCCGAGCCGGCGTAGACCTCGGCGTAGGTCTCGGACGGTGGCAGGCTCAGTCGCTGTCGTCCTACCACCCGTTTGGGCAGGTATCCCCCCAGTTCCTGTCTGCGGGCATGGAGGTAATCGTGCTCGGGTGTTCCCGGCCCGGGTCTGAAATAGGGCGGCTCCCGGTCTCCCTCGAGCAACTCGGCGGAGATGTCGCCTTCGAGATGGAGTGTCTCGCGCAGACCCAGCAGTTGCTTGTTGGTCAGCTCCTTGATCTGATGGGTGGCGTTGCGCCCTTCGACATCGGGTCCCAGGGTCCAGCCTTTGATGGTCTTGGCCAGGATCACCGTCGGCTTGCCGTTGTCGAGCTCGGTCGCCACCTTGTATGCGGCGTACACCTTTCGATAGTCGAGCCCACCGCGACGCAGAGCCCAGATCTCGTCGTCGCTCATGTCGGACACCAGCTCTTTGGTGCGGGGATCCTTGCCGAAGAAATGCTCCCTCACGTAGGCCCCGTTCTCGGTCTTGTACCGCTGATACTCCCCGTCGACGGTCGTGCTCATCACCTTGATCAGAGCGCCTTCGTGGTCACGCTCTAGCAGCTTGTCCCACCCCGATCCCCAGACCACCTTGATCACGTTCCACCCCGCCCCGCGAAAGACTGCTTCGAGCTCAGTGATGATCTGGCCGTTCCCACGAACCGGCCCGTCCAGCCTCTGGAGATTGCAGTTGACGACCCAGGTGAGGTTGTCGAGCCCTTCACGGGAGGCGAGTGAGATCGCTCCGAGGGTCTCGGGCTCGTCGACCTCGCCGTCACCGATGAAGCACCAGACTCTCGACTGCGAGGTGTCATCGAGTCCCCGGTTGTGCAAGTACTTGTTGAAGCGGGCGTGATAGATCGAGTTGATCGGGCCGAGACCCATCGAAACCGTCGGAAACTCCCAGTATTCGGGCATCAGCCTGGGATGGGGATACGAGGAGAGCCCGTCACCGCCGATCTCGAACCGGAAGTTGTCGAGATGCTTCTCGTCGAAGCGGCCCTCGAGGAACGATCGGGCGTAGATGCCTGGAGCTGCATGACCCTGCATGTAGACGTGATCGCCGCCGCCCGGGGCATCCTTGCCTCTGAAGAAGTGGTTGAAGCCAACCTCGTAGAGGGTGGCCGAGGAGGCGAACGTTGACAGATGACCTCCGACGCCTTTGGAGCGATGGTTGGCCTTAACCACCATCACCGCGGCGTTCCACCGGATATAGCGCCGGATACGCCTCTCGATGTCCTCGTCTCCGGGAAACTCCGGCTCCTCCTCGGGTGGGATGGTATTGATGTGGGGGGTGGTGACCCCCCCGGCCATGCCGATGTTGCTCTCGTGGGCGCGCTCGATCAGCTTGGCGACGAGGTAGATGGCTCGGTCGGGCCCGTACTCCTTGACCACGGCGTCGAGCGAGTCGATCCACTCCTTGGTCTCGACGGGATCGGAGTCGGGCATCTGGTTGACGTACTCGTCGCCAAGAGTCCGACCAAGGTCACCTGCCATGGGGAAAGCCTAGTTAGAAGCCCGGCTTGCCCATAAGGGCCTGGATCACACTGTGGCCGCCCGAATGTCGGTGTGCGCCAGCCAATCGTTGACCACCGCTATGAACCGGAGGGGCGCGTCCATCTGGGGGGTATGCCCGGTGTCTTCCAGCACGACATGGTCCCATTCGGGGCGCAGCGAGCAGAGCCATTCAACTGCGCTCGGGGAGACGAACGGGTCTGAGGCTCCCTGGACCACCAGGGTTGGAGCTTTGATCGAGTTGATCATCTCGACATAGGAGGCACGTCGGAAGTAGGCCAGGGCGATCGACGACGCAGTCCGGGCGGTGGCGTACCCGGCCCAGGGCAGTTGCTTCCGGATGCGGGCCATCTCCCGAGAATCGGCGATGAGGTCCATGGGAACCCGTCCCGGTTTGTGGGTGATCATGGCGAGGCTCTTGCGCACCAGCTCTTCGGGGGTGTTGCTGCGGAGGAAGTGGCGCCCGAAGATCTCGCCGAGAACCGGTGTGGCTTGGACCGCGAGCCGGACGAACGTCGGCCAGTCGATCCGTGGATCGGGAAACCTCGGCGGAGTCGCCGGCGAGACCAGGACCAACCTATCGACCAGCTCGGGTCTGGAGGCCGCCACCATCGCGGCGAGCAGGCCTCCGGTGGAGTTGCCGATCAAGGTATGCCCGGGCGCGTCCAGGGTCTCGAGATAGCTGATGATCGAATCGCGGTGGGTGGTGAGGCGGAAGTCCTGGCGCGGCGGTGTCAACCCGAAACCGGGAAGATCGATGGCCCGGACCCGTCCCGAACGGGCAAATGCCGGTGCCACCGCATTCCAGTTGGTTGTCGAGCCCCCCATACCGTGAATCAGGACGAGGCTGGGGCCCGATCCGCCGAAATCGACCTGATGGATTGGCCCCCGGCCGGTCGGGATGTAGTCGTTCACGTCTCCGAGGCTACCCATCGTCCCCCCTTAGACTCGCAGGGTGAGCTTGCTTCTCGTGTCGACATACGAGTTGGGTCGTCAGCCGGTGCATCTGGCATCTCCGACGGCCGCCCTCGTCGCCGGCGGGGTCGACGTGATACCCCTCGATCTGGCCGTCGCCGATTGGGACACGGAGTTGGTCGACCGGGTGGAGGGTGTTGCCTTCTCGGTCCCAATGCACACCGCGATGAGACTGGCCGTGTCCTTGGCTGGGATGGTCCGCGAGCAGCGGCCCGAGCTGCCTATCGCGTTCTATGGCCTCTACGCAGCGGTGGGGAGCGAAGGAACGCTTGGCCGACTGGCCGATGCCGTGTTCGTGGGCGAATACGAGCCCGACCTCGTCGCCTGGGCCCGGGAGCTGGGCGAGCCACACACGGGCCGACCGGAGATAAACAGCCATGTCGGTCCATCCCGGTTCCGCACGCCCGATCGCTCGATGCTCCCGGCCCATGAGAACTATGCCCGGCTGGAATGGGAGGGCGAAGCCCGAATTGGGGGGGCGGTGGAGGCGTCTCATGGCTGTAGGCACCGCTGTCGGCACTGCCCGATACCGGTTGTCTACGACGGGCGGATGCGTGTGGTCGGATCCGATGTGGTCCTTTCCGACATCGACCAGTTGGTCAGTCAGGGCGTTGAGCACGTGACCTTCGGCGACCCGGATTTCCTCAATGCTCCTCGCTACTCACTCGACATCATGCGCGAGGCACACTCGGCGCATCCCGACCTGACCTTCGATGTGACGGTGAAAGTCGAGCACATCCTGGCTCATCAGGACCTCTGGCCGGTGATGGCATCGCTGGGGCTCTTGTTCGTGGTGAGCGCATTCGAGAGCACCGACGAGACCACGCTCGACATCCTGGATAAGAACCACACGGTCGCCGACATGAAGACAGCAGTGTCCATCTTGAGGTCGGCAGGGGTCCATGTCCGGCCTACCTGGCTCCCGTTCCTGCCTTGGACGACACCGGGCCACCTGCTCGACCTGGTCGAGTTCCTCGACGCCAACAGTCTGTGGGGGGCCACCGATCCGGTCCAGCTCTCGATCAAGCTCTTGATTCCCGAGGGCTCGCTCCTCGAGGACCACCCCGCTGTCGTGCCCCACCTCACGGGTTATCAGGCAGAGACACTCACCTGGGGTTGGAGCTTTGCCCACGCCGCGACAGAATGGCTCCAGGTCGAGCTCGACGCGATCGCGGCCGAAGGCTCCGACTGCGGAGCCGATGCGGCAGAGATCCTGGCGACCATGCGGGACCGTATCGCGTTGGCCGGCGACGCCGAGCTACCACAGATGCCGTCATCCCCTCCGACCCCCCGACTGACCGAGAGCTGGTTCTGTTGTGCCGAGCCAACGGCAGCCCAGGCCGCGGCGGTCGGGTTGACGATCGGTAGGCTGCCGCTCGCAATCAAGTAGAGGATTCGATGGCAACGGTGTTGGCGGCGGAGGGCCTGAGCAAGAAGTTCGGGGACCTGGTGGCGGTGAACGATGTCAGCTTCGAGATCGCCGAGGGTGAGACCTTCGGGTTGCTCGGCCCAAACGGAGCGGGAAAGACCACCTCGATCTCGATGGTGGCCGGGTTGCTCGAGCCGGATGGCGGGGCGGTCCACGTAAACGGCACGACCATCCGCACCAGGTCGACTGCGGGGAGATCCGACATCGGCCTGGTGCCACAAGAGCTGGCCATCTATCCCGATCTCACGGCTGAAGAGAACCTCAGGTTCTTCGGCCGGCTCTACGAGATGACAGGTCCCGAGTTGGCGAAGAGGACCGAAGAAGTACTCGAGGTGATCGGCTTGACCGACCGGAAGGACGACCTGACCAAGGAGTTCTCCGGCGGGATGCAGCGCAGGCTCAACATCGGCATCGGCCTTCTCCACCGCCCCCGGCTGCTGATCCTCGACGAGCCGACGGTTGGGGTCGATCCCCAGTCGAGGAACGCCATCCTCGAATCCGTGGAAGAGCTCTCCGGTCAAGGGATAGCCGTGCTCTACACCACCCATTACATGGAGGAGGCGGAGCGGCTCTGTGATCGCGTGGCCATCATCGACGAAGGTGTGATCAAGGCCGAAGGCACCCGCCGGGAATTGGTCGCCTTGGTGGGCCAGAAAGACCGGATTCGAGTGGCGATGACCGGGGACGTGGCAGAGGTTGCCCGCATCGCAGCGCAGCTGGTTGGCGTGGACGAAGCGAGCCCGTCGGACTCTGGTATCGACGTGCTCGCCACCGACGCCTCGAAGCTCCTCCCCGAGTTGTTGGCCTGTGTGTCGTCCACCGGCGCAAGCGTGTCCGCCGTCGAGGTGTTCGAGCCCAATCTCGAGGCGGTGTTCCTGCATCTCACCGGCAAAGCGCTCCGCGACTGACATGGGCGCCGCCACCCGGATTGCGGGCAAGGACCTGAAGCTCCGTCTGCGCGACCGATCCGCCTTCATCATCGGGATCATCACCCCACTCGCCCTGGCATACATCTTTCATTTGGTGTTCGGTAACGTTTTTGCCTCGGAGACTCTTGACCTCCAGGTCGGACTGGTGGATCTCGACCGCTCGGAGATATCGCTCTCGCTCGGCGAGGTACTCGCCGAAATCGAGTCGCAGGGGATCCTCGAGGTCACCGACTTCGACGACGCCGCGGGTGCCGATGGTGCGGTGGAGGACGGAGACCTTGGGGCCTACATCCTGCTCGGGCCCGGGTTGGGGGATGCCGCAATCGCGGGCAGCCCGTTCACCATCCAGGTCGTCGGTGACATCGACGCTCAGACCACCACCCAGGTGGCCACTGCTATCGCCTCCGAGTTCGGTTCCGGTATCGGCCGGGCCCAGCTCTCGGTGGCGACCGCCGTCCACGTCGGGGGAGGGCCGCCACCGGCCGACGTGGTCACATGGGGCCAAGAGGCAGCGTTGCGGCCGCCGGCGTACATCTTCTCCGACGTGACCGCCGAGACCCGCCAGCTCGACGCCCCCACCTTCTTCGCTGCTGGTATGGCGGTGTTCTTCCTTCTCTTCACCGTCCAGTTCGGTGTGCTCGGGGTACTCGAGGAGGAGGAGAACGGGACTCTGGCCCGGCTGCTTGCCGCCCCGATCGTCCGTCGCAGCGTGGTGATGGGAAAGGCCCTGCTCTCGTTCGCCCTGGGCGTCATCTCGATGACGGTGTTGATCGTGGCCACCCACTACCTCATGGGCGCTCGGTGGGGACCCGTGCTCGGGGTGGCGGTGCTGGTGGTCACCGGGGTCCTGGCCGCAACTTCGATCATGGGTGTGATCGCTTCGGTAGGGAAGTCGGCCGAAGGCGCGGCCAACCTTGGGGCGATCGTCGCGGTGACACTGGGAATGCTCGGCGGGACCTTCTTCCCGATCGGACAGGGCAATGATCTGCTGAGCCGTCTCACCTACATCACCCCACACGCGTGGTTCATCCGCGGCCTGTCGGAGATCTCCGGTGGAGGTGAATGGACGGCTGCCTTGCCGTCGGCGGGCGCCCTGCTCGTCATCGCCCTGGTCCTGGGACTGGTCGCCTGGTTCCTGCTGCAGCGGAGGCTCTCTCGATGAAGGTGCTGGCCATCGCCTGGAGCAACGTTCGTCGCATGGTGCGTGAGCGATCCAACATCTTCTTCGTCTTCATCTTCCCCATCGCCCTGATCCTGTTGATCGGGGCCCAGTTCGGGGGGGACTTCGACCCTGCGATCGGGTTGTTTCAGGAAGATGACGATCCGCTGGCCACGGCCGTCGCCGAGGAGATCGCTGCCGATGACAGCCTCGCTCTCTCCGAGTTCGAGAGCAGGGAGGACCTGACCACGGCGGTGGAGCGGGGAGCGGTCCAGGCGGGTGTGTTCCTACCCGCCGGGATGACAGAGCTGGCAGCGGGCGGGTCCCAGGTCGAGGTCGGATATGTGGCGCGACCCGAAGATTCAGGGCAACAACTCCAGTCGGTTGTCGCCGCCGCCGTGGCCCGGGTCATGGCCCCGGTAGGTGCCGCCCAGTTCGCCCAGGAGAAGACCACCGCCGGGTTCGATCAGGCGCTGGAGGCGGCGAGATCTGAAACCGCTTCGGCTCCCGGTCTCGAGGTGGAGACCACGGCGGTTGGAGAGGCCTTGTTCCCTGCCACTCTGGGTCGATTCGACCTCGGCGCATCCCAGCAGCTGTCCCTGTTCACCTTTCTCACTGCTCTGGCCGGCTCGGCCGCTCTGATCCTGAGCCGAAAGCTCGGCATTTCGCGACGGATGCTCTCCACACCGACCTCGGCGCGAACCATCGTGCTCGGGGAGGCGGCAGGACGGTGGGCCGTGGCCATGGTCCAGGGGCTCTATATCGTGGCCGCCACCTTTCTCCTTTTCCGGGTGAACTGGGGGGATCCCTGGGGAACGCTGCTCCTCCTCACCACCTTCTCGGCGGTGGGCGCCGGGGCCGGGATGCTGATGGGGGCGACTTTCAGGAACGACCAACAGGCCGGCGGCATCGGAGTCGTGGTCAGCCTCGGATTGGCGGCACTGGGTGGCGCCATGCTCCCCATCGAGCTGTTCTCTCCGGCCATGAACCGGGTGGCGCACTTCACCCCGCACGCATGGGTCATCGACGGCTTCGCCGAGCTGGTGCGCCGAGATGGGACCGTGATCGACATCCTTCCCGAGCTCGGTGTGCTCACCGCATATGCCGCGGTCCTGCTGCTGCTCGCTTCCTGGCGGCTGAGAGTCGTGCTCACCCGATCGTGATGTTTGAATGAGCACCGATGTCTGAGCAAAACGCCAATGCCGTGGGTTGCCTAGGAAGGATGCTCACGTTCGTCGGGCTGGTTTGGATCGGACTCATTGTCCTCGGTGGGATAGGGATTCTCTCGCGACTGGGGCTCCGAGATACCTTCATTGCCGGGCTGGTCGGCACCAGCATCATCCCCGGGTTGTTCTTCCTCGCCTCCGGCCGGGTGCTGCGGCGCCGGGCCGCCACCATGGCAGGGCCAGAGGGGCAGACCAGCTCGACCCCGGTGCCGGATCAGGAACTGAGCAAGGGAAAAGGCAAGGGGGTCAGCTCGATCCGTCTTGAGCCGACCGCAAGACCGGCGCCGAAGCCGGCAACACCGCCGATGCCGATACCTACGCACTTTCCGGAGCCAACACCCCCGAGACCGGCCCAACAACGGCCGAGGCCGGTCGATCCCATCGCCAAGGCTCGCCGCGACGTGGCCCAGAGCCTCGAAGAGGCGGTCGCCAGTCTCGAGGAGTCGACCGAGCCCTCCCCGGAGCTCGGTTCGATCGGGGGCAAGCGCACGCGGCCAAAGACCTCCCAGGAGTTGGTGGACGAAGCCCGGCGCCGCTGGGGCGTCGACAAACCGCGCTAGTGGTCGGGCCTAGTGGCACTAGAGACCCGACGCCGCCAATTGACGCGCCCGGCGTACCTCGGATGCAAACGCCGCCCGCCGGGCAAGCACGTCTTCGGATTGATCGATCAGGTCGCGGTTCCGGGCCAGGGCCAGGGCAGACTTGAAGAGCACCTGGCTTGCGCTCTCCCCAGAGATGAGGCGTTCCTCGATCCGATACATGCGGGCACGATCGAGACACGCCTTGAGGAATGACTTCTCGTCGAACCGCCGTTTGAGTGCTTCGAGCTCGTCGCCAACCACCTGATAGGCGTCGAGAAACGGGAGGACCGCCCAATAGGCGACCGGGGCGCCGAGTTTGACCAGAGTCTCGCCGGCGCCGGCAGCGGCGAGCGCCCTCTCCCAGTCCGGTACGTCGATTCCGATGTCAAGTTCCACATCGGAGAGGAACTTCTCCTTCTCCGGGAAGAAAAACTCGAACTTCAACAGATCGCGGTAGGCAAGCAGGGTGTCCCGCACGGCGCCCGGTGTTTCGTCCTCGGAACCGGCGGCGGCGCCCAGTGCCATCTCGGCCAGAGCCCGGTTGACGAAGAAGTGGACGATTACGTTCCGGTAGTAGGAGATCCGAATCATCTGCTCGTCGCTGAGCCAGAACACTCTTCGTCCCAGAGCCTCGTGGCTGCTGACGTTGTCGTTCTCTGCGAGCCAATCGAGCACGCCGGTCACCCGGGCCGGATCCCCGGGTTGGAAGTCCTCCGTGGTCGGGAGGTCGCGAGCTTTGGCGAACTCGAGCAGCCTGGTGGCGTCGTCGGCCAGCTGACTGGCCGAGCGGGCCGACCCGCGCGCGGCGAGAAGAGCGACGCTGATGAGAGCGGTGGGGGTCAGGGGAGTGACTTGGCCGATGCGGTACATGACCTCGAAACCCAGTTTCTGAAGTCCGATCGAGGTCTCGTCGTCACCCTCGATCGAACCCAAGACATCTCTCACCGACACCGGATCGCCGAAATTGATATGGATGTCGCCATAGCGGCGGCGCAAGGAGCGGACCGCCCTCACCAGCCAACCGATCGACTCCCGTTCCTTCTCCTTTCCTTGCGCTTCGAGCGCGTATTCGGGGACGTCCTGGATCTGGTCGTAGGCGATGGAGACGGGTATGAGCTGGATGTCGTCGCTCTTGCCCCGTCGGGTCGACTCGACTACGTAACTGAGCAAGCCGAGGCGAGGGGGCAACAACCTGCCTGAGCGTGACCTGCCTCCCTCCATGTACCACTCGAGCGGGAATCGCTTCTCCACGAGGTAATCGAGGTACGCCCGTAATACGGTCTTGTAGAGCTGGTTGTCTTTGAAGGTGCGGCGGATGAAGAACACGCCGGTCCGCCGCAGGAGAGGGCCGATCGGGAAGAAGTTGAGGTTGATCCCACCGGCGGTGTGATTGGGAGGAAAATCGTTCTCCCACAACATGAACTGAAGACTCAGTCGGTCGAGATTCGAACGGTGAGAGGGCAGGAAGACCATGGTGTGTCCCTCGCCCAGGGCGGAGAGACGTTTGACCTGCTCCTCGGAGTATTTGATCTCGCCATAGCCCTGGCTGTACAGCTTGTGGATCGCATTGGCGATGAGATCGATGATGTAAGGCGAATGGGTGGCCGCGATCTCGCGTAGATACTGCTCCGCCTTCTCCCTGGCGATTGCCGGAGTCAAGCCCGAGTCGGTGCCCACAGCGTCGACGGAGTCGAGGAACTCGCGACGTGACAGGATCGCCTCTGGCACGAACCGCGGGATCTTGTAGCGGTTGCCGCGGAGTTTCCTCTCGGCCTGGTCGAGAACCAGCCAAGCCCTTCGGGTCACGAAACTGGTCAGGGGGTCGACCTGGCCCGACACCTGATAGTCGTTGGCCATCTCTGAGGCAAAAGCTCCTCGTGCCGCGATCAGCCGCACCCGTCCCGGTCGTGCCATCCGGATCCATCGAGCTCGAATCCCCTTGGGATCTCGGGGGTCACCTGGCTGAATGACATCCCACCAGCTGACCGACCGTCGCCCGTCCTTCTCCGGCGCCATCCACAGGACACGCAGCGGTATCAGGTACGGGTCCTCAGGGGAGGCCAGAACCCGGGCCAGCTCCTCGTTGTCGCCCCCGGTTCCTCTCCGGGATGAGCTGACCCTCAGGGTGCTCTGCTCGCCCGGGAGGTCCTTGTCCAGCCACTTCTCGAGCAGCCCGGCCTCGTAGTCGGTTCCGGCGTCGAGGAGATACACGGCGGCCGAGCCGGCGGGCCCGCGGAGCAGGTCGTTTCGGTCTGAGGGGTTCTTGGACACGATCATCACTCTATTTGGCTGCCAAACTCGATCCTCGTGCGAATGGTCCTTCAGCGTGTGTCACGGGCATCGGTGACGGTCGGTGACGCCTCGGTGGGCTCGATCGCCGACGGTCTGGTGATCCTGGTCGGGATCGCCCCCGCGGACACCGACCACGAGATCGATCGAGCCGTGGACAAGGTGTCCAACCTCCGGATCTTCCCCGACGAAGTGGGTCTGATGAATCGATCGATCCTCGACACCGGGGGCTCTGTCCTCCTGGTCAGCCAGTTCACCCTGCTCGCCGGCGTCGGCAAAGGACGTCGGCCCTCGTTCGCCGACGCTGCCGACCCGGAGACGGCAGAGCCCTTGATCGATCGGTTCGCGACCGAGCTGAGGGAACTGGGGATCCCGACCGAGACCGGGGTATTCGGTGCCGCGATGGCAGTCGACCTGGTCAACGAAGGCCCCGTCACCATCATCATCGAAGTCAAGGACGGGCATGTGAGTTGACCGGGTCGGACCGGTGCTCCCGCGCACCGGGCAGAGAGATGTCAGGTGCCTGCGACCTGCTCCTGACCGGCGGGGCAGAACCGGAGAAAGTCACACCGGTGGCACCAGTCTCCCGGCGTTGGGTCGAACTCGGCGCGGTCGATGGCACCGGTCAATCGTTCGAGGTCTTGTAAGGCACGATCACGCCACGGCTCGTCTGCTCGCTGGGTTTCGATGGTCAGCCCACCACCGAGGTATGCAAACGACACGTCGATCTGCTCCGGTTCGTCGACTCCGAAGTCGACCCTGGTCGCGGCCACTGCGTAGGCCTGGAGCTGGACCATCAGCGAAGGGTCCTCCCTGGGGCGACCGCTCTTGAAGTCGACGATCTCCCAGGATGTGCCTTGGCGGTACACGGCGTCGATGCGGCCACGCACCTGGTAACCGTTGTCCAACTGGAGGGAGAAAGGCGCCTCGATCAACCCGGCCCGGTCGGTCCCGTAGCGGGATGCGAGGAATGCCTTGAAGCCGCCGCCGCCGCTGGCCTCGTCGATCACGTCGTAGAGCCCGGGCTCCATGGGTTCGAAGGGCACCTGACCACGCTGATGCAATTCGATGCGTCTGTGGAGCTCGGTCCCGGCCACCGCGGCAGGGTTGCGTCGCCGGGGCAGACGATCGACTTCGGACCAGAAGAAGCGTTTCGGGCATTGGGCATAGGTCACCAGCCCGGTGACCGAGACCGATCGTCGCGTATCGTCGGGTGGTTGGGCGATCTCGACGAGGCTGAGCTCGAAAAGCGTTTCAGTCCACTCGTCGACCCGTCGCTCGAAATCATCGCCGATGTCCATCTTCTGCGCCTTTTCCCGCATCGAGCCTTCGTTGCCCACCGCTTCTCTCAACGCTCCGTCCCACCCGCGATCGAACAGCGGATCTGGCGCCTCACCCGATGTGTCACGTCGCAACAAGGCGGGTCTCGGCGTCTCTGCCGCATGCCCGTCCTGCTGGGTCATCGGGTGCCCTTCGACTAGTTCGAAGAGCTCGGAGGGCTTCTTTGGGGTCATCGTCGGTTCGGGCAATCCGTACCAATAGGCGCCGGTGAAGATGAGATGGGATCGTGCCCGGGTTGCCGCGACATATGCCACCCGCCACTCCTGCAAGTCGTTCTTGGCTCGGAAGTAGTCCTTGCGGTCGGCTTCGTCCGCCGGCATATCGCCGAGGGAAGCGTCGATTCGAAACTCTGCCGGCAGATACTCGGGGAACCGGATCGGGTCCGGGAACTGGTGTGCGCCGCTGGGAAAGCTCTGGGCAGTGACGGCGGGTATTGCAACGACGTCCCATTCGAGCCCTTTGGAACGATGGACGGTGACCAGGGTCACTGCCTCTTCGCCAGACAGATGAGCCGAGTCGAGTTCCTCGGCAGGCTCTTCGGCCATCGCATCGAGATATTCGAGGAAGGCGGTGAGTGAAGGGCGGCCCTTGAGCGGGCTCCACTCCTCGGCCAAGTCGAGAAGGCGGTAGAGGTTCAGTCGAGCCGTGGTGCGCTGGTTGACAGGGAGAGACTCGATGTCTTCCCAAGCGCGGGTCCGGTCGAGAACAAGTCGGCACACCTCGACCAGGCTCATGCCCTGGCTCTCGGTCAGGACCTCCCGGTATACACCCAGGAAATGGCGGTAGGCGGCCAGTGCTTCGGGACGCACCCCGCCGATCTCGTCGATGTGCTCGATCGCCTCGAGAAGGGTGATACCGGGGACGTCATCGGCATCATGGTCCGATACGGCTCCGGCCAGCCAACTGGTGAGCGGGGAGATGTCGGCGAAACCGAGTCGGTAGCGGCTGCCGAAGAGCACCTGGACCAGCGAGGGCGAGTCGTCGGGGCGATCGATAACAGTGAGCCATGCCCTGAGATCCGCCACTTCGGGCACTGACAACAAGCCTCCGAGGTTGGCCACTTCGACCGGTATGTCATGACGGGCCATCGAGTCGACCACGGCTGCGAAGTCCTTGTTCTTCCGGAACAGGACTGCCATCTCCGACCACGGGATGCCCTGTTCGCGCAGAGTCTCGAACCTGCGGGCTATCCAGTCGGACTCGGCGAGTGCATCGGTAGCCCAATGCGTGATCACGTGTCCGGCGCGGGATCCGTGGTCGGTGACCAGAGGCTCGGTATCGGGGTTTGCCCGGCGTCGGATCTGATTCGCTATCTCGAGGATCACGGGGGCGGAACGACGATTGAGGGTGAGGGCGCGCTCGTGGGCCGGGGCGCCGCCCGGGGACCGGAATTGCTGTGCGAAGAGCTCGAAATTCTCGGCGGACGCGCCGCGCCACTCGTAGATCGTCTGGTCTTCGTCACCGACGGCGATCACCGGGAATTCGTCCGTGAATATGGCTGTCAGCAAGGCCCTTTGGGCCGGGTTGGTGTCTTGATACTCGTCGAGCACCAGTGTCTGGTACCGATCGCGCAGGTCCCGGGCCAGCTCCGGGTGAAGGGTCATGAGCTCGGTGGACAGTGTCACCAGGTCGGCATAGTCGACTACGCCCAGCCTGCGTTTGTCGGCCTCGTATCGCTGCAGGGTCTCGAGCATCTCGACCCGCTTTGCCCAGATGTCACCCCGCGGATCGGCTTGGGCCAAGAGGCGGGCAGGGCTGAGCAGATGGTCGCCCAGGCGATCGCCCAGGCTCCGGATCTTGTCCACGGAGCCCGGGTAGGTGATGTCGAGATGGTCATAGGAAGTGTGGTGGAAGGATTCGGTCAGTAGCTGCCGGGAAAAGGTGGGTGTGATGATCCGCACCCGGCCGTCGACTCCAACCAGGGCTCCGAACTCACCCAGCACCTGGGCAGCAAAGCCGTGATAGGTGTGAACCTCTGCCTGTCGGCCTTCATCGATGGTGGGGCCGAGGAATGACTTGACCCGTTCCGCCAGCTCGGCCGCTGCCTTGTTGGTGAAGGTGATCCCGAGGATTCTCTCCGGGTCGATGTGGTGATTCTCCACCAGGTTGGCGATGACGAGGGCCACCGTTGTCGTCTTGCCGGTGCCCGCTCCAGCCCTGATCCTGATGGTGTTGAGCCCGAGATCGAGGATCCCTTGTTGTTCCGCGGATGGTCTCAGGAGGCTCATGGGAGGTATGCCCCCTTGCCTTGGGGCCAGGCCGGGCATGAGAGGCGGAAACGGCATCGCTCACACCTGGCGCTCACGCGCGGCTCCCAATCCTCCTCCCGGATCGATCTTGTCACATCCTCCATGGTCTCTCTCACCTGGGGGAGCAAGCTCATGTCGAGAGCGCGGGTGCCCACGGACTTGCCCGCCGAGCGGGGAAACCACATCTGGGCGTCGATGACCGGTTCGCCGAGCTCGTCGGAGACGGCAGCGGCATAGAAGCCGAGCTGGATGGACTGCTTGGCGTCCTTGTGGGTCGGTGGGCTCTTGGTCGTCTTGTAGTCGACAACACGGAGACCAGCCGAGGTGCGCTCCAACCGGTCGATATAGCCGATCCAGGGCACCCCACCGATCACGGCCTCGACTCGCTTCTCCAGCTCGACCGGTATGCCGTCAGGACTGGGCCACCGGCTGTAGAGGTTGCTGATCGCCTCGCGGGCGTGTTTGAGCCAGGCCGCATTGAGCTGGGGAGTCCCGAAGTCTGCTGTGGCCCATACCCGCTCCAAGTGACTCAGCGCATCCGCCAGGTCGGCGTGTGTCTTACCCGTGCCGAGAGTCTCGCTTTCGGCTGCCTCCAGGGCGGTGTGGACCATTGTGCCGAAGTGTGCGTATGGAGACGACGAGTCATTCAGCCTGAGACGCCGTTCCATGGCGTATTGCCGGGGACAGCTGGCATAAGCGTCCGCTTGGCTTGGTGACAGGCGGAGCTCCTTGCCGAGGATCGGGCTGTCAGGGCCGGCGGAGGCAACTCCGGCGAAGGTCATCGCGCTCCACCATGGCTGTTTGGGGTGAGCCAGGACTTGCGCGGCGGCAAGCCTCTCCTGAGGTGGAGCCACGGGATCGAGCAGGGTTCGCCGGAGTCTGACCTGAGCCTCGGCGAGGGTGACCGGAGGGCCCACGACTTCAACCGGGGGCCCGGGACCCTGACCCGCTTCGGGATCGGCGGCCGCGGCCAGGAACCGTGATGGCCGGCGCTCGCCCTGGTCGACGCCTGCCGAGGTGGCAGTCCACACCACCCTGAGCCGAGCGCGGGTCATGGCCGTGTAGGCCAGCCGCATCTCCTCTTGGACCTGGAACAGGTGCTGTGCCTCGGGGTCGGTGGTCCTTTCCGGAGAGAGCAATTCGGGACGGAGCATTCGCCGTCCCCGCCGCAAGTCGGGGAACACCCCCTCGACGGCGTTGGCGAGAAAGACAACGTCGAACTCGAGGCCCTTCGCCTGATGCAGGGTGGTGAGAGTGACCCTCGTGTCGGTGGGGCGATGCGAGAGCAATGGCGTTGACTCGAATCGCTCGTCCTCGGTTAGCTCGAAAAGCCGGGCAAGAGTGACGGTTGGGTCCCGCTCCGCCTGGCGCTCGAGGACCTGGGAGAAGGAGTTGAAGGCAAGACGCCAGTCACGCCTGTCGGGGTCGAGGACGATTCGCTCCAGATCGTCGAGCCGGGTCCACACTTCCCAGAACCCGTCGACGGCCGGAAGCACCGACCACCACTCCGGGTCGTTGAGCAGGCCGATGAGCCCGGGACGGGAGGGCAACTCGCTTTCGAGGACCCCGGGCCATGCGTCCCAGCTCCGACGGCGGGCGCGAAGGATCTCCCGCTCCTTGCCCAGGCTCGACGCAACCAACGGGCCAAGCAGGATGCGTCGCATGGCGCGGTCGGCCTCGGCAGTCTCGCCCGGGGTTTGCAGGGGAATGGCGCCACCGAGACGAGCGATCGTCACCAGGTCGTGGATCATCCTCACCGCGGGGTGCTCCACCAGACGTGACTCGGGCGGATCGTGGGGTATTCCCTTGCGGGTCAGAGCCCGGCTCAGCCCGGCCAGCATCTCGCGTTTGGACCTGACCAGGACCGCAATCGACGACGGGTCGTGACCTTCGACTTTGATGGCGTGCTCGATGTCCCGGGCGATCCATTCTGCTTCAGCTGTCTCCTGGTCGAAGACGTAGGTCTCGACACGACCAGTGTGACTTGCCGATTCCACCGGCCCGGCCGAGCCTGGGAGCTCGCCGGAAGACACGATGCGTAGGGCGGACTCGAGGATCTGGGCCGGGACCCGGAGACTCTGGCGGAGGACGATCCGGTGGGTGTCAGGGTGGTCGAGGGGGAATCGGGCGATGTTCCTCAGCTCCGCACCGCGGAAGGAGTAGATCGACTGATATGGATCTCCGGCGACAGTGAGATTGCCGCTGGGCAACGCCAGAAGACGGGCGATCTCGGCTTGCACCGGCGATGTGTCCTGGTATTCGTCGACCACGACGTACCGGTAGCCGTCAGCCAACTCCTGCCCTGGGAGAGACCGGAGGAGTGCGACCGCCGACACCAGCATGGTGCCGTAGTCCGTTCTCTTCGAGGCTTCTAGTGTTTCCCGATAGCGTCGGAACAGACCCGGGATTCCTCGCCAGTCGGCCCTGGCGGAGGCGCGCTCCTCCAGCTCATCGGGGGAAAGCAGTCGCTCCGAGCACCGCATCAAAAAGTCGGCCACCTCGGCCGCGAAGGCAGGGCTGGCCAGAATCCCCCGATACATGATCGGCCAGTTGCTCGGGTCTTCCTTGGCCAACAGCTCGCCTACCACGCCGACCTGCTCGGGTGAAGTGAGCGGAATCGGTCTCTCGTCCGACCCGGCCTCGAGCAGCCTCAGGGCGAGGGAGTGGAACGTCGACACATCGATCGGCATGCCCGTGCCGCCCAGAGCCTCGTCGATCCGACGCCGGACATCGGCAGCCGCCCGTCGGGAGAAGGTGAGCATCGCGATCTGATCACGCCGTGCCGCACCGGTCTCGATGATGCTGGCGATACGACGCACCAGGAACTCTGTCTTGCCGGTGCCTGGCCCCGCAACCACGATCTGGGGGCCGTCGGTCTCGGCAAGCACACGATCCCAGTCTGCTAACTCGAGCCGGGTCTCGGTCACTGACACCTGCTGATCGTAGGGTTCAGGCCGCCTCGGGGAGACAGGTGATGTATTCGACCAACTCCGCCTCGATGCCGAAGCTGGCCAGATAGGCCACCGGGTCGGTAAAGGGATCGAAGGTGGGCTCCGCTTGGCGTTTGATTGGGTTGAATAGCTTCATGCCGGTCAAGGTACGTGGTGGGTGTGACAGAAAACACACCGCATGCCGCACGCATAGGATGCCGTTCGTTCGCCACGACCAACGGAGGCTCCGGTGACCATAACCACCGGCAACGAATTCGCATCTCCGATGTACAACGAGGCGGCGGGTCAGTTCGATCGCGTCGCCAGGCTCATGGGGCTCGACGACAACGTCGCGGATCGTCTCCGCGTCCCCCAGAAGTCCACGGTGGTCAGCTTTCCCTTTCGTCATGACAAGTACTCCGAGGTCGAAACGCTGTTTGGCTATCGGGTGCAGCATCTGACCACGATGGGCCCGACCAAAGGGGGCATCCGCTTTGCCCCGGACGTCGACCTGGGTGAGGTCGCCGCCCTGGCCATGCTCATGACCTGGAAGTGCGCCATTGTCGGCGTCCCCTTCGGTGGGGCCAAGGGTGGGGTGAGGGTTGACCCGATGGGGCTCTCCCGGGCGGAGCTGCAGAGAGTCACCCGCAGATTCACGATGGAGATAATCAACGTGATCGGGCCTGAGACCGATATCCCCGCGCCTGACCTCGGGACCAACGAACAGGTGATGGCCTGGATCATGGACACCTACTCCCAGCATGTCGGCCACTCGGTGCCCGCGGTTGTGACCGGAAAGCCGCCCGCTCTGGGCGGAAGTGTCGCTCGGAGGGAGGCAACCGGTAGGGGGCTCATGTTCCTCGTGCCTCAGGCGGCCGCACAGAGAGACCTTGATCCCAATGGCGCCACCGTGGCCATTCACGGGTTCGGGAACGTGGGCCGGTATGCCGCCATTGCCGGGGCGCAGATGGGCACCCGGATCGTGGCCGTGTCGGACATCTCGGGCGCTCTCTACAACCCAGACGGTCTCATGGTGGAGGCCGTGGCGAAATGGGTTGACGAGAACCGGTTCCTCGAGGGCTATCCCGATGCCGACTTCCTCGACGGTGATCGGATCTTTGGACTGCCGGTCGATGTCTTGGTGCCGGCCGCGGTTCAGAATGTGATCCGGGAGGACAACGCTGGAGATATCCAAGCCAAGATCGTGATCGAGGGCGCCAACGGCCCGACCACGCTCGAAGCCGACGACGTGCTTCGGGAGAAAGAAGTCTTGATAATCCCCGACATCCTCGCCAACGCCGGCGGCGTGACCGTCTCCTACTTCGAATGGGTCCAGGATGTCCAGAAGTATTTCTGGACCGAGAACGAGGTGGTGGCTCGTCTGCGGGAGATCATGACCAGAGCATTCAGCGACGTCCACAACATCGCTCTCAGCGAGAACGTAGACATGAGAAGTGCCGCTCTGATCAAGGGAATCCGCAAGGTGGCCGACGCCAAGCTGGTGCGCGGGATATTCCCGTAGGGTCCCTGCCCGGCAGGGACAGGGCACTAGTCGGTCTCGGCGAAAGCCGGGCAAATCTCCTGGAACGAGCACCAGTTGCACAAGGTGCCCGGGCGTGTCGGGAACCGCTGGGTGGTAAGGGCGCGGTCGATGGCATTCCAAAGGGCACGCAGTTGGCTGTCCATGGCGTCGAGCTGGCGGTCGTCGATGTCGAGGCGATACAGCGTCGGGCCGTTTAGGTAGAGGAGCCTCAGCTCCTTTGGTGTCTCACCGGTGCTCTTCCGGATCAAAAGTGCATATATCTTGAGGGCGAAGAAGGCGGGGAGAGCGAATCTCTCCGGGGGCGCCTTCCCGGTCTTGTAATCGGTGATTATCAGACGTCCGTCGGCGTCGCGGTCGATTCGGTCGAGGATCCCGCGGATGGTGATCCCGTCCAGGTCCTCCAGCATGTCCAGTTCTCGGTCTACCGGATCAAAGCGGGTGGGATCCTCGATGGTGAAGTAGTTGGCCAGCAACTCGAGCGACTCCACGCCCCACTGACGCTCCTCCTCGGTGTCGCCGAACAGGTCTTCGAACTCCTCACTTCCCCGCAGCTCGGTCCATGCCTCGCGGAAGAGGTCGTAGAGAAGATCTGGGGATCGATCGTCGGATGGGTGGTCGAATAGCCGCTGTAAGGCGAGGTGGGCCGTAGTCCCCCGCGCCTGATACACCGATGTTGGCTCGGGCAGTCGGTCGATGGCGCGGAACTTGAAGAGTTGAGGACAAGTCTTGAAGTCTCCCGCGCGGCTGGGGGAGAGGGTCTCGAGACGGGGCATTTCCAATTCGATGGTCACGAAGCCGAGTGTAAGGCGGGTGGGTGACAGGAATCGGGAGATCGACCCCGGCTCGAACCAGGACCACGCGAAAAGTTCCGGTAGGACGCGAAAACTAGGTCGGGATAGAGCTTGACGTCGCGAGGGCGGATTCGTACTTTGCCCCTACCGACGCGGTTTACCGGGTTGGGGAAGGAGAGGCTTCGGTCACTCCGGATCGCCAGCCTGACTGGGGGCCCGCTTTCCCGGTTCAGTGGCATTGAGAGCCCCGAGATGGCTGCGGCCTCGGCCAAGGCTTTCTCGGGGTTTCTCGCGTCCGGAGACCGCCACCATCGCGGCACTCCCCGCCGCGTTTGCCCTACGGCGTCAGCTGGTAGAAGCGAAACAGACCGGCCTCGGCGATCGCGGAGAAGTCGGTGAACCCTGCCTGCTCGGTGTAGGAGCGGAGTGTCGAAGGTCGCATCACCGTTCCGGTGCCGGCGGACGGTTGTGAGGACAGCCCGTCGGGCAGACAGATCAGAATGCTGAAGCCGTACATCAGCCGTTCCACGTCGTCGCCTGCGCCGCTGAAGCTGTCGGCTACGGCTTCGTCCATTATCACCACCAATCCGTCAGCACCGACCATCTCATGCATGGCGGTCAGGACGGGAACCGGCTGGGGCATGTCGTGGATGCACTCGAAAGCGACCACCACGTCGTACTGGTCGCCCTGTCTGGTCACGATGTCGTCGGCACTGAAAGTGACACGGTCAGCCATCCCGGCAGCCATCGCGTTCTGCGTTGCCATCTCGATCGACGGTGCATCGATGTCGAACCCGTCAACTGTGGCATTTGGATACGCCCGGGCAAGCGCCAACGCCGACCACCCCGCACCACATCCAACGTCGGCGACCTTGGCTTGAGGTCTCGAGAGCAGGTCGTGCACCTGTCCCATCCCCGCGAAGACCGCGGGCAGGTCGTTCTCGAAGAAGGGGCGGTTCATATCGGCCTGGCTCTCACGCATCTCCTGGCCGAATGTGTCCCAGGAGACCCCTCCGCCGCTGCGGTAGGCGTCGAGGAGCATCCCCATCTTCTCCCCGGCTGTGGTGAGCATGCGAGCCAGGGGGGCGAGGTGGTACCCACTTGTCTCGTCTGCGACCACCGGGCGATGTGCATCGGGCAAGATGAACACGGGATCGCCGCCGGTCAGGTCCACGTCGAGAAATCCCGACGTCGCCTGCTGTTCGAGCCATTCGCGCACATAGCGTTCTTCGACACCGGTGGAGTCGGCGAGGGCCTGGCTTGTCATACCCTCGGCGTCCAGAGCACGGTAGAAGCCGAGTCGATCGCCGATGTGGATGGAATAGGTCTCGATGGCGCCAAGTGCGGAGGCGAAGATCCGGTCGGCGAACTGCTCGGTCGTGTTGGGCATGTGAACCATCCTCCCTCGTTCTCGGGAAAGTGTGAGGCCAGGCTACCAATCCGCCTCCGGAGCAGAGTCGCGAAAACTCGGTCAGGGATCGCGAAAAACAAACAGCTCCTCAGGTTGCTACCTCGAGGGCGGCGGGTCTACTTTCTCCGGCACGCCGCAGGGGAAACCCGGCGGCGGACCCGAGCGGAGGGTGCGTAGCGGCGAGAGCCACTTCGCAGCTTGTGTGCGGGGTACTCGGAGCCACCGGGAAACTGAGGGCATCGAGGACGGCCGGAAGATCGGACGGGGATCCCTCGGGATCGTCGAGCGGTAGTCCGGACGGCGGGTCTCACGACTCGCAAGAACTTCTCGGAGACGAGGAGAGACGGTCTTCGGGCCGTCAGCGATCTTCGGATCGCAACCGTCGGCGGCTTCGGCCACCGGCAACCTCCAATCGGAGTTGGGTCCCCGGCCCGACACCGAATGGACGAGAGTCCCGAGAGGGTTGAGGCTTTGGCCAAGGCTCCCTCGGGGCTTTCTCGTTATGCGCCCTCGTGCTCCGAACCACCGCCACTCTTTGGTTCAGAGCGATCCACTCTCTCGACGTCAGAGACCGGTCCCGATCATTAGCCTGGCGCCATGCGCTACCCCGAGAAGCTGCTCAGTCCCGACGAGGAGATCAAGACCGAATTCAGACCGCACTGGTCCCAGATCATCCGGGAGAGTGCGTTGACCCTGCTGGTCGTTGTTCTCATCGTCCTGATCGCGATTCAGGACTTCAGCTGGAAGGGCTGGTTGATCCTCGGTCTCATCGTCGCCTGGATGGCGCTCATCCTCACCGGATTCATTCGCTGGTGGACCACCCTGCACGTCATCACCAATGAGCGTGTCATACATAGAACCGGGCTCATCGCCAAGAAAGGCAAGGAGATCCCACTCGAGGTGATCAACGATGTCGCCTTCAACCAGAGAGCCTGGGAACGGGTCTTTGGCACGGGTGACCTTCTCATAGAGTCGGCCGGCACCCATGGCCAATCGCATTACAGCGACATCCCACAGCCAGAAGCCGTGCAGTCGCTCATCTACCAGGTGCGCGAGTTGCGGAAGATCGAGATGGAGTCGGGCGGGCGCCCGGGAGCCGACAGCGCGGCGTCGCAACTCGCCATCTTGTCCCAGCTCCACGATGAGGGAAAGCTCACCGACCTCGAGTTCGAGACGGAGAAGCGCAAGCTGCTCGGTGGCACCTGATGCCACACATGCAGGACGACTTCCCGCTGAATCTCTCCACGCTCTATGACCGGGCAGTGTGGCTCTATCCAGATCAGGAGATCGTTTCGGTCGAGTCAGACCGATCGATAGTACGTACCACCTACGGTGAGACCGACACCCGGGTCCGCCGGTTGGCCACCGCTCTTTTCGACCTCGGCTTGAGCCCGGGTGACCCGGTGGGCACCTTTGCCTGGAACAACCGTCGCCACCACGAGCTCTACTGGGCGACCGCCAACACCGGTCTGGTATGTCACACCATCAATATCAGGCTGTTTGCGGACCAGATCGCCTACATCGTCAACCACGCCGGCGACAAAGCGATATTCGTCGACCCCGATCTGGTGCCCTTGTTGGCACCGATAGTGCCTGAGCTCGACTCGGTGGAGACCTTCGTGGTCATGGGTGAGGCGGCATCTGACGCCATTCCCGGGTCGATTGCCTACGAGGATCTGATCGGCGATGCCGAGGCCCACGGGGCCTGGCCCCGGCTCGATGAGCGATCCCCGATGATGTTCTGCTACTCGTCGGGGACGACCGGTAGCCCCAAGGGCGTCGCCTACACCCAGCGATCGACATATCTGCACACCATCTCCAACCTGGCCAACTACTCGATGCTCCCCACCGACAACGTCTTGCCCGTGGTCCCGATGTTTCATGCCGCGGCTTGGGGATACCCGTACATGGCGGTGACCCAAGGCGCCAAGCTGACCTACCCGGGCCCGGATCTGAGCCCGCAGGGATTGGTGCCGCTGCTCGAAAGCGAGAAGGTGACCTATAGCGCCGGTGTTCCCACCGTCTGGCTCGGGATCAAGCAGTATCTCGAAGCGAACCCGGATGTGGACCTCTCTTCGATCAGAGCGTTTCTGTGCGGCGGGTCAGCGGTCCCCAGAGCGATGATCGAATGGTATTGGACGGCGCGAGGGATAAGGGTGATCCAAGGCTGGGGGATGACCGAGACCAACCCGGTGGCTTCGACCAGCCTGCTCAAACCCGAGATGGAGGATTGGGACCTGCAACGGCAGCTCGATTTCCTGGAAACCGCGGGGATCCCGGTGGCCGGGCTTGAGATCAAGATCGTCGACGAGGTCGGAGACGAGCTGCCGCGTGATGGTGAGGCCTTCGGCGAGCTCCTTATCCGAGGGCCTTGGATCGCCGCCGAGTACTTCAAAGACCCGCGCTCGGGCGATTCGTTCGATGACGGCTGGCTCCGGACCGGAGACGTGGCCAAGATCACGCCCGAGGGGTACATCAAGATCACCGATCGAGCCAAGGATGTGATCAAGTCGGGCGGGGAGTGGATCTCCTCCATCGATTTGGAGAATGCCCTCATGGCTCACCCTGATGTTGCAGAGGCGACCGTGGTCGGCCTGAAGCACGTCAAATGGCAGGAGCGCCCGGCGGCGTTCGTGGTGCCACGAGAGGACGCCGAGATATCAGAGGCTGATCTTGTCGCCTTCCTCGAGGAACGGGTGGCAAAGTGGTGGCTGCCCGACCGGATCGTGTTCGTCGAGGAGATCCCGAAGACGGGAACCGGCAAATTCGACAAGAAGGTGGTTCGCAACGAATACGCCGACCTCCTGATGGATGGCGTCTGATCCGATCGGAGATGGAGATGTTGAGTCGATTCCCAGTCTACGCCGTGCTGCCCTCGTCCGATCTGGGACGTGCCCGTGATTGGTATGAGGAGAAGATGGGGATGCTGCCCGCAAAGGAAGAGCCGGGTGGGCTCTGGTATGAGTGTGCCGACGGCACCTGGTTCGTCATCGCGATGAGCTCGTTCGCCGGTACGGCGCAGAACACGGCGGCGAGCTTCCAGGTGGTCGACATCGAGTCCGTCATCGACGATCTCCGCCAACGCGGCGTCGTATTCGAGGAGTATGACCTTCCCGGAATGAAAACCGAGCAAGGGCTATTCGCCTCGGGCCCCTACAAGGCCGCTTGGTTCAAGGACTCCGACGGGAACATCGTCGAGATATCCGAGGTCTCAGATCTCGAGTGAGCCCGCATGCTCCCAGCAGCGGGGTGCGAGGCGGAAGTCGCGGGCCATCCGGTCTCAACTGCCGAGGAGCCTGATCAGCCTGGCCTTCTTCAAGTTCTCGCGAACTATCCACCGGATGTCGGAATCCGAGCTGGCCTGGAGCCGACGGAAGGCCGAGAGCCCTTCGATGGGCAACGCCGCGATGACGACACTCCAGGCGTATCCGAGCGCCTGTCGTAGCGTCCTTGTCGCGTCGGTTCGGCGCTGCTCGATCGGGCTTCGCTCCAGGTCCGCCGTAACCAGGTCGAGCAGTGACAAGGCCTGGCGGGCACGACCGGGATCAGCGATCAACCGGGGCTCAGCGACAGCGGCCACGGCAGCCCGGCGCACTAGGGGATCCGGTTCTGTAGCCCAGATCGCCGCGGTCTTGAACGTTCCCTCAGGGTCGGAGTTGGCAGCGCGTTGAAGGGCCATGGCCACGGCTTCTCGTATCCGCCAACGTGAGTCGGGTGCGTGTTGGTGTAGCAACTCAGTCAGTGCATATTCACCTTCGCCGACCAGCCGGCCCAGCGCGACGAGCCCACAGATCATTTGGAATTCGTCGCCTGAGCCCAGGAGGGAGCGAGCGCGGGAGAGATCGGCCTCCTCTCCGCAGGCGGCAACCAGCTCCAGATTGGCGCGGGGCCCGGGGAGACGGCCGTTGGCGTTCAGGTACTCCGACCAGTCGTCCATTGCGGCGAGGACGGCACGATGCTCTTCGATCTTCCCCAACGGCCTCGTCCAGACTCCAGCTGATTGGAGGAGAGCTCAGACTTCGATCAGTTGACCGGTGGTCAGGTCGAGGACGAACTCCTTCTCGCTCTTCGAGTCGGAGATGAACTGGGCCAGCGGCGCACCGGGTTGACGGACCACCCACCAGGCAAACACGTCGTTGTCCGACTCGGCGAACTCGATCTTGGCCCTCCTGGCGGCGTCTACGGCGGCCAGCTCGTCGGGGAACTCACCGAGAATCCTCTGCTCGGGTTCCTCGCTCCCACGAACCTCTGTGAATTCCACCGCCTCAAACATGTCTCAGCCTCCTCGATTTTCATTTTAGTGGGTATTGGGGCTCGGGGGTAGATAGGTCCCTAAGCTCATTTCGTGAGCGAGTTCCACACGATCTGGGGCTATGCCGCGGTCGGGATCAGTGGAGTCGTCGGGCTGTGGGGCGTGCTGATGAGCCGCCGGCAGAGCGCGCCGAAGTCGTTTTACTACGCGGTGGGACTGGCCATGGCCGCGCTCTTGATCCAGGTCGGCGTAGGAGTGGTCGTCGCCGGCAGCGGAGTCGACCCGGGTAACCAGCATGTCTTCTACGGTGTCCTAATCGCAGTGACATTCAGCTTCGCATACATCTATCGGGCACAGTTCCGTAAGCGCCCCACCTTCTACTACGGGCTGTTGCTGCTGTTCACGATGGGCCTGGGCATCCGGGGGATTCTCACCTTCGGTGGGAACTTCTAGTGCTCCGGGTCGTGAGTTCCGCGCGTGTAGCGCCGAGGGCCGGCGGGACATGCGTGAGACTTGCGAGTCGGTGCACTTGTGGTCTGTCGCTCACATAGTGTTAGGAGGTGGCGATGCTGCTCGAAAACAAGAAACTGCTCATAACCGGGATCCTCACGGACGACTCGATTGCATGGCATGCGGCGCGGATCGCTCAGGAAGAGGGTGCCGAGATCGTCGCCACCGGGTTTGGACGCGGTCTTCGGCTGACAGAGCGCTCGCTTCAACGACTGCCCGATCCGTGTCCTGTTCTCGAGCTTGACATCAACGACCCCGAACAGGTCGCGGCCCTTGCCACTGACTTGACCGACCGGTGGGGCAAGGTCGACGGGGCGCTGCACGCCATCGCCTACGCCCCGGAAGACGCCCTTGGCGGCAACTTCCTGAACACGCCTCCCGAGTCGGCGCAAACGGCGTTCATGACCTCCGCCTTCTCGTACAAGACCTTGGCCGTGGCGCTGCTTCCCTTGATGAAGGCGGCAGGCGGTGGCTCTTTGGTCACCCTCGACTTCGACAACTCGCAGGCCTGGCCGGCGTACGACTGGATGGGTGTGGCGAAGTCTGCGCTGCAGAGCGTCTCCCGCTACCTCGCCCGGGACCTCGGGGCGCACGGGGTCCGGGTGAATGCAGTCTCGGCAGGCCCGCTGAAGACGGTGGCTGCGAAGTCGATTCCCGGGTTCGACGCCTTCCACCGGGTTTGGGGCGAACGGGCGCCACTGCCGTGGGACGACACCGACCCGGAGCCCGTTGCCCGAATGGTGTGTGTCCTGTTGAGTGACTGGGCACCGATGACCACCGGGGAGGTGGTCCACGTCGACGGTGGATTTCATGCCATCGCCGCCGGGGTGGAAGAGGGCGATTAACTGACGCGTTCGGAGTGCATCACGGCGGCCAGCGGCAACTCGACGACGAAGGTTGCCCCTCCGCCCTCGGTGCTCTCCACCCGAACCGCCCCATGCATCACCTCTGCCAGGCTCTTCACGATCGACAGGCCCAGTCCGGTCCCGCCCTTGGATCTGGTGTCGGACTGGTCGATCTGAGTGAACCTCTCGAAGACACGCTCCTTTTCATACTCGGGGATGCCCGGGCCATGGTCGACGACGGCGAGGACCGCCTTCGACGGGCGCTCCCACGCATAGAGCTCGACGGCGCTGTTGGAGGCGTACTTGGCGGCATTCTCCACGAGGTTGATGAGGATCCGGCTCAGGTGGTCACGATCGGCCTCCACGACCAGGTCCTCGGGCTCGATGGTGAATGTGGGCTCGATGGAAACGACCCGTTTGACCTCGTCGAAGGCTTGTTTGATCGGTATCGCCTCCAAATGCACCGGGATCGCTCCGCGGTCGATGCGGGACACGACCAAGAGGTCGTCTATGAGGCGTTGAAGACGTCCGGCTTGTCTTCGGGCCGTCGCCAGGAGCTGAATGGCGGTGGCCTCGGTCGGCGCCAACTCGGGTCGGTTCACCGTGTCCAGCGAGCCAATGATCGAAGTGAGCGGAGTGCGCAGCTCGTGGCTTACCGTCGATACGAAGTCGGTCTTCATCTTGGCCACTTCTTCGAGCTTCTTGGTCATCTCGGCCTGCGCCTCATACCGCCCGATCTGGGAGAGCACGAGGCCGGCCGGCGCGGCCAACGAGCCGAGTTGCTCCAGCTGGTCCTCGTTGAAATGGCCCTGATACGGGTCGCCAACAATGATCGCACCGACTCTTAGGTTCTCGACCTTGAGCGGGGCCACAAGTGCCTGACTGAGGCCGAGCTCCCGGAGCAAGGCGTGAGCATCGGTCTCCTGGTCCACCTCCCGCACGAAGATGGGTATCCCGGCGCGGTAGGTTTGGGCGACCACTCCAGGAGTGGTGACATCGACCATTATCGGCTCGGTGTCGAGAGGGAACCCGTTGACCCAGATCGGGCTCATCACCTCGAGCCGGTGTCGGGAGGCGTTGTAGAGCAGCACCACTCCCACCTGAGCGTCCAGGTACTTGCAGATGGTCCCCACCAGGTGGGGAACTATCTCCGAGAGTGACTCGGCCCGAGCCAGGGTTGCGCTGACGGCATAGAGTCTCTCGAAGTCGAGCCGCTGCTGGTCGATCTGGCTCTCTCTGTCGGCAGAGCGGACCGCCTCCCGCTCGAACTCCATCCCCACCAGTGCTGTCGCCGCCGAAACGACCGCGACGGTCAAGACCAACGCCAGCACATCTTGAAAACTCTGGGCAGCACCGAGGCTGAAGGAGATGAACGAGATCGCCACCCCGATGAGAACCGTCATGAAGGCGTGCGCCCACCAGGTGAGAAGCAGCCCGGAGACGGCTGCGATTCCGTAGAGAATCGGCGTTGCCGTTGCATTGAGGGCGGGGACCAGGGCGAATCCGGTCATGCCGACGATGAGACCCGTCAACCAGCCGATCGCGATCCAAGGAGCGAATCTCGTCCCCATCAGCCGGTTCCAACGGGTGGCGGTGGTCACGAGCAGCATTGCGGACAGGGCCGTCATCGGAATCCAAAACCCCGAATCGGCGTACACCTGGTTGCGGACAGCCTGGGCGGCGATGATGATCAGGACGACCCAGGCGACAGCCGAGGCGCGTCGCAGCAGCGAGGTCCGGAACCGGGCCATCGCCTGATGCGTTGTGGGTGTCAGATTCTCCATGTCACTGAATCGGAGTGATTCGACTGTATTCTCGGCATCTCTCCCTTATTGATCGAGGATTCAAAGGTGGCTTTGCGCGCATTCGCTGACGGCGCCCTGTTCGCAGAGACCATCGGCGATGGCCCGCCCCGTGTCTTGGCCCTTCATGGTTGGGGACGCCGTGGTGCTGATTATCGGCAGGCTTTGACCGGAATGGATGCTCTTGCGGTGGATCTTCCGGGATTTGGGGCAACTCCGTTGCCCGACCAGGTGGTGGGGGCGGAGGGTTATGCCCGGTTGATCGAGCCCATCCTCGACGAGATGGCGCCGCGACCGGTCGTGGTCGGGCATTCCTTTGGTGGTCGGGTGGCGGTGTGTCTCGCCGCGGCCAGCCCTCAACGTCTGGGACCGCTGGTCCTCACCGGCGCTCCTTTGGTTCGAATCACCCGGGGGAGCGCCCCGTCGGTCGGCTTTCGTCTGGCCCGGGCACTGAACCGGATCGGACTTCTCTCCGACCTTCGAATGGAGTCGATCAGGAGCAGCCGTGGATCGGCTGACTACCGCGCCGCGAGCGGGATCTTGCGTGACATCCTGGTAAAGGTGGTCAACGAGAGCTACGAGTCGCAGCTGGGGGCGCTCGACACGCCGGTGACCCTCATCTGGGGGAGCGATGATCGAGAGGTCCCGCCGGCGGTGGCAGAGGCGGCGATGGCGGTGATCAGGGAAGCAGGCGGAAGGGCCGAGCTCCAGGTGCTATCCGACGTCGGCCATTTCGTGCCGACGGAAGCCCCGGCGGCGCTGGGGCTAGCTGTGGCCAGGGCGCTCGAGTCATGACCTGGGCTCTCGTCGCTTGCTCTGCCCTGGCAACGGTCCCGGCCGGCCTGCGGTGGCTTCGGGTTTCGCAGCGCGAGCACTACCTGGCACCGGCGGTGACCAGGTTCGCCGCACGGTGGTGGATGAC
>Ga0214471_10000186_pt1 | contig 57440 bp, 53 predicted proteins | sample RVTome_5_FD_207665 | JGI IMG/M metagenome (GOLD analysis project Ga0214471, IMG submission 207665) | Soil microbial communities from uranium-contaminated site in the Upper Colorado River Basin, Wyoming, United States - RVT142D155 | ecosystem: Environmental > Terrestrial > Soil > Contaminated >... | reverse complement strand
GTATCGTGCGCCACAGGTTGTAGGCCATGATCAAGGCACCGACGACGAACAGCGCCCCGCCGCCGGCACGGATCACGTAGAATGGGTGCATGGCCGCCACGGTTTCGACGAACGAGTATTCCAGGAAACCCAGGCTGTCGTAGGCCCGCCACATTAGGCCCTGGAGAATACCCGAGACCCACATGGCGGTGATGTAGAGCACGATGCCGATGCTGGCGATCCAGAAGTGCGCGGAGACCAGTTGCAGGGAATACAGCCGCTGGCGCTTCCAGAGAACCGGCGTCAGGGCATAGAGGGCGCCGAAGCTGACGAAGGCGACCCAGCCGAGCGCCCCGGAATGCACGTGGCCGACGGTCCAGTCGGTGTAGTGGCTGAGCGAATTGACGGCGCGGATGGACATGACCGGGCCTTCGAAGGTGCTCATGCCGTAGAAGGCGACCGAAACCACCAGCATGCGCAAGACCGGATCGGTGCGCAGCTTGTCCCAGGCGCCGGACAGGGTCATCAGGCCGTTGATCATGCCGCCCCAGGAGGGCATCCACAGCATGATCGAAAAGGTCATGCCCAGGGTCTGCGCCCACTGTGGCAAGGCGGTGTAATGCAGATGATGCGGCCCGGCCCAGATATAGAGAAAGATCAGCGACCAGAAGTGGACGATCGACAGGCGATAGGAATAGACCGGCCGCTGTGCCAGCTTGGGCACGAAGTAATACATGATGCCGAGGAACCCGGCGGTCAGGAAGAAGCCCACAGCGTTGTGCCCGTACCACCACTGGGTCAGGGCATCCTGCACGCCGGCGAACAGGGTATAGCTCTTGGTCCCGGTCCAGGAGACCGGCACCGCCAGATTGTTGACGATGTGCAGCATGGCGACGGTGACGATGAAGGCCAGATAGAACCAGTTGGCCACGTAGATATGCGGCTCGCGCCGCCGCCACAGGGTGCCGAGGAAGACCAGCAGATACACCACCCAGACCAGGGTCAGCCAGAGATCCGCGTACCATTCCGGTTCGGCGTATTCCTTGCTCTGGGTGACGCCGGACACATAGCCGGTGGCGGCGATGACGATGAACAGGTTGTAGCCCCACAGCACGAACCAGGGCGCGATCTCGCCCGCCAGGCGCGCCCGGCAGGTGCGCTGCACCACATGGAACGACGTGGTGATGAGCACATTGCCGCCGAAGGCGAAGATCACCGCCGAGGTGTGCACCGGGCGCAGGCGGCCGAAGTTGGTCCACGGCAGATCCAAATTGAGGATCGGAAACGCCAGTTGCAAGGCAATCGCCAGACCGGCCAGAAAACCAACCACGCCCCAGGCCATGGATACGATGACACCGGCGCGCGTCACCGCGTCGTTGTAAACCAGACCCGTATCCGAAACCGGCGGGCGGTCATAGTGCCGGCGAATGAGCAGGAAAATGCCACCGCCACAGAAAACGATGAAGAGAACCCCGTGCCCGACCATGACAGGGTCCACCGTGCGCGCCGTCAGAAACAGCCCCAGCAGGGCCCCCAGCGCCAGCGCCAGGCCAACCGCAAGGTTCGTGACGGAACGTCCACCATGGTGGTTTGAATTCGTCATGGCCGCATCCGAAGAAAGGCGTCAGTTGAAAACTGGTGCTTCCTCGGTCCCCCCAAAGCAGTGACCGAAGGCTCGATTCGCCGACGGCACCCTAGTTGTACTGGTCTACCATGCCCATGATGTAGATCAAGTCTGTCCTCCTGACCTTAGATCAGGGGATCCAGGGAGTCAGCCAACCCCGATCAGCTTGCCGCGGCAGTCGACGAGTAGATCACCTTCACCGGCTCCGCCAGACGGTGCACCTTGGCCAGATTATGGATTTTGGCAATCAAGGCCACCGACAGCACATGCCCCTTGGCCAGAACCAACTTGCCGGATTCGGTCTTGATGTCGGAGACCAGCTGGTGACCGGGCAGCAACCCGGTGATCGGCCGCAGTTGAATCACATCCTCGCCGGCACCGGCACCCTCCGCTTCCCCATCCACGAACAGGCAGGCGCGGGCGGCTTGCAGGACGTTCGGGTCGTACTCGACCCGGCGCGTGTCCAAGGCACTGAAGGCGGCCGGACCCGGCTGCTGCCCGACGGATGCATCCATTAAATCGATTAGGACCCGCAACACCCGGGCCCCGATCGGAATCTTGTCACCGGTCGGGCCTTTGGCGGGCAGGCCGCTTCCATCGTAGCCCTTGCGTTGCAGATAGACCATATCGGCCACCGGCTTAAGGCGCGGAATGTTGGTGATCAGATCGCGCCCAACCTCCGGCACTTTTTCGAGCATCCCCTTCTCGAATTCGGTCAACTCATCGCCACCGCGCCTTTTGGCTATCACTTCTGCCGGCACCGTCACATAGCCGAGGAACGCCAGCATCGCTGCCAAATCCAGGGACCACGTATTGTGCAGCTTCAACTCGGCGGCCATCTTTCGCATCCAATCGCGCAGCTTGGTGGCGCGGCCGAATGAATCCGGATCGACAATAGCCAGGACATCGACGAGCACCTTGACCGCGCCGCCAAGGGTGCGCTGCAGCAGCTCCTTTTCGGCGGTGATCAAGCGGTGTTGCGCAAGGGCATCGGTGATCGTGCGCACCAAGTCTTCCGGCGTGCAGGGCTTGGTGAGAAATCGAAAGATGTGACCGCTGTTAATGGCCTGCGCCGCCGTTCCCTGGTCGGCATTGCCGGTCAGCATGATACGCACCGTCTCCGGCGCTCGTTTTTCGAACTCGGCAAGCAGCTGGATGCCGTTCATTCCCGGCATCTGCATGTCCGACACGATGACCGCAAAGGGCCCTTGGTCGGTGAGCGCCTGCAACGCGATCTCGCCGCCTGCCGCGGTGGCAAGCTCGAATTCATTGCGCAGGTGCCGGTTAAAACCGGAGAGAATGTTCGGTTCGTCGTCGACCAGAAGCACTTTTCCCGTCATGCGGGCGCCGAGGCGTTTTGCAAGCTTACTCGAAGCTTCCACCACTCCGCCAATCGGCCGGTGACGCCGAGCTTCGAGAGGTATTCCAGATCCAGCGCCTTACCAAGTGTTTCGACCGATTCCAGGTCTTTCAACTTCACATGCAAGAGATGGTCTGCGAGGTAGACGGTAGTTACGGTTGTGATTTTTTGCGCCGGGCATCGATCCGGCTCATGATGGAAGGCGACCGGTTCCACGATAGAGTCCGGCAACCCCCACATGCCCAAGAGATAGGCGCCGATCTCGGCGTGGCTTGCACCCAGGATTTCTCGCTCGGCTTCGAACAGAGGTATACTCTTCGTGTCAGCCAGTTTTTCGATTTTCCTCTGCTCGCTACCGAAGTAAGTGGCGAAAACCAGAGCGCCAACATCGTGCAACAGGCCGGCAACAAACGCGTTATCGATTTCCTCAGGCGACTCGCCAGCCTCCTTGGCGATCCCTTGGGCCAAAGTCGCGCAGTCGAAACACTCTTTCCAAACGGCCTCAAGCATATTGCTGTTGCCGGCGAATTGCGTTGCCATTCCGTGGTTGAGGACCAAGGCCCGGACGATATCGAGGCCAATCATTTCCACCGCTTGTTGGGCCGTGCGGACGTTCCATTTGACCCCGAAATAGGCGGAGCGCGTGAGTTGCAGTAGCTTCGCCGTCAGCGCTGCATCGCGTGAGACGATGGACGCAATCTCCCGGGTGTTCGGCGCGTTCGAGCCCAGCTCTTCCAGCAGGTCCAGATAAATCTTCGGTGCCGCCGGCAACGATGGAATGCTGGAGACAAGGCCAAGAAGTTTCTCGTCGGTCAGCGTGGCGCGCAACGCCAGCGCGCGGGTGATGACATCCTCGATCACCGCGCCGTCGCAGGGCTTGGACAGGAATTGGTGACTCGTACCGACCGCGCGAAGCGACAATTTCCGATCGCATTGACCGGACAGGATCACCCGAACCGTAGCCGGGTGCTTTTTCTGTACCGCGGATAGAAGCTGCGCCCCGTCCATGCCCGGCATGCGCATGTCGCTGACCAGCACATCGACCGGCGTGCTCTCCATGAAGCTGAGCGCTTCGGCACCGCCGTTGACGAAGTTCATCGACCACTCGTCCTTCTTACCACGCAGCATGCGGCGCAAGCCGGACAGGACATTGGGCTCGTCATCGACAAAGAGGATGCTAGCTGTTGCCATGGTGCCAACTTATGGCCATTGAAGGAGGGACTAAGCCGCTTGGAACCTACGGTTTGCTCGCTAAGATTTAGTTAATTGAAAATTCACTCGCTAAGATTGCATCTCTTTTATTAACCAATGCGTGCCCGTCACGCGGCCACCACTTGCTCCGACTCCTTTGGATCCAGGGGCAAACGGACGATGACGGTGGCGCCATGACCCTCTTCGGATTCGATGGCGATGGTGCCGCCGTGCTTCTGTGTGATGATGGTATGGCTGATCGCCAGGCCCTGGCCGGTGCCGCGGCCCGGCGGCTTGGTGGTAAAAAACATGTCGAAGACACGCTTCATGTTCTCCGCCTTGATACCGATGCCGGTGTCGCCGATCCGGATTTCGACCCAGCCATCGATGGCGCGGGTGGAGACAGTAATGCGTCCCGGTTCGTCCTTCTTTGCCTCCTCGATGGCATGTGCGGCATTGACGATAAGGTTGAGCATGACCTGGTTGAATTCGCCAGGCAGGCACGGCACCGTCGGCAGGTTTTCCTCGAAGTCGGTGACCAATTCGGCGACGTATTTCCACTGGTTGCGGCTGACCGTGATGGTGGTTTCGATGGCGCGGTTGAGATCGACCGGGGACTTTTCTTTTACATCGGGGTGCGAGAACTCCTTGATCGCCAGCACGATCTCGCGGATGCGGTCGATGCCGTCAAGGGATTGACGCAAGCAGCTTGGCACTTCGCTAAGTTGGAATTCGATATCCGCGTCCTTCATGGCTTTTTCCAACACCGCAACCTCGGCGGTGAACTGATTGTTGGATTTTGCCGCCGCGGCAAGAAACAGGCCCTTCTCGAGGATCGCAAAGAAGTCGTTGAACGCATCCTGCAGGAAGCGGATGTTGTCGCCAACGTACTGGGTCGGTGTATTGATTTCGTGCGCGACGCCGCCGGCCAGGGTGCCCAGGGCCTCAAGCTTCTGCGCTTGGCTCAAGTTGGCCTCTAGCTCCGCCCTTTCCTTCTCTGCTATCTTTCGGTTGGTGATGTCGAGGGAGGCGTTGACCAGCATCTCCAGCTTGCCATCAGCGTCGAACACCGGAACCTTCGTGGTCAGCCAATGACGCATCTCGCCATCCGCATTCGCGAGCGATTCCTCAAAGTTGTGTAAAGGCTTGCCGACGTGAATGACGACTTCGTCGCTGAGCCGCACGAGCTCGGCGTATTCATCGCCGGCGATCTCGGCCGGGCTCTTGCCCGCCACCGCGCTTGAATCCACGCTCAATAGACGCGCTTGAAAGGCATTCATAAAGACGTAACGGCCATTGGCATCCCGGGCATTGATCCCGGCCGGAATGGCGTCGATGACCGTGCGCATCAAATTCTGTGTTTCCAGAAGGACCCCTTCGACCCGTTTCGTCTCCGCCAGCTCGGCTTCCAAATCCGCTGTGCGCGCCTTGATCTGGCGCTGCAGCATGTCGGAATAGATATTCTCGGCCTGCTGGGCCTTCATGTGGGACATGACCCAGTGCCTGACCACCCGTGCGTACCGGCGGGCGAGATCGGGCGGTGCCGCGATGCCTAGACTGCCGATCCGCCGGCCGCCGTGTTCGAAAGCAATGTTGTAGCCTTCGCGCATCCCATTGGATTGCGCCGCCTCGTCGGCGGACACGGCGCGTTCATTGTATTTTCCGGCCATGATGTCGGCGGCGATATCGTGCACGGCACCGATTCGCACCCGATCCGACGAGGCGATGATCTTGCCGCCCTCCGCCATGATCGATACGACAGCCTCGATTTCGGGAGCAATAAGGTCGCAGACTTCTTGTGCGAATTTGGGGGAAAGTTCCATGGCCCACTCATCCCATCGGTGGGAGGCTTGGCACCTCACCCCGGGGTCCGTTCGAGACCAGCGGTTCTGGCACCCGCACAATCCAGGTTGGCTGCGGCCGTACCTACCGGTGCATGCACCATGCAATACAGAAGTTGTACTAACTCCTCCTTAATTCACGCGGACGGCGTGGGCATGGGGGCGGTGGACGGGAGTGATGGGGGGGCAGATTAACGGGATTCCGCTTTTCGGGGGCCGGGTAAATATCTGGCAGGGCCGCAATAATGGTCTTATGCCCGCTGAGGAAGGGATATGAACCTCATCGGCTGCGATCGAGGGCGCGGCAATCCTCCGGCAGCCAGGTGACCCGGATAGGGGTGCCGGGCGCCAACGATGCCTCACCTTGGCCGATCGGCACCTTGATCAAGAAATCGTCGCGGCCCAGCAACGACGCCCGCACGCGGGTATGATCGCCGAGATAGATCAGCTCCTCCACCCGCCCGTCGAATTCATTGCCGCCGGCATCAGCCGCCCCGTCTATGCGCACCCGCTCCGGCCGCAGCGACAGGGTCGTCTCCGCGCCGATTCGCAGGGCCGCCACGGCGCGGGCACGGATGCGCGCATCGGTGTCGACCCGCACCAGACAGTCGTTGCCGTCGAAGCCCTCGATGGTGCCGTGCAGCCGGTTGTTCTCGCCAATGAACTGGGCGACGAATGAATTCTCCGGCCGCTCGTAGAGATCGACCGGGGCGGCAAGCTGGCGGATCGCCCCGTCGTGGAACACGCCCACCCGGTCAGACATGGTCAGCGCCTCGCTCTGATCGTGGGTCACATAGACGATGGTGACGCCAAGCTGCTGATGCAGATGCTTGATTTCCAGCTGCATATGTTCGCGCAGCTGCTTGTCCAGTGCCCCCAGCGGCTCGTCCATCAAGATCAATGCCGGATCGAAGACCAGGGCACGGGCCAGGGCGACCCGCTGTTGTTGGCCGCCGGAGAGCTGCCCCGGGCGCCGGGTGTGGAACGCCGGCAGCTGCACCATCTCCAGCGCCCGGGCCACGCGCTTGGCGATCTCCTCGCGGGCGAGCCGCCTGACCTGCAACGGGAAGGCAAGGTTTTCCCCCACCGTCATATGCGGGAACAGGGCATAGTTCTGGAACACCATGCCGATATTGCGCTTGTACGGGGCCAGGGCGTTGATCGCCCGCCCGTCCAGGAAGATCTGCCCGCCGGTCGGCGTCTCGAATCCCGCCAGCATCATCAATGTCGTGGTCTTGCCCGAGCCGGAAGGGCCGAGCAGGGTCAGGAACTCGCCGCGGCTGATCGACAGGTTGAGATCGCGTACGACCAGGGTCTCGCCGTCGTAGGTTTTCTGCACATCGGCAAAGACCACAAAGCCCGAGTCCGGACCATTCGACGGCATCGGCATGGCGGCCGTTGCCCGCGACGCCGTAATCAAGGCTCGGCCATGCCGTGACGCTTCGCCCAGTCGAACGGATAGAGCGCATAAAAATAGGCGCAGCGCCGCCCGGTCATGTCGTAGTCGAGGGTGACGCCCTCCGGCAGCCAGACAATGTCGCCGGCGCGGCATTCGAACTCGTCGCCGCCGGAGCGCACGATCATGCTGCCTTCGTGAATGAACAGAATCTCGTCATAGAGCGTGGTCCAATGCACGCTGAGATCCTCGCCGATCTCCAACCCGCCGCCCATGTTCAGGCTGATGCGCTCGTTGATGACGCGGGCGATCTTGGTCTCGCCGCCCGGCGCCTTGCATGGCATGAACGGCAGCTTGTCATAGGGGAAGTGTTCGGCCTTGGGCATGGCGGTCTCCTTTCTCCAATCGGGTCTAGCGGATACGTGAAGTGGTGATGCCGCCCGGGGCCAGGCCGGCCAGGCTGCGCACGACAAGACCGGGCGCGCGGCCTTGGTGGGCCAGCGCGTCCTGGCGTTTGATGGCGGCGCGGACCATGTGGGCGCCCACATAGCGGATCGGCTCCGGCGGCAGCCAACGCTCCGGCGGGCGCACCAGGCCGCACTCCGACCATTCGTCGCGCCGGCCGAGGACGAGCGAGGCGAGAATCCGGCCGGCGATGGGTGTGGTGGCAACGCCGTTGCCGGAGAAGCCGCAGCCGTAGAAGATTTCCGGATGATTGGACAGGGCGCCGAACAGGGGCAGGCCGCTGCGCGTGCGGTCGATCGGGCCGGACCAGGAATCGGCGAACGGCACATCGGCCAGCGCTGGATACCCGTGCCGCACGCAATCGCGGATATCGTCCTCGCGCCGGGATTTGCCCTCGAAGCGGTCGCCGGCGCCGCGGCCGAAGCCCATGCGGCCGAAGCCGACCACACCGCCGGTGATGCCGGGGTTGAAGCGGTGATCGCCGGTGGTGCGGAACCCGGTGACGAAGGTCTGGGAATCACCCATCAGCGGCTTGGCCTTATAGCCGAGCTTTTCCAGCAAGTCCGGTACCGGCGCCGTCACCGCGTCGTCGCTGGCGATCACCAGGATCGCCGAGCGCAGTTCGGGAATGGCGGTCGACCAGGCGTTCATGGTCAGCACCACCCGTGCCGCCGTGATCGAGCCCTTGGCCGTGCGGACCGTCGGCGGCGACGAGCGTTGCAGCCTGGTCATCGGCGAGTTTTCATAGACACGGATACCGGATTTCAGCACCACCCGGCGGAGACCGCGCACCAGCTTGCCCGGATGGATGGTGGCCGCGCTCGGATCATGGATACCCGAGAGAAATGATCGGCTGCCGGTGCGGCGCGCGATCTCCGCGCCGTCGATTTCTTGAAAGGGCCGCAGGTCATGTTCGGCGAGGCCGGCCAGGATCCCGCGCCATGAGCCGACATGACTCTTGCAGGTGGCGCCCCAGATCCACCCGTCGCGGCGGAACTCGGCATCGATGCCGTGCGCGGTGCAGAACGCCGCCAGATCTTCGGCCGATTTGCCGAAGGCATGACCCAGCCGGATGGCGCCGTCCGTGCCGCAGAAGGATTGCAACGCCGCGAACTTGGCCCATTGCGAGAGCACCATGCCGGAGTTGCGGCCGCTGGCACCGCCGCCGCAGATGTCGGCTTCGACGATCGCCAGGTCGGTGGACGGGGCGTATGTCTTGATTTCGAGTGCCGTCCACAGGCCGGCCAAGCCGCCGCCGACGATGCACACATCGGCGCGCGCATCGCCTTCCAGGTCCGGGCAATCGATTTCGCCGGGCGAGATCGCCTCGCGCAGCCACGGGCCGCGGCCCTCGATGCGGGTGGGACGGGTCACCCTTCAGTTTCCATTCAACAGGTCCATCGCACGCTGCCGCGCCGTCGCGGGAAGCGGAGCCGACTTGCGGTGCGCCATGCTGAAACATGCGACGACATGCTCGCTGGTGGCGCGCAGAATGTCCTGCTCGGTGTCGCGCAATTCATGCAGGAAAGTAAGCGAGGAATTGCCGATCTTGGTCAGTTGCGTGCGGATCACCAGTAACTCGCCCGAACGCACTTCGTGCTTGTATTCGATGACCTGGCGCATATCGACCCAGCCGCAGTCGATCGCCTGCAACTCGGACCTTTTGGCGATCTGCGCCAGGAAATGCAGGGTCGCTCCATCGAACAGAGCGCAATAGAACTGCGTGTTCATGTGACCCATGAAATCGCAGACCCATGGGTATACGACCCCGCGAAACGTCTCGATCACCCGCGCCATCATACCCTCCCGGCCGTGTCTCCGTGACGTCAGAATCCGACCTGGTCGCCGCCCTTGAGTTTCAGCATCCGGCGCGCCTCGTCCGGGGTCGCGATCTGCAGCGACATCTCTTCGAGGATGGTGCGGATCTTGCGCACCTGGTCGGCATTGCTCTTGGCGAGTGTGCCGGGGCCGAGATAGATGCTGTCTTCCAATCCGACGCGCACATTGCCGCCCATGCTGGCACCGATGGTCGCCAGGGTCATCTGATGCCGGCCGGCCGCCAGGATCGACCACTGGTAATCCGCGCCGAATAGGCGGTCCGCCGTGCGGCGCATATGCATCAGATCCTCCGGATGCGGCCCGATGCCGCCGAGCACGCCAAAGATGGTCTGCACGAAGAGCGGCGGCTCGAGCAGTTTGCGGTCGAGGAAATGCGCCAGGGTATAGAGATGCCCGACGTCGTAGCATTCGCACTCGAAACGGGTGCCGCAACCGTGGCCGAGCTCTGTGATGAAGCGCTCGATCTGGGCAAATGTGTTGCTGACGATGTTGTCCTTGGTCTTCTCGACGTACGGCTTCTCCCAATCGTATTTCCAATCGGTGATCTTGTCGGTCACGTGAAAGATGCCGAAATTCATCGAGCCCATGTTCAGCGAGCACAGCTCCGGCTTGGCCCGCAGCGGGGCGGCCAGGCGATCCTCGATGCTCATGCCGAGGGAGCCGCCGGTGGTAATGTTCACCACCGCATCGCAGCTTTGTTTGATGCGCGGCAGGAACTGCATGAACATGTCGGGGTCCGGGGTCGGCCGGCCGTCCTTGGGATCGCGCGCATGGAGATGGATGATCGAGGCGCCGGCTTCCGCCGCGGCGATGGATTCCCGGGCGATGCCGTCGGGCGTGATCGGAAGATAGGGCGTCATGGTCGGCGTATGCACCGAGCCCGTCACCGCGCAGGTGATGATGACCTTGCGGCCGGCCTTGCCCGCCGATTCCGCTGGTTGCTGAGACATAACCCTTACCTCCCGGTTCCACGTTTCGCGTTTCGCCCGCATCCCTCTTTATGAGACCGGCGGTCTGCACGCAGGGCAATTGACATGCCCATTCCTTTTAGCTTAGCATCACAATGCTTGTGATCACAAGATGCCCGCATCAACTTTCACCGGTTGCCGGGGCCGAAAAGGAACAATCGTCGCGCGGCGAACCGCTGCACAGGGAGGGAAACCATGAAGAAATACCGTTTGCTTACCGGGGTCTTGGGCCTCGCCATGGCCATCAGCGCCGGCCTGCCGCCGGCCGCCGGCGCGGAGGAACAGGTGGTTGTCGTCGGTTGGGGGGGCGTCTGGCAGGACGCCTACCGCAAGGCGCTGTTCGAGCCGTTCACCAAGGAAACCGGCATCAAGGTCGTCGAGGAAGAGTTCGGCGGCGAATACGCCAAGATCATCAGCCAGATCGAGGCTAACCAAATTACCTGGGATCTGGCGGCGTTCGAAAGCCCGCAGGTCATCCAGGGCTGCGACGAGGGCGCCTTCCTCAAGCTCGACTGGAATGCCCTCGGCGGGCGCGACAAGCAAATCGACTATGCGGCGCACGATTGCGGCATCGCCTCGGACATCTGGTCGACCGTGCTGGCCTATGATGGCGACAAGATTCAGGATGGCCCGAAGAGCTGGGCCGACTTCTGGAACGCCGATAAGTGGCCGGGCAAGCGCGGAGCCTACAAGGATGCGCGCATCATGATCGAGATCGCGCTGATGGCCGACGGCGTGGCGAAGCAGGATATCTACAAGGTGCTGGGCGAGCCGGCCGGGTTCGACCGGGCCTTCAAGAAGCTGGACGAGCTGAAGCCCCATATCCTGTGGGCGGAAAGCGCCGCCGACGGCATGCAGCGCCTGCTGGCCGGCGACGTCGTCATGGTGATCAACTTCAATGCCCGCGTCACCGGCGCCGCGAAGGAAAACAACCGCAACCTGGTGATCGCCTGGGATAGCGGCTTCTGGGTCGGCACGGATTACTGGGTTCAGATTGCCAAGGGCCCGAATCCAACGGGTGCGGCGAAGATGCTGGAATTCTATTCCCGCCCGGCGACCCAGGCGGCCCTGGTCGAGAATCTCAGTTATGGCGTGCCAACCGTGGCCGCCTATGATTTGATGCCGGCAGAGATCAAGGCTGCCCTGCCCACCTCGCCGGACAAGGCGCAATGGGCGGCAGTCTATAGCGACGACTTCTGGGTCGAGCATCAGGCCGCGGCGACCGAGCGTTTCAACGCCTGGGCGGCGCAATAGCCCGCACACCCGGCGTTCGTCTCGTCTTTTGACTTCGGATCAAGCGGCCGGTCGGCCGCTTGATCCAAGCTTTTCGCCCAAACTATTCACAAGGGATGCTTGCCATGTCGCGCGCTGCTTCCGGATCGCCGGCCGCCGCCCAGCGCAACCAGGATCTGGCCTCCGCCGTGCACGAGGCAGAAGAGAACTATGTCGCGGCCAATCCGGAAAGCCGGCGCTTGGCCACACGCGCGGCCGCGCACCTGCCGGGCGGGAATACGCGGACGACCGTGCATTTTTCGCCCTTCCCGCTCTATATGACGGGCGGCAAGGGCAGCCGCCTGACCGACGTCGACGGCCATACCTATGTCGACTTCATCAACGAATATACGGCCGGCGTGTTCGGCCATTCCAATCCGGTGATTGCCGCGGCAATCCACCAGGCCCTGGCCGGCGGTATCAATCTGGGCGCGCCGACCCAGCACGAGCGGATGCTGGCCGAGGAAGTTCAGCGCCGCTTTCCGGCGATGGAATTGCTGCGCTTCTGCAATTCGGGCACGGAGGCCAATCTTTTGGCGCTGGCGACGGCAAGGGCCAGCACCGGCAAGGAGGCCGTGCTGATCTTCGACGGCGCCTATCACGGCTCCATCCTGTATTTCGCCCATGGCGCATCGCCGCTGAACATGAAGTTCGAGTGGATCACCTCGACCTTCAACGACCTCGATCGCACCCGCGCCGACATTGCCCGCCACGCCACCCGCCTGGCCGCGGTGCTGGTCGAGCCGATGCAGGGGGGCGCCGGCGCGCTGCCCGCCGATCCGGACTTCCTGCGCGGTCTGCGCGCCACCTGCGACGAACACAAGGTTCTGCTGATTCTGGACGAGGTGATGACCTCGCGACTGGATGTCGGCGGTGTGCAGCGCCTGTTCGGAGTGAAGCCCGATCTGATGTCCCTGGGAAAATATATCGGCGGCGGTGTTACCATCGGCGCCTTCGGCGGCCGCGCCGATATCATGGCCAGGTTCGATCCCTCGCGGCCCGATGCCTTTCCCCATGGCGGCACCTTCAACAACAACACCCTGGCGATGATGGCCGGACACGCGGCCCTGACCCAGGTGCTGACCGAGGCGGCACAGACGCGCATGAACCGGCTGGGCGATTCTTTGCGCGACCGGTTGAACGCGTTGGCCCGAAAGCATGGCATGCCCATGCAGGCGACCGGCCTGGGTTCGATCTTCGGTATCCATTTCCACGAGGGCGAGATCCGCAATGCCGGTGATCTGGACCGGGCCGAGCACGGGCGGGAAGCGGCGATTGGCGATCTGAAGAAGCTCTTTCACCTCGACATGCTGGCCGCCGGCCATTACGTCTCGCGGCGCATCCTGGGCAACCTGTCGATCGAGACCAGTCAAGCGGATGTGGATGCGTTCTGCGCCGCGGTCGAGGAATTCCTGGTCAGCCGCGGCCCGGTGGTGCAGGCGGCAATGGCCTGAGGACGGCCGCCCGGCGTGCTACAGATTGGCCGCGATGATCTTCGCCGCATCTTCGATATCGCTGACGATCGCCGCGCGCGCCTCGGGGGCATTGCGGGTCTTCAGCGCTTTCAGCAGCCGGCGGTGCTGGGTTTGCACCATCGTCCCCTCCGATTCAAACGCCCCCTGCTGGATGGTGAGCAGGGGACCGATCTGCAGCCACAGGGATTCGATGATTTTCACCAGGGTCGGCAGCCGCGCGCTTCGATAGAGGCGGAAATGAAATTCGCGGTTCTTCACCAGGTAGTCCGCGTGCATGGTGGTGCCGGGCAGCTCCATCTCGTCGTTGGTCGCCGCCATGGCCCGAATATCCTCGGCGTTGACCAGGGGTGTGGCCTCTTCCGCCGCCAGGCCCTCGAGCGAGGTGCGGATGCGGGTGATCTCGCGAAAACGCTCGCGGGTGATGATCGGCAGCGAGACGCTGCGGTTGGGCAACAGCACCAGCACATGCTCGGCGACCAGGCGGCGCAGCGCTTCGCGCACCGGCATGGGGCTGATGCCGAACGAAGCGGCCAGGCTGCGAATGGTCATGGTCGAGCCGGGCGCGATGCGGCCGGTGATCAGCGCTTGCTTCAATTGCTGGTAGACTTCCTCGTTCAGGGTGTTGCGCTGCAGTTTTGGCATGACCAGACCGGCCTCGCCCGCCGGGGCCGGAAAGACGCCGGGTCGGGTTTTTCGCGTCGATGCGGTCTTGCTGGACATATTCTCGGTCCTGGGCGTGCTGTTTTCCTGGGAATCTACAAGAAAACTGTAAGTGTAATACGTGATCACAACAACTATTATCTTGCGAATATGACCGCCGGGGCAACGCCGCTTCTGGCGGTAACCGGGCCCAGCCAATGAACGCGGGGCCGATGAGCGCAACGACGGAGGCGGGAGGCGGACCCATCGCGAGCGCGGCCACGGCATCCGATATTCGCGGCCGGATCCGCAGGATCGAGCGGCGGCGGATGCTGCGCGATCTGGTCCTGATCCTGCCGCTGCTGGGCTTCATTCTCATCATTTTTGCCGTGCCGATCGTTCAGTTCATGTGGCGGGCGATCGATAACGACATCGTTCCCAGCCGATTGCCGCGCACCGTCGTTGCGTTGGCCGCGTGGTCGCCGCCGGGCCTGCCGCCAGAAGCGGTCTATGCCGCCTTGGCGGAAGACCTGCAAAGCTTGCCGCCGGACGGCACCGTGGCTGTCCTGGCCCGGCATCTAAATGCCACGCACTTGGGCTTCCGCAGCCTGATGATGAAGTCCGCGAACAATTTGCCGCCGCACCCCGAAGGCGCCTGGCAAGACACCTTGATCGACATCGACAAACGCTGGCAGGAGGCGGATTTTTGGGCGGCCCTGAAGAACGAATCCGGCCGGATCACCCCATCCTATCTGCTCGCCGCCCTCGACTTGCGCTTGGATGATCATGGCGATATCGCCCGTGTCGAGCCGAACCGCCGGCTGTATCTGTCGCTGCTCGGCCGCACCTTCACGATCAGCCTGCAAGTGGCCCTGCTCTGTGCCTTGCTCGGCTATCCGGTTGCCTTCGTGCTCAATGCCCTGCCCCAGAACCGGGCCAACCTGCTGATGATCTGCGTCATGTTGCCGTTTTGGACTTCGCTGCTGGTGAGGACCACGGCCTGGATCATCCTGCTGCAAGGCAATGGCCCGGTGAACAGCACACTGCAATGGCTGCACGTCATCGATCAGCCGCTGCAGCTAATCTTCAACCGGTTCGGCGTGCTGGTGGCGATGGTGCATGTGCTGCTGCCCTTTATGATCCTGCCGCTGTACAGCGTCATGAAGGGGATTCCGGCCACCCATTTCCGCGCCGCGCAATCGCTGGGCGCCACCAACCGGCTGGCGTTCCTGCGGATCTATCTGCCGCAGACCATGCCGGGCCTGGCCGCCGGCGCCCTGCTCGTCTTCATCATGGCGCTCGGCTACTACATCACGCCGGCCCTGGTCGGCGGGCCGGCGGACCAGATGTTGAGCTCGATGCTGGTCTATCACATGAACGAGGTGGTCAACTGGGGCATGGCCTCGGCGCTGGGGGTGCTGCTGCTGGCCGCGACCCTTCTCTTGTTCATCGTGTTCGGCCGGTTGGTGGCCGCGGGCCAATTCCTGCGGAAGGGTTGACATGGCACTTCCGCCCCATACCTCGATCGAGGACCGCTTCTGGCATTACGGCGCTAGGGCGCTGTGCTACTTCGTGCTGCTGTTCCTGATCCTGCCGATTCTGATCATCATCCCCATCTCGTTCAGCTCGGGAAACCTGCTCGCCTTTCCCATGCCGGGGTTCTCCCTGCGCTGGTATGAAACCATCACCAGCAGCCCCGCCTGGCTGGATGCGGCCAAGAACAGCCTGATCATCGGGAGCGCTTCCACGGCGATTGCCATGTGTCTGGGCACCATGGCGGCGATCGGCCTTTCCCGCGCCCGATTCCGCTTCAAGACCGTGCTGATCGGATTTGTGGTGTCACCGATCCTGATCCCGATCGTCATCACCGGCGTCGGCACGTATTTCTTCTTCGTCAAGATCGGCTTGGTCGGAACGTATCCGGGCCTGATCCTGGCCCATGCGGTCCTGTCGGTGCCCTTCGTCGTGATAACGGTAATGGCAACCCTGGACGGGTTCGATACCAATTTGACGCGCGCCGCCGCCGGACTGGGCGCGCCGCCGCTGACCGCATTCCGGCGGGTCATGCTGCCGCTCATCTTTCCCGGCGTGGCCTCCGGCGGATTGTTCGCCTTCGCCACCTCGTTCGACGAGATCGTGGTGACCTACTTCATTGCCGCCCCCGGACAGCGCACGGTGCCCCGGCAGATCTTCAGCGGCGTCCGGGAATATGTCAGCCCCGGCATCGCCGCGGCGGCGACCTTGCTGATCATCCTGTCGGCCTTGCTGCTGACCACCGTCGAGCTGTTGCGCCGCCGGTCTCAGCGGTTGCGTTTCGGCCAGCGCTAGTCAGGCCGTCTGCCGGAGGCTCAGGCGATCTGTTGAGGGCGCATGTCCTCCTTGCGGATCCCGGCAACGACCACGGGCGTCTTCATGGCATCGCGGCGGAAGGGCTCGCCCAGCTCCTGGTTGAGGATAACCTCGATAAAGGTGGTCACCTTCTTCGCCATCTGCGCCTCGACCGCCGCCGCCAGGGCCGCGGTCAGCTCGGCCATGGTCCGGACCTGCACCCCCTTCAGCCCGCACCCCTCGGCCACCTGCGCGTACTGGACATCGAGGTTCAGCTCAGTACCGATGAAATTGTCATTGTACCAGATCGTGGTGTTGCGCTTCTCGGCGCCCCACTGATAGTTGCGGAAGATGATCATGGTGATCGCCGGCCACCCGTCGCGGCCGCACGAGGTCATCTCGTTCATCGAGATGCCGAAGGCGCCGTCGCCGGAAAAGCCGATCACCGGCACGTCCGGGCAGCCGATCTTGGCCCCGAGAATGGACGGAAGGCCGTAGCCGCAGGGGCCGAACAGGCCGGGGGCCAGGTATTTCCGGCCCTGCTCGAACGTCGGGTAGGCATTGCCGATGGCGCAGTTGTTGCCGATGTCGGACGAAATAATCGCGTCCTTGGGCATCGCCGCCTGGATGGCCCGCCAGGCCATGCGCGGCGACATGCGTTCCGGCTCGCGCTTGCGCGCCCGTTCGTTCCAGGTGGTGCCCGGATCGTCCTCCTCGTGATCCATTGAGGACAGGGTCTGGAGCCAGCGCGACTTGGTCACGGCGATCAGATCCCGGCGCGCCTTGCGGTCCGCGCCGCCGGCCGAGCTGGAAAGCTGTTCCAGAATCTGCATGGCCACCGCCTTGGCGTCGCCCTGAATACCGACGGTCACCTTCTTGGCCAGCCCGATCCGGTCGGCATTGATATCGACCTGGATGATCTTGGCGGTCTTCGGCCAATAGTCGATGCCGTAACCGGGCAGGGTCGAAAATGGATTGAGCCGGGTGCCCAAGGCCAAAACCACATCGGCCATGGCGATCAGCTCCATCGCCGCCTTTGAGCCGTTATAGCCGAGCGGGCCGGCCGCCAGAGGATGCGAGCCGGGAAAGGCGTCATTATGCTGATAGCCGCAGCAGACCGGCGCATCGAGCCGTTCGGCCAAGGCCTTAGAGGCTTCGATGGCGCCACCGAGGACCACCCCGGCGCCGTTCAGAATCACCGGGAATTTCGCCACCGACAGCAGCCGCGCCGCTTCGGCGATGGCCGCGCGGCCGCCGGCGGGGCGCTCGATGCGCACGATCTGCGGCAATTCGATGTCGATCACCTGAGTCCAATAGTCGCGCGGCACGTTGATCTGCGCCGGGGCGCAGCCGCGCCAAGCCTTCTCGATCACCCGGTTGAGGACTTCGGCGATGCGCGAGGGATCGCGCACCTCTTCCTGATAGCAGACCATGTCCTTGAAGACGGCCATCTGCTCGATTTCCTGGAAGCCGCCCTGGCCGATGGTCTTGTTGGCGGCCTGCGGTGTGACCAGCAGCATCGGCGAGTGGTTCCAATAGGCGGTCTTGATCGGGGTGACGAAGTTGGTGATGCCCGGCCCGTTCTGGGCGATCGCCATGCTCATCTTGCCGGTGGCCCGGGTATACCCGTCGGCGATCATGCCGGCGCTGGTTTCATGGGCGCAATCCCAGAAGGTGATCCCGGCCGCGGGAAAAAGATCCGAGATCGGCATCATCGCCGATCCGATGATGCCAAAGGCGTGCTGGATGCCGTGCATCTGCAGAACCTTCACGAAGGCTTCTTCGGTGGTCATTTTCATCTGTGAAACCCCTTTTCGTTAGGCACGACCCTGCCGCGGTCCGGGCACGGGCGCGGCCTGGCCTGTTTTTTTCCGGCTTGCCAATTTCAGCATAATATGCGGTTATTGAGACAACAAGTCTCATTTTTATGATACCCCTTATTTGGGCGATTAGGCGGTCCTGTGACCCGATCGGAAAGGCTGAGGCGGAGGCTTCTCGGTGCCTAGCGTAGCGCCAGAGCAGACGACCGATACGATCCCGACGAACCTGCGCCTGCTTCTGGTGCTGGAGGAGATTGCCCGGGTCGGCCGTCCGGTGACGCCGACGGATGCCAATGCATTGATTGGCTTGCCCAAACCCACCATCCACCGCTTGTTTGCGACCCTCGAGGCCGAGGGGTTCCTGCAGCGCGATCTGGATGGGCGCTCCTACGCGGCCGGCCAGCGGCTACGACAACTGGCGACGAACGTGCTCTCCTCCCTGAGTGTCCGCACCGCGCGCCTTGCCGTTCTCAACGCCTTGGCGGCGGAGATCGGCGAAACCTGCAACGTGGCCGTCCCGGACCGCGATGCGATGCTGTATCTCGAACGGGTCGAAACCAAGTGGCCTCTGCGCATTCAACTGCCGGTCGGCAGTCACGTGCCGTTCTATTGCACCGCCAGCGGCAAGATGTACCTCTCGACGTTGAATGGGGCGCATCTGCAAAGCTACCTCGGGGCCGCACCGCGTGCAGCGCGGACAGCGAAGACCATCACCGACACATCGCGGCTGCGCGAAGAGATCGACCACACCCAAGAGCGGGGCTATGCGCAGGATGACGAGGAGTTCATGGATGGCATGATCGCCCTGGCCGTGCCGATCCATGACGATCAGGGACGGATGCTCTCAACACTCTCCTTCCATGCGCCGACACAGCGATTGACCTTGGAGCAGGCCCGAGCGCATCTGCCCCGGCTGCGCCAGGCCGCCGGCGAGATGACGCGGCTGTTGCGGTGACGGCCGGGTCGGAGCAAACCGATTTGCTCTGATCGTGCCCGCCAGCAGAAGTACAAATGGGCGGCGCCGCGCGGAGTCGGATATGGATCAAAGCGCGTGCTGGTTGAAAGCCTCGAGAATGCGGCCGCCGGACAGGCCGGTACTCAGCAGCACCATCAAGAGCAGGCGCGCCTTGGCGCCCTTGAGATCGCCGGCGAAGATGACCCCGGCGTCCTCCAACTCGCGCCCGCCGCCGCCGGTGCCATAGATCGGCTTGACCCGGCCCTCGGGGCAGCGCGAGGTGACGACGACCGGGATGCCGCGCTTGATCGCCGCGGCGATCCGGGGCGTGAACGACGCCACCACATTTCCGCGCCCGAAACCCTCGATCACCAGGCCGTCCACCTTGGCCTCGATGGCCGCGTCGAGCAGCAGGGAGTCGCTGTCCATGACCAGGCGAATGAGTGGCACCCGGGCGCGGAGATCGGTGAGCGTATGGCATGGCCGCGGCGGCATCCGTCGATACACCGTCACCCTGCCCTCGTCCACCGCCCCAAGGGCGCCGTGGCCGAGGCTGGTGAAGCTTTCCAGCGCGCTTGCATGCAGCTTGGTCACGTCGCGCGCGGCATGGATCTGCCCGTTGAAGCAGACGGTCACCCCCTGGCCGGCCATCGCCGGCGCGCCCGCGGCATCGATCGCATCGGCCAGGTTGCGCGGCCCGTCCGATTGCGGATGATCGGCCGGCAACTGCGCACCGGTCAGGACCACCGGCTTGCCCACATCCAGGATCAGGTCGAGGAGATAGGCGTTCTCCTCCAACGTGTCGGTGCCTTGAGTCACCACGGCGCCGAGCACGCCGGCGGCGGCCAGGCGCTCGCGCAGGCGCGCGGCGAGCACCAGGCTTTGCGCGCAGCTCATGTTGAAGCTGTGCACCTGCAGGACGTTCTCCAACGCGATCTCGATGTCCGGCGGACGCCGGGGCAGGGCCGCGAGCAGCGATTCCCCATCCGCGGCCGCCTTGTGGCGCTTGGTCACAGGATCGTAGAGCGAGGCAATGGTGCCGCCGGTGGTCAGGACCGCAACCCGTCCGCGCATTTCGCCCTCCGTCACATAACCGCTCGCGGCGTCAGATCTTGCCGCATTCGCCGCGCTTGACGAACTGACCCATGCCTTCCTTGCCAAGCCATTCCCGGCCATCGACGATCAGCCGGCCGCGGCTGAACACCTTGCGGATCCGGCCGGTCACGGAGCGGCCCTCGAACAGGCTGTAGTCGATCCGGCTGTGGTGTTCGGCGGCGCGGATGGACCAGGTCTCCTCCGGATCGAACAGCACGATATCGGCATCGGAGCCGACCGCTATCGTGCCCTTCTTCGGGAACAGGCCGAACAGCTTGGCCGGCGCGGCCGCGACCAGCTCGACGAAGCGATTGAGCGACATGCCGTGGTTGCGCACGCCGCCGTCGTAGATGAGCGGCAGGCGCGTCTCCAGGCCCGGCGCGCCGTTGGGGATCTTGGCGAAGTTGTCCTTGCCCTGCTGCTTGGAGAACTTCATGCCCAGCGGCTGCTCCTTGAAGCAGAACGGGCAGTGGTCGGTCGAGATCACCTGCAGATCGTCGGTGCGCAGGCCGCGCCACAGCGCCGCCTGATGGGTATGCGTGCGCAAGGGTGGGGTCATGACGAACTGGGCGCCGTCGAAGCCCGGCCGGTCGTATTCCTCGTCGGTCAGGAACAGATAGTGCGGGCAGGTTTCGGCGTGGACCATGATGTCGCGGTCGCGCGCCTCGGTCACCGCCGCCAGGGCCTCGGCCGCCGAGAGATGGACGATATAAAGCGGCGATTGGGCCAGTTCCGCCAGGCGGATGGCCCGGTGGGTCGCCTCGCCCTCCATCGAGGTGGGCCGGGTCAGGCTGTGATACTTGGGGGCGGTGCGCCCGGCGGCCACGGCCTCCTCGACCAGAACCTGGATGACACCGCCGTTCTCGGCATGGACGCAGGTCATGGCGCCATGCGCGCCGGCCACGCGCATGGCCCGGAAGAGATCCCCATCGTCGAGCATGAGCACGCCCGGATAGGCCATGAACAGCTTGAAGCTCGACACCCCCTCGCGCTTGATCAGGGTTTCCATGTCGGCCAGGGATTGCCGGTTGATATCGAGCATGATCATGTGGGCGCTGACGTCGACGGCGGCGCTGGCCGCCCGCGTGTGCCATTCCTCCAGGCCGGTCAGCGGGCTTTCGCCCCGGGTCTGATTGCAGAAATCGACCACCGTCGTGGTGCCGCCGAAGGCCGCCGCCATGGTGCCGGTGCCGAAGGTATCGGCCGTGCGCGCCACGCCGAATTCCCAATCCAGGTGGGTATGCACATCGACGCCGCCGGGAATCACCAGCAGGCCGTTTGCTTCGTGCACCGTCACATCGCCGCCGGCCGCGATGTCCACGCCGATGGTGTGAACCCGGCCGTCCTGAATCAGGATATCGGCCTTGTAGTCGTCGACCGCGGTGACGATCCGCCCGTTCTTGATCAAAACCGTTGCCATAATCGCCTCCTCCTTCGATCTGCGCGCCGCCTTCGCCGGGATCAGGCGGCCTTGCTGCCGGCCGCCGCCAGACCGTTGAACGCGGCGAGCGAACGCTCGATCGTCGCCCGGTCCAGATCGCGCACGATGAACACGATCCGCGAGCGCCGATCGCCCTCCGGCCAATGGTCGAGATGGACCGGCGGATGAATCAGGTGTTGCACGCCGTGGATCACCACCGGCGCCGGCGCATCGAGCACGTTGAGAATACCCTTCACGCGCAGCACGTTTTCGCCATGCCGGTTGAGCAGCATGGTCAGCCAGATGCCGAAGGCGGTCCAATCGAGCGGCCGGTCGTGGGTCACGCAAAAGGCATGGATGCGCGCGCTGTGCCGGTTGACGTCGTGACCGCGATGGGTGTGTCCGGCCTCAGCCGACGGATCGGCCAGGGCATCGGCCCCCGAGAGCCAACGGCGCACCTCTTCGCTCTTGCGCGCCGGATCGTACAGGTCGGCCGCGAGCAAATCCTCCGGATCGAAATCTCCGGCGGCGATCTCGACCAAGGGGGCCGAAGGGTTGAGCCGGCAGAGGCGCGCCTTAATCGCTGCCGTCTGTTCGGCATCGCAGATATCCGTCTTGGTCAGCGCGAGGCGGTCGGCGACCAGAACCTGTTTCACGGATTCCGAATTCTGCTCCAGGTGCAGCGGGCCGTTGACCGCATCCACGGTGGCGATGGTGTTGCCCAGGCGGAAATGGTGACGGATAACCGGATCCGCCATGAAGGTGAAGACGATCGGCGCCGGATCGGCAAGGCCCGTGGTCTCGACCACGAGGCGGTCGAAGGCCGGAATGACCCCCGATTCGCGCCGGGAGAACAGGTCGCGCACCGCGGTGACCATGTCGCTGCGGATGGTGCAGCAGACGCAGCCGCTTTGCAGGACGACCGTCTCCTCGTCCAGGCGTTCGAGCAGCAGGTGGTCGAGGCCGACCTCGCCGAACTCGTTGATCAGGACCGCCGTGTTGGCAAGGCGCGGCGAGGCGAGCAGACGGCGCAGCAGCGTCGTCTTGCCGCTGCCCAGAAAGCCGGTGATGATGTTGACCGGAATCTTGCTGTCGCCGCTGGTCATGCCGCCGCCCGCCTAACCGGATTGGCTCATGGCCCCGATCACGTCCGGGTCCAAAGGATCGCACGGCCGCCCAGCCAGGGCCTCGGCCGCGGGCCACAGGGCCGCCAAGTGCGGCACGATTTGCTGGCGACCGGTGCGGTTGCGCAGGATATAGGCGCTGCCCTGCCAATCGCTCAGCTTCAGGCCGTAGTGGGCCAGGATCTTGTTGCCGATCGCCACCCGGCGCAGGCGCTCCTGACGCCGGGTTCGCCCGGCACCGGTATCCCCGTATATCCGCGACGTGCCGGCGGCATCGGTCCAGTGATCCTCTGCCCCCAGGACGCCGCACAGTCCGCACATGTTCTACCTCCGCCGCCCTCACTCGCCGCCGCCCGCGGCCGCGCCGCCGGCGTGGCAACGGTGATCTACTTTTTTCGCTTCGCCGCCTTCTTCTCGCGCGGAGACCGGCGCCGGAAATCGCTGGCGATCTCGTCAAAGGTGGTGAAGCGCACGCCCGGGTGCCGGCTCATGTAGTTGAACAAACGCTCCAGCATGAGCAGCACCTGCGGCCGTCCGGAAACGTCCGGGTGGATGGTCATGGTGTAGACCGCATAGTCGTACTCGCGGTAGACCCAGTCGAACTGATCGCGCCACATCTCCTCGAGGTGGCGGGGGCTGACGAAGCCGTGACTATTGGGGGCCGCCTTGATGAACATCATGGGCGGCAGATCATCGGTGTACCAACTCGCCGGGATCTCGACGATGTCGGTGATCTCCTTGCCGCGCACCAGCGGTTTCATCCACTCCTTGGCGGATTTGGAATAGTCGATCTTGGTCCAGCTGTCGCCGACCCGGACGTAGTGCGGCTGGAAGTCGTGATGCATCAGGCTGTGGTCGTACTTGAAGCCTTTTTTCTGCAGAAGCGCGGCGGTGGCCGGGCTGAACTCCCACCACGGCGCGACATAGCCGATCGGCTTGCGGCCCGAGATCCTGCGCAGAACCTCGATGCACTTGTCGAGAACGTCCTCTTCCTGACGCGGGGTCATGGCGATCGGATTCTCGTGCGAGTAGCCGTGCACGCCCAACTCGTGCCCGGCGGCGACCACCTGCTGGATTTGCTCGGGAAAAGTCTCCGCCGAATGGCCGGGCACGAACCAGGTCGTCTTGATCCCGAAGCGGTCGAAGAGCTCCACCAGCCGCGGCGTGCCGACCTCGCCGGAGAACATGCCGCGCGAGATGTCGAGCGGCGAATCTTCGCCGCCGTAGGACCCCAGCCAACCGCCGACGGCGTCCACATCGACACCGAACGCGCAAAAAATTTCTTTCGCCATGTTTGCCTCCCTTTCCATTTCCCGGCCCCGAACAGAAACCCAGCCCGGGTCCTCCAAATAATTCAGGCCGTCTCGAGGCGCACCCGGATACGCCCGCCTGGTCCGGCCCCTTAGGCGTTCATGCCACCCCGCGAGGTATCGAAGCCGCTCTCGCGATGCGTCAGGGAATGCACCGCCGCCGCCGACCAGCGCGCGATGACCGTATCGCCCTCGCGCGCCGGATTGGTGAAGTAGGTGCCGTCGTCGATGTTGGCGACGAACTCCTCCCCATCGGACAGGGTGATGCTCACTTTGACCCAGCTGCCTTGGTATTCGGTCATCCAGACCTTGCCGACGACCGAATTTACGGCATCGCCGCGGGCGGCGGCGGGATCGGTCAGCTTCTCCAGCTCAATCCGATCGCGCCGAATCGAGAGATAGCGCATCTCGCCCGTGCCCGGCGCTGCATCCCCCGCCGGTACGGTGAATCGGTGGCCGCGCGCGTCTTCCAGAAGCACTGTGCCGCCATCGACCCGCACGACCTTGCCGCCCAGCACGTTCTGTCCGCCAATGAAACGGGCGACATATGTCGTGCGCGGCTTGTCATAGACGCCGCGCGCGCTGTCGGCCTGGTCGATCTTGCCGTGGTCCATGACAACCACCAGATCGGCAACGGCGATCGCTTCCATCTGCGTGTGCGTCACGTGAACGAAGGTAATCCCGAATTCCTTCTGCATCTGCCGCAGATTGCCGCGCATTTGCAGGCGCAGGAACTCGTCCAGCGCCGACAGAGGTTCGTCGAGCAGCAGGACCTTCGGGTTGGTGATCAGCGAGCGCGCCAGGGCGATACGCTGCTGCTGCCCGCCGGACAGCTCGGCCGGAACGCGCTCCGAGAAGCTACCCATCCGAACCCGCTCCAGCATCTCGTGCGCCTGCTTGCGCCGCTGGGCCTTGTCCACGCCGCGCACCTTCAGATTGAAGGCCACGTTGTCCAGGCAGGTCAGATGCGGAAACAGGGCATAGCTTTGGAACATCATCGCCGTGCCCCTCTTGGCCGGCGGCAGGTCGACAACCGACTGGCCGTCGATCCGCACGTCGCCTTCGGTCGGCGCCTCGTGCCCCGCGATCATCCTGAGCAAGGTCGTCTTGCCGCAACCGCTGGGCCCCAGCAGGCAACAGTAGGTGCCCGGCGGGACGATCATGCTCACGCGATCGATCGCCAAGGTGTTGCCGAATCGCTTGGTGACGTTCGCGAGCTCAATCCCCCCAACCTGCGTCATCTAGGATAACCTCCGTTCTTTTTCTTGCCCGCTTCGCCTATTTCCGGAACCGCACACCGCGGCGCCACTGGATGATCGCGATCGAGCCCAGGGACAAGATGATCGCCACGAACGATACGACCGTTGTAACCGTGCCTAGGGCATACAGCGCCGGGGAGGTGACCGTCGTGGTCATGGCATAGATTTCCAGCGGCAGGGTATTGCCCGGTCCGACCGTCAGCAGGGTGCGCGGGAACTCGTCGTAGGACAGGGTGAAACCGAACAGCGCCACCGCGATCAAGCCGGGGAACAGGATCGGCAGCACGACGTACTGCAAGGTTTGCCGGTTACTCGCCCCCAGATCGCGCGCCGCCTCCTCATAGGACCGGCTGAAACGGCTGAGCACCGCGAACATGATCAGCAAGCCGAAGGGCAGGGTCCAGGTCAGTTGCGCCCCCAGCGCGGAGGCGTACCAATTCGTCGGCACATCGATGACCCGAAAAATCAAGCCGATCCCCAGGCTGAGGAACAAGCCCGGCATGACCAGGCTGGCCACCGCCATGTAGAAGATCGCGGTCGATCCGAAGAAGCGCCGCCGGAAGGCCAGGCCCGCCATGACCGAGAATGTCACGGTACAGATCATGACCAGCAGGGCGAGCAGGATCGAGCGGGTGAAGGAGCCGGCGAAGTCGCCCGTGCGCTGCTGCTCGAACAGGGCGGTGAACCAGTACAGCGACACCCCGTTCATGGGGAACGTCAGGCCGCCGGTCGGTCCCTGAAAAGACAGGATGTAGATGGCCAGCATCGGTCCGTACAGGAACAGGACGAACAGGGTGAAGAAGCTCGCCAGAGCATAGAATGTCCAGGGGCGCTTGCGATGCTGGGCCATGTCCGATCCCCTCCCCGCCTCAGCCGGACAGCTCTTTGCGCACATCGACGATGCGCAGGATCGCCACGACCATAAGCACGACGACCATGAGCAGAATCACCGCACTGGCCGCCGCCGAGGGATACTGCAGCATGGAGATCTCGTTCCACATGGCATAGACCGCCGACGAGCTTTGCCCGCCGCTCATGATCTTGACCACGAAGAAATCGCCCATGACCAGCGTGACCACGAAGATGGAGCCGAGCGCGATACCGGTCTTGCTCAGCGGGATCACCACCTGGGTGATCACCTGCCAGCGGCTGGCCCCGGCATCGACCGCCGCCTCCAAGATCGCCGGGTCGATCCGCGCCATGGCGTTGAACAGGGTCACCACCATGAACAGGGTGAACAGATGCACGTAGGCGACGATCACCGAGAAATCGGAAAACAGCAGAAAATCGTACGGCTCGTCGATCAGACCCAGGTTCATGAGCGTCTGATTGACCAAGCCGTTGCGCCCCAGCACCGGTATCCAGGAAATCATGCGAATGATGTTCGAGGTCCAGAACGGCACCGTGCAGACCAGGAAGAAGAAAATCTTCCACAGCAGGGATTGCACATGGAACACCAGAAAATAGGAAACCCAGAAACCGATGAACAAGGTAATCAGCCAGACGATCACCGAGAATTTGAGCATTGTCAGATAGAGGGTGACCGTGAGGTTCGACGAAAACACCTCTTCGTAGTTGTAGAGCAGGAAAGCCGGGACGGTCTGAAAATTGACGTAGTCGAAGAAGCTGACGACGATGACCGTGACCAGCGGGATGCCGAAAAATACCAAAAGGATCAGCGCAAGCGGCGCGACCTGAATATAGGGCACCACCGACGACGGGACTTTCATGACCAGGGCCTGCTAGCTTACGAGGCGGCGCGAGCGACGGGGCGGCCGGCGGCCGCCCCGTCCGGTGCTTCGCGGCCGGTTAGGCGGCCACGAACTCGTTCCACTTCCGAGTCATGTAACGGGACTCGTCCATGACCGTGTTCCAGCAGGCGACGTTGCCCATGCGCTCCCAGAACGTGCCGCCGTCGCGCACGGCGCCGGCCTTCTCCATCACGTTGCCGTAGGGATCGATGATATCGCCCTGGGCCGGCTTGCCCTCGTACCAGTAACCCCACTCGTCTTCCGACATCATTTTCTTGGCGGTTTCCGGCACGGCGCTGTAGTAGCCCTGGCGGGCAATGAAGGCGCCCTCCCAGCCGGAATGGTACCAGTTGAGGTACTCATAGGCGGCCTCGAGCCGGATGCCGTCGAGATGCTTCATCAGGCTCATGGCACTGGCCCAGGCGCGGTAGCCTTCCTTGAGCGGCGCGTAGTAGCAGGGAATCCCGCGCGAACGCACCGCGGTCACCGCCGGCGACCACATGGATTGAATCACCACCTCGCCGGACGCCATCAGGTTGACCGATTCATCGAAGGTCGACCAGAAAGCGCGGAACTGTCCGGATTTCTTGGCGTCGATCAGGATGGCGATGGTCTTGTCGATTTCCTCGCGGGTCATGTTGCCCTTGTCGGCGTACTGAATGTCGCCCCGCGCCTCGATCGCCATGGCCGCATCCATGATGCCGATTTCCGGCACGTCGAGAATCGCCGCCTTGCCTTTGAACTCCGGATTGAGCAGCTCGGCCCAGCTGTTGATGTCCCGCTTCACCAGGTCCGGCCGGATGCCCAGGGTATCGGCGTTGTAGATCATCGGAATGCCGCTGGCCCACTTGGTCGGGCCATCGTGGAAGGCGTTTGCATCGGCCGCGCCCAGATACTGAACCTCGTAGGGCAACACACCTTGGCGCGAGACCTTGCGGCCGTCCGGATATTCGCCCTTGGTGAAGATCGGCACGACCTGATCCCAATACTTGAATCTGTCGAGGTCGACCGCCTGCAGAATATCGCCCCGGGGGATCAGCTGCTGCAGGAAGAAATACTCGGTGTCCGCGATATCGACCGACTTCGGCTGTGTCACCAGCCGGTTGCGCAAGGCATCATGCGCCAATGCTTGCATCTCGATCTTGAAGGGCAGATCCTTGTTCGCCTGGTTCGCGATATCGATGATCGCCGAGTACGGTGCACCGACGTGGTGGATCGTGATGTCTTTGAGAGCCTGTGCCCAAACCATGGGGAAGCCCGTGATGGCGCCTGCCCCGGCGGCAAGACCGGCGGTCGCCGCCGCGCCCTTGAGGACTTTTCGCCGACTAATCCCGGTTGCCTGCTTGGAATTTTTGCTGCGTTCCATTTGTCCTACCTCTCCCTTTTCGTTTTCGCACCAACAGTTTGTTTTCCAAAAACTTTATCGGACAATCGATGAGGGGTCAATTCGCCACCGGCGCGCGACCGGTCACGGCGAGTCATTCCCGTATCGCGGTGGGTGCCATATCGGGGGACGCAACCTCGACGGGCGCATCAAGCCGGTGCACCTCGCAGTCCTCGGCCGCATCCGGCGCTTGCCACATGAACATCGCGAATGTCGCCGCCCGGTCGAGCGATACCAAGGGATAGTGCCAGACGCCGGGCCCATAGCATACGCCTTGTGCCGAGGTCGCGACGAAGGCGCGCAGACTCTCCAGGCTGGGCCCGCCATCCGCCGATGGCCCGGCCGTGACCACGAGATAGCGCGCCGCGGTCATCGGCACGAAAACTTGGCTGCTGGCCGGATGGCGCTCCAGATACTCAACCGTCAGTCGCAGCCGGCTGGGCTCGACCCGATAGAGCGCGAGCGCCGGGTCGCAGGCCGGCAATCCGTGCGCCAGCCCAACCTCCTGATCGAAGCGCAGCGCGCGCCCGTCATTGGCCGTGCGGCCCTGTGTGGCGCTGGTCTCGATCACGGCGCCGTAAGGCGCAAAGGTGGCCCGTGTCAGGGGCACAGGATTGGCGACGACCATGGCGGCCTCAGGCAGGTGCGGCAGGCACCTCCCGCAACGGTGCGTCCTCGCCCGCAGAACACGCAAAGCTTTGCCCGAGAACCGATTTCCGTCAAGATCGATATGCGTCGTGCCGGTCCGCCACGACCGCCTTTGGCCGGAGGTACCGCTTCGCCGCGCCCATGATACAGATCAGCGCCGGCTTCCCGATCCTCAGACCGGCCGGCCAAGCTATCGCGTCAGTCGGTGCCGGGTCCGCCAAGCGAACAATAGAACCAGCCCAAAGCCCACGGCCGACAGGCTCAATGTCGAGGGCTCGGGAATGTCCGCTGCCGCCGCGGCGGTGGGCTTAGAGCGGATTCAATTTATTCCTGGTCATATCCTGCGGCGGCGAAGAAGTTCTGACATTCCTGAGGTGTGAAGGCATCGATGGCCTGTGCGATGGTCTCCCAAAGGTCGTCCACGGTTCGGGCGGCGGCTTTTCTGAGCCGGGCGAGGACGTCCGGGCGCTGCTGTTCCGATGCAGGGCCTGTCTTTTTTTGTGCGTCAGCCCGCGCTTGGAGAAGAAGTACCATATCGTTGCCGCACAGGGGTCCACGCCGCGCTCCGCCGCCAGCTTCTCGGCGATCTCATAGGGCGCAATATCCTTCTCCTCCTCCAAAAGAGCGAGAATGAAGGTCTCGTGATCGCCCAGCTTCGAGCCCGGCGGCTGGCCCTGAGGGGCAGGGTTCAACGACCCGGTCTCACGCCACTGGCGGTGCCAGTTGATGGCCGTCGAAGGGGCAACCGAAAACCGAGCCGGCGCACCCCGAGCTGACATGCCACCGTCAATCGCCTCAATCACACGGTGCCGGAGATCCAAACCGTAAGCGCGTCCCATATCTGCCGCCCAAATCAACTCGGGATACAGAATCATGTGTCGGCCGCCCTGGGAATCCCCTTGAGCGATTCACACTAAATTGGCTCTAGTAATGACGGCTCTTAGCTAAGAGCCGATCCCAGAAGTTGAGATTCAAGGGCTAGGGATTGGCCGGGTTGAGCTGCTGCCGGTTCCGTGGACACGCCGTTAAGTTTGCATGGCCTGTTTCTCGAAGTCCACAGGACTGACGTATCCGATGGTCCATGTCTGCGCGACCTCTATTGGCCGGCTCGTCAATTCCCAGAGCGGTCTACTCACTGCCAAGAAGCTCCGCGCGATCGGCGGTATCTTTCTGGGTTCGTCAGGGAAAGTCGGAAGGCGTTGAGCGGACGACGGCTCCGTCTCCCGCTCAGCCCGAACCGCGTTCCCTTGGGAAATTCCGGGTCATGCTCGTAGGCAAGGCGGCAATGATCCGGAAGCGCCTTACCCTAATTTAAATCGTTGAGACGCTGCGCGAATCTCAGATACGGTTCGTCGGCATCGGTCATTTCTTCAAGGGGATCATCAGCGCCGAGCAGGCCAAGGTCTACAAGCCGGCCCGGGCCGCCTATGGCCTGGCCGAGCAGAAGCTCGGCCTGCGCCCGGAGCAAATCGGCTTCGTCTCGAGTAATTCTTTCGATGTCATGGGCAGCGCCAATTACGGTTATCCGACCTTCTGGATCAACCGACGCGGCCTGACATTGGATTTGCTGGAACCAAAGCCGGATCTCGAAGTGCCCGATCTCATGGCCTTGGCGGAACAGTTGATGACGGAGCGATCGCCATGACCGAAACGAATGGACTCGAATGGCATCGAGCGGCGGCGGCCGACGAGGTGCCTGAGGGCGGCGCGAAGATGTGCAGCTTGGGTGGACGGCTGGTGGCACTGCTGCGCCACGAGGGCCGATTTTCGGCGCTCGACAACCGCTGCCCGCACATGGGCGGTCCGCTCGGACAAGGGACGATCGAATACGGCCGGCTCGTATGTCCGTGGCACGGCCGGGAATTCGACCCTTTCACGGGCGAATGCGACGGCTTTCCCGACGCCGTGGAATGCTTCCCCGTCGAGGCCAGGGACGATGGCCTATACATCGGCTTGCCCTGCTCGTAGACCGGTCTGCACCGGACCTACATCCGCGGGATCGAGCGAGGTGCCCGCAACCCGACCGTGCTGGTCATCGGCCAACTGGCCAAGGCGCTCGGCGTAAGCCCCGCGACGCTGTTGGAAGAGACTAAAGCAAAATAGATCGCGCGCCGCCGACAGGCCGCCTCGCGCATTCTGTGTGGCGATGCCGACCAAGTCCTGGAACCCGAGAACGACCAACCGGCGGTAAGCCGGGTCGGCGACCTTTGGCTTCTCGGTCGGCACCGCCTGCTCTGCGCCGATGCATTGGACGAAATCAACCATGAGCGGCTCATGGCCGGTAAGTCGCGCGCATGGTCTTCACCGACCCGCCTTATAACGTTCCCACCGACGGCCACGTCTCCGGTCTCGGACGCACGCAGCACCGAGAGTTCGTCATGGCCTCGGGCGAGATGCCGCCAGCAGCGTCTCAGTCTTTTTTGCAACGCATGCTCTGCAACCACGTCGCCGCCTGCCTCGATGGAGCGCTGCTCTATGTCTGCATGGACTGGCGGCATTTGCTCAAGCTGCGTTGTACGAAATAGGGCAGTTTGGCGCAAGTCCCCGGACGGCAACACTTTAACCAGCCGCTACTGTGCGATTTCGCGGGTTTCGTCGTACCACCAACATGGGCGTAAGAGACTTTCGCGGTGTGGTCCGTCCTTTTGTCGGACCGGAGCGGTCTCAGTTGCCCACGGCGACGCGAAAGGACCGCGTAACCTGCGGGAAAGAGTCGTCAATTCCAAATCTCCGCAAGAGCATATTTATTTTATGTGTCAATAGTTTGAATCATGGCGGTGCAGGCAGTCTAGAGCGAACTCGTCTCCGCTGAATTCCCTGATAAACAGGGAAAAAACAGGGAAATTTTGCGATTATGGCCAATTTGACGGAATTATTGACGGAATCACTTTGTCAATTCAATAGGTTCGTCACGAATTCCCTAAGAGTCGGAACAGGGAATTTTATCTGTGTATCAAGGATTTTTCTCGCGATAACTGGGAAACGCATCTGTGGATCAGGGAACGTTTCAACAGCCTTGCCGCGGGTTCAAATCCCGGCCCGTAACCAGCGTTACTTACAAATATCCGAGGATCGGATTCCTTGGGTTTCGTAGGTTAAAATCTAGAGCTCGCCACCAAGCTAGCCTGCTTCTCAAGGGTGCAGTGTGAACAGGTAATCAAGGTTCTGATAAGAGATAGCCGGTTTCAGGGCCGACAACTGCATGGAAACGACAATGCCGCTGCTCGTGCTCGATCCCGGCCAAACCATTGGGGCGCCGGCCTGACTGCTGCCTTAAACCTCGAGGGTATAACCGAACGCGGGTAGGGATTCCTGCCTGAGGTGGGCCAGCCGGCGCAGGCGCTCGGTATTCTTGTAGACCCAGCCGATACCGGGGTCGCGGCGGGCCAGGCCGGCTTCCACTGCCGCCCGCGCTGTTGCTTCGGCGACCGCCGGGTACAGTGTCGGCGATAGCGGGCTGGGCAGAATCCTATCGATCTGCCGATCGGCGGCGGGCAGATCCCCGGCGATGGCCCGGGCGGCCGCCAGGCACATCTCGCGGGAAATCTCCTTCGCCCTGGTATCCAGAGCGGCCCGCATCAGCGCTGGAAAGGCCAGAACGTTGTTGCAGTGGTTGGGATAGTCGAAGCGACCGCTGGCCACCAGCGCCGCCCCCGCGGCCTTGGCCACACTCGGCAAAATCTCCGGGTCCGGGTTGGCCAAGGCGAAAACCAAAGGGTCTCGCCCCATGGATTGTATCATCGCCGGCGAGACCAGGTTGCCGACCGAGAGGCCAATAAAAAGGTCCGCTCCACGCATGGCCTCCGCGAGGCCGCCGCGCAGACCCTCTCGGTTGGTAAAGTGAGCGATGGCCCGCCAATGCTTGAGCGCATAGCGCTCGCCACGCACCAAAATCCCTTGCTTATCCACTGCGACGATATTGCCGATATCCAGTGCCTTCAGCATATCGATGCATGCCGTGCCCGCTGCCCCACAGCCGTTGACCACCGCGGTCATGTCTGCGGCCTTGCGGCCGGTTACCTCGAGCGCATTGATGATCGCCGCCGTGATCACCGTGGCGGTGCCGTATTGATCGTCGTGCAGGATAGGCACCGGCAGCGAACCGGAGAGGCGGTCCATCACCTCGAAGCAGTCAGGTGCCGCCACGTCCTCTAGGTTGAAGCCGCCGAAACTGGGTTCCAACGCGGTGATCAGGTCGATCAGATGATCGGGCCCGCGGGTATCGACACAGAGCGGCATGCAATCGACCCCGGCGAGCAGCTTGAACATGACGGCCTTGCCTTCCATCACCGGCATACCAGCGCGCGGACCGATGTTGCCGTAGCCCAGCACGGCCGTCCCATCTGTCACCAGGGCGATAAAGTTGTCCTTGGCGGTTTGCTCGTGGATCGCCTCGGGCTCGGCGACGACTAACTTCACCGCATGACCGACACCGGGAGTGAAGGCAACGGCGATATCCTCGACTCCATGCACCGCAATCTTTGGCAGAATCTCGATCTTGCCGTGGCCATAGTAGACATCGCGTCCGAAGGCCAAGGCGACCTCCGGCGTAATCGCCTTGCCGTGCATTCCCGCGTACTCCCTTCTTATTTTCCGACCATGCGCGCGACGGTCGCGCGCGCCGCGTCATAGCCTTCGCGCACGTAGATTTCGTATAACGGAATTTGGCCGAGCTGCGACCATACGTAGTTCTTCAGCTGGTTGAACGGCCGGCCTTTCAGGTCGGCACCGGAGAGCCCCAAAATATCGCCGGCGATCTGCTTCAACATCGGCCAGGTATAGAGATGCGCCGCACCCATTGTGTAGGGCCAGTTCATGTCGGCCATGTGGACGACCCACTGCTCCGCTGGCTGGGTCGCCAGAACCATTTTGCCGCCCTTGCGTTCGAGTAGTCCATAGTCGACCGGATCAACTTGGGCCATGACCGCCGCGGCCTTGATGAAATGACAGACCCGGTCGAGGCCAATCCAGTTCGCCACCACCGCGCGCCCGTCCATCGACGCATCAAGCGCCGACATCTGATGCGCCGCCGCCATCGCCATGACAATGCGCGAGTCGTAGCGCCTGTACATCAATTCAGCGGTGACGTAGATGCAGTGCGCATGCCAGGTGTCGTCGTAGACCGTGCGCGGCTCCTCCAGCCACGAGCCGTTGTCGAGCCATTGATAGAGCCAGACCTTGGGATACTCGTGCACCAGAAGCGAAACCACGGGCAAATCGCGGTTGATCGGCAATCCATACGCCTGGCGATAGTTCTGGGTATAGGCGTCGGCCATGCGGATGTTGTAGGCGACGGTGAGTGCCAGGCCGCCCGGATGGGCGTTGTAGAAGTCGTTGTGGCTCGACGGTGCCGTCAGATAGGTCTGCGGTTCCATGTGACCGCGCGGCCAGACATGGTCGGGATCGTCTTTCGGGTTGAAGAACCCGAGCTTGACCATCTCGTTGAACAGCTTTCGGCGGTCCGCATCGCTCGGGTACAGCTCGAGAAAAGTCACCTTGGGCGCGGCGATGCACTCATGCATCAGGCGTCGATAGCCCTCGTCCTCCAAACTATTGGCGGTCTGAAGAAGCTCGTTATAGGTGCCGACGATCAGCCGCGATGCGAGCGCCATCTCCTCTGGCGACATCCCGATGACGTTCTCAAGGCTGCGCTGCGGCGCTAGCTCGAGATCGGCAGAGAATTTGGAATAGGCAAACTTGCCGGGCATCGCGCCGCCGATTCCACCTGGTCCATGTTGTTGACACATTTCTTAATCCTCCCTTGATCTTCCCGATTTATTCGAGCGTATGCTCTCTCTAGCGAAAGAACAGGCCGCTCTCCTTATCGATCAAATGCACCGCCTTTGGCGTGAACCCCAACCAAGCGGGGCCTTCCCGCCGCACCACATGATCCGTTGGCACCACGGCCTTGATGATGCCTTGGGCGAAACGTAAATCCAAAATGCACTTGCTGCCCAAACGTTCGATCCAAACAACCTCGCCGGCAAAAGGCGTGTCCGGCCCATTGCTTGGTGAGATACGAATGGCCTCGGGCCGCACCCCGAAAGCAAGCTTGCGTGGCAGTCGGGCCGCGTGAATCAACCGATCAATGCCGTCGATCTGTGTGCTGAATCCCGGGCCCGATAGCACTGCGCGACCCACGACACTATTCAGTTCCGCATCGACGATATTCATTGGCGGTTGGCCGATGAAGCGCGCCACGAAAGCGCTCGCCGGCCGGTGGTAGATCTCGTCCGGCGTGCCGATCTGCTCGAATCGTCCTTTGTTCAGGACCGCGATGCGGTCCGACATGGACATGGCTTCCACCTGATCGTGGGTCACGTAAATCTGTGTCTGGCCAAGCTGACGGTGCAAGTTCTTGAACTCGATCCTCAGCGCGATGCGAATGCGCGCATCGAGGTTGGTGAGCGGCTCATCCAGCATCAGGAGATCCGCGGGCCGCGCAATGGCCCGGCCGATCGCCACACGCTGTTGCTCGCCGCCGGAAAAGGTTTGCGGCAGGCGGTCAAGAACGTGGCTCACCTTGAGCATCTCAGCGACCTCGCCGACCCGCCGTGTGATTTCGACCTCCGCGACACCGGCGGTTCGTAACGGGAATGCGATGTTGTCCCACCCGCTTAGAGTCGGAAAGAGGGCGATGTTCTGGAACAGCAGGCTGACATTGCGGTGACGCGGCTCCAACAGCGTGACGTCGCGGCCGGATAGCAGGATCCGCCCCCCGTCCGGCCGATGCAGACCGGCAATGGTCTTGAGCAAGGTCGACTTGCCGGCATTGGTCGGCCCGACCACGCAAAAAAACTCACCGTCCGCGACATCGAAGGTAAGATCGCGGAGCACCTGGAGATCGCCGAAGGAATTGTGCAGGTTTTCGACCGATAGCTTGGTCATGCCGCGGCCTCGCAGTGCCGACGGGTGAGGACCCGCTCATCCCGCCGGTCGATCAGATGGGCCTGGTTGATATCGAGTGATAAATGCAGGCGTTCGCCCTCTAGCGCAAACCCCGGCGCGGTGACGACCGAAACCAGGTCGTTGCCATAGGTAACGTGCAGAACATGCTCTGCACCGAAATTCTCGACCAGACGAATCTCGCTTTCGGCGGTTCCCTCGCGCGGCTCATGGTGGGCGCTCAAATGGTGCGGACGCACGGCCAGCAAATAGTCTCCGACGGGGACATCCCGACCGGCAAGCCCGAGGCCGGAATGGAGCGCCGTGTCGACCACCAATTTTCCCTGCACCTCTTCGACTCGGCAGGGAACGATGTTGATCGGCGGATCGCCAATGAACTGGGCGACGAAGAGGTCGACAGGACGGTGGTAGATCTCCTCGGGCGCGCCGGCCTGAAGCACGGCGCCGTCGCGCATTACGGCGATGCGGTCGGACATGGAAAGCGCCTCGACCTGATCGTGAGTGACGTAAAGGACCGTCTGCTCCAGATCTTTCTGGATTTGTTTCAGCTCGCTGCGCAAGCTGGCGCGCAATGAGGCATCCAAATTCGACATCGGCTCGTCGAGCAGCAAAAGCTCCGGCTTGGTGACCAGGACGCGGGCCAGGGCGACGCGCTGCATCTCGCTCATATTCAGATCGCCGCCGCGCGCATCCAGCATGTCGCTCAATGCAAGCTTCTCGCTGATTTCGGCAACGGCTCGATGGCGCTCTTTCCGCGGCATGCCTTGCGATTCCAGGCCGAAAGCAAGATTGGCCCGTACTGTCAGTCGGCTGAACACCGCATAATCCTGAAAGACCAGCCCGATGCGGCGCTTGCGCGGCGGCATCCTGTTGACGACCTGGCCATCGACCAGAATATCGCCGCCGTCGGGGGCCAGAAAACCGGCGATCATCGCCAGGGTCGTCGACTTGCCGCATCCCGACGGGCCGAGCAATGACAGAAACTCGCCCTTCCGCAGCGCAAGATCGAGGCCCTTGACCGCCACCACCCGGTCAAATGATTTGCGGACCCCGCGCAGCTCAAGTTTGATGTCCTCGGTCATTCCCAAGGTTACCGTTTGATGGCGCCGAACGTCAGCCCGCGGACCAAATGGCGCTGGATGACATAACCGAACAAAATGACCGGCAAGGTCGAGATGGTGCCCATGGCCGCTTGCACACCATAGAGCTTGCCGGACGAGGCCGAGACATAGTTCGCCACTTGCAGTGTTACCGTGATCACATTGCCCGCGGTGAGCACCAGGGCGAAGAGAAACTCCGACCAATTGAGGATGAAGATGAACAGGGCGGTGGCCAGCACGCCGCCCTTGATGAGAGGCAAGGTGACCGTCAGGAAAGCCCGGAATTGGCTCATGCCATGAACCATGGCCGCCCCTTCGAGCTCAAGGGGCACCTCCTCGATAAAGGAACGGATCATCCAAATCGAAAAAGGCAAGGTGAAGGCCGTGTAGGCTAGAATCAGGCCAAAATAGGTATCAGACAGCCGCAAAATCGAGAACAGCGCGACGATCGGCACGACCACCGCTATCGGCGGCATCATGCGCACGGTGAGGAACTGGAAAGGGTAGTTTTCGCCGCCGGTTCGGAACCGTACGATGGAATAGGCCGCCAGGGTGCCGAACATGACGGAAAAGAGGGTCGCAAAGGTCGAAATGATGGCCGAGTCCTGAAAGGCCTTCCACGCGCTTCCCGATACCTTGTAGTCGAGCGAGCCCTGCTGGGCCGTCGCAAATTCACGCGCGGCCTCGGGAAAAAAGACGATGCGGTAGTTCTGCAATGTCGGCGCATCAGTCAGCCAGACCGGCGGCCAGCTGGCCCATTGGTCATATGGCTTGAATGAAGTCGCGATCAGCCAATAAATGGGAAAGAAAGCGATGATCATGGCAACGACCACCGCCGTGCGTTTGAGAAACGTCACCCAGAGCGGATTCTCATTCATCGTCCCGCTCTCCTAGCCGTGTCTCTTCATCGGTCGCGCCAGGGCCAGACAGATCGAAATCACGACCACCAGCACCAGCAGAGCGGCAGCGGCAATGTAACCCATGCGGAAGTAGACGAAAGCACCATTGTACATGAACATGGAAATGGTTTCGGTCGCACCGCCCGGCTGTCCCCGGGTGAGGATGTAGACCGGATCGAAGATTTTGAAGGTTTCGATCGAGCGGATGAGCAGCGCGATCGAGATCACCGGCAAGAGCAGCGGCAACATGATCTTGAAGAAAATCCGTGCCGGCGATGCGCCGAGGACAATGGCGGCCCGCACCTGGTTTTGCGGCAGGTTCATCAAGCCGGTCAGGACCAAAAGAAACATCAAGGGTGTCCACTGCCATATCTCGGCCAGCATGATGGGCGCCATCGCCCAGGTGGGATGGGATAGCCAAGAGAATTCGTAGGGCACACCGATCACGAGCGAGATCAGGTGATTAAGCGGCCCTCTTTCGTTGAAGAGCATGAAAAAGGCATTCGCCGCATCGACCGGGATAATCATCATCGGCAAGATGATGACGCTGACCGCGACCCGCCGCCAAGGCCACTCGTCCAGGAACAGCAACGCAAGCCCCAGCGCCAACCCCAATTCTACGGAAACGCAGACCGCGACCACGAACAGCGTCCGCAAGACGGCATTGGTGAAGCGGCTGTCGTACCAAAGGTCATAGAAGTTCCAAAACCAGATCGGCTCGGCCTTGAACCAGGCTATGGCCTGGGTTGGCTGCCAATCGGTGATGGCGAGCCAGAGAATGATAAGGGTCGGAACAATGACCACGGCCATCATGGTCAGCTGCGCCGGCAAGACCAGCATGATATTGAAGCGGGGCAAATAGCGGCTCCACCCCCGCCCCGCAGAAGTCAGTGGACCATCCACATCCTGGGTGGTCATGGCCTTTGTCGCTCCCTTGTAATGGAACGGCACGGCCGCCTGCCAACGGCCGTGCCGCCCGCCCTCCCGCTTAACTCAACCGACTGCGAATGTCGGCCGGATAGCTCGACTTCAAGAAGGCCCACTGAACCTTTTGGCTGCGATTGCCCATACGGCGCGTGATGCGTTCCCACGCCTTCGCGGTGTCGTCGAGCGCTTGCTTCGCCGTCTTCGTTCCGGCATCGGCGGCACCCAAATTGACACGCAGCTCGTCGAAATACTCCCCTTGACCCTTGAGATAAAGGTCGGGAATCGATCCGCGCATCGACTCCTTGTGCACGGCCAGAAACTCCGGTGAATAGGTATTTACAATTTCCGCATCCTCGTAGTGAGCGCCGCGGAAGGGGTCAAAATATCCACCCGGGTCGCGCACGGCGATGGTCGACATCGCCGGACTACAGGCATAGAGCGTGAAGAGATAAGCGATCTCGGGCTCCTTGGAGACCGAGGAGACGACGTAGTTCCAACCCCAGTTGAAATAAGGGGTCTTAAGAAGTTTACCGCCGACCATGCCGCCCGGCATCAATCCAAATTCCATGCGGCCCTTGAGTTTCGATTTGTCGCTGTTCAGGAACTTCTGGGTTCCGCCCCAGCCGATGTTGGCGAACTTGTCGCCGGCGCCAAAGGCCTCGAAGTTTTCGAAGAGACCGTTGGTACGAGCGCCCGGATAGAGATGCTTGGAGGCTGCCAGCATCTCCTCCAGAGCGGCCACACCGCCGTCGTTATTGATCTGCGGGTTGAGATCGTCGTCAAGCGGGTAGAACCCCTTGGCATGGAAGCGACCCCACCATTCCCACGCCAAAAAGTATTGGGTGCGGAACAGCGCCCCGCCGTACATTCCCTTATCGGGGCGGTGGAACCAGGCCATCATGGCATCCAGTTCCTCCCAAGTGTCCGGCACCTTCAGATCGTAGCCGTGCTTATCGGCAAACCCCTTCTTTTCGTCGGCGTTGTTGAGCCAGTCCTTGTTATAGAACATGACATAGGTATCGCCATCGGTCTGATAGCCGTAGAGGCTGCCCTTGTAATAGTCGCCGATCGAATAGAGCGCGTCATCCTGGAATCCGGCCGGTTCGTATTTTGTGGCGTATGGATCCATGTTGACCAGAATACCCGATTCCGCCAGGTCGGGCATGCCGAAGGTCGCCGGCAACGCGATATCGAAGGCACCGGTCTTGGATACGGCCTCAAGCAGGACCTTCTGGTTGATTTCGCCCAAGGGGACCTCGAGGTAATTTACGGCAATTCCGGTCTCCGCGGTGAAGCGGTCGGCGACCGGCTTCACGTTACCCAGTGAGCCCGATGGCTGCATGATGGTAAGCGTCACGGTACGTCCGGCGGCAAGCTCCTTGGCGGCCTTGGCGGCCTCGACATGTACGTCGGCCAGGGTCGCGGCCTGGGCGGCGCGTGGCCGCATGACAAAACTCGGGGCTAAACTCAACAGGCCCGCCGTTGCCGTTGCTCCCTGCAAGAAATTCCGCCGGGTGCGCCGGCCTCCCTCAAAAATGTTCGACATTTTCACCTCCCTATTCTTGATTTCGCCGCCGGCATGCTTGCCGCACAGCCCTACTTCATCACCACACTTTTGCTTCGATCCTGGCCAACCAGAACAGCCGCAATCACGACGGCGCCCTTGACCATCATCTGGCTGTATTGATTGACCCCCATGAGATTGAGCCCGTTGTCGAGCAGGGCGATAATCAGCACGCCGATCAACGTGCGATGCACGCCGCCGACACCGCCGGAGAGCGACGTGCCGCCAACCACGATCGCCGCCAAGCTGTTAAGTAAAAGGTCTTGACCCAGGGTGGGTCCCGCTGTCCCCAAACGGGCGACAGCCAAAGCGCCCGCCAAGCCGGCCATCATGCCCGACAGGGCGAAGGCCATGACCTTATAGCGCCGCACCGGAATCCCGGTCGTCCGCGCCACCGCCTCGCCGCCGCCAATGATGAACATGTAGCGGCCAAAGCGCGTCTTGAAGCAGACAAAAACCATCATCAGCCAGGCGCCGATCGCGAAAAGCCCGATGTTCTGCACGAAAGGAATCAGCTGACCGATGGCCAGGTTCTCAAAATCGGCTGAGTCGTAACGTATGGCCCTGCCTTGCAGGAGCTCCCAGGCGGCGCCGGTAAAAATGGAAAGACTGCCCAAGGTCACGACGAAGGAGGGAATTTTGCCATAGGCGAAAATAACGCCGTTGACCGTGCCAAGCAGCGCGCCGATCAGGATGCCGACAGCCAGCGCCTCAACGCCAAGTCCCAGCGCATTGATCGCATTGACCGTTATGGCCCCCACCAGCAGCACGATCGCCCCGACAGAAAGATCGATGCTTCCCATCAGGACCACGAAGGTGGCGCCCAGGCATGCCAGAAGCAGAGCGCTGGCCTGGCCAGAGATCGCCCGCAGATTCCGCAGAGTCATGAAGGCATCGGTCGTAAAAGTGAAAAACAAGATGATGAACAAAACGACAATCACCGGCAGCCACATCCCGGCGATGACATCCAAATGATGCCGCCGCGGTGGCGCGAAGAGTGTCGTGAAGAGGCTAGCCATCACGCAACAACCGCCTCCGCGTATTCGGCGGCCCGCGGCCCGCGACTGCCGGCTACCTTGGCATCGCTGCTGAGCATCAGCTCGATCAGTTGCCGTTCACTTGGTTTGCCATCGGGCGCGGCGGCCACCGTTTTCGCCACTCGGCCGCGCTGCATGATCGCGATACGGTTCGACAGGCCGATCAATTCCAATAGATCGTCTGTGATCAGTATGACGGCCACGCCGTCCGCCGTGAGGCCCCGGATCAGCTGGTAGATTTCCTCCTTGGCACCGGCATCGACGCCGCGGGTCGGGTTATCGAGAATCAGAACCTTCAACGGACGGCACAGCCATCGCGCCAGCACCACCTTCTGCTGGTTGCCCCCGGACAGCCGCTCGCAGGGGACCTTCGCGTGGTCCGCCTTGATTTTCAGCAGTTCGATAGAGCGCTCGGTAACGTCGATCTCATGCTGACTCCGCCAAATCCCCAGCCGGTTGGCGAAGATATCCCCCCCGCTCGCCATGGTCACGTTCCAGGCCAACGGAAAGGGCGAGATCATTCCCTCCGTCAACCGTTCCGCGGGGACATAACCCACGCCCTTGCCAACAAGATCACGTACCTCGGGCCGGTGGGCCGGGTGGCCGCTCAAGGTCACGGTGCCACGATCGGGCGCCACAATTCCCATGGCGCCCTTGCCGAACTCGGATTTGCCAGAGTCTAGCAAGCCGCCGATCCCGAGCACCTCACCGGCATAAACCTCCAAGGAAACATCGCTATAGCGGCCGGCGCTGGAAAGGCCTTCAGTTTGGAACACGACCGCTTGGTCGCTGACGTCTCTTTGCTCCCCTTCGTGATAATAGTCGGCATCGCGTTCGCGGCCGACCATCAAACCGTGGAGCATGTGTTCGTTGGCTTCCGCGGCCCGGAGCCGGGCAACGAGCTTGCCGTCCTTCAAGACATAGACGGTGTCGCATGCCTCCAGTATTTCGGTCAGGCGGTGCGAGACGAAGACCAGGGAGCCGCGCGCTTTCAAGCGTTTCATCAAATCGAAGAAACGCTCCTCATCCGATTTTTCCAGGGCCGCCGTGGGCTCGTCGAGCAACACGACGGGATGCTCTATTCCAAGCACCATGGAAGGCACCAAACAGGCCCGGGCGATCTCGATCAGTTGGCGCTTGGAAAAGCTGTAGTCGCTGGTCCGGCGCGTCACATCGATGTCGAGGCCACCCTCGCGAACGATCGCCTCTGCCGCCGCGATCATCTTGCCGCCATCTATAAACTGCAAGGCTCGGGTGAACAGAGCCTCGTGGGACAACAACAGGTTTTCATAGACCTTGATGTTGGGGATCAGCGCCTGCTCCTGGAAAACCCGGGAAATTCCAAGCAGCGTGGCGGAATGGTAGTCCCGCGGATCTATTTCCTGTCCGTTCAACTCGACCTGGCCGCTATCGGCTTCGACGACGCCGGAAAGAATGTTGAAAAGCGTGGTTTTACCGGCGCCGTTCTCTCCCACGATGCCGACGATTTCGTGCCGGCCGACCTCAATGCTGACCCGGTCGAGCACGGTGTTGTCACCGTATCTCTTGGTCAGGTCGCGTACGCGAAGAACGGGCGTGCTGTCGTTCATGGCCAGCCGTGTTTCGCCAATCCAAACGTTTGTTTCCGGATGGCCATGGGGACGTTGTCCACTCGCTATCAGTCAACGTCCCCAGGCATCCGGCAGGGATTCGAATCCGTCAGCCCTTCATTGGGGATGGGCCGAAAAAGTCGATCTTGTAATGGTCGGCATATTCCTTGCGCACGGCGTCCGCTTCGCCGCTTTCGCGCGACTTCGCATAGTCGGCCGGATACTCCCAACCGCTTGGCTTGTCGATACCGCCCCATTCCAGGTCGATGTCCATGGGGAACAGTTCCGCCTGGGGATCCCAGTCGGAGGGTGTCTTGACCTTCGACATGCGCACGTAGTCGAAGGGCTGGGTCCCATTGGCATTCACATAGCGCGCCAGGTAAGGCTCGACATTTTTCTTGGTCATGGCCACCGAACGCCAGCTCATCATGCGTTCCGCCGCGCGCGGCTTCCAGCCGTTCATCACGTCAAAGAGCCGGGTGGTCAACAGCGCGCCCATGTATTGCGGAACATTGGCGCTGGTGGCAAGCATTTGGCCGCTCTGGATCATTTCGGCGCCCAGGGTCGTCCCATCGGCGCCGGTCACGAAAACATCGCTTCCGGGTTTGACGCCCGCCGCCCGCAAGGCCGCTATACAGCCGTCGGCCACGTCATCGTTCTGGCCAATGACCCCGACGATATCGGAATGGCGGGAGATCAAAGCCTCCATCGCCTTTTGCGAATCCTCGCGATTCCACTTGCCGGGAAGTTCGCCCGCCAGTGTGATCTTCGGAAACTTTGCGATGGCGGCGTCACGCCCGCGTGAACGAATGAGATCGGTCGAGTTGCCCTCGACCCCGGTCACGCTGACGAGCTTGCCACCGCCAAACTTCTCCATGACCGCCTTGCACACTTCCTCGGTCACATCGCCGTGGGCGGAGAACTCCTCCGGCACGGCATACATCGTATAGTAGTCGCCGGCTTCGAACGGGGTAAACCAGGGCAGCGTGCCCCAGGTGTTGTCTAGCCAGATCTTATTTTCATTGGCCAATTGCGCGATGCGCTTGATAGATCCGCCACCGGGCGCATGCAGCATGACCGCCTTTGTTCCTGCCGCGATCTGCTGTTCGAACTGATTGAGCTGCCGTTCGGAATCGAACTGCCCATCGGCCGACGTGATGTCCAGACCCAGTGCCTCGGCCGCACCCGCCGCGCCCGACTGGGCGTTGTTGGTGTATTCCATCCGCATGGTCATCATGAGGTGCGCCATCTTGCCGCTTGAGTCGGCCAATGCGACAGATGGGAAACCGGCCGATAACGCCGTTGCCGAGGCGATAACGCTTACCGAGGCGAAGGCGAGGAACTCGCGCCGGCTGATGCCATGAAGATCAAGTCGTTCCATATGGTGGTCGACGATTTTCCGTTCGCTGAAATCCGGAAATCGCCTGGGGTCCAATTTCTTTACCATCACCTATCCTCCCTTTGTATTGGTTTTCGTTTTTCAGTCGCATTCGGATTTATTTAATGATTCGCGTTCAGGCCGCCGCGGTGAACTTGACCAAGCCGCCTTCCTCTACCCGCTCGGCCTTGCCCTGCTCGATCATCCACAGCAAGTGGGTGTGAACGCAGCACTCGGCATAACAGCGCCGCTCACCGATGCCGGTGGAAACGGCATAGTCGAGATCCGACTTAACCGGCATGACTTCCGGAACCAATTCCTGTGTGGTCAGCGGCTTGCCAGCCCGCCGCAACACGAAGAGGATCCGATTGCGGGTGTCATCCTGTTGCTGGTGCATATGCAGGAGGCGCCTCTTGGAGCTTGCTTCTGAATAGGCCGACAGCCCGTGACCTTCGAGCAGAAGCTGCGGCTTGATATCGAGGCAGCGCTGGATCGAATTCCAGTGCGCCTTGGCATCGCCAATCGGCCAGGGCCCGAGCGGTGTCGGATAGTGCAGAACATCGCCGGAATAGAGCGTTCCGGTGTGTGGGTTGTAGACGCCGATGTGGCCGGGGCAGTGGCCCGGCAAGTGGACGACCTCGACCTTCAAACCGCCGAATTCGAGGATGTCGCCATCGTTGACTTCGACATCCACTTCGACCGGAAAATTCCAATAGGTATCGATAACGCCGGGATCGGAGAGGCCAAGGCTCTCGCCCGCCTTCAGATTGAAGTCCCTTAGCACCGCCTCGGGAGTCACGCCGAAACGGGTCAGGTTTTCCGGGCGCGTGACGATCATCGGGTCTTCGATGATCGGCTTGTCCGCTGGGTGGCAAACCACCATGGCGCCATAGCGCTCCTTCAGCATCTTGGCATTGCCGGTGTGGTCGTAGTGAAAATGCGTGATCAGGATGTACTTGAGATCGTTCTTTTCCTTGTCGAGAAGCTTGACCAGGAAATCACCCATGCCGTTGGCGTATTCCGGCAAGGTCCAGTTCCCGGTATCGATCAGCATGCTCTCGCCCTGGCCGCGGATCAGATAGACCCCGCTCTGCACATAGCCGTCGAGCTCGTCCTCGGCCCAGGGGCCATGAATGCCGGGAATGCCCCAGCCATCGGGAGTTTCCGCCCAGAAGAAAATCATGCTGCTGCCTCCCTCATCTTCGGCGCCTGCCTTGCCGGCGCCCGGCCGTTACCCGGACGCAAACCGCACACCGCGAACATCGGCCGTGATCTTGTGCGCGAGCAATTTTTCGGTCTCGCATTGCCGCGCCGCGATGGGCGCGAAGTCGCGGCTCGCCACGCGTGTCATGCGCTGGTGAGTGACCGTCTTGAGAAATTTGCCGACCCAAAGTCCGCCCGTGTATCGCGCGGCCTTGCCCGTCGGCAGGGTATGGTTTGTCCCGATGCCCTTATCGCCGTAGGCGACCGTGGTCTCTTCGCCGACGAACAGGGAGCCGTAGTTCCGCAGCTTCGCCAGATAATAGTCGTCGCGCAACGTCATGACTTCGAGATGCTCGGGCGCATAGGCATCGCTGACGGCAATGGCCTCGTCATCGTCGGCCACGACGACGATCTCGCCGTGGTCGCGCCAGGACACAGCCGCGATATCCTTGGTCGGCAATGTTTTGAGCTGCCGCTCGATCTCGGCCAGTACCGCGCGGCCAAGGGATTCGGAGGTTGTCACCAGCCAGGCCGGGCTGTCCGGGCCGTGTTCGGCCTGGCCCAGAAGATCGGTCGCCACCAGAGAGGCATCGGCGCTCTCGTCGGCGATAACGCAGATCTCGGTTGGCCCGGCCAGGAGGTCGATGCCCACCTCGCCGAAGAGCTGACGCTTGGCCTCGGATACATAGGCGTTGCCGGGTCCGGTGATCATGTCGACCGGAGCCATGCCGATACAGCCAAAGGCCATGGAGCAGAGGGCCTGAACACCCCCCAGGCAATAGATCTCGTCGGCGCCGGCGACATCGAGCGCATAAAGCGTCGGCCCGTAAATGCCGTTCTCATCACGGGGCGGGGCGCAACTGACGATGCTCTCAACCCCGGCGACGCGCGCCGTCCCAATCGACATGATCGCGGCGCTGACCAGGGGGTATTTGCCGCCCGGGATATAGCAGCCGACGTTGCGTACCGGGATGTGCTTGTGGCCCAAGGTTACCCCGGGCGCGACTTCGGCCTCGATATCGTGGAGAGAGTCACGTTGACGCTGGGCGAATTCCCGCACTTGGCGATGACATATGGCGAAGTCCTCCTTGAACGTCTCGGGAAGCCGGGAGCCGACCTTCTTAATCTGGTCCCGGCTGACGCGAAGTTCCGCGGTCCAGCCATCCAGGCTTTCGGCATAGCCGCGCACCGCGGCGTCGCGCCGGTCAGCGACATCGGCGATCATGCCGCGGACCGTTTTTTCCACATCCGCGCGCCTGAGTTTCACCTCGGCCTGCGCCCGTTTGATGAATGTCCCCATCGCTTTTGCCCCCATGAGGCTCAGTTTCGAGTCTCAAAATGTAAACGTTTGCATTTCATTTCATGGGTTTTATGACCCCTGTATAGCAAGGAGGATAGACATTATCTGACCAAAACGTCAAGAATATCCGATATTTTCGTGTGACCTGGGCCGTTTACTGTGCATAAAATTGCGCCATCGGCAAAATGAGTCCGGGCCCGTTGGGCAAGGCTTGAACCGTTTCGGGCTTATTCGTGTAAACGTTCTGCTCGCCTGCGGCGGGATTTGCGAACACCCGCTCCGACCCCGGATCGGCTTCCCGGTGACAAATCGGCTTCACTGGGACTAAGTGTGAAACTGGGACACAGAGAACAACCGTGCCGCCAACCAGATCCAAAGCCGAAAAACTGCCGGATCAAACGAAGGTGGCCGACCCCACCAGAATGAAGGCGACCATTCGCGATGTCGCCCGGCGCGCCCGGGTCTCGACGGCCACGGTCTCCCGGGCCCTTAACCGGCCGGAAAAGGTTCGCCCCGAAACCCGGGAGCGGGTCTTGCAAGCCGTCCGGGAGACCCACTTTGTCTTCGACGGCATCGCCGCCAGCATGATCTCCAGGCGCTCGCGGACCATCGGACTCATCATTCCGACCATTACAAACTCGATCTATGCGGCCTCTACCCAGTCGATCCAGCACACCGCCCAGGCGGCCGGCTACACGGTGCTGCTTGGCGTTTCGGAGTTTTCCCCGCGACTGGAGGCCGATCTTGCGCAACGGCTTCTCGAGCGCCGGGTCGACGGCCTCATCCTGACCGGTGGAAACCACGACCAAAGCCTGATCGAGAAGATGCAAACCAACGGGGTCCCCTTCCTCATTACCTGGAAGCTGATGCGTGGGAAGGAATGGCCGTCGGTCTCTTTCGACAATTACAAGGCGGCGTGGTCTGCGGTCGAGTTCCTGGTGTCGTTGGGCCATCGGCGCCTTGGCTTGGTCTGTGGCCGCACGGATGTGAACGACCGCGCCCTCGACCGCCGCCAGGCCTTCGAAGATTGCCTGGAACGCCACGGCCTAGCGGTCGATCCCGCGCTCATTTTCGAACGCGACTTTGAGATGGAAGAAGGCGCATCGGCCATGTCCGCCATGTTGGACACGCCCGAGCCACCGACGGCCGTTTTCTGCGCCAATGATATTCAAGCCATCGGCGCCCTAAGCTTATGCCAAGAAAGAGGCCTGTCGGTCCCGGGCGACATCTCGATCATCGGCTTTGACGATCTGCCGGTGACAAGCTACACGCGACCAAAGTTGACCACGGTCCGCGTCCCCGCCCACGACATGGGCAGGCGCGCCGCAGGAATCATGATTGCCACTATCGAGCGGAAAATCCCACTGCAATCAGTGGAGTTGCAAACCGAACTGATTGCCCGTGAAACGACGGCACCGCCTAGACCCCGCCGCTGAGGGACAGGCATTGACGGCAGTGTAAATCTAATGCGAACCAGTCTCCAAAGCTCGCGAGATCAAGGTCATCAGGCCGCCAGCTGACGCCACTCGGCCAGGGTGGCATTGACACGTTAACTGCCGCGGTCGCCAGAATTCGATCGTGATCCGTATCAGGCGGCTAGCCAACCTTGATTCCTGACAGCGAACGTCTCGGCTCGATTGTTCGCTCGTAATCCCTGATCGTGAACAGCGGTAAATCGCTCTTTGCGGATGGCGACAGCGTAGGATTTGAGCTTGTCCGTGATAATGCGCTTCGGCGCGAAGCCCTGCTTCTTCAGCAGCTTTCGCAGCAATCGCCTCGCCGACTTAGCGCATCGTCGTGGCTGGACCAGGAAGTCGAGCACCTCGCCTTCGTCGTCTACCGCCCGCCACAGCCAGTGATTACGGCCACGGATCTTGATAACCATTTCGTCGAGGTGCCAATGTGCACTGGCGCGCGGCCGGCCGACGCGAAGACTGCCCGCAATCAGTCGGCCGAACTTAAGGAACCAGCGTCGAACCGTTTCGTTCGAAACATCGATGCTACGCTCGGCCAGCAGATCCCCGACATCGCGAAACGAAAGCGTGAACCGGGCGTAGAGCCAGACCGCATGTTGGATGATCTCTGGCGAAAAACGATGTCGTTTGTAAGATATCGAGGTCATGCCAAGACCGTACCAGCCCCTCCCCACGCTGGCTATCGACTTAACGTGTCAATGCCCTATAAGGTTCTCTTTTACAACCGCGATCACTTGACCGCCGCATTCGCGGTCCGGCTTAAAGACAATGTCTGAATAGTGACACCATTCATGGCCGCCATAGCGCCCTTCCAAGGGTTTTGTCGTACCACCAATATGGGCGTAAGAGACTTTCGCCGTATGGGCCGTCCTTTTGTCGGATCGGAGCGGTCTTAGTCGACCACGACGACACGAATCGACCGCGTAACCTGCGGAAAAGAGTCGTCAATTTCGACTCTCTGAATCATAAAATAATTATTATATATCAATAACTTAAGTCGTGGCGGAGGGGGTGGGATTCGAACCCACGGTACGCTCGCGCGCACAACGGTTTTCGAGACCGCCCCGATCGACCACTCTGGCACCCCTCCGCATTGGGTCGAGAACCGGCGCGTGGCCTGGCCGGTGGGCAAACCGGCGCGAACCTAGCCTATGGTCGGCACCCCCGCAAGGCATTGGCGGATGGCGGCTTCGGCCCTTTCCAGGGCCCATCGCGGCTGCGGTCTTCTCTGCTATAGTCCGGCGCAACGAACGCGATACACCCGTACAAGAATGCGAGATGATGAACCGCGCCGCCGACCTTCCTGAAATTCCCCTGATCGATGTGGGTGCCGCGGGTGCCGGGGCGCTGCTGGCCGCCGCGCCGGCCCGGGCCCGGGCGTTGCTGGCCAGCGCAGGGCGGAAATATACGCCACCGGCGGTTCGCATCGGCGATGCCATCTCGCGGCGCTGGCTGGATCGGCACGGCAATCCGTATCTGGCGGAAATCGATGCCATCGCCGCCACGATGGGTGAGCCCGGCGCCCATTTCCTGAATGTCTCCTACGAATGGGGCTGTACCGGCGGTGTCACGCCGGCGCCCGGCGGCGGCTGCCGGCTGGTGCGGGTGCTGGACTGGCCCTTCGACGGCATGGGGGTCAATCTGGTGGCCGCCCGCCAGGCGGGCCCCGCCGGTTCATGGCTCAACCTGACCTGGCCCGGCTTCGTCGGCTGCATCCAGGGCCTGGCGCCGGGGCGCTTCGCCGCCGCCTTGAACCAGGCGCCCATGGCGCGGCCGACCCGGCTCTTGCCGCTCGACTGGGCCATCGGCCGGGGCCGGGTTTGGCACCGCGGCGGTCTGCCGCCGGCGCATCTTCTGCGCCAGGTCTTCGAGACCTGCACGGATTACAAAGCCGCCAAGGCCATGCTGTGCGGCGCACCGCTGGCGTTGCCGGCCATCTTCCTGCTGGCCGGACCGGAGGCCGGCCAGGGCTGCGTCATCGAGCGCCAGGAAACCCGCGCTGCGGTTCTCGAGCAACCGGCCAGCGCCGCCAATCATTGGCAAACAGCCGGCTGGAACGGCCGGCCCCGGGGTGAGGACAGCCGGGGCCGCCGGCGCATCTTGGCGGCACGCCTCGCCGGGGCCGGACCGGATCTGGATTGGCTGGCGCCGCCGGTGCTCAACGAAACCACCCGCCTGGCCCTGGTGGCGGAACCGGCCAGCGGCCGCCTCACCGCCCGTGGCTTCGAAGCCACGGGTCCGGCCACCGCTCCCTTGCGCCTGGGTCCGGGCACGCAGATCCACCGGGCGGCGCCGGAGTCTTCTGGCAAAACCGCCAGGAAAATCCCTGGAAAAGCGTTGACAGGTGGGGCCGCGCCGCTATAGTCCGCGCCGTCGGCCATGGGCCCTAGACGCCGGGGCCGGGCCGCTTTTGTATCCTGCCCATCCTTGTAGATCGTAGAGCACAGCCAATCGCCATGTTCGCAGTCATCAAATCCGGCGGCAAACAATACCGGGTCGCCCCCGACGACGTCATCCGGGTGGAAAAGCTGGCCGGCGAGGCGGGCGATATCATCGAGCTCGGCGCCGTCCTCATGGTCGGCGGCAACGGCGGCTTGAACGTCGGCGCGCCCTTCGTGGCCGGCGCCAGTGTCGCCGCCGAGGTGCTGGAGCAAGGCCGGACCGACAAGATCATCATCTTCAAGAAAAAGCGCCGGCAGAACTATCGCCGCCGCAACGGCCACCGCCAGCACGAAACGGTGCTGCGGGTGACCGAGATCTTGACCGATGGCAAAAAGCCGTCGAAGACCAAGGCGGACCCGAAGCCGGCCGCCAAGGCCGCGGCCAAGACCGACACGGGCAAAGGCAAGGCGAAAGCCGCCAAGCCGAAGGCGCCGGCCAAGACTGCCGCACCGAAGAAGGCGCCCGCCAAGAAGCAGGCCGCCCCGAAAACGTCCGCCCCCAAGACCTCGGGCGCCAAGAAAGCAGCGCCCAAGAAGACCGGCGCCGCCAAGGCGAAGAAGAAGGATTAACCCACCATGGCCCATAAAAAAGCGGGCGGCAGTTCGCGCAACGGCCGCGATTCGGCAGGCCGGCGCCTGGGTGTGAAGCTCTTCGGCGACCAGCAGGCCCGCGCCGGCAATATCCTGGTCCGCCAGCGCGGCACCAAGTACCACCCCGGCACGAATGTGGGCATGGGCACGGACCACACCCTGTTCGCCCTGGCGGACGGCAAGGTTCGCTTTGACCGCAAGGCGGGTGATCGGACGTTTGTGTCGATCATGCCCGGCGCGCCGACGCCGCCGGCCGAATAGCTTCGGAGGGGGCCCCTCCGAAGTCGAGGCGCCCTGTTCCCACACGACGATCGGTTATCGGGGAAACGGGCACCGCACCCCCCGTTTTCACATGCCCGAACCGACCGCCCCATGACCCGCACCCTGACCACCCCCCGCCTTCTGTTGCGCCCGCCGCGCCCGGCCGATGCGCCGCGCGTGCAGTTCCTGTGCGGCAATTGGAACGTTGCGCGTATGTTGGAACGGGTACCGCATCCTTACCCCGACGATTGTGCGGCGGATTGGATCGCTGCGCAGTCCGCCGCCTGGCGCGACGGGTCCGCTTATACCTTTACCATTGAGTTCGAGGGCGCAGTGGTCGGCGTCATCGGCATCGAACGGAACGCGAGCGGCGCCTATGGGCTGGGCTATTGGCTGGGCGAGCCATGGTGGGGCCAGGGCCTGATGAGCGAGGCCGTGGCCTGTGTCCTTGGCTTCGCGCGCCATGAGCTTGGCCTGGAGACACTGGAGTCCGCCTATTTCGCCGACAACCCGGCGTCCGGACGCATCCAGGAAAAGCACGGCTTTCGCGTGACCGGCCACGACCGGTCACACTGCCTGGCGCGCGGCGGCGATGTGGACGGCGTCACCACCGTGCTGCATCTTGGCGCCGTGAACGAGACGAGGACGGCACCATGAAGTTCCTCGACGAAGCCAAGATTTATATCAAGAGCGGCGACGGCGGTGCCGGGTGCGTCAGCTTCCGGCGCGAGAAGTTCATCGAGTTCGGCGGTCCGGACGGCGGCAATGGCGGGCGCGGCGGCGATGTGGTGTTCGAGACGGTGGAGGGCCTGAACACCCTGATCGACTTCCGCTATCAGCAGCATTTCAAGGCCGGCCGCGGCGACCATGGCAAGGGCCGCGACCGCTCCGGCCCGGCCGCGCCGACTCTGGTCATCAAGGTGCCTGCCGGCACCCAGATTTTCGCGGACGACAAGGAGACCCTGATCGCCGAGATGTTGCGGCCGGGACAGCGCATCGTCCTGGCCAAGGGCGGCGACGGCGGTTACGGCAATGCCCACTTCAAGACCTCCACCAACCGCGCGCCCCGGCGCGCCGATCCCGGCTGGCCGGGCGAGGAGCTGTGGGTGTGGCTGCGCCTCAAGCTGATCGCCGATGCCGGGTTGGTCGGCTTGCCGAATGCCGGCAAATCGACCCTGCTGGCCGCCGTCTCCCGCGCCAAGCCGAAGGTCGCCGACTATCCCTTCACCACCCTGCATCCGGTTCTCGGCGTGGTGCACGTGCACGAGACCGAGTTCGTGCTCGCCGACATTCCCGGCCTGATCGAAGGCGCGCACGAAGGCGCCGGATTGGGGACCCGTTTCCTCGGCCACGTGGAGCGGTGCGCCGTCCTGATTCATCTGGTGGATGGCACGCAAGAGGACGTGGCCGGTGCCTATCGCACCATCCGCGCCGAGTTGGCGGCCTATGGCCACGGCTTGGCGGACAAGCCGGAGATCGTCGCCCTCAACAAGGTCGATGCCCTCACCCCGGAAGACGCGAAAGCCCGCGCCGCGGCCCTGGCCGCCGCCGCCGGGACCGACACGGTCCTGCGCCTCTCCGGCGTCTCCGGCGCCGGCATGGAAATATTGTTGAGCGTGGTGCTCGGCCATGTCATAGCCGCGCGCGCCGCCCGGGCGGAGGCACAAACGGCCACGGCTGAACCTATCGGATACGCGCCATGACCACCGGCCTCGGTCATGTGCGGCGCCTGGTGGTGAAGATCGGCTCCGCCCTGCTGGTGGAGCAGGATAGCGGCACCTTGCACCGGGCCTGGCTGAACGCCTTGGCCGATGACGTGGCCGCCCTGGTGCGCCGCGGCGTCGAGGTGATGATCGTCTCCTCCGGCGCCATTGCCGTCGGCCGCCGGCATCTCGGCCTGACCCAGCGTACCTTGCGCCTGGAGGAAAACCAGGCGGCGGCCGCCACCGGCCAGATTCGCCTGGCCCATGCCTATCAGGAGACCTTGGCCCGGCACGACATCACCGTGGCGCAAATCCTTCTCACCTTGGACGACACGGAGGAACGACGCCGGCATTTGAATGCCCGCGCCACCATGAACACCCTGTTGCGTCTGGGCACCGTGCCGGTGATCAACGAGAACGACACCGTGGCCACCGCCGAGATTCGCTTCGGCGACAACGACCGCCTGGCGGCGCGGGTGGCCGCCATGATGAACGCCGATGTGCTGATCCTGCTCTCCGATATCGAGGGGTTGTATGCCGCCGACCCACGGCAGAACCCGAACGCCGCCTTCATCGCCGAGGTGCCGTCCATCACTCCCGAGATCGAGGCCATGGCCGAGGCGCCGCCGCCCGGATACAGCTCCGGCGGCATGGTGACCAAGCTGGCGGCGGCGCGCATCGCGGTCAACGCCGGCTGCCGCATGGCCATTGCCGACGGGCGCATCCTGAACCCGCTGGCGGCCATCGAGGCCGGCGGCCGGGCCACTTGGTTTCTCTCCCAGGTGGAGCCGCGCACGGCGCGCAAGCGTTATATCGCCGGCTCGCTCAAGCCGGCCGGCAGCCTGATCGTCGACGCCGGGGCGCTGAAGGCCCTGCGCGGCGGCAAAAGCCTGCTGCCGGCGGGCGTGACCGCGGTCCAGGGCGCCTTCCACCGCGGCGATGCGGTGACCATACGCAGCGCCGACGGCACCGAAATCGGCCGCGGCCTGGCCGCCTACGAGGCGGACGAGGCGCGCCGGATCATCGGCCACAAGAGCCGTGAAATTGAAACAATTCTGGGCTACCGTGGACGGGAAGAGCTGATTCATCGGGACGATCTGGCCCTGACGGAAGGGTCGCCGGGAGAAGGAGCGATCCCATGAGCGCCGATGCCGCCCTGGTCCGGCCCAAGACCAGCGCCCCAAAGACCGCCCCAAATCAGGATGGGCGGGAGCCCGACCTGGCCGGCGAGATGGCCTACATCGGCCGCGCCGCCCGCGCCGCGGCGGCGCTGTTGGCCCTGGCCGACCCGGGCGCCAAGACCCTGGCCCTGGAGGCCGCCGCCGCCGCCCTGCGCCACGGGCAGGAGGATATCCTGGCGGCCAACGCCAAGGATATGCAGGCGGCACGCGAAAAGGGCTTGAGCGCCGCCTTGCTCGACCGCCTGGCCTTGGACGCGGGCCGGGTCGAGGCCATGGCCCAGGGGCTGGAGGCGATTGCCCGCCTGCCCGATCCGGTGGGCCGCACCCTGGCCGAGTGGCAACGGCCGAACGGCCTGAGCATCGCCCGGATCAGCGTGCCCATCGGCGTCATCGGCATCATCTATGAAAGCCGCCCGAACGTCACCGCCGATGCCGGTGGCTTGTGCCTGAAATCGGGCAACGCGGTGATCCTGCGCGGCGGTTCGGAAAGCACCCGCTCCTCGGCGGCGATCCATGCCTGCCTGCAAGCCGGCCTGCGCGAGGCCGGCCTGCCCGAGGCGGCGATCCAGCGCGTGCCCACCACCGACCGCGCCGCCGTCGGCCTGCTGTTGCGCATGAACGAGTTCGTCGACGTCATCGTGCCGCGCGGCGGCCGCGGCCTGATCGAGCGGGTGCAGGCGGAAAGCCGCATTCCCGTCATCGCCCACCTGGACGGCATGTGCCATACCTACCTGCACGCCGCCGTGGATCCGACCATGGCGCGGCAGGTGGTGCTCAACGCCAAGATGCGGCGCACCGGGATTTGCGGCGCCATGGAAACCCTGCTGGTCGACCGTACCATTGCCGACAGTATTTTGCCGCCCATCCTCGACGATCTGATTGCCGCCGGTTGCGAGATACGCGGCGACGCCGACGTCCGCCGCCTGGAACCGAGGGCCAAGCCGGCCACCGCCGCGGACTGGGACACGGAATATCTGGACGCGATTCTGACCGTCGGCGTGGTCGACGGGCTGGAGGCCGCCATCGCCCATATCGACCGGCACGGCTCGCACCACACCGAGGCCATCCTCACCGAGGACGCATCCGCCGCCGAGGCCTTCCTGAAACAGGTGGACGCGGCCATTGTCATGCACAACACCTCGACCCAATTCGCCGACGGCGGCGAGTTCGGCATGGGGGCCGAGATCGGTATTTCCACGGGACGGCTGCACGCGCGCGGGCCGGTCGGCGCGGAGCAATTGACCAGTTACAAGTACGTGGTCCGTGGCAAGGGGCAGGTCCGGCCCTGAACCACCGCCTCCCCACCTTGGCGCAAGTGGCGGCGGCCCTGGGCGGCCGCCTGCCCGGGCCCGGGCAGTGCATCGGCTTGCTCGGCGGCTCTTTCAACCCCGCCCATGCGGGCCATCGGGAGATCAGCGCCACCGCCCTGCGGCGCCTCGATCTGGATGCGGTGTGGTGGCTGGTGGCGCCGCAAAATCCCCTCAAGGCCAAGGCCGGCACCGAGCCCCTGCGCCGCCGCTTGGCGGCCGCCGAGGCGGCGGCCCATCATCCGCGCATCGTGGTCAGCGCCTTGGAAGAAACCCTGGGGACCACCTTCACCGCGGATACGATCGCGGCCCTGGTGCGCCGCTTTCCCCGCGTCCGCTTCGTCTGGCTGATGGGGGCCGATAACTTGTTACAGATTCCCCACTGGCACCGCTGGCCGGACATCTTCGCGGCTGTCGCCGTTGCGGTTTTCGACCGCCCCACCTATGCTCTGCGAGCATTGGCCGCTCCAGCAGCCCGGCGTTTCGCCCGCTACCGGATCGCCGAGGAGACGGCCGGGAGCCTGGCGGAGCGGGAACCTCCTGCCTGGGTGTTCATCCGCCAACGGCTGAATGCCCAATCGTCCACCCGGATCCGGGCGACCACGCAGAACCCGGCCACACCCGGCGGCACGCGCCGGCGGGCGGCCAAATCGAAGCGAACAAAGGAGTAAGACCGCCATACGAGCACAAACCAAGGCCTCCAAGGCCGCCAAGCCCAGCAAGGCCCGCAAGCCGCGCCGGGCAACCAAGCCTGCCAAGGCCGTCAAAAACGACCCGCTCGCACCCAGCAAGAAGCTGCTCGAGCGGGTTCTCGTCTCTCTCGACGACGACCAGGCCGAGGACGTCGTCACCATCGAGCTCATCGGGAAATCCAGCATCGCCGACTTCATGGTGGTGGCCAGCGGCCGCTCGACCAGGCATGTCGGCTCCATGGCCGAGCACATCTGCGAGACCCTGAAGGCCGCCGGCCTGGGCGCGGTGTCCAAGGAAGGCGCGGCGCGGGCCGATTGGATCCTCATCGACGGCGGCGATGTGATCGTGCATCTGTTCCGCCCCGAGATACGGGAATTCTACAACCTGGAGAAAATGTGGGGCGCCGATATCACCCAGACGGCCGATGCGGTGGAACTGACCCGGACGTCGCGGTCCCGGTAATCCCACCATGCGCGTGACCCTGGTGGCGGTCGGCCGGGCCAAGGCCGGCCCCATCCGCGATCTTGTTGAAGACTATGCCGGCCGCCTGGCGCGCGGACCGATCGGGCCGCTGACCGTTAAAGAGGTGGAGGTGCGCGGCACCTATCCCCCGGCCGAGGGGCGCCGGCGTGAAGCCGAGCTGTTGCGCGCCGCCGTGCCGGCCGGCGCCCGCTTGATCGCCCTGGACGAAGGCGGCCAGGCCCTGCGCAGCACCGAACTTGCCGCCCTATTAGGCCGCTGG
>Ga0214471_10000185_pt1 | contig 57554 bp, 36 predicted proteins | sample RVTome_5_FD_207665 | JGI IMG/M metagenome (GOLD analysis project Ga0214471, IMG submission 207665) | Soil microbial communities from uranium-contaminated site in the Upper Colorado River Basin, Wyoming, United States - RVT142D155 | ecosystem: Environmental > Terrestrial > Soil > Contaminated >... | reverse complement strand
CTAAGCGTGGTCACGGTAATCGATGGTCGTCCGCTCACGATAATCGATGGCCTCACGGCTCTCTGATCGAGGCCGCTTCCTCCCTGAGGTAGCGGACGGCGTCGAGGAAGGAGACCCCTCGAGCGGCCATCACGATGTCGATCGGATTGAAGCTCACCCCGCACCGGAAGCAGCGCGCGAGATTGGTCTCCTGGCTCGCCGCCGTGTGAAAGTCCGAGCACCGCGGACAGAGAAAACGGAAGTAGCCATCCCGCACCTTCCATGGAATGCCGAGTCGGGCGATCACGCCGGTGACGGCCACATCGTTGCGCAACGCACGGAGATCGGCTCTCGGGACATGTCTCTTCATGGCCATTACCGTGCGCTGCTCTTTTCCTGACCTCTGCTCCTTCTCTGCGACCGTCTCGGGGATCGAGCCTCGTGCAGCTCGAAGAAGAGTTTCTCGTCGATCTGGGCCTGATCCCTTTCGCACGCGATCATCAGCAGCTCGCCGGCAAGCGTCATGAGGACGCGATAGTTGCCCGCGGCGTGCTCGACGAGCGTCTCCTGAAGAGCCTGGCTGAGGAGGTTCGGATTGCCGGCCTTCTTCAGGGAGTGCCGGAGCACGTCTCGGAGCTCGTCGTGGCTCGCGTACTCGAGCATCAGCCTCGTCCTGATCCGACTGCCCAGAGGCAGAAGATCCGGCTGACGGAATCGATCGAGGAGACGGCTGTCGCCGGAAAGCACCACCGTCAGGTAGATCTCCGTGTCGAGCTGGCCGCTCACCAGGATCCGGAGCTCGGAGAGGACGGCGGGATTCATCTCCTGGCCCTCGTCGATGAGCAGCACGGGGCGGAGCAGATTCGCCTCGGCGTGGGCCTTCCAGCGTTCGCGGAGATTCTTGAAGCCTCCCCACCGGTTGTGGGGACGCAGATCGACGGAGAAGAGCTCTCCCAGCTCCCGGTAGAAGTCGGCAAGCCCCGACTGGGGGCGACTCAGGATTCCCACCGTCACCTCGGGGAGATTGGAGAGTCTCGACGCCAGGAGCCGGAGCGTCACACTCTTTCCGTTTCCCGGCTCCCCGGTCACAAGGGCAAAACCTCCCTCATGGACCATCCCTTCCACACGATTGAGAAAGCTCTCGACCCTGGGCTGGATCCACAGCCCCTCGGTCGGCACGTCCGGGGTAAACGGATTCCACTTGAGGCCGTGCAAGGCGTGAAGCTTCTTGCGGTTCATCGATCCTCCTTGTCTTCTTCATCGTGGTCACGGTCCGTTGTCGACTTCGGGATGTAGGCGGGCGGCAGCCCCGACGCGGCGTAGTCCTCGAGCAGCCTTCTCATGAGCGGCGGAAGCTCGCCCGAGGAATCGGTCTCGGCCGCACTGGGTGGCTTCGAATCAAGAGACCTCCTCTGCCCCGTGGCGTTCTTGCCACGATCGAGGGGATAGATCCGCACCAGCGGTCTTCCCGTCCTGGGATCGACGAGATGGACAAAACCGAGGTCCCAGCGGGCGTACGCGACGCGCACCCGTCCGAGATGGCGATAGGCGTACGGCACCTCGTACCGGGCACTCTCGATCGTCAAGGTCACGTCGGATCGCCGGATCCTTCTCCAGACCCTCTGGCGAAACACTTCACGCAGCTTCTCGGGCGAGGGAGCCGGCCGTGTGACGTCCGGCCCATCGAGCCACCGCTGGATGGGGGTCTGCTTGGTCTCGGAGTGGATCTTCTGGTGATAGTCCCCCTCGATCCAGGCGTGGAGGAGTGCATTGATCCGATCGAGCGTGAGGTCCCGGACGTTGTCGAGCATGGCCAGAAAGCGGGTCTCGACGACGGCCCAGAAGTGCTCTTGCTTCCCGTTCTGGTGGGGGCTGTAGGGAAGCGTCGTCTCGTGCAAGACGCTCAGCCCCTCGAGACCCTGCACCGACTCGGCGGCGATCATCGCGCCGCCGTTGTCGGTGAGGAGGCTCCTGGGCAGGCCTCGCTTCAGGAGGGCCTGGGAAAGTCCGTGGACCAGGTCCTCGGTCGTCTCCTCGAGGTAGAACTGGGCGTGGCAGCAGAGTCGGGACCGGTCATCGAGGATGGCAAGGAGGTGGGGCTTGATCCACTGACCCTCCGGCGTCAGCACCCCGTTGTGCCGCGAGGTATGGAAGTCGAGGTGCCACAATCCTCCGGTGTGCTCGACCTCGAAGCTCCTCACCTCCCGGCGATCCAGCCGCTCCCGGGCCCGGACAAGGCCGGGCCGCCGCTCGTTGCCCGTCCGCTTGGTGCGCACAAGGCCACGGGCCTTCATGAAGCGCAGGAGAGTCGGGTAGGAGGGAAGAGGGCCAAGGAGAGGATTCTCGTCGACGAGGATGGCCAGATTCGCGTGGTGGAGCTGATAGGTCCAGTGGGGGCTCTTGTGGTACTGCTCCGTCAGCTCGTGCGCCAGAGAGTCGTGAAAAACCTTCGAGCCGCCCGCGTCCTCCCGGACGCTCCTTCGCAAGGCATCGATGGGATTTCCCGCTTCCTTGGCGGTGTAGTACCACCGCTCGATGGTGGAGAAGGAGAAGCGGATCTGCTCGCCCGGGCGGATCGGATGCTGCCAGTGACGCTCGCTCAGCTCCTGGAGGAGAGCCCTCAACTCTCCAGGCGACGGAGGCGAGCTCAGTAAGGGACCGACGACGGAAAACCGGAGCCGGGCCCAGGACTCATGTCTCGAAACCGAGGATCGGGTCACCGAGGCACCTCCTTTGGTGGAAACGATGGGTGACCCGGCAGGCTATGGCGGCCTTGTCGTCATGACGAGGAGCATCCTCTGCGGATTCGGAAGTCCCCTCACCGTAGGCGACAAGAAGAAACCGAAGCCGGCCCGGAAAGCGGCGAGAGAAAGCGGAGGATCCGGACGATCGCCTCCACGCACCAGCGCCCGAAACGAGACACCAGAGAGAGCGGAAGAGCGGCGGTGTCAACAGGCGGGAGAAAACGCGCCGAGGCTGCTCTCCACAGCCTGGTCGAGGGGAAGCTGTCTCGCCACCACCTCTGCCATCTCTCGAGAGTGCTGCGGTCAACACCGATGGCACGGCGGAGGATCGCCCGGCGTCGGCAGGTCAGCCCCTGGGCCAGGGCACAGACAAGGATCACCAGGACCGCCGGGTAGACGCGCCGCCCGAGAAATCTCACCGACGCCGGGGTGACCCTGCTGCGGCATCCCTCGGCGGCACAGCAGAAGGAAAGCCTCCAGCGCCAATCCGATCCGAGGTCCTTTCCGCAACGGGGCTTGCGAGGATAGCGAGCGCTGTGAAGGGCCCCGCCACACGGGCAACCGGCGGAGCGAGCCTTGTCGGCGAGGTCGTGATCGATGCGCGAGAGGATGACGTCGAGGCCGGGATCGGCGAGAATGCGAAACACCATTGTGGACCCTCCTTGGTTGCTTTAGACCCAAACAAGGAAGTCCACGGCCCCGGTCGGTTCGTCAACCGGCCGGGGCACTTCTTTTTTCGGGAGGAGCTGAGCGCGGGACCCGGCGGGGTAAAGAGTTTGGTCTCTGGAGGGCGGGGTAGCGACCGGAAGAGGCGGGGTAGCGGTGGACCAAGCCTCCCCCGGTGATCACGATAAATCAGGGTCGAGAGGGGCCCACCCTCGACCATCGTGATCGAGAAACCCGGGAAACGCCCTCAGATACCGTGAGCAGGCTCACACCATATAGCCTTCCCCCCCACGATACGGGGTCGGCACTCCGGAGGGATGATTTCGGAGCTCGATGCCCCAGCCTGCGTGTACCCCTGTCAACGCCTCGGGGACCACCCTTGCGAGGGCCCCCGCATGACTCGGGGCCGAGGTGGGTCGCTAGCCCTTCCTCGTACAGCTCTCTCATCTGCGACTCCATGCCGGTTTATCCCGGCGCTCATCGTGCCCTTCGTGTCAAACGAGCCCCTCGCCCACCGCCCTCCCCGTCCCCCCTCTTCCCTCTGCGATCTCTGTGTCGAAGCGAGCCCCTCGCCCACGACGCGGCTTCCCTCAGCTCTCCCGGCCACGCCGGATCCCCCTCGCCCATGACGTGAACCTGGAACGAATCCCCTCTCCGCCGTATACCGGTGACAAGCCCAGGACGTGACGATCGGACCCTACCGGTGGGTCCGCCATCCCCTCTACACCAGCGGGTAGGGAATCCAAACCCGCTTTTTGCGGCCATCCGAACCGACTCGACCCACGATCCGGCGTCAACGACGGGGTCGTCGGGCCCACTCTCCCACCCTCTTTCTCCCCCGGAACCTCCCCATCCCCCTCATTCCCCCTCGTTTTTTCACCTCCACCACGGGGAATCCCCCGCTCGCTCCGACGCCAGCCAGCGAATCCAGCCGCCGAGCTCCTTGCCCTGATCTCAACCGAGTGCATCCTGGAACCCCGGCAAGCCCGAAGGTGGGGCATCGCACGATGGGGCGATCCGGGCCCGCGGCGGCAAGGTGCGGCGGGTGAAATCACAATCCATTTATTCCCTTGAACTTGACGATTCCGCACGTGCGGACAAATGGACCGGACAGCTGCCGGACGCTACATCCGGCCGCCGCCACCGCCCGTCACTCCTCTCCGCCCCCTTCCTCCCCGAACCCCGCAATCCTCGAGAGAAACCTCTCCCCCAGATCCTCGAGCTTCTTCACCCCCACCCCCTTCACCTCCAGCAGCTCCTCGCTGCTGCGAGGCCTCCGGGCCGCCATCTCACGCAGTGTGGCGTCGGAGAAGATCACGTAGGGCGGCACGGAGCGTTCCTGCGCGATCTCGCGCCGGAGCCGGCGCAGATCGTCGAAGAGGTCGCGATCGACCCCCTCCCAGGTCTCGAAGGCGACGCGGGTCTTCTTCGGCTTGCCGCGCGGGGGCGAGAGGAAGCGCACGGACTTCTCGGAGCGCAGGACGCGCCGCGAGCCCTCGTTGAGTCGCAGCACCGGATACTCCGTGCCTTCGCGCTCCAGGAGCTCCTGGTCGAGGAGCTGGTAGACAAAGCCGAGAACGGCCTTCCTGTCCAGCTCCTTCAGCAGGCCGTAGGTCGAGAGCTCGTGGTGTGCATTGGCGAGGACGCGCTCGGTGGTGGCGCCGCGGAGCACGTCGACCACGTGTCCGGCTCCGTAGCGCTCACCGGTCCGCGCGACGCAGGAGAGGATCTTCTGCGCGATGGTCGTGCCGTCCGTCGTGTCGGCGACCTCACCCAGACAGACATCGCAGGCCTCGCAGGAGGCGCGCTCGTAGGCCTGTCCGAAGTGGAGAGACAGCGACGCGTGGCGGCAGCGGCCGGGCGCGCAGTAGCGGCGCATCGCCTCGAGATGGGTCTCGGCGGAGGCCACGAGCTCCTCGGGACGCTCGGCCTCGGCGGAGCTGCGCCGGGCAAGAGACCTCCAGCGGAGGAGATCCCCGGCGGAGTAGAGGAGCACGCACTCGGCCTCGAGGCCGTCGCGTCCGGCGCGACCGGTCTCCTGCTGGTAGTGTTCGATCGATTTCGGCATCGCGGCGTGGATCACGCAGCGGACGTTGCTCCGGTCGATCCCCATGCCGAAGGCGACCGTGGCGACGACGACATCGAGCTTCTCCCCGGAGAAGAGGTCCTGAACGTGGCGACGAGGCTCGGCATCCAGGCCGGCGTGGTAGGCGCGCGCGTCGATGCCGTGTCGCCGGATCCCTTCCGCCAGTGTCTCGGTGTCGCGTCTCGAGATGCAGTAGACGATCGCCGCCTCGTCTCTGTGACGCTGGAGGACCTCGATCGTCTGCTCGGTAACCGAGGTGCGAGGGACGACGCGGTAGACGAGGTTCGGCCGGTCGAACACGCCGACCAGGAGGCGCGGGTCCTCGAGTCCGAGCTGGGTCACGATGTCGTGGCGCACGCGTTCGGTCGCGGTCGCGGTGTACGCGTGGATGCTCGCCCGCGGGAACCTCTTCTTGAGCACCTCGAGCTGGCGGTACTCGGGGCGGAAGTCGTGCCCCCAGTGGCTGATGCAGTGGGCCTCGTCGATGGCGAAGGCCCCGATGTCGAGACGCTCCACCAGACGGAGGAATCCCGGGGTCAGGAGCCTCTCGGGGGCGACGAAGACGAGACGGGCCTCGCCGCTGGCCAGGAGCCGCTCCGCGTTCTGGCGCTCCTCGAAAGAGAGGCCGCCGTGGATCGCACAGGCGGGATACCCGCACGCCCGCAGGGAGTCGACCTGGTCCTTCATGAGCGAGATGAGCGGAGACACGACGAGGTCCGTCCTTCCGGTGACCAGCGGCGGCACCTGGTAGCAGAGCGACTTGCCTCCCCCCGTGGGGAGAACGACGAGGGAGTCCCTGCGCTCGAGGCCCATCCGGATGGCCTCTTCCTGGAGCGGGCGGAGGCGGTCGTAGCCCCACGTGCGCCGTACCGCGTCGAGGATGGTGCTCATCGTTGGTCGTGTCTCTTCGCGCATCCTGCTTCCGTGCTCTCGCGTCGCCGCCGGTCCCCCTCTCCTGGACGCTTCCGCGCAGGCGGGGTAACTCCGCGAGCCGCTCGCGGCAAGGCTCGTTTTTCCTGTCCCATCACGACCGCCATACGGGCGCGGCAGCCCGGCATCGCAGGTTCTTCGCGGGAGGCCCCTCCCTCTCCTCCGGGGCCAGGTGATAGAATCGAGCTTCGGGTGCTCGAGAAGCCACCCCGCCCGTACCGTCCCGACACGGAGACCGTGACTTCCATGTCCCAGACCCTGATCGAGAAGATCGCCCAGGCCTATTCCGAGGGCAGCGCAGGCCGGCAGGTCCATGCGGGCGACTTCCTCACCATGCGCCCCAAGCACGTGATGACCCACGACAACACCGGGGCGGTGATTCCCAAGTTCATGGGGATCGGTGCCAGCAAGATTGCCGATCCGCATCAGCCCGTCTTCTGCATCGACCACGACATCCAGAACACCTCGGAGGCCAACCTGGCCAAGTACGAGAAGATCCGTCGCTTCGCCGAGGAGCGCGGAATCGATTTCTACCCTCCGGGCACGGGCATCGGGCACCAGGTGATCGTGGAGCAGGGCTACGTCACCCCCGGATCCCTGGTCGTCGCTTCCGACTCCCACTCCAACCTCTACGGCGCCGTGGGCGCTCTGGGCACTCCGGTGGTGCGGACCGATGCAGCCTCCATCTGGGCCACCGGCACGTTCTGGTGGCAGGTACCCGAGGTGGCCGAGGTGCGGCTCGAGGGCAAGCTTCCCCCTGACGCCTCCGGCAAGGACGTCATCGTTTCGCTGATCGGCCTCTACAACCAGGACGACGTCCTCAACATGGCGGTGGAGTTCACGGGCCCCGGAGTGTCGACGCTCTCCATGGAGGAGCGGATGACCATCGCCAACATGACCACGGAGTGGGGGGCCCTCACCGGCGTCTTTCCGTGCGACGACATCACCCTCGACTACCTGCGCTCCCGGGCACGCGTACTCGAGAACCCGCGCCTCACCGAGAAAATGGTCGATGAGCTGGCCCGCAGTGCACCCGCCGCCGATGCCGACGCCCACTACGCCAAGACCATCCTCCTCGACCTCAGCCAGGTCACTCCCCACGTGGCTGGCCCCAACGAGGTGAAGACCATCACCTCGATCGGCGAGATCGAGAAGAAAAAGATCGCCATCCGCAAGGCCTACCTCCTCTCCTGCGTCAACGCGCGCCTCGAAGACTTCGCCGACGCCGCGCGGGTCATCGGTGGCGGCAAGGTGAAAGACGGCGTCGATTTCTACATCGCCGCCGCCTCGGCCGAGGTCGAGAAGGAGGCCCGGGCCAAGGGCTACTGGCAGACTCTGGTGGCCGCCGGAGCAAGAGAGCTCCCTCCCGGATGCGGACCCTGCATCGGCCTCGGCACGGGGACTCTCGAGAAGGGTGAGGTGGGCATCTCCGCCACCAACCGGAACTTCAAGGGAAGGATGGGCTCGCCCGAATCCTTCGTCTACCTGTCGAGCCCGGAGGTGGTAGCGGCGAGCGCGGTCGCGGGATACATCCGGGGCCCCCGGAGCGTCTCGGCCACGGCCTACGAACGCCGTCTGACCTCGCATCCCCGGAAGAAGGGAGAAACGGCCGAGGTCTCCATCCTCGACGGATTCCCCGAGCGCGTCGCGGGCCGGATCCTGTTCATTCCCAAGGACAACATGAACACCGACGGGATCTACGGCAAGGACTACACCTACAAGGACGATCTCACGCCCGACGAGATGGGAAGGGTCGCCTTCCTCAACTACGATCCCCGCTTCCAGGAGATCGCCCGGGAGGGAGACATCGTGGTCGGCGGCCGCAACTTCGGCTCCGGATCCTCCCGGGAGCAGGCGGCCACCGCGCTCAAGCACCGGGGCATCCGACTCCTGGTGGCCGCCTCCTTCTCCCAGACCTACCAGAGGAACGCCTTCAACAACGGCTATCCGCTCATCGAGTGCCCCGATCTCGTCGATCACCTCCGCACCACGCTGCGCGAGCGAGTCGACGCGGGCGAGCTCACCATCTCCCCGGGGCTCGAGGTGGCGGTGGACTTCCGCCGCTCCACGATCGCCCTCGGGGATCGCACCTTCACCTTCGCTCCCCTGAGCGAGGTCCCCCAGCGCCTGATCCGTTCCGGCGGAGTGGAGAACCTCATCCGGGAGAAGCTGTGAAGCGGGCGCTCCTGCCGATCGCGCTGCTCTCTTCTCTCCTCGCGGTGTCCGTGGCCCGGGGGGAAAACCAGCGATCGCCCCGGGAGCTGCGCGAGGATCTGGCAAGGGTTCTCCGCACCGGGGACAGGGCCGAGCCCGTCACCGAGCTCATTCTTGCTCTTGCCGGAGACGACTCGTCCGAGACCGCGCGCTCGCTCTTCCAGGCCATATCCGTGTTTTCACGCCGGATCACCGACATCGACAAGGAGCGCGAAGTCCTGGCCACGTGGATCTACGAGCGCGACCGGGACCAGATGTTCGCTCCCGTGCGCTGGGCACTCGGCTCGCGGGCCAAGGCCGAGTACGACGAGAAGCGATCGCGCTTCGCCGAGCTCGGCACCGTGCACGACGCGGCCGAGGAGGGCACCGAGGCCGCGGTCGAGGTGCTCTCCTCCATCAAGGGGCCGAACGGGCTGCGCATTCTTGCGTCGGGTCTGCGTGACAATGACAATGCGGTCAAGGAGGCGAGCATTCGCTCTCTCGTCGAAGCTTCTCCCGAAGAGCTCACCTCCAGGCTCGATCGTCTCCTCGTGGATCGCAGCCCGCGGATCCGGGTGGCCGCGGCCCGGGCCGCGAAGTCTCTCCGGTCGATGGCCAGCCTGGGACGGCTCGTCACCATGAGCCAGGACGACACGAGCTGGGTGGCACGGGCAGCGGCCATGGAGGCTCTGGCCGAGCTCCGGGCCGGCGAGGCGGTCATGCCCCTCATCGAGAGCCTCGATGCCGAGCTCGGCCGATTGCGCACCGATGCTGCCCGTGCCCTCGCCGAGCTCACCGGTGAATCCTTCGGGAGCGTTCCCGGCGCGTGGAAGAGCTGGTGGGAGGCCCAGGGAAGGGAGCTCCCCGCCTCGAGGCCGGTGCGCAGGAAGGAAGAGCCTTCGGAGCCCGTTCGGTACTACGGGGTCGAGACCTCCTCCCGGAGGGTCGTATTCGTGATCGACGCTTCCGAGAGCATGGGTGAGACCATGAGCGGGAAGCCTTCGGCCGGGGAGAGCGAGCCGAGAAAGAAGCTGCAGGCGGCCCAGAGCGAGCTCAAGAAGACGATGAGCCACTTCGGTCCCCATCACCGTTTCGGTCTCGTCGTCTACAACAACATCGTGGTGAGGTGGAGAGACGACATGGTGAGCGCGAGCCCGGACAACATCCGCGCCGCCACGGACTATGTGGACGGGGTGTACCCCGTCGGCAAGACCAACGTCTTCGAGGCTCTCGAGGCCGCCTTTGCCATCCAGGGTTTCGACGCGGGCGACCGGGACTTCCTGGACGGCGTGGACACGATGTTCCTCCTCACCGATGGCACCCCCAGCGAAGGCCGGCACCTGGAGACGGAGGCCATTCTCCGGAGGGTGCGGGCCTGGAACACGTCGAGAGGAGTGATCATTCACACCATCGGCCTCGGCAACGACCACAATGCCGGCTTCCTGCGCCAGCTGGCCCGTGAAAACGGAGGCCAGTACGTGGCGCCGGACACGGGCAGCGGAGGATGAGCTTCCGTCGCTCGATGCGGAGGGTCATCCTCCGGACCAACCACCTTCCCGTTTTCGGCGCCGTGTATCGGTCGGCGTGGAGACAGAGATCGCGCTCACTGGTCCGACGGCTCCTCGATCTGCCCATTGTCGAAACCGTCTACTCCCGCCACAGCAGCACCGACGCGGCGAGCTTCCTGCCCGGGCACAGCGATCTCGATCTGACGCTCGTCCTCAGGGAGGACGCGGCCGAGGATGCCCCCTCCATCCTCGGTCTCGAGCAGAACCTGGACCGGCTCGCGGCTCCGTATCCTCTGCTCAACCCGACCGACGTCCGGTTCGTCACGGCGAGGGAGCTCCGTGATCTGGAACGGCACCACCCGGGGCCGGTCGAGCTCCTCTATGCGCAGGCGGACTGGCTCCTCCTCGGCGGCAACGACGTGCGGGGAGAGGAGAGGGGTGAGATGGAGGGCACCCGGGTGATTCGCCATCCGGAGTTCCCCAAGTGGTGGCGTTTCCACCTCCAGCAGCACCTCCTGTCGTCCGACGGACAGGACCGGTTCTGCCGCTCGCTCTTCCGCGGCGCCCTCAAGAACCAGCTCCATCTCGCGGTGGCCGCCGGTCACGTCCCCGCCAAGGCCCTGGCCCACGTCGGCAACGAGATCCCTGCCAGGACCTTCGTCGAGGGGAGTCCCCTGCCCGACCTTCTCCGCGAGGTCGAGCGGCGTCACTTCTGGGTCGAAGACGCCAGGGAGAGCAACGTGGTGATCTGCTACTGGGCGCTCCGGGAGGTGGCCGCCCACGCTCGTCAGCACCTCGAGGTCGAGGACCGGGAAGCGGAGGGCATCGCGGAAGACACCGGTGAGCACAAGGCTCTCCACTCTTGCCTCGCGAAGGCCGGCGTCCTCGATCTCCTCGAGGCCGTCGTCACCTGGCCCGAGCCCTTCCGGAAAGAGCCCGCTCTGGAGGTGGAGCTCGTCTTCGACGGTGATCTGCCTCTGGAAAGATTCCGGATCCTCGTCTCCGCCGTGCGTGATCTCTTTCCCCGGCGTCGCTGCGTCGTCGACGGTCGGGAATATCGGCCGACCCTGGTCCCGTCTCCTCTGCATCTCCAAACTGGCCTCCGCTGGGCCAGCAGCCTTCCCTTCCACGCGGTCCACTTCCAGCGCCATGCGCGAACGCTGCTCGGCAAGGTTCCCTCGCCGGGATCGTCGAGCACGGATGACCACCGGAGCTTCCTCGGCCAGTACCTCTACCCCTGGCACTTCTTCAACTTCCGACGCCGGATTCCGGCGGCGGCCCGGCACGGGGCCCTGGCCCATCTGGCCTCCATGCGCGCCTTTCTTCACGACGGCACCATCGCCACCCGTGCAGAGGAGGTTCTCCTCGCCGCAGAGGGGCTGCCGGGGGGCGGCCCGCCCGACCCCGCCGTGCTCCTGGAATCCGGAGAGGGATGGGAGCGGCAGGATCCCGCGCTCCACGCCCGGACCTTCGCCTGGCAGGCCCGGACCTATGGCGACGTCGCACGGAACCTCCCGAGACGATCGGGGAAGGAGTAGGTACACTCTTGTCCCCGTTGGGGATATCGAGCTTCTCCGCGTGGCTCGGGCCGCTTGTTTGCGCGTCAAGGCGCGCCCGGTCCCTGCCGAAAGAGCGGAGTGGACCCATTCTCGAGGAGTGAACCGATGCGAACGCCCTTTCTCGGGACCCTCGTCCCGATTCTGCTGATTCTTGCCCCCGGAGCCGCGGCCCAGGACCGGATGAGCCCCGAGCTCCTCTGGAAGCTCGGGCGCGTGGGAGGAGGAACCCTCTCCACGGACGGGACGAAGCTCGCCTACACGGTGAAACGCTATGATCTCGCCGAGAACGAGGGGGAGAGCGATCTCCATCTGCTGGAGCTGACCTCGGGACGCGATCGCATCGTGGTCGACGGCTGGAAGTCGATCGGCGAGGTCCAGTGGGCGCGCGTGGGCGGAAAAGACCGCCTCTTCTTCATCGGCCTCGAGGGAAAGAAGGAGGACGGGGGAAAGGACGACAAGAAGGAGAGCCCCCAGGTCCACTCCCTCGACCCGACAGGTGGCGAGGTCCGGGCCGTCACCTCCATCGAGGACGGAGTGGGCAATCTCAAGGTCTCGCCGACAGGGAAGGCCATCGCCTTCACCCGCGACATCAAGATGGACCCCACGGTCAACGATCTCTATCCCGACCTTCCCAAGGCCGACGCACGGATCATCGACTCGCTTCTGTTCCGGCACTGGAACGCCTGGCACGACTTCAAGTACAGCCACGTCCACGCCGCAGACCTGGGTGAAGACGGAACGGCCGGAGAAGCACGCGATCTCATGGAGGGAATCCGTGCCGACTGCCCCCTGCCTCCCTTCGGCGGCTCCAGCCAGTACGCCTGGTCTCCGGACGGAGCCGAGATCGCCTACACGGCCAAGATCGCCAACAACTGGGCGGAGTCAACGGACAGTGACATCTACCTGATCCCGGCAAAGGGAGAGGGCGGGGCGCGGTGCATCACGCACGGCATGAACGGATACGACACCGATCCCGTGTACTCGCCCGACGGAAGCACGCTTCTCTTTCATTCCATGGAGCGGGCCGGCTTCGAGGCGGATCGGAACCGGATCATGCTCTACGACCGCTCTGGCGGCTCCATCCGCGAGGCGACGGCAGGACTGGACCAGACCGCTCACGGAGCCCTGTGGTCCCGCGACGGCAAGTCCGTCTACTTCGTGTCCGAGCACCTGGGAACGAACCAGGTCTTCCGCGTCGAGACGGGGAAGGCCGGCGCGACCCAGGTCACCCGGGGGCGCTTCAACTTCTCGCTGCTGGAGACGGGCCCCGACGGCCGGAACCTCCTCGTGGCTCAGCAGAGCATACTCCGACCCGCCGAGCTCGCCTCCGTCTCCATCGAGAGCGGCCAGATCGAGGTCCTGACCGGCGTGAACGATGCCCTCTACCGCAAGCTCGCGCTCCCCCGGATCGAGGAGCGTCATGTGCGCGCCAGCGACGGGGCACAGATCCAGTGCTGGGTGATCTATCCTCCGGACTTCGACCCCGCGAAGAAATGGCCCATGCTCACCTACTGTCAGGGGGGGCCCCAGGGACAGATCGGGCAGTGGTTCTCGTATCGCTGGAACTTCCACCTCATGGCGGCCCAGGGATACGTGGTTCTGGCGGTGAACCGTCGCGGCCTGCCCGGATTCGGCCAGGAATGGAACGACTCCATCAGCGGGGACTGGGGCGGCCAGGCCATGCAGGACATCCTCGCAGCCACCGACGAGATGCAGGCCCAGCCGTGGATCGACGTGAAGCGCTGCGCGGCCATCGGCGCGAGCTTCGGAGGCTACACCGTCTACTGGCTGATGGGCAATCACGAGGATCGCTTCTCGTGCATGGTCGCCCACTGCGGCGTCTTCAACCTGGAGTCGATGTACGGTTCCACCGAGGAGCTGTTCTTCGTCAACTGGGATCTTGGTGGCCCGTACTGGAGCAGTGCGGAGACCCAGGCCTCCTACGACCGCTTCTCGCCCCACCGGTTCGTGGGCAAGTGGCGCACGCCGCTGCTCGTCGTCCACGGCGAGAAGGACTTCCGGGTGCCCGTCACCCAGGGCATGGAGGCCTTCACCGCCGCCCAGGTCCAGGGAGTCCCCTCCCGCTTCCTCTACTATCCCGCAGAGGGACACTGGGTGCTCGGTCCCCAGAACGGCGTCCTCTGGCACCGCGTGTTCTTCGACTGGCTGAAGAAATGGACCGGTGATCCCCGGACCGAGAAAAAGAGCTACTGATGGTCTCCTACCTTCTGCTCCTGGTCCTTGCCGCGGGTGAGCTCACCGCCGAGGAACCCGCCAAGGACTTCGGGAGGGTCTGGGCGCGCCAGGTGCTGCACCACAGCTTCGTGCTGCGCAACACCGGGGCAACCGCGGCCCGGATCGAGGGGCTGAAGATCTCCTGCGGGTGCATCATCGAGGAGGAGTTTGACCCCGAGATCGCCCCCGGCAAGACGGGCCGGGTCTCCATCGCCTTCGAATCGCGAGCATTCCGGGGCCCGATCGAGAAGACGTTCGAGGTGAAGGCGAGGGTGGACGGGGAGATGACGATGATCCCACTCCTGGTGAGGGCCGACGTGATCCACCCGCTCATCCTCACCCCCGAGGTGATCTCGTTCGGCTCCCTCGCCGCCACCACCACCGCGGTACGCGAGATCTCGATCGTCAACAACACTCCCGAGCCCCTTCGACCGGGAGAGCCGGGTTGCGATGGACCCTTTCGCGCCACCCTGCTCAAAGGAGAGGAGGGAAAGGTCTACACCATCCGGGTGACGACCGCGCCGCCACTCCTGAGCGGACCCAGCCGGGCCACGCTCACCATCGAGACCGGCCTCTCGATGCAGCCACGGCTCGAGATCCCCGTGATGGCCTACGTGGCCCCGGCAGTGCTGGTGAGTCCGCCCGTGATCGTGGTTCCGGCGACGCGGGGAGAGACAATTCGCCGCAACGTGTACCTGCGTCACGCCCGAGGCGAAGCCTTCAAGATCCTCTCCGCGGTGGCGGAGGCTCCCTCGGAAGCCGCGGCCAAGGGAATCTCCCTCGAGATCACCGACCATCGTCCGCCCGGCCGCGCCTACCGACTCCTGGTGAGCCTCGATCCGGGGCTAGCCGTGTCCCCGAAGGGCCTCACCCTCCTCGTGAAGACCGATGTCGAGGATCAGCCGGTCATCGCCATCCCGGTGCGGCTGCTTCCCCGGGACGGCGAGCGTGCGGATCTCATCGACAAGGAGCTCGAGGACCTCCAGAGGCGGGCCATGCGTCGGGCGAGCCGAAAAGGGGGCAAGCTCTCCGACGACGACGGCGAAGACGGCTGACGACGACTCCACTACTCCACCACCAGGGTCAGCGAGTTCGTGATCGAGAAGCCGGAGGGGTGGAGCGAGCCGTCGTCCTCGAGCAGCCCCTGGAACGTGAACGTCACCGGGCTCATGAGACCGCCCGCTTTGGTGGCGGAGAACGGCGCCCGCGGCGAGATCTGCCTGATCCGGGTCGAGCCGCACACGAGGAGAGGAATCCCCTGGCCGAGGAGGCAGAAGACCGGCTGGGGTGTGGCCATGGGACGCAAGGGACTCGGGTTGACCGTGCAGCCGAGCGGAGCTCCCATGGCCGACAATGTGGTGGGCGCCACTCCGACGCCCGGCCAGGCCCAGATCACGTAGCGACCGGGATCGGGTCCGCCGAGCGCGGCGTCGAGGGACAACGTGATGGACTCGCCAATTCCCACGTGCACACGTCGCAGGGGCCCGCCCGCCCCGGAGTTGAGGAGGAGCGGCTCCTCCAGCGTTCCCGTTCCCGCACCCGTCGTCCCCTCGCCACAGGCGGGGGGAAGCGGGAGGCGCAGGAAAGCCTCGCCCCCGTTCCCGAAGGCTCCGAGATCCGCTCCAGCCCCGTCACGGAGGGGAGCGACAAAATACAGGTAGCCGTCGCCGCCCAGGTGAAGATCGTTGGCGCTGAACGCGAAGAGATTCGCATCGCCACGCCCGACGAAGGCATCGTCGTCGAGAGTGCCGTTGCCGTCGAGATCGACGGGATCTCCCTCACGCACCAGGACCATCTCTCCCGAGAGCACGATGACCGCATCCCGGGTGGGGTCGGCGTTGTCGGTGCTTCCGCACAGGGCCCAGCGGCCGTCGTCCGAGCCGGCAACCGCGGCAAACACCGCCCCCCACCTCTCACCCGACCCGAGGATGATCGGATCTCCTGTTCTGGCAATGAGAGACCCGTTCCTCACCGCCCAGTCGTCGTCCGAGGCATCGTCGCCACGCGCGAGCCAGGTCCCCTCCGGAGTCATGCGCGCGTCGAAGATGTCGGCCACGAAGACTCCCGAGGAGGCGATCTCGGCGCCCTCTCGAAGAACCACCGCGCCATCCACGGCCAGGATCTCGTCGCTGGCAACATCGCCCTCGTCATCGCCACGTGCCAGCCAGCGCTTGCCGTCAAGAGAGGTGAAGAAGGCGTTGCTGGAGAAGCTGTCCCAGATGTCCGTATCGATCGGGGTCACGCCTGACTGCGCGAAGGCCGTGTCGTCGTAGAAGAGCGCGGGCCGGCGTGAGGAATGGACGTTCTGGAGAGTCACCGCCACGAAGCCGACCCTTCCATCATCGAGCAGGTGGATCGAGTTGAGTGAGTTGCCGAAGAGCTCGTCACCCGAGGGATCCGGGGAAAGGTCCAGGAGACCGAGGGCAGGATCGCTCTCCTGGGCAACGATGGTGAAGGAGCCGTCGTAGACGATGACCTTCTCCTTGGTGGCCGGATCGCCACCCCGGGCGCGCGCGCCGAAAGCCACGGCTCCTGCGCTGTCGAAACCGGCGACCGGATCGAAGAAGTCATAGAGCTCTCCCGCGGCGCCGCCCACGATGGGGCGTCCCTCCTGGGCCAGGATGGAGCCCGTGGTGCCGGACCCCAGGATGACGAAGGTCTCCAGGTCGGAGCCTGCGGTGCTTCTGGCCTTGAGCAGCCAGAACGTCCCATCGGGCGAGACGGTGAAGTCCTCGAGGGCCTTGAACTCGGTGAACAGCGGAAGGCCACCGGCATCCTCGGCCCCGGGGACGATCGCGGTGGGATCGCCGGTGACCTCCGAGTAGATGACCTCGATGACCTGGCCCCGGACGGGACTCGCCGTGGCGAGGAGGGCGAGGACGAGACCGGAGAGAGTGCCCACGGCATGTGGCGTGCGGATCGGGGAAAGCATGGCTGGCGGCTCCTTCCTCTTGTGGTCGGGAGCGCCATCCTAACCCGGGAGCGAGCCGGGGAGCAACCTCGAGAGGGAGGAGGGCGCCCCCCAAAGAAAGGCGGGACGCCCTCTCGGGCGCCCCGCCGTGCTTGTCGTCGCCAAACCGTCGTATCGTCACATCGCGAGGAAGTCGTGGGCACGGACCGTCTTTCGGCCGTTGGACGAGGTGCGCTTGGCCGCCTGATCGATGTACCAGTACACCACCATGTTCAGGGCCTCGAGGGCATCGCTCGCCACGTTCACGCCGTGACCCTTCAGCGCCGCCTTCGTCTTGCTGCCGACGAGGAGCATCTCCATCGAAGGAGCCTTCCTGCTCCTGGCCTTGCCCTTGCTCGCTCTCGCCTTCTTCTTCGCCTTCTTCTTCGCCATGACCGCTCTCCTTTTCGCCTTGATGATCACTGCGGATTCCGCCCGCCATCGGAAAGGCCACGAGAGGCCTTCCAGGGGCAGATTCTGACAATTCTCGCCCGAAAGTGAAAGAGAATCCTGCTCGAGTCCTTGCTCGGACTTGCCCCGCTCATCCACGGCAGGGCGGCGACTCCCGCAAAGCAGCTCTGCTCCTCGGGGAATGCCGAATACCGGCAGGAAACCACGGAAACCAATGCTCATGGAATAACGGAAAGGTGGCGGTGTCAAGACGGCACATGGCGAAGAAAGGCCTCAGAAGGGCGAAAAACGGAGAAAATGCGGTCAGCGCAGAGCGTAGCGGATGGTCAGCGTGTCGATGCCGAAGCGAAGCCCGAAGGGGTCGACGGAGGCCGGAAGTCGAAACTCCAGCTCGAACCGGAGGAAGGCGAGGCCGTCGAGAGCATCGATGTCGGGAGTGAACCCGGTGGCCCGGGTGAGATCGGGTCGTCCCGGATCCAGAGGATCGGCCGGCGCCCCCTCGAAGAGAACGAAGGCCTCGGCGCCGGCGGGCCAGATTCCCGCACGCACGACGTCGTCGCCGGCCAGGATACGCCCCGAGGAGGGATCGCTGGCATCGAAGGTGTAGTCGGGATCGAGCACGCGGGGGGCCAGGAACAGAGAACGGGCGAAGGAGACTCCCGCCCCGCGAGACAGCGCGAAGGGGGCCACGATCTCCTCCTCGAGCTTCGGAGGCCGGGTGGAAGCGGGAAAGAGCACGACGACCCCGTCCTCGTCTTCGAGCCGTAGCCGGCCGGCGCCGCCGGCACCGCCATCTCCGAATCCCGCCGTCTCTCCGCCCTCGCCTCCCCGGGCATCGAGCTCTCCTCCGGGCAAGAGCTCGATGGTTCGTCCCTGGATCAGCAGGCTCCCCCCGGCACCTCCACCCCCGCCCCCGCCGGCCCCGGCGTTGCGCCCCCCGGGTCCACCGATGACGGTGACCGCCCCGGAGATCTCCACCCGATCCGAGGAGACGAGTCGGATCGCTCCGCCCCCACCTCCGCCCCCGCCGCCCCCGTCGTTGTCGGCGGGAACGAGATCATCGTCGGCGCCACCCCCACCACCTCCTCCGCCGCCGAGAAAAAATCCGTGCTCCGGATCCAGGGAAGCGTCTCCCACCGCGTATCCGCCGAGTGCCTGTCCATTCGCACCACCGCTGCCGGCCTCGCCGTTGCCTCCTCCTCCGCCCCCGGCGGCACCACCGGCCTGTCTCGAGTCCTCGCCGCCGCGGCCGCCACCCGACAGTGGAGACAGACCCGGCTCGGGTCCGGCGCCGTCCTCGCCCTCGATGCGCGCGCGATCCGCTTCGGGGCTTCCCCCTCCCCCGCCCGCTCCACCACCGGGACCCCCGTCGCCACCCCTCGATCCCGGAGCATCGTTGCCGCGCGCATCCTCCCCTGCGCCCCCCGACGCGTCGAGGACGCCCCGGATGACGATCTCTTCCTGGGCCAGCACGGCGAGGGGACGGGGGCCCACGACGTGGACGGCGACTCCCTCCTCGACGATGAACCGGCGCACCTGAAGGAGAGGCGTGGCCGTGGTGTCGATGGTCAGGCTCGCTGCCGGCTCGAACGTTCCGTCGCTCCCGTCGCCGCCCGGCCCGGCGGTGGCGAGAAGGGATCCCTGGCCCCACGAGGCGGTGGAGAGCTCGGCAGAGGACTCGTCGTCGAACGAGAGGACGAGCGCCGAAGAGAACCCGCCGCCGGGCCCCGTGCGCAGGGTACCGCGGTAGGACTCCAGAGGATTCCCCACCAGGTCACGAATGACCGGGGACAGATGAATCTCCACCACGGCGTCACCGGGGAGGATTCGCGTGGGCCGGACGAGAAGCCGGGCCGAGAGCACGTCCTGCGTGAGGCTCACCTCGAAGGGGAGGCGCGAGGAGCCCCCCCCCTCGCCCCTCAGCACGAGCTCCACCGCACCCCGTTCATCCACGGAGGATGGGCGCACCGCCTCGGACAGGTCGAGGCGCAGCACTCCATCGACAGCAAGGGACTGGCCACTCCCGTCCATGGAGGGCTCGGTGGCCACCACCACGGGCGGTCCGGGTACCACGTCGATGTAGACGGGAGGGGAGGAGCTGGAGATACGAATCTCGAGGACATCACCATGATCGAGGATCGTGCCATCGATGGCACGCACACCGCGGGGGACGCTTCCCCCCGCGACATCGATCCGGTAGTCGGCCCCGGGCTCGAGACCGGCGTCCACGGGATCATCGAGGTCGGCGGGCAATGCGGGCAGGAATCGCACGGTGCTCCCCTCGACCCGGAGCTCCCCTCGTGCGGGGATGGCGAGCTCGGGTCGAAGGCGAATGCGCACCGTGTCCGGGGTGACCGAGGCGGGATCCACATCCCGCGTGAACCGGAACGTGATGGGCTGGTTGAGGGCAAGCTCATCACGCAACCCCGCGTCGATGGTCACGAGCGCGAACGGCGCGGTCCCGGAACCCGATCCCGACGAGCAGCCGAGCGCGGTGACGAGAACGATCAGGAAGGGAATCGAACGAGCCATGCTCTTCCTCCGGACAGGGAGAAGGGAGGCGGGAGCCCTGCCCCCGCCTCCCCGCGGAACCTCATGGCTGGACGACGAGTGTCTTGGCATTGGAGGCCACCTGCCTTCCATCCGAATAGGACGTGACGGCCTGCAGGTGGAAGCTCCGGCCCACGATGCCCGGATTGTCCGGCACATTCGCAGGAGGCGTGGCGGCGCGTCCGAAGCGGTCGAAGGTCCCGTTGAACCGGACCCTGATGGGCGGAGTGAGGCTCACCAGAACGCTCTCGAACGGGCTGGTGTCGTTGCCGCGCACCGAGAAGAGCAGACGAACGCCGCGTCCCTTCTCCCCCCCGTCAAAGCTGAACGAGACGGAGTCGAGGAGAGCCGGGAATCCCGGTCCGCTCAGCCGGAACATCGGCGGCTCCAGCCCCCCGATGACGCTCACCGTGGACGAGTTTTGATTCGTGACGAGAGCCAGGAACCCGTCGGCGGAGAAGGTCACCTCGTTGGGCTCATTGCCCACCGCGAGGTCGCCGACCACGGTTCGCGTCCTCGTGTCGATGAAGGTCACCGTGCTCTGCACGAAGTTGGTCACGATGGCCAGATCGTCGTCCTCGCGGAGAGCGATGCCATGCTGCATGTCCTCGGCAAGGGGGCCGAGATCGACGACGGCGGCGAGATCGCGTGCACGTACGTCCACCACGAACACGTCATCGGGGCCACCGAACACGGGGATCCATGCCAGGCCGTCGCGGGAAACCGCACAGTCCTGGGCCCCCGGATACTCGAAGGCACCTCCTCCGACGAGAAGCACGGACCAGGCATCCAGCGGGTTGTCGGGATCCAGGACGGTAACGCGGGCATCGGCGTGCGAGAAGTCCATCGCGAACACGGAGTGAGGAACGACGAGCCGCGAGGGTCCGTCGAAGGCCATGCGCCCGTGGCCGCCAGGAACGTTGAGGGTGTCGATGACGGTCTCGAAGGTTGCGCTGTTCGGATCGGCATCGATGACGAAGATGTCGCCCGCCCCCCCGATCGTGCCCACGAAGAGGCGCGACTCGTCGGGAGAAAGCACCGCCGAGAACGGGAACGAGAAGATCGGCAACGGGATGGTGTTCACGGGCAGCGGATTGCTGATTCCGTCGAACACGGTGACGCTGGAGTCGCCGGAGCTCGTGACGTAGATGCGACGGGTGCCCCCTGCGCCATCGGTGGCGATGACGATGTCCTCGGGAAAGAAGCCCGTCTGCAGCGAGCCCACCACCGAGAGGGAATCCATCTCGATCACGTCGACGCGTCGATTGCTCTCGTTGATGCCGGTATTGGGATCATCGAATCCTCCCGAGATGGCCACCAGCGCGTGGGTCCCTTCGGGAAGAAGGGTGATGCCGAACGGGTTGTCGGGGATTCCCATCGGATCGCCGTCGTCGAGACCGATGGTGGCGATCACCGACTGGGCGTGGGCCGGAGGGAGGCCGCCGGCCATGAGAAGGCCGCCGGCACAGAGGAGGAGGGAGCGTACGGATACGGACATGTTCTTTCCTTTCTCGAACCTCGAAGAAGGACGGAAGAACGGGTGCCCGGTCGGTCTTCTGGCTCGTGGATCGTCCTACTGACCGGCCCTTCCCGGGTCGGGCGCGTCTGACGCGCCCGGCTCCAGTGGTCTATGCCGGCGTTCGTCCCCACTCACAGCGGCGGGTCCGCGATGGCTTTTCACCATCTTCCCGGTGGCCCATCCCTACGAGACGGGCCTCCGGACACCCCAACCGCGGGCGGCTTGCCCGCGGGGTCATGTTGTCGTTGGCTGGGTCCTGGTGGTTCTGGGCCTCCGAATGGGTCGGCAGGATGGGACTCCTGGCCGAGAGTACCGGCCGGGGGGGAGCCTGTCAACAGCCACCGCTCCCGCCCCGGCGAACCGGGTTCCGCGCCTCACATCCCCGCGGGAAGCGGCTCCAGGCTGAAGATGAAGAGGCTGCTGTAGTCGAGCTCGAGGAGGGTCTCGGCCTTGTAGCGGGCGATGGCCGGGTCCCAGGTGAAGCGCCGCAGCTTCTTGTCGTCGTCGGACACGGCGTAGACCTCATCCTTGCCGTCGCCATCGCCATCCATGGCCAGGGCGGCGTGCTCGAATCCGCTGCTCACGCTGGAGGAGACGACGGTGCGCTTCCTCCAGGTGTCGCCGTCGCGGTAGACGCAGTGGATCCCGTCCTTGGCGGTGGAGGCGATGATCTCATCGCTGCCATCGCCATCGGTGTCGGCCAGGCAGAGGACGCGGCAAAGCTTGCCGGGAAGATCGATGATCGTCTCGCTCGAGAAGCCCTCGCCCGTCCAGCGATAGAGCCTGACCTCGCTCGTCTCGCCCCCGCCGCCGCCTCCGATCTGTCCACCCTCGACGGCGGCGAAGAGGACGGCCTTGCCGTCGTGGAAGTAGTTGCAGACGAGGATCTCCTTGGCGTGACGGGGAGCCAGATCCACGATGAGGGACTTCTCCCAGCGATCGCCATTCTTCTTGTACATGACGATCTTGCCCGGCTGGTCGGCGCCCTTGAGGGTGTTGGGAACGCTGGGAGTGGCGAAGATCTCGAGCTGGCCGTCGCCGTCGACATCGCCCGTCTCCACCTCGTGGATCCAGATGTCGTCCTCGCTCCGGTCGATCTCGTGGGTCTCGAACTTGCCGCCGCTCTTCTGCTCGAGGATGAAGACGACCCCGCGCTGGTGCGTGACGACCACGAGGTCCTCGAGTCCATCTCCGTTGAGGTCGGCCTTTTCGACGTCCCGGCAACGATCGAAGTCTCCTCCGTAGAGCCCCTCGTGCAGGGTCTCGGCGGTCCAGACATCTCCATTCTCGGTCCAGAACTTGACGTAGGCCGGGACGGGCTTCTTGGCACCACTGACGGTGAGGAGGCCCCGGCTTCCGCCCCGGGGCTGGAATTCCATGGCCTTGTGGAAGACGAGGCTTCCGTCACCGGCTTCCAGCACCTCGACCGTCCACTTCTCGGAACCGGGCCGGGCCAGGAGGAGCCGGGTCGGCACGGGCTTGCTGCCGGCAAAAAAGGCACCGGACAGGACGATCCCGCTCCGAGGGCCACCTCCGCCGCTACCACAGCCGCCGAAGAGTATCAGAGACAGGACGCCCATCGTCGCGATCCACCGTGAAACCATCGTCGTTCCCTTCCGTGAGCTGGCCTTCGATACCGCGGGGCGGAGACCCCGTTCCCTTCGACCCTCTTAGTCTCCCGGGCCCTTCCCGGGTTCCCACCCCCCTCTGCTATCATGAGCACTTCCCACGGTCCACCCGGAGCCGGCCATGGAAGCCCTGCTCATCGCCACCCTTGCCTTCGTGCTCTACCTCGTGGCCTATCACACCTATGGCCGCTGGCTGGCCCGGAAGATCTTCCGCCTGGATCCACAGGCAAGGGTGCCGAGCGTCGAGCTGGAAGATGACCGGGATTTCGTCCCCACCGCCCGGTCGGTGGTGTTCGGCCACCACTTCACCTCCATCGCCGGCACGGGGCCGATCGTGGGCCCGGCCATTGCCGTGCTCTGGGGCTGGCTACCTGCTCTCCTCTGGGTCCTCTTCGGCTCCATTCTCATCGGAGCCGTCCACGACTTCGGAGCCCTGGTGGTGAGCCTCCGGAACCGGGGCCAGACCGTCGGAGACATCGCGGGACGGGTGCTCAACCCCCGGGTGAGGATCCTCTTCCTTCTCCTGCTCCTCATGGCCCTCACCGTGGTGCTGGCCATCTTCGGGCTGGTGATCGCCACCGTGTTCCGGCTCTATCCCGCAGCGATCTTCCCCTGCGTCGTGCAGATTCCGCTCGCCGTGATCATCGGGGTCCGTCTCCACCGGCGGGGAGTGGGGCTCTTCCTGCCCTCGCTGCTCGCCCTCCTCGTCATGTACCTCACGGTCTTCTTCGGCAACGTGGGGCTTCTCGCCACCTTCAACGAAGAGCTGGCCGGGTGGCACCTCCTCACCTGGGTGGTGGTGCTGCTCGCCTACTGCTACGTGGCGTCGGTCCTTCCGGTGTGGACGCTCCTGCAGCCCCGGGACTTCATCAACAGCCTCCAGCTCCTCACCGCTCTCTTCCTGGTGGTGTGCGGCCTCTTCTGGGCGGCGATGGCGGGAGGAGCTCCCGTCGAGGAGGGGGGCGCCCGGCCGCCGCTCGAGCTCGTGGCGCCTGCGGTGCGGATGAGCCCGCCCGGGGCGCCCCTGCTCTTCCCGTTCCTCTTCATCACCATCGCCTGCGGGGCCATCAGCGGATTCCACTGCCTGGTGTCGAGTGGAACCTCCAGCAAGCAGCTCCGGTGCGAGACCGATGCCCAGATGGTGGGCTACGGATCCATGCTTACCGAGGGGTTTCTGGCCGTGCTGGTGATCCTGGCCTGCTGTGCTGGCCTGGGGTTGGGGATCGACTCGGGTTCGGGAGTGGTGACGGGGGAGGCGGCGTTCTCCCTGCGGTACGCATCGTGGAAGGCGGCAGGTGGCCTTCCCGCCACCGTGGGGTCGTTCGTGGACGGATCGGCGAACTTCCTCCGGGCCCTCGGCATCGCGGGAGGAGCGGCGGTGGCGCTCATGGGAGTGCTGGTCGCGTCGTTCGCGGCCACCACCCTCGACACGGCCTGCCGCCTCCAGCGCTACGTGATCCAGGAGCTTACCGGAGCTCTCGCCAAGGGTCGCCCGGGAGTGCCCGTGATCGCGGCTCTGCGCAATCGCCACGCCGCGACCCTTCTGGCCGTCGTCCTCGCCTTCGTGGTCGCGGCGCTGCCTCCGCCGGGGCAAACCTTCACCTGGCAGAACGCCGGCAAGGGCGGCTTGATCCTCTGGCCGCTCTTCGGGGCCACCAATCAGCTCCTGGGCGGGCTGTCCTTCCTCGTCATCGCTTTCTTCCTGTGGAGGCGCAGGATTCCCATCGGCTTTCTGGTGATGCCGATGATCTTCATGCTGGCCCTGCCCGCGTGGGCCCTCGTCCTCCAGATTCGCGAGTGGATGGCCGCCGAGAGCCCGAACTGGGCATTGCTGGTGGTGGCGGTGGCAACGCTTGCCCTCGAGATCTGGATGGTGGTGGAAGCGGCGCTCCTCTGGCCGCGAGCCCGAGGAATGCTGGAGGAGGCGCTTCCGCCCCTCCGGCCCGCACCGGCCGCCGAGCCCGGTGGCGAGGGGGGACGGAGCTGCTGACGCCACTCCTCGCCGAGGCCGTCGATGCCAGATGGCTGACCCAGCGCGTGGGCTTCACGCTGCTCCTCCTTCACCTCCTGTGGCTCGGGTTGCGGAGGAGGACATCCCCTTGATCTCCTCTACCGAATAGCAGAGCACGGGCTTCACGCGGTTCTTGACCTGGATGGGGGACATCGCCCGGGCCTCGATGGCGTCCGCCACCTCCTCGTAGGTCGACGAGCTGATCCACACCCGACCCGGCTCGCAGCTGGACTCGATGCGGGAAGCCACGTTGACGTTGTCACCCACCACCGTGTAGTCCATCCGGGTCTCCGAGCCGATGTTGCCCGAGACGACGTCACCGGTGTTGATGCCGACGCGGATGCGCAGGCCCTGGAGACGGGGATTCTCGGTCGCGAGGTCGGGGAGAATCGTCTTCAGGGCCTCTTGCATTCGCATTCCGCTCCTGACCGCGCGGAGCGCCGGCCGGTCGCAACACTCCTGGGTGAAGACGGCCATGATTCCGTCGCCGATGAACTTGTCGACGACCCCGCCCTCCTCCTCGATGACATGGGTCATGGCCGTCATGTAGGAGTTCAGGAAGCGCACCGTCTCCTGGGGATCGAGATCCTCCGAAAGCCGGGTGAATCCCTGGATGTCCGCGAAGAGAACGCTGGCGCGCAAGGTCTTTCCCCCCAGAGCCAGCTTCTGCTCCCGACTCCGGGAGATGGCGTCCACCACCTGCTTGGGGATGTAGGCTCCCATCTTCTCCTTCTCGATGGCGAGGTTGCGCTCCTGCTCGAGCGCCTGCCGCAGGTCCTCGGCCATGCATCGAGTATCGTCGTAGAGCCGCGCCTTCTCGAGGGCCACCGCCGCCTGGGCGGCGAACGCTTCCAGAAGCTCGAGGTCCTCCTGGTCGAACTCGACCTTCCCCTTCCTGTTGAGCACCTGGACCACGCCGAGGACCCGCTTCTCCCGGGAGACCAGGGGGACCGTCACCAGCGAATGGGTCACGAATCCCGTGGCATCGTCGAAGGTGCGGCTGAAGCGGCTGTCGGCGTAGGCATCCTTGACCAGGACGGGCTTGCCCGTGGTGGCCACCGTTCCGGCAATCCCGACTCCTATTTCCAGCGAGGCCTGGGCCAGAGCCGGCGCCACCCGGCCCCTCGCCACGTGGAACCGGAGCCGCCCCGTCTCCCGATCGAGAAGCAGGAGCGAGCCCGCCTCGGCCTGCGCCACCTCGAGACTCTTCTCGGTGATGAGATCGAGCACCTCGTCGGATTCTCGTGCCTCGGCGAGGGCCAGAGCGACCTCGAGCAGCGCCTCCTGCTCCATCACCTTGTCCTCCAGCCTCGACCGGGAATCTTCCAGCGCCGCCACCATCCGGTTCACCCCGGTCGCCACCTCACCCAGCTCGTCGAGCCGGCTCATGTCGAGTCGGATGCCTTTCGAGCCCGCTCCGATGGCCGCCAGCCCCGTGACCATGTCAAAGGTGTCACGCCGCAGGCTTCCTCCGTAGAGGATCGCCATCACCAGCCCGGCGAGAATGCAAAACCCACCCAGATAGATCACCTCGAGGAAGACGTCCTTCTCCACCCTCTGCTCGTAGACGTAGCGCGAGATCAGCAGCGCCATGGCCACCGACGGGGCCAGAGTGAGGACGATGTTTCCTTCGAGGATTCGCCGAGCGATGCGCTCGAGAAAGCGCCTTGGCTCGCCGGTGCGCTGTGATACGAGGCGAGCGCGGCAGGCGCGCTCCAGCCATGCGTACTCGAGCTGGGAGAGGATGCCGGCCCCCAGGATCCAGTAGCCCGACAGAAGCTTGAGGTGGCTGCCGGCGGGAAAATCGTAGCGGAAGGCGTGGAGGAGAGAGGCGGCGACGCCGCACACCAGCCACACCATGACCGACAGACGAAGGCCGTGACGGGGGATCGAGCGATGAGGCGGTGGAACCGACAGGAGCAGGTAGGCCAGCTCCCGCAGCAGGACCTGGAGCACGAGCACCGCCAGCAGGTTGACGGCCAGCTCGGACGTCCGGATCCCGTCGATGAAGGGGCAGACGAGCCTTCCGTAGATGGCGAGAAAGAAGACGGCCACCAGCGAGGTCGCGTGCAGGAGGGCGCGCGTCCCGGGATCCAGGAAGTCTCGAAGTCCGAGGGGCGCGGTCCTCGTGGAGCTCTCGGGTATCGTCATCGGAATCCTCCCTCCGCGGCCGGGATCCGGAGCCGGCCGGGGCTGCATGATACCGAAAGGGGTGTGGGATCGGGGGCGGCTTGCGGTATCGTTTCCGCCCCCGGGGCAGCGACCGGGAGAGGGGGAATCGAGACATTCCCGAGATGAATCGAAAGGGAGGAGACGGTGGCCGCCTCCTCCCTCGTGGGCCCGACTCGGATCTCGCTCAGCGCACCGGTCAGCGAATCCTCACCACGGTCGCGTTGCTCACCCCCGCCCGTCCATTGGGCGCGAAGGGGTCGACGACCACCGCCTGCAACATGAGGTCGATTCCGGGAAGGCCCCCCGGCGGAGCCAGCGTGAGCAGATTGCCCGGAGCGAGCGGAGACGGGAAGAGCGGCTCGCCGAGAAGCCCGTGACGTCCGATGGGGTTGAGGAGGACGAAAGGATCGCCGCCCGAGAACGGGAACGCGAAGCAGGATGTTCCGAGCCCGAAGGGGTTCACGGTGAGATCGCCCGGTCCCGGCTCGCCCCGGTTGACGTAGAGGACGTAGGGGAAGGGCTGTTCGTTGGCCGAGGGGAGGGGCAGGAAGTCGATGACGAGAGGATCGGTCGTCGCCATCTCCACCACGCGGAATTCGTCGCCACGGCTTCCGTTGACGAAAAGGGCGTCGTACGCCGCGCCGACTCCCGTGTTCAGGTTGCCGCGCCGGCACAGGACCTCCTCGGGCACCGGAAACAGATCACCGGCGAAGACCGGAACCGGGGGAAGGATCAGATCGATATCGACGAGATCGATGCGCACGTGCTCGAGGATGGCCATCTGCACGGGATCGAAAGGAAGAGGCAGCAGCGGCAACGGGTTTCCCAGGATCATGAGTTGGTCGGGAATGAGGTTGGGATCCTGATCGTTACCCCCCGTGGGCAGAAGAAAGGGCGGAAGCGGCTGACCGCCCGCGAAGACATGGACGGCGTACCGCTCGTAGCCGATGGGCTGGGGATCGGGAAGGATTCCCGTGTCGAGCCCGAGGTACGGGTTGCCGAGGGTCCCGTCGAAGCCATGGGTGGCGATGATGAAAGGCGGATCGAGGGGATCCGGGATGAGGAGATTCTGGAGGTCCTCGTCGTTGAAGACCTCGGGAGTGGGCTGGAGCTGCCCCATGGGCACTCCGGGTCCGCACTCATCGTCCGGCATCATGGGGAGGCCGGAGGCCGAGCGCGACGCGCCCGTGAAGCCGACGGCGTTGCCGACCGTGAAGCCGATGTCGTCGCCCCACGAGCAGGGATACTCGTAGCTGAAGGTCTGCACCGCGCTGAGGTTGCCCCCCAGCGGGACACACACGTTGATGTTGCCCGCGTGGATGAGGTCATTGAAGCAGAGATCGACCTCGACCACCTCGATGGGAAGCTGGATCTTCATGGCTGGGCCGGCGTCGTTTGCCGACCTCCGCACCCGAAACGATATGTCGACGCGGTACTTTCCGTTGTTCAGATTCGTCCTCGAGATGCTGACCGTGTTGACATCGATCCAGGCTCCCGCAGTGGCCGGCCCACACACGAGAAAGGCCGCGAGAAGGCCCGTGAGGCCTGCAAAGAGGCTGCGTTTCATGGCCGAGATGTTCATCGTCAAGACTCCTTTTCCGTCCGGTTCGCCCGTGGTCAATCGACCTCTCATCGATTGCAGAGCGACATCGCTGGTCGCCCGTCACCCTGGAAAGGAGAAAACTCCTTCGCTGGAGGACACGAATCTCCAGGAAGTGAGCCGATGGCCGGTTCCGTCAGGAAACGCTGGTACGATTCGTGACAGTGCGGAGAAGAACCGCCCCAGATGGTGCGATCAGTGCCCCTCGGCCCGGGGAAGACGCGAGAGGATCTGGCGCACCGCCTCGCGCACGCGGGGCTCCTCGTCAAGGGAGAGTGCCAGCTCGCGACGCACGACCTCGGGCTCGCGGTCGCCGAGACGACCGAGGGACCAGGCCGCGGCATCGTGCACCCGCTGCGTGTCACCCAGACGATCACGGAGAGCCCGGATCACTCCGGGGCTCGCCACCTCGATCTCGCCCAGCGACTGGGCGACGCGACTCCGCACCCGCTCCTGCTCGTCGGACAGCGCGCCGAGGAGAGCGACCGAGGCCTCCCGCGTCTCCTCGCAGGGACCGATCTTGCCCAGGGCAAGAGCAGAGGCGTAACGCACCTCGAGGGGTTCCTGGACACCGAGCAGAACGGCGAGCCGCGACGAGGCACGGCGTGCCTCGGGGCCGATCTTGCCCAGGGCCGACGCGGCAACCACCCTCACGTCGGAGACGGGATCGGAGAGGAGAGCCTCCAGCGCGGGCACGGACTCCCGGGCCGCGGAGCCGATCCTCCCCAGCGCCAGGGCCGCAGACTGGCGCACCTCGAGACACGGATCCCGGGTTGCCCGGGTCAAGGACGGAGTCGCGGCGAAGGCTTGTCTACCGATCTTTCCCAGGGCCACGGCAGACGCCACCCGTACGCCTTCCACTCCCTTTTCGAGGGCGGCGACGAGACCGTCGATGACGGCTTGCGAGGAAAGCCCCATCTTGCCGAGAGTCACCGCGCACTCCGCACGCACGACTTGGCTCGGATCGGAGGAAAGGTGGGCGATGAGAGCGGGCACGGCGAGAGCGACGTCGGGTGCCTTCACCACCAGCGTCCCCTCCTCGAACTCGAGGTCGTGCCAGGGCTCCCTCACGAGCTTGCGCACCGCGAGGGCGGCGGCCGCCCGGATCGACTCCTCCCGGGACTCGAGGGCGGCCAGAATCGCCGGGAGGCAGTCGGCCGCGAGGGCTTCGAAGACCTCGGCGTGAGGTCCCTCCTCGGCCCCGGGCTCGTCGAGGGGAATTCGCGAGAGCAGAGGCAGGACCACCTCCGGGCCTCGCTCGCGAAGCTCCGCGCAGGCGCGGGCGAAGGCCTCCTCGTCCTCGAGACGGAGACCGTCGAGGAGCTCCTCGAGGGGTGCCGGCAACGGGACCCGCGTCGGCGGCTCCCCGCCACAGCCACAGAGCAAGAAGATGCCCGCGATGAGCCAGGCCAGGAGAATCTCCGCGGGCCACCCATCGAGATCGAGGGTCCGGGCTCCTAGGATAATGAAGCGTTCCCTCCCGGGCAGGAGACTCCACCCATGCGCAAACCGCTCGCCCTCGTGATCGGGGCCCTCACCGTGGCCCTCGCCGCAGGTCTCGTCTTTCTGCGTCGGCAACCGGCGGGACCGGAGCGCGTCGAGAAGCCGGCGACGTCGTCGCCCCGGAGCGAGAAGGAGCCGGCCGAGAACGCCTCTCTTCCCGGGGTGGTCTCCCGTCTCCTCGAGGAGATGGCCACGAGCGACGATCCCTCCACCGGTGCTGCCGCCGATCGTCTTGCCGCCCTCGGCAACCGGGCGCTGCCCCCCCTCATCGATGCTCTTGCTCGAGACAGCGACGAGATCCGCGTCGCCGCACTGGCGGGAATCCGCCGCCTCGTCCAGGAGCCGTGGGATCAGCTCGCGTTCGAGGATGGCGTCCTGCGCCTCCCGGATCCCGATCTCGATGTTGCCGTCGAGCCCGTGGCACGAGCCCTCGACGACCCCTCGCTCCCGGTGCAGGTGCAAGCCGCCATCACCCTGGGAAAGATGGGAGCGCGAGCCGCCGCCGCCGTTCCTGCCCTTCAGGAGTCTCTCTCGACCTCGGCGCTCCCCCTGCGCGTGGCCAGCGTGGCGGCTCTCGGGAAGATCGGACCCGCCGCCGCGAATGCGACCTCCACCATCGCTCGATGCCTCGACCACGAGGCACGCGAGCTCCGCGAGGTCGCGGCCATCGCTCTGGGCCGCATCGGACCCGACGCCGTTTCCGCCGTGCCCGCACTGGTCGCCGCCCTCGCGGATCCCGAGGGAGAGGTACGGCGCTGGGCCGCGGCCGCCCTCGGCAAGATCGGCAACGCGGCATCGGCGGCAGTTCCCGCCCTCGCGCGCGCCCTCTCGGATCCCTACCACGAGGTCCGCTACATGGCGGCGAACTCCCTTGCCCGCATGCAGGAAGATGCCGTCCCGGCGGTGGCCGATCTCGCCCGGGGTCTCGGGGACGAGGAGCTCCGGGTGCGACGGCGCATGGCCATGGCCCTCGGCCTCATCGGCGAGCCGGCGGCGGCAGCGGCTCCCGCACTGCTCGCCCTTCTCGACGGGGACGGAGAAGCGCGGGGCGAGGCCGCCTGGGCCCTGGGCCGCATGCCCGTGGCCGCGCTGCCAGCCCTTCTCGAGAGACTCGACAGCGACGACGAGTCCCTGCGCAAGGCGGCGGCCCAGGCCATCGTGGCCGCGGCACCCGCCTCCCCCGAGCGCGCCCTGCCGGTCCTTCTGCGTCATCTCGGCGATTCCTCTGCCGACGTGGCCCTTCTCGTGGAGGACGCTCTCGTGCTCCTCGGCGATGCGGCCAGGCCCTCGCTCGAGGAGATCGGCCCGGCGACCGGACCCGATGCCCGCAAGCGGGCGCGCAACGCCTTGCTGCGGATCCAGCGGCGCAAGGAATCCGAGTAGGCCAGATCCAGGCCGGCCGCGGGGATTCCTCGAGACCTCAGGGTTTCCGGGTTCCCGTGCGGCCCGGCTTTCGGGAGGTATGAGCCTCCTGGAGCGCATCGACGATCTCGCTCTCCAGCACCCGGAGCACACTCTCTCGCCGGTTCTCGTCGGGGAGCGCCCGCGTGGCCTGGAGCCTCTCGTGGCGCTGGAGGCAGGTCTCCAGGTAGGCGAGAAAGCGCTCGGGGTCGGCGCTCGTGCAATGGTCCACGTCCCACCAGTTGATGGTTCCCGAGCCGCCGAGGGGGAGGTCTCCGCCGGCCGCGAGAACGGCGGTGGTCGCGTATCCGAAGCGGTTCTTCCACACCGACCGGTAGGCCTCCACCCAGGGCAGAGGACCCCGGAGGCCTTCGGGCACGCTGTCGCGGGCCAGGTCGTGCTGGACGGGAATGAACTCCCGGTCGAGGAAGCGAAGGACGGCGGGATCCGAGAGCGAACTGCTCTTGATGATACGCCCCCGCTGTCAGGTGAAGGGAGAGCTCTCCTGGCTGTACTCGAGGACCGAGAAGAAGACGAAGATCGGCTTTCCCGACGTCTTGCTCTCGGCAACCGCCGAGGTGAGGTCGGGTCGCCAGTGGATCCTCCGCCAGTCACGCGTGAACTCGGTCACCATGAGCTTTCGCTCGCAGATCTCGAGGGTCACGAGCTCGCCGTCGTGCTGGTTCGACCTGCAGGCCACCTCGAGGAGCTCGGCCTCGGATCCGCCTCCCTTACCGGAGGCAAGAGCGCGTGAGGTCAGGAGGCCCGGCGGACTGCTGGCGGCGATCCCCGCCGCCAGCGCGGCAATCGCCGCCAGAGCGACGAGTCGCCGTCTCATGGGGAGGTGCGCCTGGCTCCCGGGGCCTTGCACTCGTTCCGGGCTTGCAACGATTCGAGGATTTCGCCCTCGAGCGACCGGAGGGAACGGCTCCGCTCCTCGGAGTCTTCCCGGGACAGGATCGCCTGGTGGCGTCTGGCTCGATCGAGACCCTCGACGACGAACCCGAGGAATCGATCGGGGTCGAAGTTGAGCGAGCTCTCGATCTCCCAGAGGTGACCGCAGCCCGAGGTCGCGAGCGGGGTCTGTCCCCTGGCGTCGAGAACGACGGCGGTGGCGAACCCGCTGCGATGCTTCCAGTCCGAGAGGTAGGCGCGTCTCCACGCCGCGAGCCCCGGCACGGCCGGGAATCCGTCCCGGGTCATGTCGACGAGGAAGGGAACGAAGTCACGGTTGACGGCATCGATGACGCGATCGGAGGAGAGCGAACTGCTCTTCATGAGGCGCCCCTGCTGTCAGGTGAAGGTCGAGTGATCCTTGCCGAACTCGGAGACGGTGAGGACGGCGAAGAGCGGCCGTCCCGTCCGCGCGGACTCGGCCACGGCCTCCTCGGCGCTGGCACGCCAGTCGATTCTCCGCCAGCCCTCGCTTCCCTCGACGGCGAGGATCGCCTTCTCGAAGCGCTCCCCCTGGACCACGTCGAGATCGGGCTTCACGTACCTCCTGGGATCCGGATTGCCCGGCCCACCACCCAGGGCGGCGGATGACAGGGCGACGAGGGCGAGAGCTCCCGCCACGAAAACGCTTCTACGGCTCATTCGGCACCTCCTCAGGCCATCGTGGAGGCAGCGAGGTCAGGGGTGGCCGTCCTCTCCGGGACGGGACCCACAGCCACGCACGGATGGCGATATCCCCGGGGTCTTGACCACGATCATAGTGGTTCGGGGGGCCGGGAACAAGCAAAGGTTTCTTGGTGAAAAGGCGGAGAGTTTGCCGCTCGGGGGGCTATGAGTCTCCACCTCACGAGCCAAGGGAATCTTCTTGACGGGGATGTCGGCCGCTGCGGTGAACATCTGAGGGCAAGGGCCGGCCGCCGCCCCGAGCCTTCCCACCGGGGCTGGTGAGGGAGTTGCGCTTTCCACCCCGAGGGCCTAGAATCAGCGCCCACGCACGCGAACGGTCGTCGCTCGGGCGTCCCTCCGTCGCCCGCTCGGAAGTTCCTCCGCGTGTCCTGGCCGCTTTGCCTGCCTGAAGGAGACCACCATGCTTCGGACGATCCTCCTCGCCTCCGCTCTGGTCCTCTCTCTGCACGGGTGTTCGATCGGGCGTGCGTTTCTCGTACGCCACGAGGAGAAGTTTCCCGATGGTCCCGTGCGCAAGGAGGGCAACATCCACCTGCTGACGCGCGAGCAAGAGGGCCCCTGGACCTTCTACTACAACAACGGCAAGAAACGGGCCGAGGGGCTCTACACCGACGACGTCCAGGACGGCCGCTGGACCTACTACTACAAGACCGGGGCCGAGGAGATGGAGGGCTCATTTGCCGGCGAGCGGCGCGTCGGACCCTGGCGGTACTTCAGCCCGAGCGGCGCCCCCCGCGCCGAGGGCTTCTTCGACGCCGGCCAGGAGACGGGCTACTGGATGTTCTACACCTCGGACGACAAACCCGACAAGCGCGGGCAGTTCTCCCACGGAAAACCGACCCTCCGGTGGACCTACTGGTACCCGGACGGCAGCAAGAAAGCCGAGGGATACCGTCTCGACGGCGAGCGGGTGGGCACGTGGCGCTACTGGCAAAAGAGCGGCGAGATGACGAGCCGGTTCCATCCCATGCCCGAGGGGTACGCTCTGGTGCTGGAGACCTGGGAGGATGGCTCGGCGCGCCGCGAAGGGTACCTCCGCCACGACGTGCCCACGGGCCTCTGGCTCTGCTGGCACCGGAGCGGAAAACCACGCCTCTCGGTCAACTTCGACAACGGCGTGCCGGACGGCTTCTGCTCCGCCTGGCGCAGCGATGGGAGCCTTCTCGCCGCGGGAACGGTCGCTGGCGGGCGTCTCGCGGGAGCGTGGACCACCTGGGAAGACGGCCAGGCAAAGCCTCTGCAGCTCGAGACCTTCGCTGCGCCGAGCCTGGAGAGCATGGAGGGCGGCTTTTCCCGGGACGACCTTCCGGATCTCCGGGCCACGGAGGATGTCGTCCGGACGTGGATCGCCGAGGCCTCGTCCCATGTCCCGGGTGAGGCGATCGTCAAGATGGAGCCCCCCCCGGCGGCTCCCGCTCCCGCCCCGGACCTCGAGAAGGAGACCGAGAGAGCTCCCGTGGTGGCGGTGCGTGCGCAGCCCGAGCTGACGGTGCTCGAGAAGGAGCGTCTCGCCGACACGGTCGACTTCTACGCGAACGGGGCCTCGCGGAGCCGATCTGGTTCCGGACGCTACCGTCCCGTTACAAGCGGTCCCAGCATCGCCTCCGACGACGGGCCAGCGGCTCTTCTCAAGGGGAAGCCACTGCCCGTCACCCGTTTCCGGAGCGCCGACGACAGGAGCATCGAGCTCCGCGATCTCATCGGCAAGAAAAGCGTGCTCCTCGTCATCCTCCGCGGCTACGCCGGTGGCGTCTGCATGTACTGCGCCGCGCAAACGAAGGCACTGGGGCCGTCACTCGACGACTTCAAGAAGCTCAACACCGAGGTGTTCGTCGTGTACCCGGGTCCGGAGGGGGGGATGGATGCCTTCAAGGAGCTCTACAGGAACGAGTTCGGCGAGGATCCCCCTCCCTATACACTTCTTTACGACGTCGATCTCGCCCTCGTGGAGGGTCTCGGAATCAAGGCGAGCCTGGCCTTTCCCTCGGCGCTCATCGTCGATCGGACGGGCTCGGTGGTTTACGCGTACGTCGGCCAGGACAAGACGGATCGTCCGCCGGTCAAGGACCTTCTCGAGGTCCTGAAGGGGATCCAGCCCTAGAGGGTCTGGCTCGGACTTCTGGCCAGACGAACCATCCCCCGGCGGGGGCCGTTTCGCGGCTACTGCTGCAGGACCACGCGGAACCCGATGAACGGCTGCTTCCGGCCAGGCACGTCGAACCATCGAGCCGCGGAGCGGCACTCGATGGCTGCTGATCGGCAGCATCCGCCCCGGAGCACCCGTTTGACGCCCTCATCGTCCGTGGAGTAGCACGGGTCGCTGGAGCCCCCATCGGTGACGACCTCCTCGTAGAACGATGCGTCGTAAGCATCCCGGCACCATTCGTAGGCATTGCCGTGCATGTGATGGAGGCCAAAGCCGTTGGGGTTGCCGGAGCGAACCGAGGCGAGCCCGGTGGAGTTGTCCTCGTCGCCGGCGGCGCAATGAATCTGGTCCGCCGTCACCTCGTCTCCGAAGGCGAACCGCGTGGTCGTTCCCGCACGGCACGCGTACTCCCACTGGGCCTCCGTGGGAAGGAGCAGACCGTACTTCCGGCAGAAGGCGTCGCCGTCACTCCACGACACCCTTCCCACGGGCCGATCGGGCTCGCTTCCCGGGGTCGCGTTCTCTGTCATCAACCGGTCCCACTCGGACTGGCTCAGCTCGTACTTGCCGATGAGAAAGGGAGACAGGGTCACCTGGTGAGGAGGGATCTCGTCCGGGAGACGGTCCGGGTCTCCGCCCGACGAGCCCATGGTAAACGTCCCGCCGGGCAAGGCCACCAGGATGATCCCCGTGGGCCCGTGGCGGAACTCCTCGAAGCCCTGCTCGTTCCTTCCCAGAAGCTCGAGTGTCGGGCCTTCGGTGGGGGAGGCCGACGGCTTCGCTTCCCTGGCCACTTCGAGCCGGATCTGCGGAGAACGGTTGCCGGCGGCGTCCAGAGCTTCGATGTCGATCGCGGATTCCGGATCTGCATGGATCGATAGCCGCCACGTGCCGTTGTCGACGACGGCTTCCACTCCGTTCACCAGAACGCGGCAAGGGCTCGCATCCTGGACCGTTCCGGCGAGGGTGAGGCTACCGGGGGCGATCGTGTGAGCCTCCAGGGGTTCGACAAGCGTGAGCTCCGGAGCCTGTGTGTCCCGGACCACCCGGATCTCCCTCCTGGTCGTGTTGCCGGCGCGATCCTCGGCCTCCACGGCGATCGTCACCGGACCGTCGGTCTCCGGAAGCGGGAGCTCCTGCCGATACAACGAGTCCTCCCGGGGAGCCGCCACCTTTCCCGCGATGGCCACCCTCGCGATGGCGTCTCCGTCCTCGGCGCGGAAGGAGAGGGTCATGGTGGCGGCGCTGGTGCAGACGTCGGCACTCCCGCTCGCGACCGGCTCCTCGATCGTGATCGCGGGAGGGGTCATGTCCACGAAGATCGTGACCGCCTTCGTCGCGTCGATTCCGTGGCCTTCCGTGGCCTGCACGAGGATCGTGCTTTCTCCTTCGGCAAGGTCGGTCAATGCGGCGCGGAAGGCTCCCTTCTCCAGAAGAGCCCTCACCGTGGGCCGGCCGGGAAGAAACCCGGCCGTTGCCGACACCTCGCCCGACGAGGGATTCTGCAGCCCGATCTCGATGGCGCGGTCCGGGACCTCGTAGTCGAGCCTTCCCTTGACCTCGACCGAGGAACGGGCGATTCGCTCCCCGGGGAGCGGTGCCTCGATCGCCAACGCATTCCCCAGGAGCGATGCGATCTCCGCCCGGTCGCGGGCGTCCGTCCCGGGAGGAGGGACGCTCGACTTCGAGGGCCCCACCGGCTCGGTCTCGCGGTTTCCCAGGATCGTCCAGACTGCCATGAGGACGATCACCAGGGAGAGCACGCTCACCGCCACGACGAGCCTCCGGGGGCGAGAGCCGGTCGAGGGGAGCTCGAGCCCCCCCACCACCGCGTCCGTACCGGATCCCGCGGCCATCCCGGCCGGGTCACCCGACGAGGACTGCTCCGCGTCCCGGGCCGAGACTTCGTCGCCGGTGGTGTCGGTCGCGGCTTCCGCGGCCGGAAGAATCGTCGCCGCCGGGATGCCCGCGGCAGGGGGAACGAGCGTGTCCCCGGAAGCCGGAGCCCCCTCGGCGGGGAGCGAAGCCCCCTGGAGACGCGATCCCTCGATGCGGGAGCGAACAGCCGTCGTCACGGAGCGGCTCGGCGGGGGAGATTCGCCCCGGGAGACGCGGTTTCCCGTCGTCGGATCGATGAGGCTACAGCGCCAGGCGCGCTCGTGCACGAGCTTTTCGAGGGCCTCCACGAGAGCCGAGGCCGAGCGGAATCGCCGGGCAGGAGCCGACTCCGTGCATTGCCGGAGGATTCCCACCAGGTCGTCGGGAACGTCGGAGACCACCTCGACGATGTCGGGGAACGGCTCGGTGCAGATCCGCCGCATGCAGTCGGTCACGGGCAGACCGTCGTAGGCATCCTTTCCCGCGAGGAGAAAATACAGGGTGGCACCGAGAGCCCAGATGTCCCCGGGCCGCCCCACATCGGCCAATCCCGACCACTGCTCGGGCGGCATGTAGCGGGGCGTCCCCATCGCCACGTGCATGCCGGTCAGCTGCTCGGCCTCCTCGTGTGCGCCGCGAAATGCCCCGAGTCCGAGATCGGCGAGCTTCACCTCGCCGGTCGCCGAGATGAGGATGTTCTCCGGTTTGATGTCGCGGTGAACGATCGCCCTCTCGTGGGCGGCAGCCAGGCCCCGGGCCGTGCCGAGGAGAATCGTCGCTGCCTCGGCAGGCTCGAGGGGACCTCGTCGGTCGACCCAGGCGCGCGCGGAGTCACCGCGGACGAACTCCATGACGATGTAGTGGAGGCCATATCGACGATGGACCTCGTAGACGCGGACGACGTTCTGATGGCTCACGAGGGCAGCCAGCTTCGCCTCGCGGTTGAACCTCTCCACGAGATCCTTCGCATTCCCGGCCTGGTTCGCGAGGAGGCACTTGACCGCCACGTCGATGTCGAACATCACGTGGATGGCCCGGTAGACCGCTCCCATTCCGCCACGACCGATGCGGTCGAACAGAACGCAGGGTTCGAGCACCTTGTAGCCGGCCTCCACGGGCGCGGAGGCGAGAACCGGATCCTGGAGCAGGTCTCCTGCCATGCCTCTTTCTGGCGGGCCGGGCCCGGCCACCGGGTCTCTTCACGGCGAGAGGGCGACGCCGCCCTCCCTGCCGGAGCTTCACGGACAGTGGTATCCAGGTACCTGAAACGGGCCAGGATACAACGTTCCTCCCGGGCCCGAAAGAAACCCTCCCGCAACCACCGCCGTCAGTTGCCGGAGTGCATCATGGGTTGTTCTTCGCACCGTCGAGGATCCACGATCGGATGGCCAGAATCTCCAGATCCATGAGGCTTCCCGTCAGGGGCATGGGACTGGCCCCGCACACGGGAGCCCGCATGTCCCGCGCCGCCTCGATCTTGTCGACGAGGATGCTGGTGTTCGGGTTTCCTGGCACGACGAGGAACCGGCTCGCGTTGCAGGCAGCCGCGCGACCCGTGGGCGGGCTGTCCGAGACGAGGAGCGAGAGGTAGGCGTTCTGCCGGGTCGAGCCGAAATTGAGGTTGTTTCCCGGGTCATGGCAGTTGACGCACTGATTGTTGCCCTGAGGCTGGAGTACATTGCTGAAGACGTAGCCGAAGGTCGCCCGCACGTCGATGTTCCGGCTGCACGTCGACTCCTCGCCGCGCGCATCCACCACGCGTAGGGTGACGGTGTAGGATCCCGGATCGACATAGGTGTGGTTCACCATCGCACCGGAAAACTCGGTCGGCGTGTCGCCGAACGTCCAGAAGTGACCCGTCACGGGCTGGTTGTTCTTGTCTCTCGACGACGACCCGTCGAAGGAGACGAGCTGCCCCGTCGTGGCCGTGGACGGGAAGACCGCCATACAGGTCGGGGGATTCCGGCTGATCGAGATGGACCCCCCGCAGAGCCCGATGCTCGAATTCCCCCGGTCGTCAAATACCGTGAGCGCAACCGAAAAAACACCGGGCAAATCGTAGGAATGCGTCACCGTGGGGCTCATCGTGTCCGCCCCCATACCGTCCCCGAAGCTCCACACGTAGCGCACGACCGGGTCGCCGAACTGATCCATCGACATCGAGCCGTCGAAGGTGATGTCGGTCCGGGTGCATCCCGTCGGCGGGAACGAGGCGACGCAGGTGGGAGGCGTGTCGGTATTGATCGTGATCTTGCCGCCGCAGCTCGAGCGAGCAAGGCGAGCGTCGGTGACCGTGAGCGTCACCGTGTAGCGATCGGGGGTCGCGTACTGGTGCGTCACCACGGCGCCGGACGCCATCGCGCCGTCCCCGAAGCTCCAGAGGTACTCCACGATGAGATCGCCGTCGGGATCCATGGAGTCCCGTCCGTCGAAGGTGACGTCGACAAGAGTGAGAGCCGACTCCGGGAAGACGGCGCTGCATGTCGGAGGAGTGTTCACCTCGACCGAAGTGCTGCACGAGCTCGAGGCCCCACGGGTGTCGGTCACCACCAGGGTGACCTCGAACATCCCCGCCGTGGAGTAGGCATGATTCACCACCGGCCCCTCGCTCCCCGTCCCGTCTCCGAAATCCCAGGAGAAGAGGGCGATGGCATCCCCGGGATCGTCTTCCAGAGAGGCAGTCCCGTCGAACATCAGATTCTCATTCGTGAGCACTACGCCCGCAGGACCGCTCGCCGCGCAGATGGGCGGCTCGTTGACGATGATCGGGACCGAACAGGACCGACTGGAGCCCTTCTCGTCGATCACCGTGAGCACGGGGTCGAAGAGGCCCGTCGCCGCGTAGGCGTGGAAGACGACCTGCGGGGTGTTGGTCTCCATCACGGGAGAGCCGTCGTCGAAATCGAAACGATAGAGGGCGATCGGCGCCCTGTCCGGATCGAAGCTCGCTCCCGGGTCGAAGGAGACTTCTTCCATGGGGCCGAAGAGCCTCCGGCCCCCGGCCACCTCCAGGATGCACACGGGAGAGCGGTTGGGCTCCACGAGCAGCACGACGGTGCTCGCGCCCTCGGCCACGCCCAGATTCGTCGCCTGGGTGGAGAAAGAGACGATCTGCCCCTCCTGGAAGCCGCCCTGTGGATCGCGGATCGCCGTCAGCCGGGGAAGGACCGATGCCGCGTTCCCGCTCTCGCCATCGGGGCTCACGCTGAGGCGCTCGATCTTGATATCCCGCGGATCGGAGGAATCCAGGAAGGTGCTCAATGAGGCCAGGAAGACGTCGCTCGCCGCGTTGTCGTCCTTCTTCCGCACGGAATCGAGCTCACCGGCAGCCGACGAGAACGCGACGGCCTTCGCGATGGGGCTGAGGACGGGATCCCGTGCGAGAGCACTTCCCGGCCGACCGGTGGAGGTCCGGGACAGACGTGTGGTGCGTCCCGTGTCCCGGGAGTCGTGGAGGTAGATCTGTGCCCCTGTGCCGGGAGGGAGACGGCCGTCGAGATCGCGCTTCTCCGACTCGAAGGCCACGAGAACCTCCTCGCCAAACGAGACCACGGTGGCATTCCCCGAGGGGCCACCGGTGGCCTCGACGTTTCCCGTGGCAACGCTCGCACGCGAGGTCACCAGTGCGAGCCCGCGTGCCGGATCGAGGCGGGTGTAGAAAACGTCTTGCACACCATTGGTGTCGCCAAAAACGAGATCCGAGGCGAGAGACTCGAAGGCCACGACGTCACCTGTGGCGCTGATGGCCGGCCGTCGCGAGGCACCGTTGCCGCTCATCCCGGGCTGCGATGCGCTCACCAGCTCCGTGGTCCCCAGGAGCGTGTCGTGAACGAAAACGTCGGGAGCGCCGGCCTCGTTGCCATCGAGGAAGCCGCCAGGAACGAGATCCGTGGCGAGCGACTCGAAGGCGACACGCCTCCCGTCGGCACTGATCACGGGATGGGACGAGGAGCCGTTGCCGCCCGAGGAGAATCCCGTAGCCGAAGCACTCACGAGAGCGGGAGGACCGGGGCGCAGCTCCACGGGGATGTCGGGATCGCCCGTCGCGAAGACATCGACGCGCACGCGGAAGATGTTCTGCCCCGAGGTCATGGCGCCCACCACGAGGTCGTCGGACGTCGAGCCGAAGACCACGTGCAGGGTACCCACGGGGACCATCATTCCCGAGATCCCCGGGTCATAGGCCGGATCGGGAACGAAGACGACGTCGGGCTCACCGGCCTTCCCGTTGCCGGTCGCGTTCGCGCCTTCCGTGCGGCTCACGAGCACGATCGAGCGGACCACGGCTCCTCCGATCGTCAGCCCACCGTCGATCCATGCGTTCACCTGCTCGGTCCAGCGATCAAAGGAAATCGGGGTGGTCGGGAGCGGATTCGGCGTCCCGAAGGGGACCTTACCCCTGATGATGGCCCACTGGATCTTCTCGTCATCGAGAAGGTGTGTGCGCACCGGCTCTGGGTCGATCCGGTCCGGATCCGTGGGATCTCGGCCCAGATCCCGCACCATCTCGGCGAGAACGCTCGAGCTCTTGCCGCGGAAGTCGAAGGAGGCGGCGGGCGCTTCCCAGGGATCGTTCAGGAGGCCGGTCACCTCCCGCGTGTGGCAGCCATCCGTCATGCAGCTACCGGGGTTGAAGCCGCCGGAATGCCCGGGAAGGCTCGTCGGATCGGCGAAGAAGCCGTGGCAGCCGATGCAGCGATCACTGCGGAGCGTGTTGAAGAGTGTCTGCGTGAAGGTCGGGCCGGAGCCGGTCGACGACTCTCCGGGATCGGCGAGGACGGCGAGGAAGATGTCGCCCTCCCCGTTGACATCCGCGGGGGCACCTTCGGCGAGGGTGCCGCCGTCGGGTCGCTGGGTGTCGGCCGCCGCGCGGGTCGTGAAGGCGAAGAAGACGAGCTGCTGATCGGGCTCGCCGCTCCGCCCCGGGAGAAGAGCGGCGGCGATGGCAGACTCGGTGACGGCCTCGTCACCCGCGAGCTCAACGGGCGGATCGAATCCCAGCGCGGTGTTCCCGCTGGCGATGAGAACCTCGCCGCCCGGGAGAGCTGGATCGTGAATGCCCGTGCTGCACGAGACGAGCGAGACGAGAATGCCGAGTGCGATCGGTCCCGCCAGCCAATCGGACCGGAGTTTCCCGCAACTCCTTCGACGCGTAGCCATGGCTCAAGGTCTCCCCTCAGAAGCTCCAGCCCACGCCGAAGGTGATCCAGAAGTTGTCGGGCTCGATATCGATGATATCGAACCAATCGCGCAGGTCCTTGTCGATGATGGTCGAGTAGGCCACCCCGAGCTGGAAGGTCGTCGATTCGTCGTAGTCGTAGAAGAGAGTCACCGAACCGCGTCCGTCGGCGAGTCCCGACTCGGCGATGCCGTAAGTCCAGTCCGAGTGGTCCTTGTCGCTGTAACCCAGGCCGACGCTCGCCTCGGCGGTGAGCTTCTCGAAGAGCTTGAAGTCACGCGAGAGGCTCGACTCGAGGTAGTACCCGTCGACCTCGTCCCAGTCGTAGTGCATGGTGAACTGCGGGTAGAAGCCGGCGAGATCCTTTCCGATGGCCCCGAAAACCTCCGTTGTCGTTCCACGAACTCCGAACGGAAACTCCGGTCCGTCGGGCAGCACGTAGGTTTCCACGCCGCCGCGAACATCGATCCCCGCCACCTGTCGCGAGTACGAGGCAGAGAGGTCGACCTCGGTGAACTTGCCCGCCTTGCCGTCAGGGAACCAACCACCGCCGTTCTTGTTCCTCAGATTCACGTTTCCGAGAGCACCGAGACTCAGGGTGCCACCGTCCTTCGTCGGCAAGTCGATATTCGCGTTGCCCTGTACCACGGGATCGTTGACCTCCACCTGGCCGCGGTGGATGTACTTCGTCATGAGGAACGAATCGATGTGCACACCGGGCCGTGTTCCGGGAGCGACGAGACATCCGGAAAGCGAGATGAGAGGCAGGAGAACGAGGGGGAGAGCGCGGAGGTGTCGTTGCATGGACAAGGCTGGCCCTCTTGGGTTCGGAAGGGATCTCGGGTCCGACAAGGCGCGCATCCTACGGAAGAGGCATCCGCCAAGTCAAGCGATCAGGTGTGATGCAGGGGTTAGCCTCCCGGTAGGCAAGAGCGGGTGCCTTCTCTCGCACCCCCAATTCACCTCGACCCCGCCGTAACCTCTTCCTCCCGTACCCACTGCATCCAGCGCTCCACTCCCTCGGGGTCGAGCTCGTAGCGCACCCTGAGCCTCTCCAGATGCCGCATCACGTTTCCCCGCAGGTGTTTCTCGTAATAGTCTAGGTCCCAGCAGCCCAGCATGCCGGCGTGGGACGACGACCACAGCTCGCCTCCGTCGGGCGAGAACTCCAGCGCCATCACCATGCCCTGGTGCCCCTGAAGCTCGGCGAGATGAAGCCCCCTGGTGGCATCCCAGAGGTGGACGACTCCCGAGGCATCCCCCGAGGCGAGAAGCCTTCCCCCGGGATGGAAGGCAAGCGCGAACACCCGGTCGCGGTGCTCCACGAGCTGGACGGGAGCCGCTCCCCCGTTCGCGTTCCAGATCCGGATCGCTCCGTCGTCGCAGCCCGAGACGATCCGGGATCCATCGGGTGAGAACCGGGCCACGCGCACCGTCTGTCCGTGAAACCCTATCCGGCTCACCCCACCCTCGAGCGCCCTCCGGAGCACCTTGCCATCGGAGCTCACGGTCAGGAACGTGCGCCCCGGTGGATCGAACTCGATCCACGGAACCCGTCCCGCGTGATCCTGGTAGCGAGCCACCTCCTCTCCCCGGACAAGATCCCAGACCGAGATGCCGCTCTCCTCTCCCGCCACCACCAGAGTCGCCGTGGCGCTCACCGAGTTGACCCGGGACTCGGTCTCGAAACGGTGGACGAGCACGGGCTCGCCCGAAGAGAGATCCCAGACGTGGATATCGGACGCCTGGCTCCCCGCCACCAGCCACCGACCCTCGGGCGAGAACCGGACCCCGGCCACGGGAAGGACCGGTCCCTCGACCCGGAAGCGTCGCTCGCGCGTCCGCGCGTCGAGCACGTCGACGACCCCCGCCAGGTTTCTGCCCATGCAGCCGGCCGCAGCCAGGTAGCGACCGTCGGGGCTGAAAGCCATGGTGAGATAGGCCCGGCTCTCGTCGGACCGATAAGGATTGAACCAGCGGTTCGAGTGGCTCTCCCAGATCCGGGCCACGTCAGGAGCGGATCCCACCGAGGCGATGGTGCGGGCATCGGGCGAAAAGACGACGCCGCGGACGGCGCCCCGGTGTCCGTGAAAGACTTCTCCCCGGCCGGGGTCCTTTGCCTCCAGATCGTAGACGAGGATCCTCTGCCGATCCCCCGCCACCGCCAGGTTGCCGCTGGAAGTGGTGTCGAGCCCGCTGAACCCGATGAAGCCTCCGCTGATCCTGGCCTCCTCTCTCCAGGAATCGCCCTGGCGATGGAAGACGGCGACGGCCTGGAAGTACTGCGATGCGGGATCCATGGCGTCGACACCCACGAGAAGCGTCCGGCCATCTGCACTTCCCGCGCACAGTCGCGGCCGCGAGTCACCCGGCTGGCGCATGTAAACCTCATCCCGGGTGCTGCGATCGAAGAGCAGAAAGCCGGTCCGGGTCCAGAGGAGAAGGCTCTTCCGGTCCGGCGAGAACCAGGGGCTGCCGAGGATTTCCTCCTCGAGGGTGACGACCGCAGTCTCCCTCAGCGACGGCACCTCGAGGAGCGCGAACGACCGATCGGACCGACGCACGGTCAGAACCTCTCCGTCCGGCGAAAGCACGACGCCCTCGGCACCCGGCACCCCCTCCACCGTGGCGATGACCTCACCACTGGCCCGGTCGAAGATGCGGGCCACTCCGTCTTTCATGCCGCAAACGAGTCGCGCTCCTTCTGTGAGCTCCGGCCACGTGTCCCGGAACGGCAGCTCTCTCTCCCGCACGATGCCTCTCCCGGAACCGGGCTTCCAGGAGACGACCTCGCCCCCCGTTCCCACGATGACCAGGGCCTCCCCCCCTTCGACGAACCGCAGGGCGCCGAATGGCATGGCCAGCGTCGCAGCGGCCAGGCAGGGATTCCTGGAGTACATCTCGGAGAGCGCCCAGTAGCTCTGTAGCGGCCCCGGAGGCTCGTTGAGGAGACGTGGACCGGTGCGTTCGGGATCCTCCGGAACGAGCAGGTGCCGATCCCACACGATCTCCTCTCCCTGAGGAGGCCCCGCGCTCCGTCCGCGCTCGATCTCGCTCTCGGTGAGACGATCCTGCAGGAGAGCCGCCGACACCCTCGACCGCTCGTAGCCCTCACGGGCCCGCCTCTCGGCGGCGACGATCCAGACTCCGAGGACAAGGGTGACGAGAATCGCCATCGCGACTCCGGCCACGGCGAGACGATGGCGTCGAGCGATCTTGCGCAGGAGGTAAAACGTGCTGTCGCGCCGCGCCACGATGGGCTCGCCGGCCAGATAGCGACGGAGGTCCTCCTCGAGCGCAGCCGCCGAGCCATAGCGTCGGTCGGGCTCCTTGGCCAGGGCCTTGAGAACGACGGTGTCGACGTCGCTGTCGAGATCCTTGCGCCAGCGCGAGGGGGGCGGCGGCTCGTCCTCACCGATGCTGCGGATCAGCCGCGAGACGGGACCTTCGACCTCGAAGGGATGGCGGCCGGTGAGAATCTCGTAGAGGATCACCCCGAGGGCATGGACGTCGGTCCGCATGTCGACGGCATCGCGATCGCCGGTGAGCTGCTCCGGCGCCGCATAGGACAGGGTACCCAGGAACGCTCCCGTGCGCGTGGCCGAGATCGCGTCGCTGTCGATCATCTTGGCCAGCCCGAAGTCGAGGACGCGCGGCTGACCGTCTCTGTCGACGAGGATGTTTCCGGGCTTGAGGTCCCTGTGGATGACGCCGCGACGATGGGCGTGGCCGACCCCCGCGCAGACCTTGCCGAAGAGCAACAGGGTCTCGCGAAGATCGAGGGCGGGCCCCCCTCCCTTCCGCGCGTAGTCCACCACCGTGAGCCCCTCGATGAGCTCCATGGCGAGAAAGGGGCGGCCGGTCTCGTTGGTGCCCGAGTCGAAGACGGTGACCACATGCGGATGCCGGAGCGCAGCAGCGAGCTGGATCTCCCGCTCGAACCGGTGGAGCCTCGAGCCCGGTTGGAGGCCGAGAAGCAGAACCTTGAGCGCCACCCTTCGACCGGTCGAGATCTGGAGTGCCTCGTAGACGATTCCCTGACCGCCGCGGCCGATCACCCGCACGATCCGGTACCCGGGCACCTCCTCGGAGCGGGCCGTGGATGCCTCCTCGGTGCCGTCAGAGGTGACGCTCCCACGAAACGAGCGGAGAAACTCGTCGTCCTCCCGGAGCTCCCGGGCCCGATCCCGGCACTCGGGACACGACGCAAGGTGCTCCTCCACGTGGACGTTCCCCGACCCGTCAAAGAGATGACTCTCGAGCTCGGTGAGGGTGAGACAGCGATCGCTTCCGCACGGCTCTTCGCCCATGGACCGGTCAATCCATCTCGTACACGCGGGACAGCTCCTCGACGATCCTCCGGAGCTGCCTGGCGCAACGATGCTTGGCCGCGTAGACGGAATCGAGGCTGAGATGCACGAGGTCCGCCACCTCGGCCGCAGGCTTCTCCTCCATGACCAGCAGCTCGAAGGCCCGGATCGTCCGGTCGTCGAAACGCGTCCCGCCGCGGAGCTGGTGCAGGGCCCTCTCGCGAATGACCCGCCGGTGTTCTTCCTCCCACAGCCTCTCCATCTCGTCCACGGCGGGAAGATCGCCGAGCGCCGACTCGCCCCGCTTCTCGCGGCGACCCGAGCGCAGCGCGAGAATGTCGAGGATGCACCGCCGGGCGATTCCCAGCATCCACGAGCGGAGGCGCCCCCGGGTCCTGTCGTAGCGTCCCTCGGTGTAGGCACGGGAGAAGCGGAGCAAGGTCTCCTGGGCCGCATCCTCCGCGTCCTCGCGAGTGAGACCGAGACGCCGTGCGAAGCCGACCGCGATGGGTCGGTAACGGGAGTCGAGCTCCTGCCAGACCTCCGCATTGCGGGGCTCGCGCAGGAGATCGAGCAAAGCGGTGGTGGTGCGGGCAGTCCACATGGGGCGTGCCCCGTCCATCATGCCTGATCCGGGACCGACCCGCAACGGCGGCGAGGGTCATCTCCTCCGGAAGACCACGGCGGCGGCGGGCAGCTCCAGCTCCAGCCCCACCACCTTGTCCCCGTCGATGCGGAAAGCACCGGTCGCCTCCTGATCGAGACCCAGGATGACCCGCACCTCGTCCCTTCCCCTGCTGAACAGGGTCACGGGAAGATCGCCGGCGCGGCCCGTGAGCCTGCCGTCCTCGACCGTCAGGGTCACGGTTCCCCAGTCGTCGTGGGCATAGGTCCCGGCGTAGGCTTCCCTGCCGAGGGAGAGCCCGCCCTCCTCCTCGGCGGGGTTGGTGCCCCGGGGAAGAGAGCGTTCGCGCCGGGGCCTCTGCCGCCGCTCGACCCGGATGAGGCCCGGAAGGCCGTCCTCCACCTCGACCCCGGTGAACGCCGCGAGGACGTCACCCGTGATCTGATCGGCGAAGCTCCCCGCAGGGCCGTCGCCATTGACGAGCACCACGACCCCGATTCCGTCGTCAGGAAGGAAGGTGAAGCGGGCCGAGCTCGCCGCGTAGCCACCGCCATGCTCGAGGGCGCGCCGCCCCTCCCAGGTACCGACGGCCCAGGCGAGGCCATAGCCGTCGCGGGCCACCTGACCGATGGCAGACTCGTTGCGGGCGTGGAGCACCTGCATGTCGCGAGCTCTCTTCTCGGAGAGAAGCCTCTTGCCCCCGATCGTTCCCCCCTGCAGGTTGAGAAGGAGCCAGCGCGCCCCGTCCCGGGCCGAGGTGCCGAGCCCCCCCGCCGCGTGCATGGTGCGGTCGGTCTTTCGCACCGGGCAGAACACGTGCTCGCCATCCCGATAGAGGGTGGGAAAAGCCACGTCCTCCCGGGCATACATCTGGTCGGCAAAGCCCGTGGTCCGGGTCATTCCGGCCGGCGCGAAGATGCGCTCCTCGAGAAAGACGCGCCAGGGCTTTCCACTCACCGCCTCGATGATCCGGCCCACGAGGGTGAAGTGGAGATTGCTGTAGGCGACCTGTCCCCGCGGCTCGACCTCGGCGAGGAACCGGTAGAACCGGTCCTCGGTGATCTCGCCGGTGAATGCATCGAGGTAGACGATGGGGAAGCTGTTGAGGCCATGCTCGTGAGTGAGAAGGCTGCGCACGGTGATGGCATCGGTGGCCTCCTCCGTGGCGAGCCGGAAACGGGGGAGATAGCGGGACACCTTCGCGTCGAGATCCACCTTGCCCTCGTCGACGAGCATCAGGAGGGCGAATGCGACGACGGGTTTGGTGGACGATGCGATGTAGAAGGCGGTGTCCGGAGTCACGGGCAAGCCCTTCAAGGGATCACGCACGCCCGCCGCGAAGAGATCCACGACCTCGCCCCCGGCCACCACGCCCACCGAGACCCCGGGCAGGCACAGATCCCGGAGACCTTCGGACCATCGCTCGTGGAGAGCCTTCCAGTCGGGGCCCGTGCCGTCGGCCCGGGCCGCGGACGCGGGGGTCAAGAAGAGAGAGGCGACGAGCAGCAGGAGGGTCGATCGAGTCATGGTTCGTCTCCGGGTCCGGCATTCCGCGGGAGGCCCTGGGGGGGAGTCTCCGCGAGAGGACAGATCCCTATACGAGGACGGGGGCCAGGGATTATCCCGGACTGTTGATGAAGGGTCGTCGACGAGCGCGGTGTCAGCGCGAGCCTGCCCCCTCGAGGAGCCTCTCGATCGCCAAGGCCTCCTGACCATGGATGCGCATCATCCGGTAGATGGCCGCCCGCTGGCCCCGCCTGCGATCCGGGTTCCAGAACTCCCACACCGTCTGCCCCGACGGGCCGATCTCGAAGGCGTGGCCCGCGTCGGACTCGGTGACGAGGAGGTCCCCGTTCGGGAGCAGCTGGGCCGCGCCCCGGGTGGGGGTGAAGAAGTGCGCCGCGGGGGCGAGATCCTTGAAACTCCCCGTCTCGGGATCGACGAGGAGAACCCGGCTCTGCTTTCTCTCCACGGCATTGTCGAACACGAGAACCCCTCCCACGTCGAGCAGGGTCGCGTGGTGCTGGCCATCGAGGATGCCCGGTCCCCAGCGCCAGAGGACGCGGGGATCGCGCCGCGCCACCACCACCAGCTCGTCGGTTTCCCGCACCGAGAGGAGGAAAGCCTCCACTCCCTGCCAGGTCACGGCCTGGATCGAGTTCGTGTGGTAGACGTCGTAGAGACCGTCGCCCCCCTTGGCCAGGGCCACGGGGGCGGAGGCCGTCGCGATCCGATTCCATCTCTCCGCGGGAACGCTCGCGGAGAGATGGTCGTGAAGACCGATCTCCTCCACCACCTTTCCCTCATCGAGGACGACGATGACATCCTCGAGGAAGGTCAGATCCCTCCCCGAGACGGTTGCCCGGTGGTTCCTCCTGGCGAGGGCGGCCACCTCGCCTCCCGGGAGGGGGGCGACATCGTGGTGAAACCTCGCATGCGCCTCCCACAGGACCCTCGAGTCGCGGTCGAGGCACGAGATCGAGACGTCCTTCACGACGACGAGAAGCCTCAGGTCGCTCAGGAGCTCGATGTGGTGCCACCCTCCTTCCTGGTCGAGTCGTTGCCAACGATGCGCCTCGCGTCCCTCGAGATCGAGGAGTCGGGCCTCGGTCCGAGGCCTCGAATTGTACAAATTGTACCCAGGACAGGCCCCGTCCTCGCTCCCGGACACTCCTTCCCGGGATCCCCCTCGGTCCTCGGACCAGTCGAGGTAGCCGATGGCGGCGAGCGGAGACTCCGTCGCCTCCAGGGGCGGGGCGGGGCGGTGAGAATCCGGATCCGCCATGGGCTTCTCCGGCTTCTCCACTGCGGGCTGGATCGGACCCCCGCAACCGGCAGCGCAAGCGAGAAAGAAGAAGAGAACGGCCCGGCACGGGAGCCGACCCGGGGCAGAAACCAGCCCGGGCCTCGGGGGGCCGGTCTCGGGCGAGCAAGAGGGAGATGTCATGCCCGTCCATCGTACCGTCCCCGGCCCTCGTCTGCAGCGACTCCGGTAGAGACCCCCCCTGGCTCGATCCTTTTTCACTTGACGGGCCGGGGTCCCAGGGCCTACTCTCGATCCTTTCAACCCCTCCAGGTGTCTCCGTCGGCCCAGGGGGCCGTCGCGGGGCCCGGCGTCGCCCCACGCCGTCGATACTTCCGTCCGTCCGAGCCCGGGAACAACGGGGTCACGGCACCTGGTGGAAACTGCAGGTATGAGGAGGAGCAAACTGATGAAGGTCAAGTCGATGATGATGGTGGGAAGCCTGACGTTGCTTCTTGCCGGTTTCACGCTGGCTTCCGGCGCCGCGGCGCAGGGAACCCCCCCGAGCGTCGAGAAGTTCGGGATCTACGAGACCCGTGCCGGCCAGGGGGTCGTCACCCTCGATCTCGAGGAGATGGACCTCCTCGGCATTCGCCTGATGGAAGGCCGATTCGAGGGTGAGGCCACCGCCAACCTCTCGTTCGAGCTGGCGGCCGACTCCGGCCTGGAGGTCATCCTGCTCGACAGGACCCTGGGCATCGTGACCGCGGGGTCCACGGACATTCGCGGCCGGCTCTCGCTCGAAAGCAGCGCGGGACGCCTCATCGTCACCGACCCCAGCCTGCAGGCCGACGAGGACTCCGGCGGAACCATCTGGACCCTCGAGAGCAACGGCCTCGAGGTCTTCAAGATGCTCTCCTCGGGTCTTGCGGTCCTCGACCTCGGAAACGACCGGCTCCGCTGGGACAACGTCGACCTCGTGGTCGGCGAGGGTCTCGCCGAGGTACTGGGTCTTCCGTCCGCCACCGGTCAGCGCATCGGTAGCGTGGCCCTCGAGGCCGTCCTCGTGTCGGCCAGCCGGTCCACGGGAAGCGAGGCTTTCGAGAGCCATCCCGTGACCGAGGGTGGCGAGAACCTGGGGATCGGCCCCGACGTCATCGTCGGTGACCTTCCCGGCACCAACAACTACGGGACCTCGGGAGGCATCCGCGCCTACTCGGTAGCCACGACTTCCTGCAACATCGGCAACCAGCCCCTCGACTGGATCGCCGGCAACAATCGCCATCCCGTGATCGGCCAGAACCTCTACCGGCTCGAGAACGGACGCATCCAGCAGATCGGCATGAGCTGGCTCAAGCACGGATTCTTCGCCCTTTCGGGCTCGCTGTGCTTCAACGACTGCCAGGGCACCGACGGCTCCGAGCTCGGCGTGCACTGCTCCGATCCCTACTCCTCCGGCCTCAACGGCGACCGCGGTGGCCTCGGACCCAAGTACCAGGTCAACGCCTCGACGGGCGTCTTCACCTATCCGCCCACCCAGCCCGCTTCGGACGGCACCATCGGGCGTCGCCTCCAGGTGCTCAACACCGACGTCGACCCCGCCGCGCACCCGACGGCTCTCTACTACGTCGAGGGTCACTACATCACCCCGGACGACGCGCAGTCGGGCAACGGCAACAACAACGCCTCCTACCGCCGCGTCAACGTCTCGGCCTCGACCCGCAACCTGAGCGTGAGCGGGCAGACGTTCCAGCAGATCCCCGCCGTCATGGCCTGGAAGGCCGCCGATCCGTCGGTGACCGCGTCGACCCTGGACATCCCCCTGGACGGACGCTTCCATGTCCTGTCGAAGGCAACCGACCTCGGGGGCGGCAGGTGGCACTACGAGTACGCCATCCTGAACCTGAACTCCCACCGCTCGGGCCAGGCCATCACGATTCGCCTGCCCGAGGGTCACAACGTGAGCAACATCGGCTTCTACGACATTGCTCACCATAGCGGCGAGCCCTTCTCCACCGCCGACTGGTCGGCGACCACGACGGTCGACAGCATCGTGTGGAGCACCCAGACCTTTGCCGTGAACCAGAACGCCAACGCCCACCGCTGGGGCACCACCTTCAACTACTGGTTCGACGTCGACGCCGCTCCCCAGACCGAGCGCGGCACGCTGACCGCCTTCCGGCCCGCGGCCCAGATGGACTACGAGTTCACGGCCATCGTTCCCACCGCCGGTCCCCGGACGCCCCTCCCGGACCTGTCGATTCCCTTCGTGTTCGTGGACTACGATCCGACCACGACTCCGATCAACAACGGCCCCGGTGGCATTGGCCAGGCCCTCAACGCGGTCGTGCGCGTGCGGAACACCGGGAACACCCCCATCACCTCCGCCTCGTTCCAGATCGACACCAACGTCATGGGCGCTCCGGTCCTCACCAAGACCGCGATCGTCACCGACTTCGGCGCCGCGGCGGGTGTCCAGCCGCTCCAGCCCAACACCAACTACGACGTGATCTTCAACTACGCGGCGGGCGAGCTCGATCGTTGCGGGACCTACACCCTCATCGCCTCCCACGATGCCGCGAACCTGATGTCGCTCGACGATCAGGGCATGCCGGTCGTGGGCGATACCGTTTCGACCAACGACCAGCTCCGCGACTATCCCAAGGAGCTCAACCATCCCGACGATGACCAGTCCCCGGACCTTCTCGAGCTCCGATTCGGCACGTTCAACATCAGCGTGACCCCCGAGTCGGTCATCATCGAGAACCCGGCCACCGAGAAGCTCAAGCTGCGGATCGTCTACAACGGTCTCGGACCGGGCGGCGATTCCCACGACGTGAGGCTGGACATCGACCTCCTCAACGCCAGCGGCACCACGGTCCTCTACCCCGCAGCCCTCTCCGTCAGTCGCATGGACACCCGCTCCAGCGGCATGAAGACGGTCAACCTGCGCGTCGACATGAGCGGTGTCGCTCCTGGCGAGTACCGTGCCCGTCTGACGCTGTTCGATGAGAACTCGGGCGAGGCCTGCATCCAGACGTCGTCGGTCAACACCACGATGGTCCAGTAGCGCTGCGTTGCTGGCTCCGTACCTGACGGTGCTGCGCTGCTGGCTCCGCACCTGACGGTGCTGCGCTGCTGGCTCCGCACCTGACGGTGCTGCGCTGGCGACCGAGTGAGCTCTGATTCACACGACCGCCGGGTCCGCAAGTCGCGGGCCCGGCGGTTTTTTTTCCGGGCGGGCCCTGAAGATCCGGGTCCGAGGACGGAGCCGCGCAGGGACTGCCTCGCGCCTACTGCACGCAGAGACTGATCCCGTTGGTCACCGCCACCCGTCCCTCGGGAGAGGCCGCGTCCTCGACGAGCCCCTGGACGAAGATCGTGATCCCGCGGCCCACCCCCTGCGGCACCGAAAGGAGAACGGTGGGCGCCTTGGCGGTGGGCGACTGCGGCCAGTGCTCGGCTCCGAGGAGACGGTCGTATCGGGTCGGGAAGCTGTTGGCAATGCGCAAGGGGGCCGGCGGACCCGAGGTCAGAGGAGACGGAAGGGCGGTGTGGCCGAGCCCGAAGGGGAGCGCGACGATGGTGCCCTGATCCGGAGACGTTGCCCACAGCCACACCACGGCGCAAGCCTCTCCGCTTCCCGAGGGGGGAAGGAGCAGCTCGATGGTGAGGGGATCGGTGGTGGCGGCCGTGACCTTTCGCTCGGGACCCGATCCCGCGCTCCCGTTGACGAAAAGGACGTCGGTGATCGGCCCCGCGGCACCGTTGACGTTTCCGGCGAGGACGGTTTCCAGGGAGAGGCTCTCGGGGACCCAGGCCGTGGCGGAGACCGAGGCGGGGTCGCCCGGGCGGAAGAGATCCAGGGTCACCGAGCCCATCTCGGGAGCGGCATCGCTGGTGAAGCGGAAGGCATAGAGAGTACCCCAGCGCACGGCGTTGGCGTTCTCGTTCTCGGCGAAGGTCGCGGTGGAAAAGGTCAGCTCGCCCGCGCTTCCCCTCAGGGTGGCGACGGTCCAGTCCGTTCCGTCGTAGGGCTCGCCGCTATGATATGCGACGTCACGGAACCCTGTGGCGAGCACGCTCGCGGTGTCCGGCAACGGAACGTCGAGGGCCTGCCCCGAGCGGTGTGAGCTCAGGTTGTGGACGGCGTATTCGTAGCACCAGTCTCCACCCGAGGGCTGGACCTTGCTCGCCACCTGGAACCGTCCTCCGGAGGAGACGTCGACGATGGAGAGGAGCACCTCGGGATCGAGATCGGCCCAGATCTCGGTGATGCTCTCGGCCACGAGAGTGGACCCGATGAGGTCGAGATCCCAGCCTCCTCCGCTCAGGTCGCCGATCTGCACCTCGCGGCAGGAAGCATTGTTGTTGAAGTTGCCCGCGGCGGAGTCGTCCGGAGTCACGTAGTGAGCCTCGAGGAAGTACCGGGCATCGGGATGAGCCGCGGGGTCGAGGTCGACATTCGCCACCTGGAGCCGCTTGTAGACGTCGTCCCCGGACTGTCCCTGGGTCCCGTAGGGAAAGTCGAAGACTCCGGTCACGGGGTTCACCTCGGACCGGGGTCCGAGGCCGCCGATACCGAAGAATCCTCCCTGCTGGCCGTTGAGGGTGGCGGAGTACGCATCCGAGCAGTTGACCCCGAGGAGGGCGGTGGTGCCGGGGTCCTCGCAGGTGCCGCAGTCGCTATCCGCCAATGCGGCGAAGCCGTGCTTGAGCCAGCTCATTCCGATCTGCTCGAGGCGGCCATTCTCGAGGCGATAGAGGTTCTGGGCAATGACGGGGTGGCTGGCGGTGTCGGCCTCCCACGGCACGGGGACATCACCGACGTTGCAGGCCTCGGTACCGATCGAGTAGGCGGTGATGCCGTCGATGGTCCCCCACTTGATCGTCTGGTAGATGTCGCTGACGATCACATCGGGGCCGGCGCCAAGAACGGTCGGGGAGGCAGAGAAAAGGATGGGGAAGAGGAAGAAGAGGAAGACAAGAGAGGGAATGACCCGGGCCGACCTCCGCAGGGGAGGTACTGGCGTTCCTTGCATCGGGGAGCTCCTTCAGATTCGGACCCCGTCGTGCCCGTCGGGAACCTCTCTCCGTGGATTATAGGCAGAATGCGCCAGGACTTGTGCACAAACTACGGAGCCGGGCTCGATCCCGGTGGGCCCGAAGAGGGCCCGTCGCGGTTCCGGAGACGACGGAGGATGGAAGCAAGGCGCTTTTCCATCTCCTCCACGTCCTCCTCGGCCCGGTCGAGGATACTCCGGTCCTCGACGTCGGATGGAGAAGGTGGAGAGGAGGGGACAGCTCGCCTCCCCGCCACCCTTGTGGCCACCCGCGCCCGGGGACGACCGAGCGCGGCCCGCCTGACCAGGGACCCCACCTTCCGGGCCCCCGCCACGACCTGCTCGACCAGGCTCCCGGCGATCTCGGTGACCCTGTCCACGACGAGGAGGCCGGCGCGCAGGAGACGGCTCGACCCTCGGCGCCGACGAGCCGCCGGAACCGGGCGTCCGTTGAGCCAGGGATCGAGGCGGACCACGATGTGGAGGGTTACCAGATAGACCCCGGCGGAGAGGAGCGGGGCGAGCAGGATCAACCACAGGAGTCCGGTGACGACGGATCCTTCCACCTCGATCCCGAAGAAAGGGAGCGCGCCGCCCCGGAAAGCGACGAGCACGCAGCCGAGGCCACAGACTCCGCTCGCCGCGGCCAGGATCGGCGGCACGAGCCGGGTGACGGGATGGGGATCGAGGACGTCGCGCATGGCCCCTCCCGGGGGGTCCTCCCCGTAGCAAGTCCTATTGTAAGGGAGAATGCCGGATCCGGGAAGGGGTGCGGGCGTCGATCGGCTCCAGGGCTACAACCCCCGCGCCCACTCGGGTACCAGCGGATGCCTCCCCAGAAGCGCATCGTCGAGCACTTTCACCAGCGCCTCGCGATCCCGGGGAATCCTTCCCGAGAGGGGCAGATAGTTCGAGGCGTGGTTCGTGCGGAAGACAGCATCGGTGGGACGGGCCAGATCGATGAACGTACGGAGCTCGGAGAGGAGGCCCCGGATCTGCGGCAGCACGAACGCCCCCTTCTCTTCCTGCCGGGCAATCGGAGTTCCCTTCACCACGGTCAGGGTCAGAAGCGACGCGAATCGCGGGTCCATCTCGGTGCAGAGGCGCGCCGAGGCCCGGGCATGCTCCTCGCTCCTCTCGATTCCTCCGGCTCCCAGGAGAAAGATGGCCGACAGCTTCATGCCCGCAGCGTGGGTCCTGCGTGCCGCCTCGACGTGGTCCTCGAAGTCGGCGCCCTTGGCGATGCGCTTCAGGGTCTCGTCGTCTCCCGACTCGGGACCGATGTAGAGGAGCGAGAGTCCCCTCTCCCGGAGGCGCACCAGGTCCTCGACGCTCTTCTCGAGGAGGTTCATGGCGGTGGCGTAGGCGCTCACCCGTCGCAAGCGCGGGAACGACGCATGGCAGGCGTCGAGGATCGTCTCCCAGGTATCGAGATCGAGGATCAGCGCGTCGCCGTCAGCCACGAAGACCTTGTCGATCCTGTCTCCTGCTCGTCGTCCCGCCTCACGCACATCTTCGAGGGTCTCGGCGAGATCCCGCACCCGGAAGGTCTTCTGGCGATACATGTCGCAGTAGGTGCAGGCATTCCAGGAGCAGCCGATGGTGGCCTGGAGGATGTAGCTCGCCGCCTCGCTGGGCGGCCGGTAGATCGACCCCTCGTAGCGCATGGGAGATAGCGTAGCAGGAGGGAGACGGAGATGGGGCACGCGCTCGAGGTCGGTGTCGGGAGCGGTATCGGCGACGGTGCCGGGGTCGGGGACGGATGCTGAACCGGAAGCAAGAAAAAAGAGCGGGCCCGGGAACAGCGGCAAGACGAGGGCCGGCGAGAAACCCCGGAGCGAGCGGTGGAAGGACCGGCCCCCGCCGCCGGGTCGAAGCCGTCTGCGCCAGGAACCTCGAAGTCTTGCCGAATCCCGCTGGCGGCGCGCAGCGGCGAGGTGTTAAGAAGTGTGCCAGGCACGCTTCTTAACCCGCACGGAGCGAGCGGTGGAAGGCCGGGCCGCCGTTGCCCGGTCGAAGCCGTCTGCGCCCACCCCGCCGCAGTCTTGCCAAATCCCGCTGGCGGCGCGCAACGGCGAGGTGTAAAGAAGTGTGCCAGGCACGCTTCTTAACCGCGGCATGACGAGGGCTAGCGAAAAGCCCCGGAGCGAACGGTGGAAGACCGGCCGCCGTTGCCCGGTCGAATCCGTCTGCGCCCACCCCGTCGAAGGCTTGCCGAATCCCGTTGGCGGCGCGCAGCGGCGAGAGGTTCGCAGCGACATGACTCGTGGGTTTCGCCACGAGCCACGCAGCGAGAACCCAAAGCCGCCTTCTACCGCGAGCGA
>Ga0214471_10000184_pt1 | contig 58265 bp, 51 predicted proteins | sample RVTome_5_FD_207665 | JGI IMG/M metagenome (GOLD analysis project Ga0214471, IMG submission 207665) | Soil microbial communities from uranium-contaminated site in the Upper Colorado River Basin, Wyoming, United States - RVT142D155 | ecosystem: Environmental > Terrestrial > Soil > Contaminated >... | reverse complement strand
TCTTGCGCATGATGTTGATCGCGGCAGCGTCGAGACTGGTCTTGATGTGGGACGCGTAGTATTTCTCGATCATCTCGACGCTGGTCCGGCAGTTCTTCGCGATCTGGTAGATGTCCGCGCCCTCCAACAGGCGCAGGCAGATATAGGTATGGCGCAGGCTGTACGCAGTGCGGGGCTGGCCTTCGCGGTCAAAGCGCAGGTTTTCCTCTTCGAGGATCTTCTTGAAGAGGTCGCTATGGGTCTTCGGGAACACCGGCTCGGTCGGTGCGGGAAGGGGCCAGGAATCTGCGCCATCGTTGCCGTTGGCCTCTTCGCTCTTGGCGGCTCCGCCGTTGTCGCGGGCCCGCGGCGGGCGCGGCCTTGATTCGAGCCTCTTGAAGGGGACGACCGCGCCGCTGGTGCTCTTGCAGTAGCCGACGCCGCGCTTACCGCGGACCTTGATTTCGAGGATCTGCTCCTCGTGGTGATCGTCTTCAACGATCTCCACGTCACGGAACTGGATGCGCGTCACTTCGTCCGGCCGCAGGCCGGTGTTTGCCATGAAGAGCACGAAGTCATGAAGCTGTTCGGATTCCCAGCGGTACCGCTCCTTCTTCGGATTCCTGGCACGGGCCCGGGTGGCGGTGTAGAGCTGCTTGTACTCCTCGGCCGTGAACCAGGCGCGGTGTGAGATCTTGGGAGACTTGCGATAAGGCTCGGATAGGTCGGGCAGATAGGTGAGCCAGCGATGGCGGACGGCGGTTTTGAGTGTCTGGCGTAGGGTCACGATCTCCTTGTGCATCGTGCTGCGTGACGGGGGGCTGCCTTTGCGGGCGACGGTCTCCTGCAAACGGTGGATGCGGTACTCCTGAACGACACCGGGGGTGATCTCCGAGAGGCCCATCTTGCCGAAGAACGGCACAAGATGGAGCCGCTGGCGCGTCTCGTGTCCTTTGACGTAGTAGGGATTGCGTTGGCCTTGCGTGATGACTTCGATCTCGTGCAGGAACTGGTCGGCGGCGTCCTTGAACGTCTTCTCCGTCTTGAGCTCTCCGCTGCGAAGCTTGCCGCGCAGTTCGAGGTACCAGTCTTCAGCGACTTCCTTGGCGCGGGCGAGGCTTTCTTCCTTCGTGCTGCGGCGTTGATTTCGGCCGGCGAAGTAGCTTGAGCACTGCCAGTAGCGGCTTCGGCCACGCTTGTAGACGTGGACTTTGCCTCCGAGGATGGTGTGTTTTTCGGTCATGAGTTGACACCTCCTTCGGGTGCGAAAGTGTGTAAGCTATGTGTAAGCGTATCACACCGAAAGGGTAAGTCAACAACTTGTTGTAAATCATGGAGTTAAGGCGCTGATACTGGTAGACTAGTCAGATTTTAAGTCCCTTGCGTCTACCGGTTTCGCCACCCGGGCGAGGTGAGGCGAGTCGACAGAACCGCCGGCGTCACCGCCAACCCCAAGAAACCTACCGGCCTCGCCGCGTTTTGTCGTCCTGGGAATCGCGTTGCCAGGCGCGCCTGCAACCCACCACCGCCATCGGGTGAGCCGGGTGTCGCACCGCGGCGCCGTGGCGCAGCCCACCGCTTACTGGAGGCGGTGGGCAACAACTCGTCCAACTCGACAACCGTGGACTATGACGAGATCTGCTGCTTGGGGATCAGACCGGCCGGTGGGGATCATGGTCGGAAGGGTAGACCGGATGGTCTCCCTTCTTCACTCCTCCTCGTTCTCCTCATCATCCTCGTCATCGAGTCCCAGCACCTGCCACAGCTCGTGAAGGTGCTGTTGCGCCGAGGTTGCGGTACCGTCCTCCTCGGCGGCGCCGCCCGCGAGAGGATCATCTCGCAGCGCGTCTGGCTCAGCCGTCCCGGCGCGCTCATCGGTTGTCCGGACCATTCTGGCCTCCTCACTACGTCATACCCGTAGGTCATACTACAGTCTCCCGCGTGAAGAGACCGGGAAGTGCGCGTGAACCTGCCGTTCCATGTGATTAACTTCCGCCGCGATGGCACCACCAATCCTGAATCGATTAGTCGACTTCGGGGCGCGACTCGGCCGCCGCGTGCCGGTGCTGCTCCGCGCCACCTCGCGCTTGGACGAGAGCACGGTGCTCATGGCGTTCGCGGTCGCCATCGGCTCGGCGGTGGGTCTCGCGGTCGTGCTCTTCTACACGCTGATCGACGTCACCCAGGCGGTGGCGCTATCGGCCGCCGCCAAGATGACCGGGGTCGGGCAGTTGTCGATCGTGGTCGTGGTGTTCGCCGGGTTGTCGATCGCGTTCCTGCTGGTCCGGCACCTCGCCGGCGACTCCGACGGCGAGAACATCCCCGACGTGATGCGCGCCGTCGTCAAGCGCGGCGGCCACCTCAACGAGTGGCGCATTGCCGTGAAGACCGCGGCGGCCGGTATTCTCATCGGGACCGGCGGGGCGGTCGGTGCCGAGGGGCCGGTGGCGGTGGCGGGGGCGGCGCTCGGGTCTCGTTTTGGGCGTGTCGTGCGATCCAGCGGCACCCGCTTGACCGTGCTGGTGGCCTGTGGCTCGGCCGCCGGGATCTCGGCGGCATTCAACGCGCCGATCGCGGGCGTCTTTTTCTCGCTCGAAAAGATCCTCGGCACGTTTGCCGTAGGCGCGTTTCCACCAGTGCTGGTGGCCTCGGTGATCTCGGCGGCGATTTCGCGCGCGGCGTTCGGCAATTCGCCTGTGATCGAGATACCCACCGAATACGCCATGTCCTCGGTCGGCGAACTGTGGCTTTACGCCGCCCTCGGGATCGCGGCCGGGGTGGTCTCCGTCCTCTACACCCGCGGCGTGTACGGGACGGTCGACCAGATGGCCAAGCTGCGGAGCCGCTGGCTCCAGATCGCGGTTGCCGCCGTCGTAGTCGGGACGTTGAATATCGTCTTCCGCGCCGCGCTCTGGGGCCGCGGCCACGAATCGCTCACCCTGGGGATGATCGGGCAACGCGAGGCGTACTTCCTGGTGGCCCTTGCGTTCGCGAAGCTCGTCGCGACCTCGTTCACGTTGGCGACGGCGCGGGCGGGCGGCGTGTTCACTCCGGCACTGTTCATCGGGGCGACGCTCGGCGGCGGGCTCGCGGTGGCGGCGGAGGCGGCCTTGCCGACCTGGGCCATCCGTCCGGAGGCGTTTGCGCTGGCGGGCATGGCCGGTCTGGTTGCCGGCGCCACCCACGCGCCGTTGACCGCGATCATGATCGTCTTCGAGATGAGCGGTGACTACGCCCTCATCCTCCCGATCATGCTCACCGCCGCCATCTCCTACATCACCGCCAAGCGACTATACCCGGAATCAGTGTATTCGGCGTGGCTCACACGGCGCGGCGAACGCATCGGGTACGGACGCGACATCTCGGTGCTGGAACAGGTGACGGTGCGCGAGGTCTACCGTCCCAATCCCGATGTGATCGCCGAAGACGCCTCGCTGCCCGGGATCCTCGCCGCCCTCGGCCGGAGTACCCAGACGGAATTCCCGGTGTTGGACGCGGACGGACGCCTGGTGGGGATGATCGCCTACAACGACATCCGGACGGTGCTGGGCCAGGTGGACTCCCTGGCGCCGGTGCTCGTCGCCGCCGATATCGCCAACGCCGAGGCGGAGCGCGTCACCCCGGCGGATTCCCTGGCGACGGCGCTTCGCCGGTTCAGTGTCAGGGGCATTCACGCCATGCCGGTCGTGGAGGAATCAGACGAGGGCAAACTGCTCGGGATGATCAGCCGCCACGAGGTGTTCGCCGCGTACGATCGCGAGCTGTTGCGCAGGAGTCCTGATACCGAATAAGGCAATGCGGACCCGGGGACGAGTCCCGGATCCGCATTCGCTGACCCCTTGGGCACGCTGCTAATGCTAATTGAGCGGACAGCCCGCCTCGTTCGATGCCTCAAAGATGTTCTTCTGGCCCTCGTAGTCGCTGCCGGGATACACCGCGTTGAACGCGTTGATCACGTCGCCGACCGTGAAGCCCGAGTTGACACCACTTGCCGCGTTCAACAACGCGGCCACGGTGTGCCGGCCGAGCGCGTTCAAGCCGCCGCCACCCTGCCTGAGGACGTCGAGCAGCGTCTTGCCGGAGAACGCATCATCGAACACATCCGAGAACAGCATGCCAGGCGTGTACGGCGCGGTCCATGAATCGAAATGCTGCGGCTGCTTCCAATAGCCTGGGGTGCACCCTTCGGCCGCCTGCTGCATGCGCGAATTGAAGAACGTGAGCACGGTGCCCTTCCCGCCCCCTTGAGTCCCAACCGCGGTGTTGGTGCCACCAATAGTCCAGGTGATCGTCCCGAAGGTCGGCGGGTCGGTGAGGGTGGTGAAGACCGAGTCCTTCACGATCGAATCGAGTTGCGTCCCGGCGAGATTGATCTCCGTGACGGTCACTTCCTGCGGGGTGTTGACGTCCACCCACTCGGAAACGACGGCGCAGGTGCCCTCTGCCAGATAGACGTTTGTCGAAGTGCCCTCACCCACGGTAACGCTGAATTCGGCATCCGTGCCAACCTTGCAGACGGTGACCTTCCCCAACGTGGGGGGCCGTTCTTCGGCGTTGAAATGGGGCCGGATGTCCGTCAGGCCGTTCGAGTCGGGTTGGCACGCCACCGCGGCCACCAAGGCCGCGACCGCCAAACCCGCCTTCAAGATCCGAGTTGCTCGCATGCGGGGTAACGCTCCGAATTGGGGTCGCCGGGTCAAATGGCAAGAGATGTGCCGCGCGTCACACTTGAACAGCATCTCATAACATATTGCCATTATGCACCTTACGAGATCAGGCGGTTGATCCCGGCAGGATGAGTTGCGCGCGTATTGCGGCGGGTGCGGCCTGCTTGCATCGCTGTGCGGACGCCGCGGGCGGGGATGGCGCCCGGTGCCTTTACCCCGTTGAGCGACTCGCCCTCTGTTTGACACGATGGGCGGCGAGTGCTAACCTCGCCCACGCTTAGTGACCTGCCCCGCGGTTTCTAAAGAGAGTTCTGCCGGTCCAACGTTCCAACAACCACGTGGAGTTCTTCCGTATGACCAGGTCAGTCGTATCAATGCTGGTCGCCGCCGCGATCACCGGCGGCGCCGGGACGGCCACCGCGCAGGGGTTCGCCGTCAACGAACACGGCTCGTGCGCTATGGGCCGCAGTGGCACCGGCGTTGCGGCACCATGCCGCGATGGCTCGGCGATGTTCTTCAATCCCGCGGGCCTCGCCGGCTCGATCGGATGGACGTTCTCCGGCGGTGTCACGCTGATCGCGGCGGGCGGGAGCTTCACCGACGATCTGACGGGCACGGTGACGGATCTTGCCAACGATCCGATTCCGGTTCCGCACGGCTACTTGAGCTATGGGATCAATGACCGGTTCGCTGCGGGTGTCGGCGTGTTCGTGCCGTACGGCCTCGGGACCAAATGGCCCGACACGTTCGAGGGGCGCTTCAACGGGTACGACAACGACCTCAAGTCGATCTACGTGCAGCCGACCCTCGCCTACCAGGTGCATCCCAAGGTTTCGGTGGGGGCAGGGTTCGACCTCGTGTTCGGCAGCGTGAAGCTCACGCAACGGGTGGACCTCTCTGAGTTTCCCGTCCCTGGTCTCGGCGGGCTGACCTTCGCATCGCTCGGCATCCCGTTTCACACCGATGCCGCCGACGCACAATTGAACGGGTCGGCTACCGGGTTTGGCGGGCACGTGGGCGTGTTGCTCCAGCCGACCGACCGGGTCAGCGTCGGCGTCCGGTACATGACCCGCGTGAAGCTGGACTACTCAGGCACCGTCGACTTCGAGCCGGCAGCCACGGCGGTGCTCCCCCCGGGCAACCCCCTGGCCGGGCCTCTCGGGCTCGACCCCACTCAGCCATTGCCGCTGTCCGCGGTTCTCGACGGCCAGTTCGCAGCGACAGGCGCGTTCGCCGATCAGGGCGTGAAGACCGCGATCACGCTGCCCGATCAACTCGCTGCCGGAATCGCGTTTCGTGCCACGGACGCACTGACCGTGCTCGCCGACTATCAGTGGATCAACTTCAAGACGTTCGACACGCTCCCGATCAACTTCCAGAAGACGACGACCCCCGATCGTGAAGTGATCGAGAACTACAAGGCGACGCACGCCGCGCGCTTCGGGTTCGACTGGGCCACCAGCGACCGTCTCACGCTCCGCGCCGGCTATCTGTATCACACCGCCGCGGCCCCGCCCCAGACGGTGACGCCGCTGCTCCCGGAAGGCAAGCGGAACGAGTTGACCGTGGGCCTCGGCTATGCGGTGAGCCGCGCGGTCCGTGCGGACCTCGCGTATCAGTACATCCGGCAGCAAGACCGTCGCGGTCGCGTTCGCGAAGGGCCGGGCGCGCAAGCGCCGACCGAGGCGCTCAACAGCGGTCTGTACGAGTTCTTCGCCCACCTGGTGGGTGCCACCTTCACGGTGAGTTTCTAGCCATGACGCCCGCACGCATCCTCGGCCTGCTTGCGCTCACCGCCCTCGTCGGGGCGTGTGATGACGAAACGCTGATGCCCCCGACGGCCGCCAGCAATGACCTCTTTGCCCGGTATGTCGCCTTCGGGAACTCCATCACCGCCGGCATCCAGTCGGGTGGGATCAACGCCACGACCCAGAACGAGTCCTACGCCGTGCTGCTGGCGGAGAGCATGGGGACCACCTTCAACGTCCCGCTCCTGCTGGATCCGGGATGTCCCCCGCCCTACGCGAACATCTTCACCCAGGTACGCATCGCTGACATCCCCAACAACTGCGCGTTCCGCGATCCGGAGACGCCGGAGTACATCAACAACGTCGCGTTCCCGGGCGCGGACATCCTGGAAGGGCTGACCAATGACACGCTGCCTGCCCTCAGCTCGACCGACGCTTTCAAGACGCTCCTGCTTGGCGGCATGACCGAGCTCGAAGCCGCGGCGCGGGTCGCCCCGACGTTCGTGACTGTCTGGCTTGGCAACAATGACGCGCTCGGTGCCGTACTCGACGTCGGCAACGCCGGCGATCCGTCACTCGTCACCGACACGACGGTGTTCCGGCGGCGGTACGAGCGGTTCATGACCGCGCTCGATGACATGGGCTCCATCCAGGGTGGCGTGCTGATCGGCGTGGTGCAGGTTGCCGCTGCGCCCTACCTGACGCAGGGGCGGGTCTGGAAGGGATTCGAGCTCGGGTTCGACGCCCAGGCGCAGGCAAACTTCGACAACGCGTTCCAGTCCACGGTCGACGGCCTGATCACGGCGATGATCCTGCCCGACATCCCCACCACGCGGAATGCGACGCTCACGACCCTCGGGATCAGCGCCAATTTCTTCGACGTCGCGATCAACTGTCTCGATAGCCTGCCGCTTCCGGGCGGGACCTTCGCGAGAGCGTCCGTGCCGTTCCACATGGGGGGACCGATGCTGAGCGCCGCTGGTGCGTTGCCGCTCGACTCGGCCACACAGACCAACCTCGTCGCGTTCGGTGTCGACTCGCTGGTCCGGATCCTCAATCCCGCTGCCTCCGCGCCGGACTTGGCAGACCTGCCCACGCCGATCATGATGGACTGCTCGGTGCCGGATGCCGTCACTGCCTTGGAAGTGGCCAACCTGTTCAGCGCGGTCACGCAGTTCAACGCCGCCATCAAAGCCGAGGCCGACGCACGGGAGGACTACATCTTCCTGGACCCGAACGACCTGCTGGTGCAGTTGTCGGCCGATACGTCGGCCATCCGGCCGTTCCCCGCGTTCCCGGGTACGGCGGCCGCGAGTGCCACCACCGACACGCCGTTTGGTTCGGCGATCAGTCTCGACGGTATCCACCCGAGCGCGTCCACCCACGTGTTGGTGCTCACTGCGCTGATCCAGGCGATCAACGCGGCGTTCGATGTGACGCTGACGCCGTAGGGCACGGGCGGTCGCAGGCGGTCAAAGGCGGTCGGGGATCTCTCTCCGGCCGCCTCTCCGTTGAGGACCCTCGTTGCTTAGATTTAGATTGACTGAGCCATGAACCCATCCCGCCTGTGCCCGCGTCGAGGGAAGACCGTACGGTCGCTCACCGTCGTAGCGGGCGTCGTCGTGGGGCTCTCTGCCCCCGCTCGCTCGGCCGGCGCGCAGCTCCCTGACACCTACGTCATTCCCCGCGGCGCCCTGCGGATCGCGTTCGACCCGCTGTATACGAACTACAACCGGCTGTTCGATACCGACGGCTCGACGTTCAAGCTGGGAACGTTCTACTCCACCGACGCGCTCGGGAGCGCGTTCCTGCCCACGCTGGCCGAATCGGAGGACGCGATCCGGTCGATCACCGGTGATACGGCGTTCCGCATGAGCGCCGGGCGGTTCACGTCGCGGCAGGACGGCGATACCCGGTTGTTTCCGTTGGATTTCTCGCTCGGCCTGTCGAGCCGGCTGACGCTCAGTGTGACCGTTCCGATCGTGACCACACGTGTCCAGTCCGCGACCGCGATCGATTCCGCCGGCGCCAACGTCGGGTGGAACCAGGCCCTGACGGGCGGCGACAGCACCGGCGGCGGATTGACGGCGATCACCGGTTTGTTCATGGAACTCGACGCCGCGGCCGCGGCGCTCGAGATGGATATTGCGGCGGGTTCATTCGGATGTCCCGGCTCCGCGCAGTGCGACGCGGCGGGCGCCCTGGTCGACCGCATCCGCGCGCTTGCCGCCAACCTGACGCGATTGACTGGTGCCAGCGCGACGGGGTTCGTCAACGACGTGGCCCGTCCGCCGTTCGCTCCACTCGTGAATTCCGAGGCCGGGCAGGCGTTGCTGGCCGCGATCGCGGCCGTCGATGCGGAGCTTCAGGCGTTCGGGCAAGTGGCTCTGACCTCGACGCTGCCCCTGCCGACCGGGATCATCGCGAACGGCGACATCAACACCATTCTGACCGACCCGGTCTATGGCTACGATGCCCGCACGCTCGATCCGGAGAAGGCCGCCAAGCTTTCGCGGTTTGGCGACATCGAGGTCGGCCTGCGGTACGCGGTGGCCAACGGCGATCATGTCCGGGCCGTCCTCGGAGCACGGGCACGCCTTCCCACGGGCTTTCGCGACTCGCCCGATGACTATCTCGATGTCGGTCCGGGCGACCGTCAACTCGATCTCGAGTGGACCCTTGATGCGGCGATCGAGCCGGGAACCCGACTCGGCGTCTGGCTTGGGGGGTCGTACACGCTGCAGATGAGCGACCGGCTCACCCGCCGCATCGCCCCACCCACCGCCCCCATCGCGCTCGCGTCCTCCGCGCGGCTCGTCGACCGGGATCTGGGCGAAATCCTGGCGTTCAGCGTCCACCCGGCCTTGCGACTGACTGATCAATTCCGGGTGTTCGTCTCGGCCTATTATCGCAAGAAGACCGCCGACAAGTACACCGCCGGAGGGACCGCGATTCCGGAACTCGAAGCGCTCACCGCGTCCGAGACATGGAGTTTCGGTGCGGGCATGTGGTTTCGGGCCGATCGAGGTCGCCGCACCGGCTCCCTCCCTATCGAGGCGGGCGTCCTCTATCGGTCGGCCTTCTCGGGAAACGGCGGCAATACGCCGCAACAGAACAGCCTGGGGATGAGTCTGCGGCTGTTCTATCGGCTGTGGGGAGGACCACCGCCGCCACCGGCTCCGCCGGTTGACGAGGAACGGTAAGACGGCATCAGACTTGCTGCGGCTCGTGTGAGCGTCGCAGCAGGTCGCCGGCATGTTCCCGTAGCGTCTTGTCGCCTTCATCACCGAGCATCCGCGCGATTTCCCGTTCGCGCGTCTCACCAGCCAGCAGGTCGACGGCGGCACTCGTCATGCCGCGCACGGTGTGCTTGCGGACCTTGAGATGGTGGGTCGCGCGCGCCGCGATTTGCGGCAGGTGGGTGATCACGAGAACCTGGCGTGACCCTGCGACGGCGGCGAGCGCGCGCGCGACCTGTCCGCCGACCTCACCACCGATCCCCTGATCCACCTCATCGAACACGAGCGTTGGAATGGCATCGTGCTGGGCCAGCACCACTTTGAGCGCGAGCATGATGCGGGACAACTCGCCACCGCTGGCCACCTGCGCCAGCGGCCGTGCGTCGAGTCCTTCGTTGAGCTGCACCGTGAAACTGATGCCGTCCGCGCCGGACGCGGTGACCGTTGCAAGGGGTTCGAGTGCGACGGTGAAGTGTCCGTTAGCCAGTCCGAGCCCCGGAAGCAGTTGGGTCACCGCGGCGCCCAGGCGGTCTGACGCCCGGCGCCGCGCCGCACTCAGTTCGGCCGCCGCGGCGGCCAGCGCCGCTTCGGCGGTCGTGCGACGCGCGCGTATGGAGGCAAGATCGAGTTCGGCGGTGTCGAGCAGATCCAGTTCGCGTGAGGCGTCGGCGCCGGTGGCCAGCACCTCCTCCATCGTCTTGCCGTACTTCTGTTTCAGCCGATACAACTGATCGCGCCGCTGCTCCACCTCGCCGAGTCGGCCTTCGTCGATCTCGATGTCCGAGCCGTACGCCCGCACCGCCCGCGCAAGCTCGTCGACCGCCGCGAACGCCGTGTCGAGCACTTCGTGCCACCGCGCGACGGTGGGATCGATCCGCTCCAGCTGACCCAGCGCCCGGTCCGCCGCACCCAGTTGCTCCAGCACACCCGTCCCATCCGCTTCCATGAGCACCATGAGTTCGTCGCACAGGCGCGTGAGATCTTCGCCGGCGGCAAGGCGCCGGGCTTCCGTGGCAAGGGCCTCATCTTCCCCGGCTTTGAGACCGGCCTCGGTGATCTCCCGCGCGACGTGGCGCAGGTAGTCCGCGCGCGCCTCGACCGCCTCGCGTCGCGCGATGAGGTCGGCTTCCTCGCGGCGTAACGCTTCGCCGGCCGCATGGCAGGCGGCGACCCGTTGGCGGATGGCGGTGGCGTCGCCGAACGCGTCGAGCATCTCACGCTGTGCCGCCGGGCGCAGCAACGATTGGGCCTCGTGTTGCCCATGGAGATCGACAAGCAGGCGGCCGACCGTGGCCAACGCCGCCAGGGTCGTGGGGCTCCCATTGGCCCAGGCACGGTTCGACCCCTGCGTGCGGATCTCGCGCTTGACGATCAGCCGGTCTTCGTCGAGATCGATCCCCAATTCGGCGGCCGCGAGACGCACCGACTCCCGCGCGGACGGTTCCGTCACGTCGAACGCGGCTTCGATACTGGCGCGGTCGGCGCCGGGACGGACCAGGTCACCGCTGGCCCGTTCGCCCAACAACAGGGCCAACGCGTCGACCAGCATCGACTTCCCCGCGCCGGTTTCACCGGTGAGGACGCTGAGGCCGGAGTCGAGTGTCAGGGTCACGTCCGCGATGACGGCGAGATCGCGCACGCGGAGTTCGCTCAGCACGACAATTCAGTCACGATCCCGATCGGAGAGGTCGCCCCATTGTAGCTTGCGCTGCATCCGGGTGAAGAATCCATCCGTTCCGAGCCGTATCAAACGCGCGCGAAACGGCGCCCGGGTCACGACGACCTGATCGCCGAGGGCCAAGGCTTGCCCAACCTGGCCATCGTACGACACGAGCACCTGTTCCTCCCCCCGGGGCTCGACAAGCTCGATCACGATGCGCGAGTCACCGGGCACGACGAACGGGCGGATTGCCAGGGTGTGGGGACAGATCGGTGTCACAACCAGCGCATCGACCCCGGGAAGCACGATGGGGCCTCCGGCACTGAGCGAGTAGGCGGTCGAGCCGGTGGGACTGGCCACGATAAGGCCGTCGGAACTGAACGTGCCGATCTCTTCCTCCACCACTACGCGAAGGCGTACCACACGGGCCACGCCCGCCTTGTGCACGACCACGTCGTTCAGCGCGGTCGTCTGGATGGTCTCCTGTCCGTCCACGTCGTGAATGGACGCTTGCAGCATTCGGCGACTTTCGACGTCGTAGTTACCGAGACTGAGGGCCATCACCGCGTCGTCGAGCATCTCGGGTGTGGCACTCGTGAGGAACCCGACTCGGCCGATCTTCACGCCGAGGATGGGGATTTCCCGCGGGCCCACGGCGCGCGTGGTGCGCAGCATGGTCCCATCCCCGCCGAAACAGATCACCGCATCGGGCCGCTGATCGTCGAGATCCACCCTCGGCACCGGGGAGGGCCAGAGCTCGGCGAGCGCGTCCTCGCTGTGCACGGTGAAGTCCTGCGTCGGTACGACGGCGAGCAGACGCTCGAGCAGTCCGCCCAAACCAGGATACCGGGGGTTGCCAAACACCCCGACGATCATGTCGCCGACAGGCTCTCTTTGGCCGCGAGCGCGCGCACCCGATCGGCGATGCCCGCGGCGCAGAGGCCGACGCTTGCCAACTGCACCGCCCGCGGGGCGTGTTCGTAGGTCCGGTCGGGCACACCCATGACCGATACGCGCACGTCAGGTGCCAGATCCGCCACGGTAGCGGCGAGCGCGGCGCCAAAACCGTTCACCATCGTGCCGTCCTCGATCGTGATCAGTCGGCGGTGTTCGCTGGCAAGGGTGCGCAGCATGGTCGCGTCCATCGGCTTGAGAAACCGACAATTGACGACCGAGACCTCGAGACCCTCCGCCGCCAGCAGCTCGGCCGCCTCGATCGCCGGCTGGCACATCACCCCGACCGCCAGCAGCGCGCAGTCGTGTCCGGAGCGGAGCAGCTCCCAGGTGCCGTACGGGATCGGTGCCACTTCCGCCGCCGGTGGGGCCAACGAAGGCGCATTGTCGCGCGGGTACCGGGTGCAGAACGGGCCGTCGTGCTGGAGCGCACACCGCAGCAGACCGACCAACTCGGCCCCATCACGCGGCGCCGTCACGGTCATGTTCGGCACCGAGAGCATGTAGGCGATGTCGTACAGACCCATGTGAGTCTGTCCGTCGGCCCCGACCATCCCCGCGCGGTCCATGCAGAAGATGACCGGGAGCCGCTGAATCGCGACGTCGTGCACGATACTGTCGTATGCCCGTTGCAGGAACGTCGAGTAGATGGCGACGATCGGCCGGATGCCCTGCGTGGCGAGGCCCGCGGCAAAGGTCGTCGCGTGTCCCTCGGCAATACCGACGTCAAAGAACCGCTCCGGCCATTTTTTCTGGAAGATGTTGGTGCCGGTGCCCGACGGCATCGCCGCCGTGATGGCCACAATGCCGGGGTACTCGCCGGCCAACTCGGTGATCGCGCAGCCGAACAGCTTGGTCCAGGCCGGCAACCCGCCCTTGGCCGGCAGCAGCTCGCCCGTCTCGGGATCGTACGGATTGCGCGCGTGGAACTTCTCCGTATCGGGCTGTTCGAGCGGGAACCCCTTGCCTTTCTGGGTGATCACATGGACGACCCGCGGGCCGCCGAGCGTTTTGACGAGGTCGAACGTGCGCAGCAGGGCGGGAATGTCGTGGCCGTCGATCGGACCGAAGTAGCGAAACCCCAGTTCCTCGAACAGCATGCCGGGTGACCAGAGATTCTTGATACTCTCCTCGATGGTCCTGGCGAGGTCGACCATTCGCTTCCCGCCGACGATATGCGACGCTTTTTGAATCGCGGCCTTGACCCGTTCGCGCATCCGGTTGGTAAACGGGCTGGCCAGGATCGAGCCAAGGTATTTGTTGATGGCGCCGACGTTGGGGGCGATCGACATGCCGTTGTCGTTGAGCACGATGAGAATGTCGCGGTCGGAGTGCCCCGCGTTGTTGAGCCCCTCGTACGGCAGACCGCAGGTCATGGCTCCGTCACCCACGACGGCAACCACATGGTAGGTATCGCCGCGCAGATCTCTCGCGGTCGCAATCCCGAACGCGGCCGAAATGGCGGTGCCGGCATGTCCCGCGCCGAAATGATCGTGGTCGCTCTCGCTGCGCCGCAGGAAACCGGAAAGCCCGCCCTCCTGGCGGAGCGTCTCCAACCGCGCGTCGCGGCCGGTGAGCACCTTCCAGGGGTAACCCTGGTGGCCGACATCCCACAGGATCTTGTCGCGCGGCGATTCGAAGGCGTGCGTCAGCGCGACCGTCAGCTCGACGACGCCGAGCCCCGCGCCGATATGTCCGCCGGTCTTCGACACGACCTGGATGAGGCGCGCCCGGATTTCGTCGGCGAGCCCCTGGAGCTGCTCGCGGGGAAGGGCCCGGACGGATTCAGGACCGTGGATTGCGTCGAGGAGCGACATGGCGTGTGGTCAGACCTCAGGAACGCCGGTTGACGAAGTACCGCGCAAGTGCGGGTAGCAGGGTGGAATCTATCCCGGATGACCCCAGATGGTCCACGGCGCGTTCCACGCACGCGTGCGCCTCGGTGAGAGCCGCGTCGGGCCCGAGGAGTCGCGCAAACGTCGATTTCTGCTGGCGGACGTCTTTCCCGGCGGTCTTGCCCAGCACGGCGGCGGTCTGCGTCACGTCGAGTACGTCGTCCACGATCTGAAACGCCATCCCGATTTCCTGGCCGAATCCGCGGACGGCCTCCACCGCGCGTGGTGTGGCCCGGGCCGCGACCGCGCCGATGACGCCGCTCGCGGTGATCAGCGCCCCCGTTTTGGCGCGGTGGACGGCGGTGAGTGCCTCCGCCGAGAGGTCGACGTCCTCCCCCTCGAGGTCCAGCACTTGCCCACCGATCATCCCGCGGACACCAACCGCCTCGAAAAGCGTGCGCCCCAAGCGCGCCCGCCGTTTCCGCTCGAGCCCAAGCGCGTCGCATCCGTCCGCGAGCACGCGCGCCGCCAGCGGCACCATCAGGAATCCCGCCCTGGTGGCGGTGTCGACGTCGAACGCACGATGCGTCGTCGGCCGACCGCGCCGCAGGTCGTCGTCGTCCATGCACGGGAGATCGTCATGCACCAGGGAGTACGTGTGCACGACCTCGACGGCGGCCGCGAGACCGGCCGCGTCGCCCGCGCCACCGAGCTCCCGAAATGCCGCGAACAGCAGCGCCGCACGGAGGCGCTTGCCCTCGCCCTCGAGGCTATACGCGATCGCCTCACCCACCCGCCCGCCGGGATCACGGCGCACGGCGGCGACCCAGCGCGCCAGAGCGGCGTTGACCGCCGCTCGGGCTTCTCGCAGGAACGTCGGAACGTCAGACGTCGAGATCTTCCTCGAGATAGGCGTCACCGGCCTGGGCAATGACGTTCTTGACCTTGGTCTCCGACTCGGCAAGCAGCTTCCGCGCGCGCTTGAGTCGACCGACCCCTTCCTCGAACAGCGTCAGTGCCCTGTCGAGATCGATATCCTCTCGCTCGAGTTGGCGCACGACGTGCTCGAGCCCTTCGAGTTCCTGCTGGAACGACGGACGGTCGGTCATCGATCGGGCCTCTCGACGCGGGCGTTGACATCACCATCGGACACGGTGAGTCGGAAGGCGCGGTGCGGCGCGAATTGGTCGACACGCTTGAGCACGGTGCCGGCGCGGTCCCGCGCCATGGCGTAGCCCCGCCCCAGCACCTTGAGGGGACTCATCGCGTCCAGCGCGGTGGCGAGGGTGTCGAGGCGGGCTCCGTCCACCGCGATCTTTCCGGTGACCGCGGCGTGCATGCGGTCGCCGGTGCGTTCGAGCCGTTGTACCGCGACATCGAGTCGCGTCATCAGTCCGATCGCGAGACCACGCGCGAGGCCGGCGAGTTGCGCGACGCACTCGTCCCGATCGGGCAGGGCCGCTTCCGCCGCGGCGGTCGGCGTGGCGGCGCGCACATCGGCCACGAGATCCGTGAGCGAAATGTCCGTCTCGTGGCCCACCGCGGAGATGGTCGGCACCGGCACCGCGGCGACCGCACGCGCGACGGCTTCGCTGTTGAACGCCCACAGGTCCTCGCGTGATCCGCCACCGCGACCGACGATGACGAGGTCGACCGGAAGCCTGCTGACGGTCCGCAGCGCGCGGACCAACTCCGTTTCCGCCGTCTCTCCCTGGACCCTCGCCGGCACGAGGTACATGAGAATGCCGGGCCAGCGGCGGCGGGCCACGGAGACGATGTCGCGCAGGGCGGCCCCGTCCGGACTCGTGACGATCGCGATGCGCGTGGGATACGGCGGCAGCCGGCGTTTGCGCTGGGGATCGAGCAGCCCGTCGCGCTGCAACGCCGCCTTGGCCTGTTCGAGACGCTGTTGCCACAGGCCGCCCGCTTCCGTGGCAATGAGCTGCCGGACGGTGAGGCGGAATTCGCCGCGCTCCTCCCAAAGGGTGGGTTGAGCTTCCACGAAGACCTGCGCACCTTCCTCCGGCGGTGCCGACACGGTCTGGGTATCGGTGCGCCACATGACGCACCGCACCTGCGCGTGCCGATCGCGCAGCGCGAAATACCAATGGCCACTGCGGTAGGACTTGAATCCGGTGACCTCGCCCTGGACCCAGAGGCGATCAAATCCGGCCTCGATCAGGCGCTTCCCGCGGGTCGTCACTTGCACGACGGTCCACGCCTCGTCCGTCGGGGCGGCGGAGGTGCTCGAAAAGAGATCTAGGCGGTCCACTGCCGCGCGGCTTGGACCGTGTTGTACAGCAGCATTGTGATGGTCATCGGTCCCACCCCGCCGGGGACCGGCGTAATCGCCGAGGCTACGGCGGCCACCTCGTCGAACGCCACGTCACCACAGAGCCGGTAGCCCCGCTTCGCCGCCGGATCATCCACGCGGTTCACGCCGACGTCGATGACCACCGCGCCGGCGCGCACCATGTCGCCACGGACGAACTCCGGCTTTCCCATGGCGACGATCAGAATATCGGCCTGGCGGGTCACCGCGCCGATATCGCGCGTGCGAGAATGGCACACCGTCACCGTCGCATCTCCGCCCGGGCCCTTGTGCATCAACAGCGAGGCCATCGGGCGGCCGACGATGTTCGAACGCCCCACGATCACCACGTGCGCGCCCGCGGTCTCGACGCCGCTCCGGACCAGCAGCTGCTGGACGCCGTACGGCGTGGCGGGGCGGAACCCGCTGGGATCGCCCACCGAGACTTTGCCGATGTTCTCCGGATGGAACCCGTCGACGTCTTTCGTCGGGAGAATGCGTCGCAGCACGCGCGTTTCATCGATCTGGTCGGGCAGCGGCAGTTGGACCAGCATCCCGTGAATGGCGGGATCGGCGTTCAGGTCATCGATGATCCCGAGCAAGTCGTCTTCACCGGTCGTCAGCGGGAGATCGATCTGCCGGCTGTAGATGCCGGCCTCCTCGCAGGCCTTGCCTTTCATGCGAACGTAGACCTGGCTGGCGGGATGCTCGCCGACCAGCACGACCGCCAGGCCGGGCGTCACGCCGCGGGCCGTCAGGTCGTCGATCTGCGGTCGCAGCTCGTCGCGCATGTCCGCGCCGATCAGTGTTCCGTCGATGACGTTAGCGGGCAAAATCGACCGACCTTGTTTCGCGGATGACCACCACCTTGATCTGACCCGGGTACTGCAGTTCGAGCTCGATGCGGCGCGCGATCTGTTCGGACAGCTCTCCCGCCCTGGCGTCGTCGATGACATCCGGTATCACGACGATACGCAGTTCACGTCCGGCCTGAATGGCATACGTCTTCTCGACGCCGTCAAAACTCGTCGCGATGGCTTCGAGGTTGGTCAACCGTTTGACATACGTCTCGAACGCCTCCCGGCGCGCGCCCGGGCGCGATCCGCTGATCGCGTCCGCCGCCTGCACGAGCACGGAAATGGCTGTCTCGTGCGGCACATCGTCGTGGTGCGCGGCGATCGCGTTGATGACGATGGCGTCTTCACCGTACTTGGTCGCGACCTCGACGCCGAGCTGGACGTGGGTTCCTTCCTGCTCATGCGTCAGCACTTTCCCGATGTCATGCAGCAGCGCGCCGCGCTTGGCCCGCACCGCATCGAGTTTCAACTCCGTCGCCATGATGTTCGCGATCCACGCCACCTCGATGGAGTGCTGCAGGATATTCTGCCCGTACGACGTGCGGTACTTCATCCGGCCGATCAGCTTGATCAACTCAGGATGCAACCCGTGGATGCCGACCTCGTAGACCGCTTGTTCGCCGGTCTCGACCAGTTCGGTCTCCAACTGGGTTCGGACACTGGTGACGATTTCTTCGATGCGTCCCGGGTGAATGCGACCGTCGGTGATGAGCTGCTCGAGCGCCCGGCGCGCCACCTCGCGGCGGATGGGGTCGAAGCATGAGACCACCACGGTGTCCGGTGTGTCGTCGATGATCACGTCCACGCCGGTCGCGGTCTCGAACGCCCGGATGTTGCGGCCTTCCCGACCGATGATGCGACCCTTCATGTCGTCATTGGGGAGCGACACCGCCGACACGGTCGATTCCGCCGTATGCTCTGCGGCGATCCGCTGGATCGCCAGCGAGACGATCTTCTTGGCCTCGCGGTCGGCCGTGCGTTTGGCTTCTTCCTTGAGGTCGCGAACCAGGGCCGCGGCATCGCCCTTCGCTTCGGCCTCCATGTCCTTGATCAGGCGGTTCTTTGCTTCATCGGCGGTGATGCCCGCCAACGACTCGAGGCGGGCTCGGTGCTCCGCGGCGAGGCGCTCGACCTCGACGCCTCGATGCGCCAGCTCCTGCTCCTGCGTGGTGACGGCGCGTTCCAGTTCGCGCAGCGCGGTCTCCCGATCATCCAGCGTATCCAGTTTGCGATCCAGCAGGCTGGTGCGCTCATCCAGCCGGCGCTCCTGCCGTTCGAGTTCCTCGCGGCGGCTCTTTCCTTCTCGATCCACCTCGTCACGCGCCTTGATCACTTCCTCTTTGGCCGCCACCACCGCCGCCGCCCGGGTGGCGTCCGCCTCGCGCCTGGCCTCCTCGAGGTGGCGCGTTGCCTGCTGCTGGCCGGCCATCCCCTGGGCGTCGGCGGCGCGGCGCTCGGCGCGTCGGCCTACCACGTAAAAGACCGTCCCGGCCAACGCGGCGCCGAGAACGGTCAATGCCCAATAGAGGACCGGGTCTGCTCCCATGGATCTATCTCCAGCGGCCGCACCGCCGTTCGGGCAGGCGCCGCGCTACACGAAGCCGGAATCCGCTAAGATGATACGATAAACTATTTTACGTGCCGTCCCCTGCCGAAGCAAATGAGCCGCTCGTGCGCGAACTGCGCTTGGCCGGTGGGAGGAGCCGCGAAAGTTCGTCGGCCAGCTCGTTCAGCCGGTCGGCCATCTGCGCCTGGGCTCGCTTGGCGTGGAACAGCTCGTCGGCAATCGACAGGGCGGCGAGGATCGCGGCCTTGTGCGTCTCGACGATCGCGCCGCTGGACTGGACCTCCCGGAGCGCCCGATCGACGTGCTCCGCCACCGAGCGGGTGTGCGCCTCGGATCGATCGGAGCGGAGCGAGTATTCCTCGCTGCCGATCTTGACCTTGACCACCGTCCGATTCTGTGTCATCCCGCCTGCTCCTCCGCGGCCGCCTGTTCCTCGAGAAACTTGAGCCGCGCGACCAGATGTTCCACTTTTTCCCGGGCGACGTCGAGGCGATCCATCAACTCCGCATTGGCGGATTCCAGTTCGAGCACCCGCTCGCGGGCTGCGACCGCATCATGGCTCCCCGCCACCGCCGCGCGTTGCGACTCCGCCTTCAGCGCGCGACGGCGCCACGTCGCCATGGCGTCGGAGAGGTTCCCGACCACCGTCTCCAACTCGGCAAGGGCCTGGAATTCAGGACTCTCGTCGCTCGACACCCAGTTGTTCCTTCAGTGCGTGCAAGATCTTCTCCACCGCCCGGTCCACTTCGGTATCTCGCAATGTGCGATCCGCGGCCCGGAACACCAAACGCCACGCGACGCTGCGCCCCTCCAGGTCATCCGACCGGTACTCATCAAACGCGGTGACCGATTCCAACAGCGGCGTGCCGGCGACCCGCGTCGCCTGCTCCACCTCCTCCGCCGTCACCGTCGCGGGAAGGACCAGCGCGACATCCCTGTCGGAGGCCGGTGTGTGAGGCAGCGGCGCGAACCGATGCGCCTCCCGCGCCTCACGTTCGATGTCCACCTCGAATCCGAACAACGGGGCGGACCACGGCGGACTGTCCGCATCGAGTTGGCGCCCAATCCCCACCTGGCGTCCGTCGCCGCTGTGGACGGTCCAGCCGCCCTGCTCGCCCGGCTGGAGCCGCCCGCCGGGCACCGCCGCCCGCACGACGTCCTCTAACATACCCTTGAGATCCCAGAGGTCGAGGTCCGGCGCGGGCCCTGCCGCGCTCCAATGGCTCGGCAGGCGGGCGCCGGAGATTACGCCGCCGGCCCGCAGGGTCTCGTCCGGCCTCCCAGTGTCCGTCGCCTGGAACACCCGCCCGATCTCGAACAGGCGGACGTCCCGGGTTCGGGCCGACCAGTTGTGCTCGACCGATCGGACCAGCCCGGGCAGGAGCGAGCCGCGGAGAAACGCTTCGTCGTTTGAGAGCGGGTTCTCGATCGCCTGCGGGCGGGCGCCGAACGCGGGGCCGAAGGTCAACGTGCGCGCCTCGTGCAGTCCAAGCCCCGTGAGGAGCCGCCGGAGCCGCGCGCTCACGAGTTCGGACGGTGCGTCGGGGACGAGCGTCGGCCGGTACGGGCGCCACTCGACCGGAAACGCATCGTATCCCTTCAGGCGCGCAACCTCTTCGATCAGGTCCACTTCACGCGTCACGTCGGGCCGCCATCCGGGAGCCTGCACCGCCAGTCGCTGGTCCTTGGGCGCGACCGCGAACCCGACGCTGGTGAGCAAGCCCTCGATCTCCGCCACATCGACCGGGACGCCCAGCAGGTGCGCCACCCGGTCCGGGCGCAGGAACACGGTGGTCGGCTGGACGGAGTGCGGCAGCAGATCGAGCGACGCCTCAGCTTCCTCGCCACCCGCGACCGCGATGATCAGTTCCACGGCACGCCGCACCGCGCCGGGCATGCCCTGGAGGTCGATGCCCCGCTCGAACCGATAGCTGGCGTCCGTGCTCATATTGAGTTGGTTCCGGGTGGCGCGCGTGCGCACGGGATCAAAGTAGGCGCATTCGAGCAGAATATCGGTCGTGTCCTCGACGACCTCAGCATGCGCCCCACCCATCACACCGGCGATCGCGATGGGTCCTTCCGCATCGCAGATCATCGTCATGTCCGGGGTCAACGCACGGTCGACCCCGTCGAGCGTCGTGAGGCGTTCGCCGGGTCGTGCGCGCCGGACGATCAGGCTATCCCGCCGCAGCCGGCGGAGATCGAATGCGTGCAGGGGTTGGTTGATCTCGTGCAGGATGTAGTTCGTGGCGTCTACCACGTTGTTGATGGACCGGGCGCCGACGCCCCGGAGCCGCCCCTCCAGCCAGTCCGGCGACGGTCCCACGGACACGCCGCGGATGACAGCCGCGATGTAGCGCGGACACCCCTCCGTGTCCTCGAGCGATACCGCGATGCCACCGACCGTTCCCGCCGTCTGCGCGCGCCGGGGCGCCAGGGCTTCACCGGCGTGAGGGATGACTGGAAGGCGAACGGGAAGATCGAGGGTCGCGCCCAACTCCCGCGCCACACCCTTTTGACAGAGGAGGTCAGGCCGGTTAGGCGTGACGTCGATTTCGATGCGGGTGTCCGCCCACGGCATTGCCTGCAGCAGCGGGGTCCCGGGCGCGGCGTCGGTGTGGAGCTCGAGAATGCCCGCCTGGTCGGCCCCAATGCCCAGTTCCTTGGCGGAACACAGCATCCCGTTGGACACCACACCGCGGATCTTGCGTTTTTCGAGCTGGAACCCGCCGGGCAACGTGGCGCCAACGGGCGCGTAGGGATAGAGCGCGCCGGCGGTGACGTTGGGGGCGCCACACACCACTTCCAACGTGCCGGAGCCCGTGTTCACTTGGCACACCGACAGACGGTCGGCGTCGGGATGCTTGGCGACGTGTTCCACCCGAGCGACCACGACCTCGCCGAGCTCGGCGAACAGCGGCTCGACGGCATCGACCGTTGCGCCCACGTTGGTGAGCCGCCTCGCGGCGTCGTGCGGGTCCAGTTCCCGCCCAAGCATGTCGGCAATCCAGCGGAGCGACGCGTACACCGGCTATTCCACGAACTGGTCGAGGAACCGCATGTCGTTCTCGAAGAACGTGCGGATGTCGGGAATCCCGTAACGCACCATCGCGATGCGGGCCGGCCCCATCCCGAACGCGTAGCCGGTATAGCGTTCGGGATCGAGCCCGCACGCTTCGAACACGGCGGGATGCACCATCCCGGCGCCCATGATCTCCATCCAGCCGGTCTGTTTACAGGTCGAGCAACCGCTGCCGCGACAATTTTGACACTGCGCGTCGACCTCGGCGGAGGGCTCGGTGAACGGAAAGAAGGAGGGCCGAAACCGGACCGCTGTGTCCGGCGAAAAGAAGCGTCGGGCGAAGAAGTCGATCGCCGCTTTGAAATCCACGAAGCTCACGCCTTCGTCCACCACCAGACCTTCGATCTGGTCGAAGACAGGCGCGTGGGACGGATCGAACGGGTCGCGGCGGTACACCAGCCCCGGGACGACGATACGAATGGGCGGTTCGTACTGCTCCATCGTGCGCGCCTGCACCGGTGACGTGTGGGTGCGCAGCACCACGCCCGGCGAGAGATAGAACGTGTCGTGCATGTCGACCGCGGGATGGTCGAGCGGGATGTTCAGTTTCGTGAAGTTGTAGTCCTCGGTTTCGGCTTCCGGACCGACGCGACGGGTGAATCCCAGTTCCCGGAAGATGTCGCAGATCTCGTCGACGACCTGCGTCACCGGGTGGATCGCCCCGCGCCAGCGGCGACGCGCGGGCATGCTACGGTCGATGTCGTCACCGCGTCGGGTGGCGGACTCGAGCTGGCGCAGCCGCGTCTCGATCGCCGCTTCCACGTCGCGCTTCAGCAGATTGGCCCGTGTGCCGAGGTCCCGCCGCTCTTCGGGTGGAAGGTCCGGGAGCGCGCGCAACACGCGCGTGAGGGCCCCCGCCTTGCGGCCAAGGAGCCCGTGCTTCAACTCATCGAGTTGTGGCGCGTTCGCGGATTCGATGTTCGCGATCGCGGCCGCGATCTCGTCGAGCTGTTCGTGGAGGGGACCAGAGCTCATCGGCGGTCGAGCCGCGCGCCTCGTCCAGCCGTGCTACCGGCGTTGCTTCGCGACGGCGGCCAGCTCTCCGAAGGCGGCGGGGTCGTGGACCGCGAGATCGGCCAGCATCTTGCGGTTGACCTCCACCCCGGCGCTCCGCAGCCCCGCCATGAACCGGCTGTACGATAGGTCGTGCTGTCGGGCGGCCGCATTGATCCGGACGATCCACAGCCGACGAAAGTCCCGTTTCCGATTGCGCCGGTCGCGATACGCGTACCGCATGGCGCGTTCGACGGTCTCTTTCGCGGTCTTGTAGAGCTTGCTGCGCGCTCCGCGCGCACCCTTGGCGGCGCGCATGATCTTCTTCTTGCGCTTCAGCCGCGCAACCGACGTGCTTACTCTCGGCATGGGACGCTCCTAGGCCTGCAATAGCCGCTTGATGCGCCCCTGATCGGCCGACGACATCAGCGTCGCTTTCCGCAGGTGGCGCTTCCGTTTGGGATGCTTCTTCGTGAGGATATGGCTTTTGAAGGCGCGAAAGCGCTTCACCTTGCCCGTCCCCGTCAGTTTGAACCGCTTCATGGCGGCCCGCTTGGTCTTCTGCTTCGGCATGTGTTGATATCCTTGCTGTCGGACGATGCGGCGGCCGGACCTACTTGGGCGCCAGGATCATCGTCATGTTACGGCCTTCGAGCTTCGGGTCGGACTCGACCTTGGCGATGTCGCTCACCACCTCGAACACCCGATGGAGCACGTCGCGTCCCAACTCCGGGTGGGTCACCTGACGGCCTCGAAACATCATCGTCAGCTTCACCTTGTTGCCCTCCTCGAGAAACCGGCGGGCATGTCGGGTCTTGAAGTCGAAATCGTGCTCATCGATGCCCGGCCGATACTTCACCTCTTTGACATGGATGATGTGTTGTTTCCTCTTCGCGGCGCGCGCTGCCTTGGCCTGTTCGAACTTGAACTTCCCGAAGTCCATGATCTTGACCACGGGCGGGCGCGCACCCGGCGCGACCTCCACCAGATCCAACTCTCGTTCTCCCGCGAGCTTCATGGCTTCCTCGATCGGCACCACGCCGATCTGCGACCCGTCTGCGTCGACCAATCGGACCGGACTGATCCGTATTTGGCGATTCACCCGAGTGCGCTGATCTGAACTACCAGGATTCGCCAGCTCGACCACCTCCATCGCATGACATAAAAAAACGGACCCTCTCGATGGGAATCCGTCTATCCCGGCGGCGACATATCGCCCCCGGTGAACAATCGGAACCCAAAACGCGCGCCGACACGTCTCGGCGGCAGGAGGGTGAAGCGCTAACGCGCTTACTTCGCTGGATTTAGCCGTCAACCTACCCCGCGCCAGGAGGAGTGTCAAGCGGCATGAAAACGAATCGCTTGCCATCCCGGACCACGCGGCCAGTTCCCGGTCCCGGCTCGTGCTCCAGGATCAGGACCCAGTTCTCCCGGGCCGCGCGGTCCAGCAACGCCTTTTTCGTGGCCAGCGTGACCAGCGGCTCGAGGTCGTAGCCCATGATCCAGGCCGGGGGCAGGTGCGCCGCGGTCGGGATCAAGTCGCCGACAAAGCACCCGGTCTCGCCGCCGTCGGAGATCACCACTGATTGGTGGTGCGGGACGTGGCCGGGCGTGGGAAGCGCCCGAATACCCGACAGGATCTCCGCCTCGCCGTCGATGAGCTGCCAGCGGTCCGCCGCATCGATCGGCTCGAAATTGGGAGCCAGGTAGCTCGCAGCCGCGCGCTCGCCCGGAGCCCTGGCGAACGCGAGTTCGCCGCGTTGGACGACGTAGGTCGCTTCGGGGAAAGCGAGCTGGGGCACTGCCATCATGTCCCCATGACCGTTTTTCACGTCGATAACCGTATTGCCGCCGCAATGATCAAAGTGCAAATGTGTATTGATAACATACTTTATATCCAACGGTGTAAAGCCAAGTGTCGCAAGACTATCCTCAAGTCTGGTAGGTCCAGGATCGCCCGAGTTTTCCACAGCGTAGATGTCTGTGAACTTGGAAGACTCCTTGTTACCAACACCGGTATCAACAAGCACGGGCCCGGCGGGGTGCTCGATCAGCAAGCAGCGCAGCGCGAGCGGTATCCGATTGCGCTCGTCGGCAGGGATGCGTTGCTCCCACAGGGGTTTGGGGACGACCCCGAACATCGCCCCGCCGTCGAGCCGTTGGCTCCCCGCATCCACGGTATGGCAGGCGAAGCCCCCGATACGGAAGCTGATCGACTTCATACAGCGTCCATCCACGTCGGGCCGGCGGTTTTCTTGCCCTTTACCCTCGCATCGAGCGCGAGGAGGTCTTCGAGCGTCTCGGCACCCAGATCCTGGGCGGCCTCGATCAGCCTGACCAGGACATGCGCGGTGGCCAGCGCATCACCCGCTGCCCGGTGCCGATGCTCGATTTCGACGCCGTAGTACGCGGCCACGCTATCCAGGCCCCGGCGCTTGAGGCCGGGGATGAGCCGCCGAGCCAGCTTCACGGTGCACAGCGTCGGTCCGTCCAGCACCACATCGCGCGCGCGACGCAGCTCCGCGGCGACGAACCGCCAGTCGAACGCCAGGTTGTGGGCAACGAAGACCCGCCCGGAAAGCACGGACAGTACTTCGTCGGCGATCTCGCCGAATGTCGGCTGCCCTTTGACCATTTCGGACGTAATGCGCGTGACGCGCGTGACGTTCCACGGCACCGCGCGGCCCGGATCGAGGAGCCGATCCAACGCCACGCGCACCTGTTTCCCCGTCACCAGCGCAACCCCGATTTCCATGATCCGGTCGGACCGCGCCGGCTGCGAACCCGTGGTCTCGACGTCGACCACCGCGAACGTGCAGTCCGCGAGCCGGGGCGAGGTGCGATACGGATCGGCCAGGGTCCAGTGTCCACGATAGTCCCGCATGACTCGAGGGTCGGCGCCCAGCAGCGCGGTGGCGAGGCGCTCCGCGACCACCGACGGAGCCTTGGGAATGCCGAGGATGTCCGCGGTGATCTTCGGACTGGCGGCCGGACCGGTGCGCAGGTAGTCGAGGGCGCGGTCGACGAGGGTGCCGGAAGGGTGGGCCTGCAGCCCGCTCACGGATCGTCTCGCAGCAGGGGCAGGGTCATGCAGCGGGGTCCGCCGCCACCTCGGACCAGTTCGGCGCCCTCAGTGGCCAGGATGGCTCGCTCGTCGTCCTCCAGCGTACTCTGGCCGGTCAGAAACGAGACGGCGTCGATGATGCGGTAGCCCGCCCGCTCGAACTCGGCGAGCGTCGCGTCATTGCGCTTGTAGGCGATCGCCACGCCGGGCCGCACCGTCACGAAGTTGCACGCGGACGCCCATTGCTCGCGCTCCTGCACGGGGCGATGGTTGCCGCCGCACAGCACCGGTTCCAACGGCATGCCGACCTCCCGCAAGGCGGTGAAGAAGTCCGGCATTTCCCGGACCACGTCCTGCCCTTTCCGGCGGTGAAGTACCGGCAATCGTTCGGGACCCACGAAATGCGGCGGGTAGACGGCGCACCGCTCGTGATCGACCTGCGTAAAGACCATGTCCAAATGGATGGCCGCCCGCTCGCTCGGCAACACGACGACAACGATGTCCGTGATTTCCGTGGCGCTGAACACGAGGTCGCAGAGATAGTCGAGCGCGACCGGGCTCGACCGATCGGAGAAGCCGAGGATCAGGGTGTCCGGTCGCAACGGATGGACGTCACCACCTTCCACCGAATAGCCCGTGCGACGCTCCTCCGACCCGTCGTACAGGATCCCCGCGTTGCGTAATTCGGGATGGTACATGAACAGCGACTTGATGATCAGCTCTTCGCTCCAGCGAGCCGTGTGGCGCATCGACCCGATCACCACGTGGCCGCCGATCACGATGCCGACGTCACGCGTGAAGAACAGGTTCGGGACCGGCGGAAGCGCGTATCCCACCTCGTTGAGCGCCTTCCCGATCGGTCCCGCCTCCTCCTCCATGCCCTCGATCATCAGCGTGACCAGGTCCTCGGGAGGCAGATCGTGGAACTTGCGCCGGACCGAATCGGACTGGACGATGTCCATCGTGCGGGTAATCAGGTACTCGCGGACATCCTGGCGCTCGAGAATGTCGGAGAGCATGTCGCGCACCTCATACACCCGCGCGAATCGCTCGAGCAGCGCCACGAGCCGGCGATGCTCTCGGCGCGCGATCTCGATGTCGATGATGTCGTCGTACAGGTAGTCTTCGCGCGTCCCCGGTGTCACCGCGAGGAGTTCGTTGCCGGGCGTATGAACCAAGACGGCCCGCAGCGGGCCGATCTCGGACGTCACGTGGAGGGTGGGCATCCCCGCAATCTAGCGGTTTCTCAACGCGTAGCTCAACGCTTCCAGTTCCATCGCCATGCTGACATTCTTGACGGTGACGTCATCCGGCACGGCGAGCTGCACCGGGGCGAAATTGAGGATCGCCTTGACGCCGAGCTGCACCACGCGGTCGACGACTTGTTGGGCGCCCTCGGCGGGCACGGCGAGAATCACGATGTCGACCGGGTGTTGGGTAAAATCTTCGCCGATCTTGCGCGCGTCACGCACCTTGAGACCGTTCCACGAGCGACCGATCTTGCGCGGGTCGGAGTCGTACACGCGCCGCACGGGAAACCCGCGGTGGCCGAACTCCGTGTGCTGCGCCAGCGCGCTCCCGATCTTCCCCGCCCCGACGACCGCGACGCTGTAGGTCCGCTCCAGGCCCAGGATGCCTCGCAGACGCTCATCAAGTTCCGGGACCGAGTACCCCAATCCACGTTTGCCGAACGAGCCGAACAGCGAGAGATCTTTGCGCACCTGGGCGGAGGTGGTGCCGCCCCGGTGCGCGAGCTCGTCCGAACTGATGGTGCCGATACCCTGTTCCGCGAAGGCCTCGAGGAATCGCAGGTAGAGAGACAGGCGTCGAACGGTCGAGTCGGCGATCTTGCGCATGGTTTTGTGAAAGTTTTCACAATCTACCGATCCCCGTGAAGGCCGTCAAACGCGCCACCGCCCGAAAGAGGTCCACAAATCCTTCGGGTGCCACGACTTCCGGCCGGAGGGTTGGATCGAGGCCTATCGCGTCGATCAGGGCGAGGACGGTCGCCCGGCTGCGGCCGGTCACGGTCATCAGGCCGCGGGTCAACTGGCGGCGGCGTTGCCCGAACAGCGCGGTGACGAACCGGCGAAACGCGCGCGCGTCTTCCGGACCGATCGCCGGATTGGCGCGAGGCCGCAGACGGAGCACGGCGGAATCGACCTTGGGCGGGGGCCGGAAGGCTCCTGCCTTGACGCCGAACACGCGGTCGACGTGTGCCGTGACCTGGAGGCCCACGGACAACGCCCCGTAGGTCTTTGACCCCGGCGCGGCGGCCGCGCGGTCGGCCACTTCCTCCTGCATGAGGAACACGATGACCGTTGGCAGCGCCGCGCCGGCACCCGCGGTCAGCGCTTTGTCGAGCAGTGGCGACGTGATGTAGTACGGGATGTTGCCCACCACCTTGAACGCGGTTGCGGGGGCCAAGCGCGCCGGCCAGTTCTCTCGCAGCGCGTCGGCGGCAATGACCTCGACGATCGTGGCTGGATCAATGCTGGACCGGAGGACGGCGGCGAGTGCGCGGTCCTTCTCGATCGCGACCACCCGGTGAACGCGCGGAGCAAGCCGGGACGTGAGCGCACCGTATCCGGGACCGATCTCGAGCACGTCGTCCGATAGATCGGGATCGAGCGCATCGACGATGCGGTCGAGGATGCGGGGATCGGTGAGAAAATGCTGGCCGAGACGGCGGGGCACCGATGGTCACGCGTTCAGGACAAGGACCGTCCTGTCGTCCCGCCCGGCCGCGTCGAACGCCGTAAGGGCGTCGAAGACCGCGCCCACCGCGGCTTCAGCTCCCTCGCCGCGCCGCGCGCGCACCAGGTCGATGACCTGGTCCTCGCCGAAGCTGTCGCCGGCGTCGTTACGGGCGTCGGCGATGCCATCGGAAAACAGGAGTAGGGTGTCCTGGCCGGCGATCCACGGCGTTTCGGCGGCGGCAATCCCCTGCGCGGGTCCGAGGCCGAGCGGTGGGGATGTCGCCACCAGCCGCGTGGCGGTGCCGTTCATACCCAGCCGAAACGCGTGGGGATGACCGGCGTTGGCGTAGCGCAGCAGGCCTTCGCGTTCGTCGGCCACGCCGTAGAACACGGTGAGGTACATCTCGGTCTCGCGCAGTTCATCGCCGACGGAATCGAGCAGCAGGCGCAGCGCGTCGTCGGGCGCGGTGGCCTCACCCGCATGGATACCGGCCGCGGATAGCACCAGGGCCATGATCAGCGCCGCCGAATATCCGTGTGACGATACGTCGCCGAGCATCACGCCCAGACGATTCTCCAGCAACCGTCGGACGTGGTAGAAGTCGCCCCCGACGCTCTCGGCGGGTTGGCAACGCGCCGCGACGTCCGCTCCGGTCACCGCGCGCGATCGCAACAGCTTGAGCTGGAGATCGTGGGCCAGCTCGAGTTCCCGTCGCAGGCGTTGCTGCTGTCGGTCTCGTTCCACGAGGCGCGCGTTTTCGATGGTCGCGCCCACTTGGGCCGCCACCGTCGAGAGGAGTCGCTTGTCGCCGTCGGAAAACGCGTCGGGGCCCGTGCGGTCGGTGACCGACAGCACGCCGATCAGCCGCGGCTCCTGGCCCGGATTCGGGTACACGATCGGCAGACAGACGAACGCCGCGCCGCGGTACGTTCGTCCGGGCTCACACGGCGGCGGCTCGTCCGGCCCGTTCGGATCGAATTCAACTATGCGCCGTTCGCGGAACACGCGTGCCGCCACCGAGCACGGATCAGCCACGTCGATCGGCGCAAAATGTTCCACGTCGATTCCCCAACCCGCCACCGGCCGCAGCACGTCCCGCTCGGGATCGTGCACGAGAATCGACGCCCGCCGTGCGCCCACCACCGCGCTGACCTCCCGGACGATGGTCTTGGCGGCTTCCCGCAGCCCCAACGTACGGCCCAATGTTTCGCTGATCGTGTAGAGGAGCTCGATTTCTTCGTAGCGATCGGCCAACGCCTGCACGAGGTGCAAGGAGTCACGTTCGCTGTCGAGCAGCCGGGTCAGCAGGGGTTCCACCTGTTCGCCGACGGCCGCGTCCCCCTCGGCGATTTCCACCCAACAGCCCTGCACCGCCGGCAGCGGCATGTACCACGACGTCCCGGAGCGAAAGGCGTCGCCAGTGTCCCCGGGTTCGGGCGGCGGCCGGTCGTCCGACCCCTGTCCCGCAATGGCCCGCAAGCCGGCGCTGCCCCCGGTCCATAGGCGAATGCGATGTCCTACCAGAATACCGAGGGAGTGGAGGATGGCGTCGAGCCGTTCTAGGCGCGGCGCAGGACCATGCAGATGGCGTTCCCCCGATTGTTGAAGTAGACCCGATCGACGAGTCGGCGGATCAGGAACAGGCCCCGGCCGGTGGTCGCCTCGATTCCATCGGGCAGCGACGGCTCGGGAACGGTATCCGGATCGAATCCCGAACCCTCATCGGTCACCCGCACCGTGACGAGTTGATCGGCGAGTGACACCTCGATATCGACGGATTTCCGCGGGTCGAGGCCGTTGCCGTAAATAATCGCGTTGGACAGCGCCTCGCAGAGCGCCACACGCAGGTTGAACCGCGCCTGTTGTGCCGATACACCCGACGCGAGACAATGGCGGGCGACCAGGTCGACCGCTTCCTCCACGACCTCGAGATCGGTCGGAACACGGATGCAGATGCGCAACTCGGCGCAGCCGGTTTCCGGGGACACCGCCTCGGATCGCTGTACGGCCAGGTGAGAGGGCTCCGTCACGTCAGAAGCTCGCCAGGGCCTCGTCCGCGGAGTCGGTGATGTTGAACAGCGTATCGAGTTTGGTCAGCTCGAACAGCATGCGCAGGTCGTCGTTCAATCCGGACAGACGCAGTTCGCCGCCTTCCTCACGCAGCCGCTTCGAGAGCGAGACGAGTACGCCGAGACCTGACGAATCGATGTAACCGGTCTCGGCAAAATCGACGAGGACCTTGCGTTCCCCATCGGCTACCGCGTCGAGCACCTTCTGCTTCAGTTCGTGTCGATTGCTCACAATGAGTTGGCCGTCCACGCCCACGATGACGACACCTTTGGGGTCCTTCCGTATCGTGAAGCTCATCCACGCCTCCCACGAAGTGTCAGGTGCACGCCGCCTGGAGCAGGGCGACGGCGGCCACGTCCACGATCTCGTCGGTGCCGGCACCACGCGACACGTCGGCCATGGGTCGCGCGAGCCCCTGCACGATCGGTCCGATGGCGGCGGCACCGGCAAGCCGCTGCACCAGTTTGTATGCAATGTTCCCGCTGTCAAGGTCGGGAAACACCAACACGTTCGCCCGTCCCGCGAGCGGGGATCCCGGCGCCTTGCGTGCGGCGATGGCCGGTACCAGGGCCGCGTCCCCCTGCAACTCGCCGTCGCACGGAACGGCGGGCCGCGCGCGGGCGAACAAGTCGGCGGCGTGACGCACCTTGTCGACCCGGGGGCCGGCGGCGCTCCCCTTGGTACTATAGGACAGGAACGCGACTCGAGGCGCGTCCCCGACGATACGACGGCGGTCGTCCGCGGCGGCGACGGCAATGGCGGCGAGCTGTTCGCTCGTCGGGTCCGGCACCACCCCCGCGTCGGTAAAGGTGAGCACGCCATCGAGTCCGGTGTCGTCCACCACCATGTAGAACGCGCTCGAGACCGTCGCCACGTCCGGTGCGGGCCCGATGGCCCATAGCGCCGCGCGCAACACCTCGGCGGTCGGACACGTAACCCCGGCAACCGCGGCGTCGGCCCGTCCGAGGGCGACCAGGCCCGCGGCGAAGCGGATCGGGTCCCGCGCCGCCTCGCGCGCCGCGCGGTCGTGCGCCAGCCGATCCGGCTTCCGCGTCCGGAGCAGCCCCGCCACCGCGTCCAGGTCGGGGTGATCGTCAAGCCGATCCGGGAGCACCATCACGTCCGCCAGTTGGTCCCGTCGCATGACGTCCGCCGCCGCCGCCACTCGCGGATCGGCCCCCTCCGCAAACACCACCCGCCCCACGGTGGCCGCGGCCCGGCGCCGCAGGTCGGCCCGGAACGTCACGGGGCGAACTTGCGCGCGAGCCGTTCGCCGACGGCGGGGTGCACGAACGCATCGATGGTCGCACCGAAATGCGCGACCTCTTTCACCAGGCTCGAACTCAGGTAGGTCATCCCCACGTCGGGCACGAGAAATACCGTCTCGATATCCGGGTTCAGCTGCCGATTCATCAACGCCATCTGGAATTCGTACTCGAAATCACTGACCGCGCGCAGCCCCCGTACGATGATGGACGCGTCCACCGATCGGGCGAACTCGGCCAGCAGCCCCTCGAACGCGCGCACGTCGATGCGGGTATCGTCACCAACCACGGTCTCGATCATCTCGACACGCTCCTCGACCGTGAACAGCGGGGTCTTGCCGGGGTTCACGGCCACCGCCACGACCACGCGGTCGGCAAAATGCAGGCTGCGCCGGATGATATCCTCGTGGCCGCGCGTGACCGGGTCGAACGACCCCGGGTAGATCGCCGTGCGTGTCATGGCGCGTGATAGAACGTCAGCGCCACGTTACCGTAGCGCCGCGTATCCCCCCCAGCGAGTTCGAGTCGCGACGAGTGCTCGACGACCAGGATACGAGCAAACGGCCGTTCGCGAAACAGGCGGGCCAACTCCCCCGGTTGATTCGTGGAGTACGGTGGATCGGCCACCGCAATATCGAACGCGTCACCGGCGAGCTGCCGGACGAACCGCAACGCGTCGGCGCGTCGCACGGTGGCCCGATCGTCGAGACCCAGGGCGGCGATATTCCCGCGGAGGGCGGCGAGCGACCGCGGCCCGATGTCGACGAACGTGACCCGGGCCGCGCCCCGGGAGAGCGCCTCGAGGCCAAGCGCCCCGGAGCCGGCGAACAGATCGAGCACCGTGCTGTCCGGCACCTCGGCGGCGAGGACGTTGAACAACGCCTCGCGCACGCGGTCGGTGGTGGGACGCACCCGGTCGTCGGCCGGGGTCTGAATCGCGCGGCCTCCGAGGGCGCCGCCGACGATGCGCACGGTCACGCGGAGGGCCGCAGCTGCACGACCCGCGCCTGCAGCGTCGACGTGCCTCGCCACTCGTTGGCGTCGAGCCGGAACGCGACGTCCACCGGCGACTCGGACCAGGACGGCTCGACGCGATCGGCCCAGCCAAACGCGATCGCCGCGAGCCGCGTGCCCCCGTCGTCAAGGGTGAACCGGAGATGGTTCGTGCCCACGGCCTTGGGATCGCGGATTCGCGCGCCGCGGACGCCGAACACGGGTCCGGGGTTTCCCATCCCGCATGGTTCGAGATGCCGCAGCAGCCGCTCGAGCGGTTCATCCATCGCGTCGAGCCCCACCACCGCGTCGACTCGTTGGGTCGGGATCAGGTCATCCGCGCTGAGGCGGTCGACGGCGACCGCGTTGAATGCTTCGCGGAACGGCCCGAGCCGGCTCCGTTCGATCGTCAGCCCCGCGGCCATGCGGTGGCCGCCGTACCGCACGAGATGCGGTGCGCAGGCGGTCAATGCGTCGTGGAGGTCGAACGACGGAATGCTCCGCCCCGAGCCCTTGCCGGTCTCGTTCTCGATGGCGACCAGGATAGCCGGGCGGGCGAATCGCTCGACGAGCCGGGACGCGACGATCCCGATGACGCCGGCATGCCAGTCATCGCGGGCCAGCACGATGCCGAAGTCGCGATCGAGATCGACCTCCTCGTCCACCATCCGCAACGCCCCGTCGAGGATGCGCTGGTCCAGCTCCTGACGTTGCGCGTTGAGCGTTTCGAGCTGGCGTGCGCGGGTCCGGGCTTCCTCGTCGTCGTCGGCGAGCAGGAGGGCCAGTCCGTCCATCGCGTCGCCGATGCGCCCGGCGGCGTTCAGCCGCGGGCCAAGCACGAACCCCACCTGCCCGGCCCGAATCTCCTTGCCGGCGAGCCCGACGGTATCGATCAGCGCCCGCAGCCCGGGCCACCGCGTTTCCACCAGTTTTCGCAAACCATGTCGCACCAGGATGCGGTTTTCCTGCACGAGCGGCACGACATCGGCGACGGTAGCGAGCGCCGCAAGGTCGATCAGGTGAAACGGGAATGCGGCTGGAAGGCCGAGCACGGGCGCGAGGGCTTGTGCGAGCTTGAACGCGACGCCCGCCCCGCACAGGTCGTACGTAGGCGCGTCGGGATCCCCACGGCGCGGGTTCACGATGGCGTCCGCCTGCGGCAACGCGCCCGGCACATGGTGATCGGTCACGACGACGCGCCGTCCGGCGGCTCGCAGGGCGTCGATCGCCTCGTGGGCGCGGCTGCCGCAGTCGCACGTGATGACCAGGCGGACGCCTGCCTCCGCTGCCGCGCGGACACCGGCCGGCCCCAGGTCGTATCCATCGCGGGTGCGGTGCGGAATGAAGGGGACGACGTCCGCCCCCGCGGCACGCAGGGTGCGCGTCAGCAACGCCGTGGCGCATTGCCCGTCCACGTCGTAATCGCCGTTGATCAGGATGCGATCACCCGACCGGACCGTATCCGCGATCAACTCGACGGCACGCTCCATGTCCGGTAACGACGAGGGATCGCTCAGCGCGTCGAGCGTGGGACGCAGAAACTGCTTGGCGCGTTCGACCGAATCGTATCCCCGCTGGACCAGCAGGCGGGACAGCACCGGGGGAACGTTGAGAGAACCACTCATCAGGTTCACCAGGTCCGCGGGTGGGTCGCGCGTCACGGCCCACCGCGATGGGGGGACCTTCACGCCTCCGCCGCGGGCTCCATCTCGAACACCATCACCCCGCAGGCCTCACAGGTGACGATGGACTCCCGGTTCTGGAGTTCCTGCCGACGGTGGCGCGGCACCGCGGTGTAGCAGTGGCCGCAGGCATCGCCGTGCAGGGGATAGACGACCAGTGGGGACCGGCCCTGTCTGATCCGATCGTAGCGAGCCAGTAGCGGCTTGGGCACACCCTCGGCCGCCTTCGCGCGCCCGACTTGGGCTGCTTGGAGCACCCGCGCGGCCTCGGCCTGCAATGCGGCGATCTCCGCGCGGCGCGGCACCTGATCTTCCGTCATTTGTTCGAGCGCGGTCTGGCATTCGCCCGCCCGCGCCTCGGCCTCCTGCACGCGGTCGGCCGAACGCAACCACTCTGCTTCCTCCTTGGCAAGCACGCTGCGTCCGAGGTCAAGCTCCGCCATCAAGGTAGCCGCCTCTTTTGCGCCGCGGACCCACTCCAACCGCTGGCGCCGCCGCTCTTGCATGGCGCGGAAGTTCTTGATCTTCTCCTCGAGTTCGGTCCGGCGCTTCTCCGCCTCCGCAATGCCGCGACGGGCCGCCTCGAGTGCTTCCTCCTGGCGGCGGACGTCGTCATCGAGGGCGGCGAGATCGGGTTCGAGGGCTTCGAGCGCCTCTTGGCAGGCACGCACGGCTTTGTCTTTCTCCTGCAGTTGCAACAACACGGCGAGATCAGGGTGCACTTCCCCTCCCTTTGGAGATCACGTTCCAGCGCCCGGGGTTTTGCCGGGCGATCTTGCGGCTCAAGGCATCGACCTGCGCGACCAGCGCGGGCTTGTCTGTTTCGGTCGCCAACGGAATGCGTCGTTTGACTTCGCGCAGCTCGTACTCCAGCCGGCGACTGTCGAGCTTGTTCAGTTCGCCGGTGACCAACGCATCGACATCCGGCGGTCCCCAGGTCTCGGCGAGGATCGCCGCGAGGAGGGCCCGCGGTTCGCCGGTCAAGGCGTCCAGCAGTTCCCCGGCCGGTTGTCCTTCCCGGGCAGCGGCGAGGACCGCGAACACGCTGGCGTCCGGTTCGCGAATGACGGCTCGGTCCGGCACGAGGTCCGCGATACGCCGGCGCAGATCCGCCTCGTGCACCATGGCGCGCACGAGATTGCGTTCCGGTCCTGCGCGGTGATGGCGTGTCGGCGACGTGGTTCGCGGCGCGTCGGGAGAACGCGGCGCGGCAGGTGGTGTCGGCTGATCGGCGATTTCCCGCAGCACGGACTCGCGCGACACGCCGAGAACCTCCGTCACCCGCGAAATGTACAGGTCACGGGTTACGGGGTCGGCGGCGGCGCGCAAGGTCGGGAGCAGCCGGTCGAGCGCGCGACGACGCCCCGCGAGCGACTGCAGCCACCCCTTTCGCTCGAGGATCTGGACCTTCCGCTCGAAGACGTCGACCGCATCCCGCAGGACCGTTTCCAGTGCCTTGACCCCGTGTCGCTGTACCAGCGTGTCGGGATCTTCGCCCTCCGGCAGACTGGCTACCACGACGCGGAGTTGGGCGCGCAGCAACGCATCCGCGGTGCGGAAGGTGGCGCGCAACCCGGCGGCATCGGAGTCGAACAGCAGGGTCACGCGATCGGTGACCCGTCGTAACAGTTGGGCTTGATCGGCGGTGAACCCGGTTCCCAGGGGCGCGACCGCGTGTTCGATCCCCGCTTCCACCAGACGCAGCACGTCGAAGTATCCCTCGACGACGACCGCGTTTTCGGTCTTCCGAATGGCGTGTTTGGCGGCGTGCAGGTGGTACAGCAGACGCCCCTTGTGGAAGATCTCGCCGTCGGGCGAGTTGAGGTACTTGGGCTCGCCGTCACCGAGGACTCGGCCACCAAAGCCCACAACCCGCGCGCGCAGATCGTGAATAGGAAACAGCAATCGATCCCAGAAGCGGGCGCGGACCTTCCCGTCGCGATCGACGGCCAGGCCGGACGTGACCAGCGTTGGCAGCTCGATCCCGAGCGTGCGCATCGCGTCCAGAAACGCCTGGCCGCCCGGCGCATAGCCGAGCCCGTACGGCAGCAGCGTCTCGAGTTGGTATCCGCGACCCTCCAGGTAGGTGCGCGCGCGGGCCGCGTCCGGTGCCTCGCGCAACTGGCGTTGATACCAATCGTGCGCCACCGCCACCGCCGAGTACAACGGCTCGCGTGGGTCGGGGCCGCTCGTCGTGCGCTCCGGAATGACCACACCGACCTTCCCGGCAACCTCGCGTACCGCCGTGGGGTAGTCCATCCCGAACTGCTTCATGAAGAACGTGAACACGTCTCCCCCCTCATGACACACGAAGCAGTAGTACATCTGCTTTCGAGGGATCACCGCGAGATTCCGCTTGGTGCCGCCGTGGAAGGGACACGGACCCCGGTAGTCGGCGCCGGTGCGCTTGAGCGCGACGTGTTCGCCGATGATCTCGATCATGTCGGCCGCGTCACGCACCTGTTCGATGATCTCGTCCGGGATCCCGCTCACGACTCCAACTCCGCTATCGTGACGCCGGTGCCCCCCTCGATGGGCGGCGCCAACCGATGCGTTCCTATCCGACGGTCAGCGGCCACCAGGGCGCCGACCGCGGCGCGTAAGCGGCCGGTGCCCTTGCCGTGGATGATGCGCAGCACCGGGAGGTCCGCCAGCACCGCGGCGTCGAGCGCGCGCGTGACGGCGTCGCATGCCTCGTCGACGGTCATCCCGCGCACGTCGATCTCGGGAGACGCGTCGACCTCGATCGGCGGTCGCGCCGACGGCTGAACCAGGGGTGCCTTGTCCTTGGTCCCCGGCGCAGCGGGCCCCGCGGGTGGACGGGGCCGCGAGGCCGCGCCGGAGCGCACCGTCCATCCTTTCCGGGCCAGCACCTCCTGCAGGCGCTGGAGTTCCTCTGCCTCATCGGAAATCCCGGCTTCGACCAGACGTCGGGCCTCTTTGGCGGTTGCCTCCGTCACGGCCGCCCGCGCCATCCCCAGCGCCTCCTCGACCCGTTTGCGGGCATCGAGCAGAAACTGACGGGCGCGTTCCCGCCCCTCCCGCTCCAGTTCCTTCTCCCGCGCGTTCGCTTCGGCTTCGCGCGTGCGGAGATCGTCCCCGGCACGGACGATCTCCGCGTGGCGCTCATCGAGACGAGTCGCCATGGCGGCCGTCTCCAACTCGCGCGCCGCCAGGTCGGCGGTTCGCCGTTCGAGGTCGGCCAGGGCGGCGTCGAGTGTTCGCTCAGGGTCTGGCGCGCGCGACTCCGCGTCGTCGAGTACGGCACTTGGGAGACCCAGTCGGCGGGCGATCACCAAGCCGTACGAGCGGCCGGGCACACCCTTGAGAAACCGATAGGTCGGCGTGAGCGTGTCGGGGTCGAACTGGAGCGAGGCATTGAGCACCCCCGGGGTCTCCGCGGCGAGACGTTTCAGGGCACTCAGGTGCGTCGTGGCCAGCACGCGGCACCCGCGTCTCACGAGGGATTCAATGGCCGCACCCGCCAACGCGGCTCCCTCCGCCGGGTCGGTGCCGCTGCCGACCTCATCGAGCAACACGAGCGTGCCCGGGCCGGCCGCTTCCAGCGTGTCGCGCATCGTTGCCACGTGGGCGCTGAAGGTTGACAGGCTCGCCGCGATGGACTGGTGATCGCCAATATCGGCGAAGATGCGGCGGCACACGGGGATCACGCAGCCCGCCCCCAGCGGCGGGAGGATACCGGCCTGGATGAGCGCGCTGGCCAACCCGACCGTCTTCAATAGCACCGTCTTGCCGCCGGTGTTGGGACCACTCACGATGACGGCGGTCTCATCCTCGGCGAGCTCCAGGGTGAACGGTACCGCGTCGGGCATCTCGGCGAACAGCAGCGGGTGTCGGGCGTTGATAAGCACATGCGGACCCGGGACCGACCCGATCGTCGGGGGAGCCGCGTCTACCTCGTCGGCGTAGCGCGCCCGACCGTACACGTCATCCACCGCCACGCACATTTCCCATCCGGCCGCCGCCAACGCGACGCAGTCGCGCAGGGCGTCCGAGCAACGACGATAAACCGCGAGCACCGCCCGCGCTTCGCGCGCTTCCGCCCCCGCCAGCGCGTTGCCGAGTTCCACCGCGTTGCTCGGCTCGACAAACAGCGTGGCTCCGCTGGCCGACTCGCCATGCACGATTCCGCGCACCCGGCCCTTCGCCGTGCGCGCGACCGGGATCACGTAGCGCCCGTCTCGGACCGTGACCGACGCACCCTCGGGCGTCTCGCCGCTGTCGAGCCGCTTGAGGACGGCCTCGAGCGCGCTCACCAGCCTGGTCCGCGCGTCGCGCACCGCTGCTCGGGCCGCATCGACCGCGTGATCGGCCCCGTCCTTCACCTGGCCTTCCGAATCGAAGGACCTGGTGATGTCGTGCCCGAGCGATGCCGGCGGCAGATCGGCGACCAGCGCGGCCAGCGTGGGTGCCGTCGCCGCCACCCGATCGAGGTGGCTGCGCAGCGCGCGGGCGGCTTCGAGTGCCAAGCCAACCTGGAGGAGCTCGATGCCGTCGAGCACCGACCCGGGCACGGCCACCCGTCGGAGGGCGTCGCCGATGTCACCGACGGGATCGGGCCGAATCGGATCGGCGGCCGCGAGGAGCCGTGCCAACTCGCTGACGCGCGCCAGTTCCCGCTCCACCGTGGTCCGGTCCGCCGTGGGGCGACGCTGCCGAATGCGCGCCGCACCGAGCGGTCCGGCGGCCCGCTGCGCGACGAGATCGAGCGCGCGGGCGAACTCCAGCCGCTCGAGCGTCTGCGGGGAGGCGACCTCCCCGAAACTGGAAGGGGTGCCGGCAACTCCTGTTGCCCGCACCCCTTGGTCCTGCCCGTCCGGCCGGGACACGTCCTACGCCCCCACCGAGTCGACGATTTCAGCCCTTACCGACAGGCTCGTACCCGTTTCGTTCAGCTTCCGCGCTCCCGTCGGTTCTTGCGGCGTGCCGCGTTGAGTTTCCGTTTCCGTCGTTCGCTCGGCTTCTCGTAATGACGATGCCTGCGCAGGTCCGACAAGATCCCCGCCTTCTCGCACTTCTTCTTGAACCGCCGAAGTGCGCGCTCGAAGTTCTCATCCTCGCGGATGACGACCTCAGGCATCGATCGCTACCCCTTGAATACCGCCCACGACCGAAACGACAGATACCAAAGCTAGCCGCGCTATTTGCACCATTCAAGACCCTACCCTGGTGGCCAGGTCATCAGTCGGCCGCCGAGGATGTGCACATGCAGATGCGGCACCGTTTGTTGCGCATCGGCGTTCGTGTTCACGACGGTTCGGTAACCCGACTCGGCCACCCCCTCGGCGCGCGCCACGTCGCGGGTGAACGCGAACAAGCCGCCCAGCATGTCGGCGTCGGCCGCGTCGTCGAGCGATGCGACGTGGGCGATCGGGATGGCGAGCACATGCGCCGGGGCCTGGGGACTGACGTCGCGAAACGCGAGGAAACGCTCGTTGCGCGCGACGATCGTCGCCGGGATGTCACCAGCCGCAATCCGGCAGAAAATGCAGTCGGTTGCCGTCACGATCCGAACGCCTCCCGCATCTTGTTCCAGAACCGTCGCCCGAACCCTTCCTCACTCGGCGGGTCGCCCTCGATCTCTCCGAGCTGCTCAAACAACTCGCGCATTTCCGCCGACAGTTTCGGGGGCGTCCAGATCCGGACCCGCACGTGCAGATCGCCGCGCCGCCCGGTATCGATGTCGGGGAACCCGTGCCCCCGCACCGTCACCACGCTTCCCGGTTGCGTCCCGGCGGGCACACTGACCGACACGGTGTCGTCGGGGAGTGGTATCTCGAACTCCGCGCCCAGTGCCGCCTGGCTGAAGGAGACCGCGAGATCGTGCACGAGGTCGTTCCCCCGCCGTTCAAACCGGGGATCCTCGCCGACCTCGATGACGACGATGAGGTCGCCAGGAGGGCCGCCGCGCGGCCCGACCTGTCCCTTCCCGCGCAAGGTCAGGTAGTTGTTGGACGAGACGCCGGGCGGAATCTCGATCGTCACCGTTTCCTCACCGCGCGTCCGGCCATCGCCGCGGCACGTCTCGCACGGATGCCGGACCGTACGGCCCTCGCCGTGACAGGTTGGACACGGCGTGACCGATACGAGCTGCCCCAGCAGTGATCGCACCGCGCGGCGTACCTCGCCCGCGCCGCCGCAGGTGGAACAGACCTGCGAATCCCCGTCGCGCGCGCCGCTGCCCCCGCATGCTTCGCACCGTTTGAGCGCCCGGAGTTTTACCGTACGCGTCGTCCCGCGGATGACCTCCGCCAGGTCGAGCGTCACGGACATCCGGATGTCCTGTCCCCGGTTCTGGGCGCGGCGTGCCCGTTCACCACCGCCGAAGATGCCGTCGAAACCGCCGAGTCCACCGAAATCCCGCATGAACACGCTCAACGCTTCGGCCATGTCAGGATGGAAGCCGCCGAAGCCGGCCCCACCCCGCAGGCCGGCATGTCCAAACCGATCGTATTGGGCGCGTTTCTCGGAGTCGCGCAGGATCTCGTAGGCCTCGGTTACTTCCTTGAACCGGTCCTCCGCACCCCGCTCATCGTTGCGATCGGGGTGGTACTGCATCGCCTGTTTGCGATACGCCTTCTTGATGTCATCGAGCGACGCGTCTCGGCTGACCCCGAGCACGTCGTAGTAGTCATGGGGCATCTAGGCGTCGAGATCCTCCAGCATACGGCTCGTATGTTCCACGACCGATAGCACTTTCTGGTAGGGCATGCGGGTGGGTCCCATCACACCGATGACGCCGATCAACGGCCCGCGGCGGTACCCCGCCGTCACGAGCGTCAGGGACCGAAGTTGTGGATCGGCGTTCTCGCCGCCGATCGTGACGGTAACGCCGCGGTCGCTTCTGGCGCGCAACGCGCTGCGCAACAGGTCTCGACCCTCGGTCAGCTCGAGGAGCCGCCGCAGGTTTTCGTTCGAGCTGAACTCGGGCTGCTCCGCCAACGGTTGCGCGCTGCTCAGGTGCAGATCGGTGCCGTCGAGCGTCCCGTCGAACAACTGATCGGCCTCCTCGACGAAGATGTTCAGCAACTCGGATGCATCGGGCACCGGTACGGAATCCCGCAGACGTTCCTTGAGGGTCGAGCGGATTTCGCGGAGCGTGAGCCCACTGAGCCGTTCATTCAAGACCACCGACACGCTTGCCACCGCCTCCACCGGGAGGTGACCACGCAACTCGACGAAGATGGTGCGCGCGAGCCCTCCACGCATCACCAGGACGAGCAACAGTCGCTCCGCGGAGACGTGCATCAGTTCGAGGCGCTCGAGCACCGCGTTGTCAAACGACGGCGCAACCACCACCCCGAGTTCCTGCGTGAGCACCCCGAGAATCTGCGCCGCCTTCTGGAGGATACCCTCGATCACGCCGGAGTCGGACCCGAGCACGCGCGAGATCGCGTCCTGATCGGCGGCGGACACCGAATCGCGCAACATCAGCCGATCGACGTAGATCCGATAGGCGCGGTCGGTCGGCACCCGCCCGGCGGAGGTGTGCGGGTGATACAGATAGCCCCGATCCTCCAGGTCGCTCATCGTGTTCCGGATGGTCGCGGCCGAAATCCCCAAGGGATAGCGCTTGGCGATCGTGCGGGAACCGGCCGGTTCGGCCGTTTCCACATAGCTTTGGATTACCGCCTCGAGAACCGTCCGTTCACGGGCGCTGAGCGTCTCTGGCATGTTCCAAGTCCTGTAGTGACAGGAAATTAGCCACCTTGGCCCCTGGTGGTCAAGCGAGGAGCCAATCCGTCGAGGACCAGCCAGCCTCGGACGGTGCATCGGAGTCGGCTGCCCGAGCGCGTCAACCACCCGGCATCGATGGCCGCCGCCACCTCGCCTTCGTCGAATGGCCCGACCACCGCCGGGTCGACGCCGTCGCTGGTGCGGAGCCCGAGATACAGCCGCTCGAGTGCCTGCTGCGACCGATCGGGGATCTCGCTGCCTTCCATGGGGTCGGCCCCGTCAGTCACCGCGCGCTCGTACGCGGTCCAGTGACGCTGATTCCAGCGCCGGGTCCGGCCGTCAAACCCATGAGCCGACGGGCCGAGACCGCCGTACGGCGCGCGGACCCAGTAAGCCGAGTTGTGGCGCGCGCGCGCGTTCGGCATGGCGTAGTTAGAGATCTCGTAGTGTTCGAAGCCGGCGCCGGCGAGCGCGGAATCGACCGCCAGGAACTCCGACGCAAAGCGCGCATCGGTGGCCATCGTCACACCGTCGCGGGCGACCCAGCGGGCGAGCGGCGTTGACGGCTCGACGGTCAGCCCGTAGGCCGAAACGTGGTCCGGCTCCAATGCCAGTGTGCGATCGAGGTCGTCACCCAGGTTCCGCCCGAGGCCGTCCGGGACCCCGAAGATCAGGTCCAGCGAGATGCTCCCGAATCCGGCGTCGCGCAGGATCGCGAATGCCCTGACCGCGTCGGCCGCCCCGTGGGTGCGGTGCATCCACGCAAGGGTGGTGTCGTGGAAGGATTGCACCCCCAGCGAGACCCGGTTGACCCCCGCTTTCCTCCAGGCAGTGGCGGCGGTCTCCGTCACGTCGTCCGGGTTCGCCTCGATGGTGACTTCGGTCGCGACATCGCACGGAACGAGCGCGATGAGCGCCGCAATCGCTTCCGGGGCGAGTTGGGTCGGGGTCCCGCCGCCGATGTACAACGTGTGGAGAGGCGCGGAGACCGTGATGGACGCCACGGCCAGCCGGTGTTCGAGCTCGGCACGCACAGCCGCCACGAAGCGGGTGTGCGGAGGATCGCGCCGCACCGCAATGGCGAAGTCGCAGTAGCTGCACCGGCGGCGGCAGAACGGGACGTGGATGTAGAGGTGGCGCACCCCCGAACCTACGATGGCGCGGCCGTATACCGAAACCACACGCCGCTACCGGGAACCGATGGCGCGCCGGAACAACATGCCCCGGTCCTGCGCAACCAACCCCCGAATCTCCAGTGAGGTGAGGACGGCGAGCGTGGTGGCGGCGTCGCGTCCCACCCGCGCCGCGATCGCGTCCACGTGTTGGGTGCCTTCGCCCACCAGGGTCAGCACCTGCCGCTCGTCATCGGTCAGGTTGCTCGGCACGGCCGCATGGGCGTCGGCTTGCGGTGCAAGCCCGTACTCCTCGAGGATGTCGCGCAGTCCCAGCGCGGGTTTGGCGCCGTGTTGAATCAACCGATTGCACCCGAGGGACACCGGGCTCGTGATCGGGCCTGGCACCGCCATCACCTCCCGACCCTGCGCGAGCGCACAGTCGACGGTGATCAACGCCCCCGACCGCTCGCGGGCCTCGATGACGAGGGTGGCCCGGGCCAGTCCGCTGATGAGCCGATTCCGACGGGGGAAACTGCCGGCATTCGGGCGTTCCCCGGGAGGGAATTCGGTGATGAAGCACCCGTCGCGGCCGACATCCTGGTACAGCTCGCGATTGGCCGACGGGTAAATCACGCCGAATCCGTTGCCCAGCACACCAATCGTATCGCCCGGCACCTCGAGCGCCGCCCGGTGCGCGAGCGCATCGATGCCGCGGGCCATGCCGCTCACGATCACCAGACCGGCGCGCGCCGCACCGCCCGCGAGGTGACGGCAGGCCTCCGCGCCGTAGCGGGTATGCTCGCGACTTCCCACGACGGCCAGGGCCGGCCGGCCAAGCAGTTCGGTGCGCCCGAGCGCGAACAGCAGGACCGGGGCATCGGGGATCGCGGTCAGGATCGTGGGAAACGCCGGGTGGTCCGGCAGCAGGATCTGCCCGCCGCAGGCTTCGGTTCGAGCGAGTAGCTGCCCGGCGCCGTCCAAGGATGCGCGCCGAATGGCTGTGGCGGCCGCGCGGGAGATGCCCGGTGTAGACGCGAGCGCCTGCGGGGACGCACGAAGCACCGAGGTCGCGTCCCCGAATGCCGCGAGAAGGAGGTCGAGCCGCGCGCGTCCGATACCGGGCACGCCGGCGAGCGCGATGTACGCGAGGTCGGACACGCTACAGGGACGTTCCCGACCCGCCACCTGGCGCTTCGTCCGCGCGCATCAAGCGCCACAACGCCTCACGCAATTCGCCGAGCCCCACGTGGGCAACCGAGGAGACCGCCAGGATGCCCAATGCGTCCGGGGCGTCGACCCGAGGAAGTGGCTGATCGGGCGGGAGCAGATCCTGTTTCGTGAGGACGACGACGTGCGCCTTCCGGGCCACCATGCTGCTGTAGGCAGCCGCCTCGTGACGCAGTTGATCGTAAACCCGCTGCGGAGACTCCGCGTCGAGCGGGATGAGGTATGCAAGGACTCTGGTGCGCTCGACGTGTTGGAGGAATTGGTCGCCGAGACCCTTGCCCTCATGGGCGCCCTCGATGATGCCAGGAATGTCCGCGATCACGAACGTGCGTCCCTCCGACATCTGGACGACCCCGAGGTTGGGAGTGAGGGTCGTGAACGGATAGTCGGCGATCTTCGGTTTGGCCGCCGACATGACCGACAATAAGGTGCTCTTCCCGGCATTCGGTTCGCCGAGCAGCCCGACGTCGGCGATGAGCTTGAGGACGAGTTCGATGCGCCGTTCCTCGCCCGCTTCCCCCGGTTCCCATTCGCGGGGGGCCTGATGCGTGGGGGTGGCGAACCGCGCATTGCCCCGGCCCCCGCGGCCTCCCTTAGCCACGCACAGGGCCTGGTCGGGCTGGACCATCTCCCCGAGTACCTCGCCCGTATCGGCGTCGCGCACGACGGTCCCCGGTGGAATCGGCAGGTACACGTCTTCACCCGACCGCCCCGTCTTGTTGGCGCCCTTGCCGTGCTGCCCTCGGTCGGCTTTCCAGCGCGAGCGATACTGGTAGTCAAGCAGCGTCGCGAGGTGCGGGTCGGTACGCAGGAACACGCTCCCGCCGCGGCCTCCGTCCCCTCCATCCGGCCCACCCATCGGCACGTACGCTTCGCGACGAAATGAGCTGCAGCCGGACCCACCTGTTCCGGCGGACACGTGGATCTCGGCGCGATCGAGGAACTTCATGCCGGGTGCACGAGGCGTGTGGGGTACCGCGAGCGCCACCATGCACCATGGTGGCGTTGCGCGGGCGATCGTCCGCCATCAATCGTACGCACGTCGACTCAATCGAACGTCAAGTCGCCGTCGGCGCGCAGCACGCCGACCGCGCGCCGACGCGTGTTTTGGATTGGGAATTCGGCGAATCGCTGGATGCGCGACGTGGGCGCGGGCGCGACGCCGATCTGGTCAAGCACGCTGAGCAACGCCGCCATCGCGGCACGGGCGTCACCGTCCTCGACCTTGAGCGCTACGCCCAGTCCCTTGTGTGGCAGCGCGGCCCCGTAGACGCCGTCGGCACCAACCTTGGCGACGACCTCACCGGGATACCCCCCCATCAGTGCGGTGCACAGTCGGTCCTTCCCCGCCACGAGATCGGGGTGCCCCATCATGGCCGACCTGATCGCCTCGGCCTCCGGGGCCGCCGACGTACCGAGGCGGGCGAAGCCAAGCGCCATCGCGGCCAGCGGCAGGCGGAAACAGACCACTCCGCACCCGTCCACCGACTCGCCGATTTCGTCCTCCGGCACGCCGGTCCACATCGCGACCGCCGCGCGGCAACGATTCTGTACCGGGTGACCGGCGGACTCGTAGCCGTCAGTCGCCCAGCCGTGGTGGAGGGCGAGCGCGAGCATGCCGGCGTGTTTGCCGGAACAGTTGCTGCTCAACGGCGTGCGGGCGATCGTTTCTTCGGGTGGAGGGGTGTCCGGCGCACGAATCGCCAGGTCACGTGACAGCGGCCGGTGAGGCCCGCACGCCAGCGCGGCTTCGTCGAGGCCGAGGCGCGCCAGCACGCCCGAAACGAGTGCCACCTGCCGAGGTTCGGAGTTGTGGGAGGCGCAGGCCAACGCGAGTTCCTCCGGGGTGAGGCCAAACCGCTCGATCACGCCGTCCGCGACCAACGGGATCGCCTGAAACGGCTTGGCGGCCGAACGGAGGTGCGTCGGCCGGGCGGGGTCACCGCACCACGCCACACGGTCCCCCCGATCGTTGACGACGACCGCGGAGACCAGATGCACCGACTCGACGTCGGCGCCGCGCAGCGACACAACCCGCAGTGGTGGCACGCGCGTACAGTAGCGAGGCAAGCCCTGTGCAGGTAGGGTTCGGCGGCGGGCCGGCGGCTTCTCGCGAGGAAGAACGCAACCTGGCGGACTTGAGTGGGCGGCGACGGCCGACCAGATTGGCGACCGATGCGAAACCATGTACTGATACTGCTGGCGTCGTGCTGCGCGTGCCCGGCGCTCAGCCAGGAACTGCCCGCCGGCGCCCGGCTACCGCTACAGCACTGGTCCGTTCCCTTCCTCGAGCACCTCGCCCGGACGGGCGCCATCGTCGATCCGACGCCACTCATGCGACCGTGGCGTGTGGCGGACATCGCGACCGCGCTTGAGCGTGCGGATACCACCCGCCTCGGCCGCGCCGATCGCGGGACGCGCCGCCAGATTCTCAACGCGCTCCAGGCGCGGTCGAGCGAACGCGGTATCATCGGAGGCGGTGACGTGGGCGTGGTGGTTTCGACGCACCAACGCCGACCGGAGTTCTCCCTCCGGCACACCGGTTCGGATCGCGTATCCCCGGAGGTTTCGGGGCTCTTTGGATTCTGGTTCGGTCCGGCTCTCCTCATCCTTCAGGTACGGTACGACGAGGACCTCGAGGACGATCCCGATTGGGCGGGCGTGCTCGGTCAGGCCGAAGTGGGCACCGATTGGGGGTACGGCGCCTATCGGTCCAAGTATCTCGACATCGAACTCGGCAACCTGTCACGCAACTGGGGTCCCCCGGGATTCCCCGGTCTGTTGGTCTCGGATTGGCCGCTGAGCTACGACCACCTGTTCGTGGAACTCGGGCCGAGTCGCCTCCATCTCAATATGCTGGTCACCCAGCTCGACGATGTGCCGGACCGCAATGGCGAACTGTCGAGACGGTTCTTCCTGGCCCACCGTTTGGAGGCGCGCGTCACTTCGTGGCTCGACCTGGCACTCTGGCAGGGGACGATTCTGTCTGGCCCCAACCGGAACCTCGAGATTTGGTATCTCAACCCGTTCCAGCCGACCTACTTCGCGCGAAACAAGCAGGGTCAGCAAGGCGGCGTGAACTTCATGTTCGGCGGCGAGGGGCAAATGCGCGTCGGCCGCGTGCACCTCACCGGCGGAGCCTTCTTCGACGACTTCGACGTGCAGCTCGGCGAGCCGCCGGCGCTGGGGTTCACCGGCACCGCGACGACGCCTATCGGCGGGACGTCGCTGTGGCTCGGATACACACTCGTCTCGAACCTGGCCTATCGGACCAACGATCCCGCGGAAAAGGCGCTGGTGGCGCTCGACCCCGATCGTGGCAGGTTCGGAACCGGACTGGCCCGGAATTTCGCCGATTACGACCAAGTCAGCGCGAAGCTCACGCTCGTCCCGCTTCCCGGTGTGATCATGGCGCCGGAGGTGACCTTCCTGCGACAGGGCGAGGGCGATCAACGGCTGCCGTACCCGTCGCGCGCGGAGTTCGATACCACGCGAACGATCTTCGTCGGCGTAGTGGAACGGACGCTGCGGGCGGCGCTGGTTTCGACGATTCGCCTCCCGCTGGGCATCACAGCGAGTCTTGATGTCGCGATGCACCGTGTCGCGAACCTGCAGCATCAGATCGGCGCCAGCGAGACATCCTTCGTGGGAACGGGGGTGCTGCGGTGGGGGTTCTGGTCAGGCGGTTCGCTCGACTGACCGATCCGGTCAGCGCCGCGTGGCGGAGGTGCGGGAGGGGATGGGGGGGAGATCCGGATCCGGTGCCGCCGGGATCGGGTCCGTGCGCGGACGGAGAATGCTGTCGTAGTGTGACGCGATGCGGCGCATGACGATGCTCCACTCATAGCCGACCGCGCGTTTGCGCGCCGTCGATCCCATGGCCTGACGCAGCGGCGCGTCTTCGACCAACCGCGTGCAGTGGTCCGCGAACGCCGCAACGTCGCCGACCGGTGCGAGCAGCCCGGTCACCCCGTCTTCCACGAGGGACTTGCTTCCCGTCGCGTCCGCGCACACCGCTGGAAGCCCCGAGGCCATCGCTTCGAGCGTGACCATGCCGAACGTCTCGATGTCTCCGGGGAACAGCAGCATGTCCGACGACGCGAACGCCGCGGCCAGATCGTCGCCCGTCAGAAACCCCGTGAACACCGTGTTGGGCAATCGCGCGCGCACAGCGTCCATCGCCGGCCCCGCGCCAACCATCATGCTCCGGTGTTTGACGCCACGCGCTTCGAGGGTGCGAATCACCTGAACCAAGGTGTCCAGCCCCTTTTCCTTGGCGAGCCGGCCAACGAACGTCACGACGGTGTCCGCGGGCTCGAGCCCATGTCGCGCACGCCATGCCATCGACCGTTGGTGCGGTCCGAAACGAACCGGGTCGACGCCGCCCTCCCACATTCGGAGACGATCCCCCAGCCCAAATGTCTCGAGCACCCGGGCGATCGATTCCGATGCCACGTAGATATGCGTGCAGCGGCCGTAGAACCGACGCAGCAGGGCGTGCACCAGCGGCTCGATCATCGCCAACCGATGGAAGCGGAGGTACCACGGGAAGTGCGTGTGATAGGAGGCGACCACGGGAATACCACGCTTGCGCGCAAACCGGAGCGCGCTCCATCCGAGGAAGTCAGGCGTCGCAATGTGAATCAAATCGGGGCGGAAAGACTCGAGTCGGGCGCGCGCCCGCCGAGAAACGCCAAACGTCATGCGGTATCCCGGCCAACCGGGGGCCGGGATCGAGCCAATCGACACCAGCGTCCCAGCGTGGTCGAGCGCCGGCGTCGTTCCGGTGGGCGCGAACACCATCACCTCATAGCCGATCGACTCGAGGTGGGTGACGAGCCGATTGAGGATCAACGCGACGCCGTCAATGACGAGATCGTAGTTCCCGGTAAACACCGCGACCCGCCGTCGCGCGGCGGGACGGCCGTTGCCGCCCGGTACAACCGGGGTTGCCAGCGGTCCTCCCAACGCCCACCAATCCTCGCAAAGTGAAACGCCGCGACGTTCCCTGTTTCATCCGCCCGGTCGATCCGGCCTGGAACCCCGCAACTGCCTGACAATACCCGGGAAACCGTCCTCGTGCAAAGCGACGGACTACTCGATGCCGAGTGCAGCGTGGTAGGAGACCGGGTTCCGGGCCACGAGCAGCCGCCTTATCGTGTACCCGAGAGACGGGGCGACGATGGGATCGTCGACGTCGGGCGGGTGGATGGCGAGGCGCACGACTCGGCGCGGCGCCTCGAGGCGACGGCGCAGCGCGACGAGCAACGCGCATCCCGCCGCGAGCCACCGCGCTCGCGTATCCCACGCGAGCGGCGGCGCAACGAGCCGACGATGCGACACGATGTCGCTGATGGCCACGATGCCCTCCGTGATCCGCAGGTTCCGCTCGCGGATGACCTCGATCGTGTCACTCCCGAACAACCATGCCGGCGGTATGAAACCGACTGGCTTGAGGCGGCAGTCACGAAGGACGCGGATGCCCTCGTCGACGCGCGCGGCGGTTTCGGCGGGGTCGAGGGAGAGGAATTCCCCTTCTCCGTCCGTGCGTCCCGCCGCGATCACCCGCTGGCTCCACGTCCGCCGTAGGCCCACTTCGTCGTGCCGCAGGCCGTGCAGGAAAATCTCCGCGCCGTCACGTTGCTGTTGCCGGAGACTGTCGACGAACCCGGGATGGTCGGCCAACGGGAAGGCCCCATGGTAGTTCGGCACCACCAGGAGTGCGTAGCGCCGCACGCCCAGCGCACCGAACAAGTCGAGGATCGTCCGGATGCGCGCTTCGTGAGCCGGCGTCACATCATGAATCGACACGAGCAGTTGGCGCATCCGGTCAGACCGTCACCGAGTCCGGCTTGCTGAAGAAATCGAACACGTGCCGGGTCGGACCGCCGGCATGATATCGCCAGGTTTCCAAGCCGGGGAATTGGTACCGCTCGAAGCGGCGTAACGTGGCCGATTGTTCGGCCCAGTTCCCCGCGTACATGCCCGCCGCACCGTTGCTGCGCCGGTCGGTCTCATTCCATCCGACGATCAACAGGCCACCATCACGCAGGCACTGGAAGCTCCCCGCCAGGGCTTGGTCGACCGACTCCCGCGCATCGAGTCCCCAGCCGAACACCCCGTTGCAGATGATCGCGTCCAACGCGCCAGGATCAAAGTGATGTGCGACCTGCTCGAGCCCGTCGACGATGTGGCGTGCCCCGGCTCCATGGCGCCGTTGGGCCGGATCGACATCGATGGTCCAGTACGCCTTGCCCGCGTCCCGAAACGTGCGCGTATACGGTCGGGTGTACCAGCGACAGCCGACGAAAAGGATCGAGTGGAACTGCTGACGCGCAAGCAGAAACGGGAAGATGGTTCGCTCGAGGACGCGGCGGTCCGGCAAGAGGCCGGCGACGCTCGATATGGCGGTCGACACGCGAGACCAGATGGGCGACATGTTGGAAAAGTATGAGGGGGTGTTCGTTCGTGCGACAGCGGTTGGGCCCCGTTACCCGGCGGGCGGTTGGTCGGTCTCCTGGTCAAGCGGCGGCAATCGCCCCTCCCTCCGCGTTGGACCGCAGAGAGCGCAGAGGACGCAGACGGCTTGCGGCACCCGCGACAGGTTCCAGATCACGCGATCCGAGCATTGGACGGCGTGCGCCAGACCGTGGATGTGAAGATCTTCCGGGCCGAGGCGCGGCGGTAACGCCGGCGGTGTCCCAGCGAGAGAACCGCCCCGCGGTCTTGTGGCCGCGGGGCGGCTTGCGTAAGCGAGAGCGGGTCGCGGCCGCCGGTCAGTCGTACCGAAGCGCGACGACCGGATCGATGCGCGCCGCGCGCCGGGCCGGAATGAAGCTGGCCAGGAGGCCCACGGCGAGGAGGGTGACGGCGACCGAGATGAACATGATCGGATCCCACGGCTCGACCTGGAACAGCACGATCCTGAGTCCGCGCGACAGCAGGGCCGCAATGCCGAGTCCGACCGCGAGCCCTATGCCCAGTTGCCACAGTCCCTGTCTCATGATCATGCCGACGACGTCGCGATTCTGCGCGCCGAGCGCCATCCGGATGCCAACTTCCTGGGTTCGGCTGGTCACGGAGAACGACATCACGCCGTACAACCCCACCGCGCCGAGGAACAACGCGGCCGCCCCGAATACCATGAACAAGATGCCGAACACGTCGTAGAACCAGTTTGCCTGGCTGATCCGGTCGCCGAGCGTATCGACCCAATACAGCGGAAGATCGGTATCGATGGCGATCACTTCGTCCCGCAGGTTCGAAGCAAGGGTCATTGGTTCGCCCTGCGTGCGCAGCACAAGGCTCACGAACCGGAGATCGGTTTGCGCAATGGGTACATACATCCCTTCCGGATCCTCGTTCTGGATGCCGTCCATCAAGAGGTCCGGCACGACGCCGACAATGGTCATCCACGGCTCTTCGGTTTCCGACGTACCCGTGCGGATACGCCGGCCCAGCGGACTCTCGCCGGGAAAGAAATGCTTGACGAAGCTCTCATTCACGACGACCACGGGAAGGTTGTTTTCGGTATCCTGGACGGAGAAGTCGCGTCCCTGGGTAACCTCGGTCTCGAAGGTGCTGAAGTAGCCCGGACTTACCGCCGCCCACCGCGCGGTCGGGTAGTCCTGGTCTTTGTCGTACGCTGCTCCATCGAGTGCGAAGCGGAATCCGCCGCTGCCTAGCCCCGGCAACGCCGTGCCCAGGGCTGCCGCAGTCACCCCGGGCATTCCGTTAAGGCGCGTCTGCAGTCCGTCGAAGAACTGCACACGTCGTTCCTGATCGGGATAGCCGGTTTCGAACAGCCCGACGCGCGCGGTCAAGACCTCGGTCGGAAAGCCGTAGTCGATCGTCCGCAGCTTCACGACGCTCTTGATCATCAAGCCGGCCGCCACCAACAGGCCGCACGACAGCGCGATTTCCGCCGTGACCAGGCCCTTGCTCACCCTGCCGATCCGCATGCTGGACGAACCTCGTGACTCGTCCTTGAGAACTTCGTTGACGTTCGCGCCGGACGCGCGCAGCGCGGGCAGGACACCCGCGATGAGCGTCGCGACCAACGAGAGGGCGACGACGAACACCACGGCGACGGTGTCGATCCGGATGTCGATCCAGAAGGGTGGCTGTGTGTCGACGATGGCGTTGTTGAACAGGCGCACGCCAACCCACGCCAGCCCGATCCCCGCCGCCGCCCCCACCGCCACGATCGCGAACGTCTCCGTGAGAAACTGCATGACGACGCGAAACCGTGTGGCGCCGAGCGACGACCGGATCGCAACCTCCTTGCTGCGCTGGACGGCGCGCGCGAGCAGCAGGTTCGCCACGTTCGTGCAGGCGATCAGGAGGACCAGGAAGACGGCTGCGAGCATGGTGAACAACAGGGTGGATACGTCGTCACCGATGTACTCCTCGGTGTACGGCTTGATGTGCGCGCCGATGCCCTCGTTGGTCCCGGGGTACTCCATCTCGAGACGGTGCGCGATGGTAGCCATCGCGGCTGCCGCCTGCTCCTCACTCACCCCATCAGCCAAACGCCCGTACACTTCCAAGGTCGTTCCCTCGCCCCGGGCCATCGTGTCGGGATTGACCTGCATCGGGAGCCAGATTTCTTCGCTCAGCGGGAACGCAAATCCTTCCGGCATCACACCGATGATCGTCGCGGGCCGCGAATTGAGCCGGACCGTCCGCCCGAGGATGTCAGGGTCGCCATCGAAGTGGTGCTGCCACATCGTCCAACCGATCACGGCGACGTACGGGGCACCCGGCTGATCGTCCTCGGGCCGGAACGCGCGTCCGAGTTGCGGCTGCACCCCGAGGACCGCGAAGGCGTTGTCGGACATGAACGCGCCGTCAAACCGCTCCGGGCGTCCCTCGACGCCGCTGAGGTTCACCGTGCCATTCCAGAACGCGGCCAGGCCGTTGAACGATGCCTGTTGCGCGCGCCAATCTCGGTAGTCGTGGATCGTGACCTCCATGCTCTCGATATCCTGCGAAAGATTATTGCGCTCGAGATGCATGATCCGGCTGGATTCCGGAAACGGGAGCCCGCGGAAGAGTGCGCCGTACACGATGCTGAACATCGTGGTGGTGAGCCCGATGCCCAGCGTCAGCGCCACGACGGCAATGGCGGTCAGGCCCGGATTCTTGAACAGCATCCGGACACTGTACCGGAGGTCCTTCCCGAGCGTCATCATTGTGGGGACGCGCTCGCCGCCACGGCAAAGCCAGGGTCCTCGAGCGCTGGCGCCCGGCGACTGTGTTCCTCCCGCACGATCTGCCCGTCAAACAGGTGCACGCTGCGTTGCGCATTCTCGGCGTAGCGGGGATCGTGCGTGACCATACAGATCGTGGCGCCATCCTGGTGCAGTTCGGCCAACAGGTCCATCACCGCGCCGCCGTTTTTCGAGTCGAGGTTCCCCGTCGGCTCATCGGCAAGCAGGATGACCGGCTTGCCCGCGATCGCGCGGGCGACGGCGACGCGTTGCTGCTGGCCGCCGCTCAATTGCGAGGGGAAGTGCTTGGTGCGATGGGACATTTCGACCCGCTCGAGCGCCACGTGCACGCGCTCGCGCCGCTCGGCGGATGGGATGTTGCGATACGTCAACGGCAATTCGACGTTCTCGTACACCGTGAGGTCGCCGATGAGATTGAAGGCCTGGAAGATGAACCCGACCTGTTGATTGCGTACCGACGCCCGCTGGCTCCCGGACAACGTCGCCACCGGCTGTCCGGCAAGGGTGTAGGTACCGCCGGACGGCGTATCGAGCAGACCGAGAATCGAAAGCAGCGTGGTCTTGCCGCACCCCGATGGTCCGGAAATCGCGAGGTACTCGTTCTCGCGGATCTCGAGGTTGATGCTCGCCAACGCATGCGTCTCCAACTCGTCCGTCAGGAATATCTTCGTCACGCCGTCGAGCTTGATCAGCGCACCGTTCTCAGCCTGCATGGTCGCTCCTCGCGTACGGGCACAACGCCGCGATCGGGATGATCCGGGTTCCGCTGGCGCCCTACGGGACCGATTGGGGAAAGTTTCGGGGGAGCCTACGGCCGGACCAGCCGGGCCGGGTCGAGTCCGAGCAGATCGACGAGGCGGACAAAGCGGGGGTCGGGGCGGAGTGGGTCGAACATCGGGGTGGCCAGCCCCTCCGCGTGGAAAAAGGGATCGTGGCGTTCCGCTCCCACCGTCAGCCAATGCAAAGCGGAGTCGGTCTGGCCGAGTCCCAGGTAGACCCGCGCGATTGCGGCGGCGTAATTGGGGGCGTTGCTCCCGGCCAGCAACGGGGCCAGGACGGCTCGTGCCGAGTCCGCGCGACCGGCAAGCGCCAGGGTGTACCCCAACAGGCCGGCCGGCGCGGGGATCGCGCCGGCCAGGCTCACCGATGTGTCCAATGCCCGGATGGCCTGCTCGATCCGGCGGGCGTAGAGGAGTTGTGACCCCAGCATCATGTAGGTGACGACCGAGGGGCCCAACTCCACCGCGCGGCGACCACTGGCGATCGCCTCGTCGTATCGGCCGGTGTATGCTAGCGCGTTGCCATACGATCCGGCCATCACCGGGGAGAGCGGATCGAGTTCCGTGGCCCGCCGCAACTCCGCCACCGCGTCCTCCTGCTCCCCCAGGACGATCAAGAGTTCTCCGAGCCATTGATGCGCCGTCGCATACGAGGAATCGAGGGCGATGGCCCGCCGGAAGTCCCGCTCGGCGTCGGTCCATCGCCAGCCGGCCGCCAAAAGGTTGCCGCGCGACGCATGCGCCACCGCCAAACCGGAGTCGAGCGTGATGGCGCGGTCGACGGCCGCGAGCGCGAGCGGCAACACCGAATCGCTTGGGGTGGTCGAATACAACGGCAACAAGCCGAGCGCGTCCGCGAGACCGGTATAGGCTTCCGCAAACGTGGGGTCACGTTGTACCGACCGCTCGAAGAACGACGCGGCGCGCCGCAGCGCGTCTTCGCCGCGCTGGGCAAAGAGGAACCGGCCACGGAGGTACAGGTCGTAGGCTTCGAGGTCGTCGGTTCCCGGACGCATGTCGACATCCGCGCCGGCAACCCCACCGAACTTGCTCTGCAACGCCAGGACAATGGCATGGGCAATGCTGTCCTGCACGGCGAACACGTCCCGCATGTCCGTTTCAAACGTCTGCGACCACATGGCCAGTCCGTCGTCGACGGACACCAACTGCGCGGTGACGCGCAACCGGTCGCCGGCCCGGCGAACCGTCCCCTCCAGCAGGGTCGCGACATGCAGCGCGCTGCCAATCTCCTCGACCGACGCGTGCTTGTCCTTGAAGGCGAAGGTCGCCGTGCGGGATGCCACCCGCACCCCGGGCACGCGTTGCAGTGCCGAAGTGATTTCCTCGGTGACGCCATCGGCGAAATAGCTGTCCGCGGTATCACCACTGACGTTGACCAGCGGCAGCACCGCAATCGAGCGGGCGGCGTCCGCACCGAGGTCCGACTCGCCCCGCGCGAACCAGAAGCCGGCGAGGGCCGCCAGCAGGACGGCCGCGCTCATGGCGACGGTCCGCATCATCGACCGGCGCGGCAAAGCGCCGACCGCCCAGCCCTCGCCGCTGAACACATCGGGCCGGTCGAGCCATTGCAGGATTTCGCGAGCCGATTGCGGCCGGTCAGCGGGGTCCTTGGCGAGACAGCGCATCACGAGATCCGCCAGACCGGACGGGACGTCGGATCGGTCGATCGGCGGCGGCGGCTCGGTGATGTGCGCCGCGATGATCTTGGTGAACGACCGGTCGTGAAATGGGGGCTTCCCGGCGAGCATCTCGTAGGCGGTGATCCCGAACGCGTAGAGATCGGCGCGGTGATCGACATCGTCCTGTCCGGCGGCCTGTTCGGGCGCCATGTACGCCGGTGTCCCGAGCGACGTGCCCGACTCCGTGAGCGATGCCCCGCCCTCGTCACGTTGCCGCGCGTTGCGCAACGCCTTGGCGACGCCGAAATCGCTCAGCATGGCGGCGCCACCGGAGAGCAACACGTTGTCGGGCTTGACGTCGCGATGGACGATCTCTCGTTCATGCGCATAGGCGAGGGCCTTTGCCACGTCCTTCATCAGGTCGACCGTTTCGCGGATCGGGAGCGGCCCGGACGCCAACCGTGCCCGCAGCGAATCACCCTCGACGTAGGGCATGATGAAGTACGGGAGGCCGCCGACATCACCGGCTGACAAGACACCCACGATATGCGGATGCTGCAGCCCGGCGGCGAGCAGGATCTCTCGCTTGAACCGCTCGACATTCACTCCCGCCGCGAAGTGCCGGGGCAGGACCTTGATCACGACCTTGCGGTCGAGCGCCCTGTCGTGCGCGAGACACACGGTCGACATACCGCCTCCGCCGAGTTCTTCCTCGACGGTGTAGGCGTCACCCAGTGTCTCTTGCAGCTGATCGCGCAGGGTCACGTCAGTTCCGCCCCGAGGGTGTCGTCGATACGACCCAACCTTCCGGCCGGGCCGTCCCGCAATGTAACGGTCGCACACACGATTGCGCGCACGACGGAAGCCATCACGTTGGACCGCCGCGTCCGCAACCCGAGGTGGTCTTTGGTGGATCGGGCTACATTTGGGAAGTTCTTGATTCAGGACCTTCAGATCACCAAGTCGGACGGCTACACTGGGTTCCTCCGGGGAGGACGCTACCAGAAGCGCCGTTTCGTTGCGCCGCCATCGGACTTGCGGTACGTTAAGGTGTCGTATCGCAGGTCGTGTCGCCATGCAGCGGAAGCTCCTGGTTGTCGTTGTTGCCGCCGTACTCTCCGGATGCGGAGCCGATCGTGCCTTGGCTCCCCAGCCCGGACCTCCCGCTTCCATACGCAAGCTCCAGGGTGATTTCCAGCGGGCCGATCCCGGCGCGACGCTCGACCTCCGTCTCACGATTCAAGTCACGGATGCGGTTGGCGTCCCCGTCGCCGGTGTTCCCATCCGGTGGAGCTTCACGGAGGGGAACGGGTTGCTGGAGCCCTCGTCCGGCAAGACGGATATCGCCGGGAAGGCGAGTACTACGGTGAACTATGCGCGCATCGTTCCACCGACTCTCGGTGTTCGCGTCGAAGCCGCCGTTGAACCGCCGTTGTCGACCGACTTCCTGCTCTTTGCCGGCGCCGCCGGTCCGATCATCCCCCCCACCCCCGCGGCGAATATCAGCGTGGGGGACAACTTCTTCAGTCCCCAGTCGGTGACGATCCCCGCCGGGCGCACCGTACTGTGGACGCTGGTGGGTTCGAATCCACACTTTGTGTATGTGACGGGCGGGGAACCGCACGTCCGCATCTTGAGCGGCAACCCCAACATCACCGGCGACGGGACGTTCATCGCGCAATTCGATGAGGCGGGTGAATACCAGTACTACTGCGCTTACCACTTCTCCGAGCAGATGGGCTGGGTACACGTCAGGTAGGGCGGTTGCCGACCAGGGAGGGCGCCGATCGCGGTCGGCGACGGGCGGATGGTTGGTCGAGTAACATGGCCCGCGGTCCCCGTCGTTGTTCCGCGGTTGAAACCGCGGCTGGGCGCGCTTCGCGCGACGGGCGCTGAAGCGCATGTGG
>Ga0214471_10000183_pt1 | contig 58461 bp, 77 predicted proteins | sample RVTome_5_FD_207665 | JGI IMG/M metagenome (GOLD analysis project Ga0214471, IMG submission 207665) | Soil microbial communities from uranium-contaminated site in the Upper Colorado River Basin, Wyoming, United States - RVT142D155 | ecosystem: Environmental > Terrestrial > Soil > Contaminated >... | reverse complement strand
GCAGACTTGGCCCTCAAATACTACAAAGAGGCACGACAGCTTTGTGTGCTCGCTTACCGTGTGCGGGAGAAAAAGCTGGGCCAGGACATCCAGAAGCAGCTTTCTAGTATGAGCGGCGGGGTGGTTGCAGCAATCCAGGAACGGACGCGCACGTACAAGATGGGGCAGCCCGCGCCCCCACAAGTACCACGGAATGTAACCCCAAAGGAGGGCAAGGAAGATGGAGAACGGGACGCAAGTTGAAGACGTAGTAAATGCTGCGCCGCAAGAAGATAGATTGCCGCCAGGCGCAACGCCGGTGATCTGGGTTTGCGACAATGGTCACCGTATCAAGGGTTTGCTATTGGATGGCGCAGCCAAAGCACCGCCTTGTGCTTTATGCCGTAAGAAAGGTCACAACCGCCGTGGGCAGGAGGTGCACATGGTTGAGTCCTTCGCTGAGCGCGCCACGGTGAAACCTGTGCAAGAGGTAACGCTTTCCGCTCGTGACGAGCTGTTTGTTGTGATGTGCCAACTACTGGACGATAACCGGGTGCGGATGGCCAACGGCCAGCTCTCGGAGAAACTGTGCCATGCTTGCGAGCAGAAGCTACACGGGAACGCGCAGTTTCCATGCGCTTGCGGGTGCCACCAAGCGTGGGAGTTGCGCAGGCGTGTGGAGGACGCGGCAAAGGCGGTGTGAGTTACCGGGGATGGGTGATGTAGTCTATCTTGAGCGCGGCAAGGACGCCCCGCACTTAAGCGGGAAGGCGCGGTGCCTCGCTTGTCGTTATGAGTGGGTAGCTGTGTGCCCGGTCGGTACACACGTGCTGGAGTGCCCGGAGTGTGCTTGCGACGGGCACATGCTCGGCGAAGTTGAGTACGAGAGCCGACATTGGCGGTGTGACTGTGGGTGGTTCTTGTTCAAAATCTCGGCGATGCATGGCGCTTACTGCCCGAACTGCGGGCTGACCCAGAGATGGTAAACCTGGACGATATACGCCACAACTATGGCGCGTTTTACTTGGCGATGAACCCGACCTACAAATATACCTACTTCCAGCAACAGATCCTGACACCCATTTACGAAGCCGTCACGTTGAAAGACCAGAAGTTCAAACGCACGATGGTGACGATGCCCTTCAGGCACTCAAAGTCCGAGGGGGGCACGGTGAACTTGATCCCCTTTTACTTTGGCCATAACCCGGCGGACACTGTGATTTTGCTTTGTTACGGCAAGAAGCTGGCACGGGCTTTCGGCCGACGCATCCGTGACATGATGCGCAGTGAGATGTACCTGGAACTGTTCCCGCACGCAGCGGTTGCGAAACAATCGCGGGCGGCAGACGAGTTCACGTTGCAAGCGGGCGGTCGCTTTTTTGCTAGCGGCTTCGACGGGACGATCAACGGGCTGGGGGCGAATCTGTGCATTGCGGAAGGCCAGCGGGTACTCACTGCACAGGGGTGGGTTCCCATCGAACACGTGACTGTGGGCGCGGAGGTAGCCACCCCGTTTGGCTGGCGCAGGGTGCGTGCAACGCGCTGCAATGGCAAGCGCTCGGTGGTGCGCACCAGCTTTGGCTCTCACTCATTGCTGCTTACTGCCAACCACGATATTCTGGCCGAAACCGGCTTGCGCCAAGCGGGCTCGTTGCGGAGAGGAGATCGCGTGTATGGAACTGACCTGTCACTGGTGCAAAGAGACATTTGTCCCAAAGTGGTATCCCAAGAAACGCCCTCATTACTTCTGCACCAGGAGTTGTTTCGGCAAGTTTTACAGCATGTCCATGCGCAAGGAGCGCGAAAAGCGAAAGCAGCGATGCGCTTGCTGCAAGAAACCGTTTGTGCCGCGTACGAAAACGCACAAGTGCTGTTCTCCAGCGTGTGGTGGGATCATGCGGCGTACGCTTCGGCCGGTTGTCTGCCCGGTGTGCAAGGTAACGTTCAACCCGCATTCTTCCACGACCTCGTTTTGTTCCGTAGTCTGCAAGAACGCGGCACATTCGGTGCTGATGATGGGCAAGAAAAACCCAAACTACCGGGACGGCGCGTGGGTCCGTTACTACCTACGGCGCTTCAAAAAGCGTATTTCGCCAGCGCTGCGCAAAAAGTACAGGATATGCTTCGAGTGTGGCACGAAGGGGAAGCTAGGTGTACACCACATGGACGAGAACAAACGCAACGACGACCTCGAGAATCTCGCCGTCCTGTGCCAACCCTGTCACATGCGATTTCACAAGTCGAAGAATGCGGCGTTGCGCCGGTCTATGACCTTGAGGTGGAAGGCGATCATTGCTTCTGCGTTGAGTCAATCTTCGTCGGAAATTGTGTCATCGACGATCCCCACAAAAACCGTCAGGAAGCCACAAGCGAGACTGTGATTGAGAGCATTCACGACGTGTACAACAGCGTCGTACGCACGCGACTTGAGCCGAATGCGTCAATTCTGGTGAACACAACTCGGTGGACGCCAAACGATTTCGTTGGGTGGCGGGCGCAGGAAGATGGAGCGTGGGATTACATGCGCGATTGTGAGTACAAAGATGATATAGGAGACGACGATGAACGAATCGCAAGCGCCGCAAGCGCCGCAAATTGATACGCCGAAACCCCGCGCCGGGCACTACCACTACAAGTGCTTGGCGTGCAGCTTGCCGCAGTTTGAGAGCGTACGTTGCACGAAGCCGGTATGCCACCTACCCACGGTCACGTATTGTGACCCTTGCTTCGAGAAAGCAACGGCGCGAACGTTGCGCGAACGGGCAGAGACAGGAGATCCCGCAGGTGTGGCAGGTCGTTAGACTTTCTGCTGAAGCCACCTGTGATGAAGGGTGGCGGTCGGCTGAGTGTAAGTGCGGCTTCCGCGACCCCAACACTGGGGAGCTGATTGCACACGGGGAGCCGCTTTGGCCAGAGCGCTGGAGTTGCACTGAACTGTATGCCTTGAAGAAAGCTGACCCGGAAGTGTGGGAGTCCAGTTACCAGCAACGCCCGTCTATCGCTGGCGGCTACTGGTTTGCGAACGTGCCCCTCAATTTTTACGAGGAAGTGAAGACGCCGGACATGAACGTGTACCTCTTGTGTGACCCGGCGCTAGGCCGGGAGAAGAAGCACGACTTCACGGCCATGTGGGTTTTCGGCACACACGCTGACGGGAACTACTACTGGCTGGAGATGCTGCGGGAGCGGTTGACGCCGCCGGAGCGGGCCGAAGCACTGTTCCGTTTGCACCGTAAGTGGCGCCCGGTTGGGGTAGGCTATGAAGAATATGGGTTGATGAGTGATACATCTGCCCTGCGCGAGAAGATGGAACGGGAGAACTACCGTTTCCATATCGAGGAGCTGGGGCGCAAAGGGGAGTGGCATAATGTGTCAAAACCTGACCGTATCAGGACGCTCATTTCCATAGGCACAGCAGGGCGGCTGTGGCTTCCCAACCCGGAAACGCAGGGCCGGGACGCGGGGCAAGCGCGGTTGGTGAAGGATTTCATCACGCAAGAGTGGTGCCGTTACCCCGGCTCCCGCTTCGACGATATGCTGGATGTGATGAGCCGAATGAATGATCCCAAGTTCCTTGTGCGGTTTCCTCGTCCGCGCCCGGTGTATGAACCGTCACAGGGGACGCGCCCTGGCGTAAGCTGGATGAGCACATAATGGAAATGACCGTTGCTGATTACCTTGATCTATGCGGGTGGTATGAAGGGTTGCCACTTGCCGTGAAGCTGTTGGCAGAGCGCTTCTACCCTGACACACGGTGGCAAGTGAGACAGATACCCGGCTACCTGTGCCCGGTTGGGTTCACCGAAGATGGGGAAGGCCTGGTGATGGAGCACTACGTACCTGACACGCGCACGATAAAAGCCAGCGGGGTGCGCCGTACCGTGGCCCGTGACGCCCTGTTTGGAGCAGTGGTAATCCGTGACCCGGATGGTGTATTCTCCCTGCTGACGAGGGCGGTAGAGCACTAGGGGTAGTGGATGGCGAACCTTGAAGACAGACGGGTGCTGGAAGTAGGCCGAGAAACTACAGTACAAGCCACGGGGAATCCTTTTGCGGTATGGGCATGGCGGCAGATCAGTAGCTCCAAAGAGGCTGTGAGCCGGTGGCGTAAGCAGGCAGGGGAGATCGACCGTTTTCTTGCCGGCCACCACTTCACACCCGCTGATGAAGAACAACTGCGCCTTGATGGGCGCCCCAACGCGGTGTTCAACGCGGCATCGAAGTGGCTTCGTTACTTGTACGGGCTGGAAACGAAGAGCCGTGCGGAGGTGGAGTTTCTGCCTCGGAATGTGATGGATGAGAAGCAACAGGGTGCGGCCGATCTTACTACCAAGATGCACAACTGGGTAGTGCAATCCTCGAATGGTGACGCTGAGCGTTCTCGTGCATTCACTGATATGGTAGCGCGAGGGATGGGGTGGACTGATGTTGCCTTCGACCGTTCACGGGATGAAGCAGGTCTCATTACTATTTCCAGGATTGACGGTCATGAGATGGCGTGGGACATCAATAGCACACGTCCCTGTCTGGAAGATGCAAAGTGGGTAGCACGCATTCGGCAAATTACTAAGGCTGAGGCGTTGATTCGGTGGGGCCACAAGCATCGGGGTGCCATCCTCGCAGCGACTGGGCGCGACAACGAGAACGCCATGCCCGGGCGCTCCAATCTCACATCCGAGGTGAGCGCTGAGCCGGTGGAAGGCGAACATCCTGGGTGGTCTACCCTACGCCCCGGCAACGTTGAGGTGGTGGAGTTCCAATTCTACGAAGAAGTGATGGGTGTTTACTTTGTAGACCCCATCACCGGCGAAGACGATTGGCTTGCCGAAGAGGAGTTTGAGAACTATGAGCGCAAGTGGCGCAAGGTGCTAGCACCAGCGTTGATTGCGAGGGGCAACCCGGTCTCGCCTGAGATCGAGCATGACCGCGTCATCGGCCGCGACTACAAGCGTGCCATCTTGATCGGCAACAACGTGGTGGCCGGGCCATTCCCGCTGCTCGGCAAACGGTTCACCTACAACTGCATGACTGGGCAGTGGGATGAAGATAAGAAGCTGTGGTACGGTTTCATGCGCTTGTTGGTGGACCCGCAGCGGTACATGACCAAGTTTGCCAATCAGGTGATGGAGGTCATCACCCGAAACGCCAAGGGCGGGTTACTGGCTGAGATCGGCGCCCTTTACAACCCACAGCAGGCTGAGGACACTTGGGCTAAGACTGGCTCCATCACTTACTTGAACGATGGGGCGTTGTCTCGTGGGTCAGTAGTAGAAAAGAAAGGCCCTTCACTGCCAGAAGGTAGCGTGCAGATGTTCACGACTTGCGCCCAGATGTTGCGCGAGGTCACGGGCATTGACCCAGAAGTAAGTATGGGTATGGGCACCGGCGACGAGGCACAGGTGACGCTTGTACAACGGCAGGCAAGCGCACAGTTGTTGCTGGCGGTGGAGTTTGAATCACTACGCCGTTATCGCTTCAACGAAGCGCGAACAGTGTTTGACCACCTGCAATTGGTGGCTGACGACCGGGTGGTGCGCGTGGGCGGGCAAGATGACGGGCAGTATATCCAGCTTACGAAGGCGCCCCTCTTTCTGGAATATGACGTGGTGCTGGATGAAGGCACCCGTGACCCACACGTGCGTGAGGAGTGGATGCGCACGCTTGCAAACCTGGCCCCGATGCTCATTCGCACAGGCAACATGCTACCGGAGTTCATTGATTTCTTACCGCTACCTGCTTCCCTGCGACGTAAGTTGAAGAAAGCGATGACTGATCACGCTGAAGCGGAGCAGAAAGCGGTGATGCAAGGGCTTGGTGGTGGCGGGCGTGGGAAACCGCAATCCTTTGCTGAGATCCAGGCGAGGGCGCGAAAGGTTGCGGCGGAAGCAGCGCTGGCAGAAGCACAGGCGTGGGCAACGGTAGAGAAGATCAAGGACGACAAGGTACGGGCGCAGATTGAGGCTCAACTAAAAGCTATGGACATCCAGAGCGATGAGCGCATCCAGCAACAGCAAGTGGGTATAGTTGAGATGAAGAACGCCAGCGATGAGTTTATGCAACTGGTGAAGACGTTCGCGGACGGGGCGCGGGAAGGTGGGCGCCAGCGTTCGCAGGAAGATCAAACGATTGTGCGCTCGTTGGCACAACTACAACAGAAGAGAGGAGACAACAGGAATGGCTAAGAGAGCTGCCGCGGCACAGGTACAGGGAAGTGCGAACACGCTTGGCGCTGAGGCGCCGCCGGAGCCCGCGATTAAACCGGCCCATGACAACTTCTTTGGGGTAGAGCCGGAGTTGCCAGAGGAGCCCCCAGAAGAGTCAGACGGTGTTGAGGTACAGCCGGAGGCCCCGCCAGATGGGGAAGGAGACACGCCGAAGCCCGAGGTTACTCCAGATCCGGAAGCAGAACCGGAGCCCGAAGAAGAGCCGGAGGGTGAGCCGGAAGGGGATGAAAACCTGGAGGGCATGGAGACTGCGCAGGAAACTGACGCCGAGAAGAAGAGGCGAAAGAACCCTCGGTGGTCCGACCTGCGACAGGCGCAACGGGAACGCGATGAGGCGCAAGCCCGGTTCGTGGCGCTGGAACAGCAGCAGCAACAATTCCAGCAGTTGCTATCCACGTTACAGGGGCGGGGGCAGCAGGACCAGCAGCAGGGTCGCCCTGGCCTCGATCGACCGTACACAGACACAGAACTGGCTCAACTGTGGCAAGAAGACCCGCTAGAGGCGAGTCGGGTGCAGACGATACAAGCACAACAGCAAATTGCTTACTTGGCGCAGCAACAGCACGCACTCCAACAGCAGCAAGTGTTGAACGCGCAGATCGCAACGGTCAAGGCGCAGAAAGCGGATTACGATGACGCCATGAATTTTCTGGAGCAACGAGAGACGGCGCGGTTGAAAGCGGCGGGGGTCCCGGATCAGATGATGGAACAGGTTCTTCAACAGCGGCTTGGTGTTGCGTTACAGGTGGCGCAGGAGACGCGAAGGCCGTTGCCGGAGATACTCTACGAGGTAGCGGTGGCCGATGGGTGGTCCGGGAAAGCTCCAGCGGTAGCACCGCAGGTCCCAGAAGCAATCACGAAGCCGAAAACGGCAGTGGAAAAGGTGCGGGAGTCGAAGCAACGGTCACAGGTCGAGCAGGGTTCGCTCTCTAGCACCAGTGGGAGCACTTCCAGCAAGCCGCAGTTGACCCGGGAAGACATCATCAACATGAGCGAACGCCAGCTTGCAAAGATTGACAGGGAGAATCCTGGTTTGCTGGACACCTTGCTGGCTAGCGGCTAGGTCGTGTAAAGGACGAGAGAGGAGGCGGGGTATGCATTCGATGAGAATTGTGGTGATGGTGGCAGCGTTGGTGTGGCTTGCGGTAACAACTGCAAGTGCCCAGGTGAACACTCATACCACGTCGCCTACGAAGACCCTGGCGCCAACGAACACGCCGACGAATACGCCGGTGCCTACGAGCACGCCAACTGACACGAATACGCCGGGGCCGACAAGTACGCCGACGAACACGACTACTCCAACGTGGACGCCGGTGTCCACCCCACAAGTCGCTTATATTCCATGGCATGAACGTGAAACGGTATTCTACACACAGCATTACCTGTTCGCGGATTGTTCTGGAGATCCGGTAGTGTTGGCGAGTATACCAAAAGAGATCGACGGGCACGTGTGCCTTGGGTCAATTGAAGTAACCATAACAAGTATAGATGAGACACTGTTATCGTTTGCAAACGCTGCGGGTGACACAACTTACTGGGGTGTGGTTTTTCCTGCTACAGCAGCCACACAAGGTTCTTCGACAGTGACTCAGAGTTGGGGTGTGCGGGGACCGTGCTTGCCTTCTGGAAATGCTTACCTGTCTTGTCAGGGGGCTGGATTGGTAGCCGTGAACTGGACATGGTACGAGCGCAGCCCCCGGAAGTTGATAACGCCAGAATAAAACACGGCTTGACACTATGGGCGGTGTTGTGACAAGTTAATACCAGTCTAGCTGGCTGACTGTGGGACTCCATGCCCTTTAAAAAAGCGAGCGCAAGCGCACAGATGGCGGCGCGGTAGAAGCACGCGATCCCCTGCCTGGTTTCGGGCGATAAACGAAACCAAAAGCTGAACAGCCGGTGCATGGGGCACTGGTGACGAACAGGAGGAAAGGCTTATGGCAGAGTGGAATTACGGCGTGAATGACGCCGCAACAGTCAAGTTGTTCTCGCACCGCCTCTTCAAACAGGCGATCCAGGCAACCACTGTGTGGAAGCTGTGCAACATTTCCAGCAGCGTGGAGGACGGGCAGAACATTTGCCAGATTCTCGACGACACGCAGAAGAGTGAAGGTGACCAGATCACCTACGACATCCTGGCCGAGCTGGAAGGCGCTGGCGTGCAGGGTGACAACATCCTCGCAGGCAACGAGGAAGCGATCAGCACGTTCACGGACTCGCTGGTCATCAATCAGCTTCGGCACCCAGTTCTGGTGAAGGGGGCGATGTCTCAGCAGCGTGTGCCCTTCAACAAACGGGACCAGGCCAAGCTAAAGCTGGCCAACTGGTGGGCGAAGCGTTTCGAGGTGAGCGCTGTGAACCATCTTGCCGGTAACACCAACCAGGCTGACACTCGCTACACCGGCAACAACGCTGTGTCAGCACCATCGTCAATGGTGATTGCGGCGGGTGCCGCGAACGAAGGGGCACTGGTCAACGGCAACGGGTTCACCATTGACTTGATCGACACCTGTGTGGCCATCGCGCACACGCGGGTAACGCCGATCAGGCCCATTCAGCTTGATGGTATGGAAATCTTTGGGGTGATGTTCATTCACCCGCTCCAGACCCGTTCCCTGCGAGCCAATTTTACGGCAGGGCAATGGGGAGCTATCCAGAGTGATGCGCTGGCCGGCGGGCAGATTACCAAGAACCCCATCTTCTCCGGAGCCATCGGGCTCTACAACAATGTCATCATCCACGAATCTGCGTATGCTCCCTATGGGAGCGCGGCGCAAGCGGTTGTGGGTGGCCGGACACGGTACAACGCACTGGGGACGGCGAGCGTGGCCCGTGGCTTCTTCGTTGGGGCGCAAGCCCTGTGCTTGGCGTTTGGCCGAGCGTACAGCGATGACATGCGGCTCAAGTGGTTTGAGGAGCTGTTCGACGGCGGCAACCAGTTGCGGGTGGCTGCGGGCGCGATCTTCGGCATGAAAAAGACCCGGTTCAACAGCGAAGACTACGGGGTTGTGACCGTCTCTTCGTTTGAGGCCAACGTTTAAGCAGCTTGCTGCACGGGCTGAAGGAGGATTGAAGAATGGCTACTTACAAAGCAACGATTGGGGCCACTGATGATGGTGACGGGACCATCTCCGGTGGTATCCCGTACGACAACCACTCGGCGGTTGTGGACGCCGGGCACGGCGGGGACATCACGGTAGACTTCATGTTCGATACAGGGGACCTGGCCACCGATCACCTGTTCGTGACCGCTGACATCTTGCAGTGCTGCAAGATCCCGAAGGGCGCCCGGATTACGAGCTGGTATCTGGACCTGCCGGACATCGACTCGGCGACCACGAACACGTTTGATTTCGGCCTTGCTACTCAGGACGCCGACGCGTTCCTTGATGGGTCCACGGCCGGGCGGTCGGCAGCGGTTGCCAGCCCCACGAACAACCCGAACGGGATTGTGGCGGGGAGCGTGCCGCTCACAGTGACGGCAGATGATGTACTCCAATTGCTGGCGGCGGCTGGTGGCGCGGGCGCTGGAAGCGGCGGTATCATCAAAGGGTCCGTCACCTACAACATGCGCTCGGTTGGCGTATTTTAGGGCACTCTGGTAAAACAAACTGAGGAGGCCGAAAGGCCCCTGAAGGAAGGAGAACGAGAATGGCATCACGAGCAAGCAGGCGTGGCGGGTACATGGAAAACCCGGTTGCGGGTGGGATACAGAATACGAAGTTGGGTCCCGGCAACGATGGGTTCACCGGTGTGCAATCGCACAAGGGCACGTTCGCCAGCGAAAGCTGCACTGAGAAAGTTGGTCGCGAGCCAACGACTCATGGCAGTGGGCGCAAGCGTGGCAAGAAGGCGTACTGACGAGCTTCGCGGCAGCGAAGGCGAGGGGTACGGTGGCTGCCTTTGGCGCGGGGCCAGTGGCGGTGCCGTACCCCTGTCAATACGAACCGGAGGGCAGTTGAGATGATGAAACGATTGTGGCTCGTGGCGGGCTTCCTGCTCTTCTCAGGGGTAGCGTTGGGCCAGGCCGATACGCCTATTGCTACACCCACAGACACGCCTACGCAGACGCCCACAGACACGCCCACCCAAACGCCCACCCAAACGCCCACCCAAACGCCCACAGTAACGCTAACATTCACGCCTACGAATACCCCGACCAGCACGCCCACGCAGACGCCAACGATAACAGCAACGCCAACAGACACACCCAGGGCGTGCGGCTTCGAGAGCCCGGAGATCATGGGCATTATCCAGACGCAGAACCGCCCTTGCTTGGCGCGGGTCCGGGGGCCGTTACCTGGCAAGTGCATCATTTATGTGACGCATAACGTGCCGGTGTTGGATTGCTACGGGCAACCGCTCATGAAGTTCGACACGAGCGCTTGGCCATAAGGTTGTAGGAGGCGACGTTGAATGCCGCTTACCGAAAAAGGCAAGAAGATCAAGCGAGCGATGGCGCAGAAGTACGGCGCGGAAAAGGGCGAGCGCGTCTTCTACGCGAGCGCGAACAAGGGCACGATCAAGGCCGTGGAGGGCCAAAAGAAGCGGCGCGGCAGGCGGTAGCTCGAGCGCGTGTATCAATCAAAACCGTTGCCGAGTTGTTGGAAGAGGTAGAGCCGGAGTTACAGGGTCGTGCTGAGTGCCCTGCCTGTTAGGGCGTGGTCATGAGCATTGTAAATTTTGGTGACTTGAAGCAGGCGGTCATCAAAGATCTTCGCCGCGACGACCTGACCGACGTGGTAGCCGACAAGCTGGAGGCCGTAATCCGTCGCTACCAGCGCAAGTTCCTCTACGCCACGCCAGTCACATCCCAGCTTGCAGATGATGGGGTAACGGTGTTGCAAACGGTAGCAGGCGCCAACACCTACCAGATTCCCCCTTCGTTCATTGCGGTAACGCTTGTGCGTTTGCTCTTTGGGAACGTGTGGCGACACTTGCAAGAAGAGCATTGGGACCGGCTCCTTTACCTAGACAGCGTAGAGCCCACGGTACAAAGCATCCCCTCACATTGGTCGCGGCAGGGGGACCGCATCCGTTTCTTCCAGACGCCGGACCAGGTCTATACTTATGAACTGACCGGCTTGCGGAAAGTGCCCATCCCTACCGATGACACCGTGTCGAATTTTTGGACAACCAACGCGGCGGACTTAGTGCGCTACGGGACGCTGGCAGAGATTTATCAGACTGTTGTGAAAGAGCCGGACCTTGCCGCGATGATGAAGCAATCTGAGCAAGAGCATCTCATGTCTCTCATTGGCGAGTCCATCGAGAAGAGCACGCAACAGCGGGTGCGAGCGTGGTGGTGACAGGATGGGACAGTTGCTCACACAGTATGGGCAAGCGGCGCATTTGACGGATGTTACTAGGCCACTTTTTGAACGGTGGCACCGTGTTTTACAGCAAGCGCAAAACGTTAGGAACACACATCCAATCAAGTTAAACCCTTACGACCCACAACACCATTACGACTATGTAGCCGCGTGGCAGGCCGGGTCCATTCCCAAATGGAATGTTACTGACCAACAATACCATGGTGAATCGCAGTTTAAAACATCGGAGCACCCAAACCGTTTTGTAATAATAAGTGGCCGCGTTATTGACACAATAACGGGTACTGACGTAACGCCAGGGCCTCGGTGATGCCAGCGCAACGCCCCATGCAATTGTTGGACTGGCGCCCCGATGCGGACCCGAACACAGCAGGCGTCCTGACGAACACAGATGGCGTTTTCGGCTCGACGAAAGGGTTGAAGACGCTGGCGTCGTGGGTGCCGGGCGCGGCCCTCCCCGCTCGGTGCCTCGGCGCTCACAGCGCTGTTCTCACGGGCGGTCAGCGGGTGGTGATAGCAGGGACGGCCGCGAACCTTTACCGGCTCCGGGGTGGGGTGTGGGAAGAGTGGGCAAAGGGCGTCACCTTTCGCACGGACCCGGTACGCGGGCGCTGGCGGTTTGCGGTGTTCGGCAACCACGTGCTGGCGACCAACGGCACGGACCCGGTGCAAGTGTCGTTGACGGGACAGCGATTCATTCCGTTGGCTGAATTGAGCGATGTGGCACCGCCGCTTGCGTCACTGGTAGAGGTGGTGGACGAGGGCGTGTTCTTGGTGCCTCCGGGGTCAAACCAGTGGTACTTCTCGCCTGTGGATACGTTGTGGACGCCGAGCATCGCGACAGGGGTAGTGACCGCAGCACTGCGTGGCACACCAGGCCCTATCGTTGGCTTGAAGCGCATCAGGAATGGGATTGTGATGTACAAGGAGGGGAGTCTGTGGTTCGGGCAGTTCACCGGCCCTCCCTTCTTCTGGTCGTTCACTAGCGTAAGCGAGGTGGTCGGGGCCACGAGCCACGAGGTGGTGGCCAATGCGCATGACCTGCACCTTTTCTTGGGGCCAGACGACTTCTACACCTTTGACGGCAACGGGCTATCGAGGTTGGAGAACGCGGTGAAGGAACACTTCCTGGGGCGTATGGACGCCCGGAGGCTGGCCCGGACGGTCGCTCGGTACGACCCCACGCAATCGCTGGCCGTGTGGCACTACACGGAGCGTGAAGGGGACACTGCACCCCTGGACGAAATGCTCATCCACAACTTGCGCACGGGGAAGTGGACGCACAGTTTTGTGCGGGACACGGAGGGCCTACCGTTGGGCGTGGAAGCGGTGGTGCAGCCCGTTCACGCCACGGCTACCGGCATCACCTACCAGCAATTTCAAGAGACCTACGGGAGTTATGGTAACATCCCGGCGATAACCTACGGAGACCCGCTGTTCGGCGTCTCACAAGAGACATTGGTGCCCGCGATCATCACCGATGCACATGCACTGGCCACAGCAGATGGCCCTTCGGTAGGAGGGTTTGTAACTACAGGTGAGCTGGGGGATGGCATCAATTTCTATCAATTGAACCGAGTGCGTCCCATCTTCGCAAAGTGGCCCGTTGATAACGTGGCCAGGCTGGTGTCGGTGGTACGCAGGGTGAACGGCTACCCAACGCCTGACCCCAACCCTTTCCCGCAGCCGTGGGCGGGGCCGGTGGCTTATTTGCAGCGGGATGGGTTCTTCAACCTGATTGCCACGGCCCGTTCGCACATGCTGAGGGTAGATGTGTTTGCTGATGCCGAGTTGACGGCGCTTGTGCTAGATGGCGTGCCAGCGGGGAGGGAGTAGTGGCTGGGGCGATTGATAGGGAGTGGCGTAGAGAAAGAATGGGTTGTACTTGGTACAAAAACCCCCTGGAGGTGGGAAGCATGGCTAAACGAAGCCCCTTGATTATTGACCTGAACGCGGCAGACCGGCGTGCTGGTGGCTATTGGCTGAAACAGAAGCGTGAGGATCGGAAGCGCTCGGAAGCAGAGGTGGAGCTGCAACGTAGGATGGATGAGTTCTTGCGTAAGCAAGCTGCGGGGCAGGGATCAGAAGAGCCGGAATGAAATCCCTCCCTCGTTCCCCCACGCTTCCCCGGTTGCCGGGCGACCCGCACGATATCCCGTTGTCGGCGCCACTTCGCACCTGGCTCTTGCGGCTGGCGAGTTTCGTGAGGGACGTGGTGCGCTCTATTGAAAGCCACCTACGCGATGTGACCCAAGAAGTGAACCAACTCTCGGAGGTGGGCGTGGCATTGGAGGCGGCTACTACTGTGGCTATTAGCTCCCGCATTCATCACATTACCGGGGATGCTGTGATTGATACGATCACGCCACCGGAAAGTTTCGTAGGGTGGACTGTGCTTGTAGTTGAAGGTGCGTGGCAGCTTGGGAGCGCGGGTAACATTGCTGCACCAAAAGTACCGATCACTGGTGAAGCCCTGTGGCTCCTGTGGGACCCGTCAACGGAGACTTGGTATCCCGCAGGATGATGTGGTAATTTCGCGGTGGAGGAAACCGTGGCATGGGACAGATTTTACAGCAATTGCAGAGTGGCCCCCAGCAATTAATGCAGGGGCAGTTACCGGGGATGCCGAAGCCGGGCCAGTTCAACCCGCCTGGGCGCTACAGTATGGACCAGATCCGACAAGGCGGGGCGATGCAACGCCAACAGCTCTTGGGGCAGCAACAACAGCAGCAGACGTGGCCCAGCGTGTTGCGGTAGAGTGAACCCCGTGAAAGACAACGTGATAGAGCTAACACCTAAGGCGCACGCGCCAGCAGAAGAAATCACGGCCTTCCCCGTGCCGCTGGCCGACGTGCCAAAGGTGCTCCCGGCAGTGTGGCCGTTCGTGCGCCGGGGGTTGCTCCATATCAAAGCCAAACAAGGCGCTCGCTCAACGTGGACCCCGGAACACGTGCTGGCTGCAATCACACAAGGTGGGGCAGAGCTGTGGTTGGCCATGAGCGCAACGCATAAGCCGTTGGGGTTTGTGGTAACACAACCGCTTCCTGACCCGTTCCTTCACATCACCCAGGGTTTGCTTGTGTGGATGGGTTACAGCGACCCACGAGCGCCACATGTGGCTGTAGAAAAGATGGACGATACGTTGGCACAAGTGGCGCGGGCAAGGGGTTACTCTTACGTGGAGGCGCTCACAACGCGCCCGGGGTTGCCCCGGCGGATGGCAAGGGATGGCTGGGAAACAGTGCTGTACGTGATCCGTAAGCCGTTGTACGAAGGAGAGTAAGATGGGTAGAAGTGGTGAAACAAGAGGCTCTGTGAATTGGCCTGGGTGGGTCCGCGATCCATACGCCAAGCCTTTTCTCCAAAGTGCCTTTGACCTTGCGATGCCAACGCGCCGGTATGACTCCAGCACAGGGCAGTGGGTCACGGAAACCGCACCGTACAACCAGGGCTTGAACCAGCAGGTCGCCGGGTTGGACCCCATGCAAACGCAGGCGATTGAGGGCATTGGGCAAGTGGGTGCGGGGCAGCAGGGCCTCTATGATACGTCCATCAACGAGTTGCAGAAGACGCTTGGTGGGGAGTACCTGAGCCCTGAGTCAAACCCGCACTTGCGTGGCCTGTACGACAGTTCGGCACGAGCGCTCACTGACCAATACATGTTGGGGGCGGCCCCGCAGTTGGACGCAGCGGCGCGGGACGCGCAGGCGTATGGTGGGAGCGCCCACACGGAGCTAGCTAACGCCCAGCGCTATGGACTGGGACAGAACCTGACCGACCTCGCAAATCAAGTTTACGGCGGGGCTTATGAGAGTGAGCGGGGGCGCCAGCTTTACGGCCAGCAACTGGTCCCGGCTGTGACGCAAGCACAGTACACGCCATTCCAGCAAGAACTGGCAGCGGGTGACATCCGCCGGGCGCAGCAGCAGCAAGAGTTAGATGTAGACACCCAGAACGTGCAACGGGAAGTGCAGTGGCCATTCCAGTTGTACGATTTTCTCAGTGGGGCAATACAAGGTGGCGCTGGGCCAGGCCAGATGTTTGGGCAGAGTACGCCAGGTACGCTCGGTTCGCAGCTTCGTATCAAGTGAGGAGGATGGGATGCCTCAATTAGCTGGTATTGTCGGTGCTCTTGGCGGCGCGGCATCCGGAGCCGCAGGAGCAGCCGCCGGTGCTGCTACAACTGCCGCGAGTGCGATTGGGAGTGCAGCAAGTTCTCTGGGAAGTGCCATTGGCGGAGGCGCAGGAGCGGCCGGCGCAGCACCGGCAGCGGCTGGGGCGGCTGGGTCGGCTGGAGGCCTTGGGGCAGGCCTCAGCGGCATTGCGTCAGCGGCAACACCAATTGTACCAACGGCAGCAAACGCGACCATGGCCCCCATGTTGTCGAACTCTATGGCGGGTATGAGCCAGGTAGGATCAGCCCCGGCAGTCACGCAAGGGCCAATGATGAGCGTAGCCAACATAAGCAACGCGGCCCCGGCAGCACCAGCGGCGACAACGCCAATTGTACCAACGGCAGCAAACGCGACTATGGCCCCCATGTTGTCAAATTCTATGGTGGATATGAGCCAGGTAGGATCAGCCCCAGCAGCCACGCAAGGGCCAATGATGAGCATGGCCAACATGAGCAACGCGGCCCCGGTAGCGCCAGCCACGCAGGGGCCAGGTTTCTGGGACCAAGCCGAGATGTGGGGCAAGCGAATCCAGCTCATGCAACAGTTGAACCCGTTCCAACAGCAGGAGGGCGGAGGTCAGCAAAGCAAACTACTGCCGTTCCCGCAGCGCCCGGCCATCACGCAGCGCCAGAGCCCGTTTGGGACTCCGGTGGGGTTGGTCCAGAGCAGGAGCCCCGTGCTCACTTACTCCCAACTATTGAGAGGGTATTGAGATGGGACAGCAGTTAGCAAACATCTTTGCGCCACCGTTGCCAAACCAACCTATCGACCCTCAGACGGGGCAGCTCATGCAGGGAGCCCCTGCACCGTCTGCCATTGACCGAGCATTACCCTTGCTGGGGGCGCTTGGTGGGATGGGGCAGAGTCCCCTCGGGGTGTTCTCTGGCTATGCCCAGGGACGGTTGGCACAGCACCAGCTCGCGAACCAGCTCTATGGTGGGTTCCATGACACGATGGCAAAACAGCAACTTGCGCAGCAGGCAGCCGACGCACAACGGCGTCATATTGAAGCGCTGGTCACGCAGTACCCTGACATGGCGCGTGAGTTGCGGACGGTTGGTGGGCTCACGCAAGCTGGCGTGAAGCCCTCGGGCTTTGAGTACGTGACGCCGAAGGTCGCCCGGCCATCAATGGTGGGTTTGGATACCGCAAGGCAGCAAGAAGCCGAAGCAGCGGCAGAGTTAAAGAAGGCGCAGGCTGCGCAAGAACGGGCGCTTACGGCTGCCGGGTATGTGCCAGGTACGGGCGCGGGCAACATTAACCAGAAAGGAATGGCTGCTTTAGGCAGTTGGATCACAAGTCGTTACAACGCGATGAAAGATTCTCTCAGGGGAGCCCCTGTAACGTGGGAAAGTTACCTAGAAGATTCTCGTGACGCCATCGTCGCATATGGCATGAGGCTGGGGCTGTCAGAAGGTGACTCGCTGGCGGTTGCCGGGCTCTTACCACCGCCACCCTCTGAGCAACAGGAGCCACCGTCACCACCTGCGCAAGAAGATTTGCCTGAGTGGATGCCGCTGGAAGAGGCACAAGCTATGGATGTTGCGCCACAGCTTACACCTCCCGCGCAAGCACGCCCAACGCCAGCACCGCCGCCGATGACACCATACCCACCACGTACGCCCACCCCAACAGCAACACCACCTCCACTTAGTTCTGGCCAATGGCGACGAGGTGCAGATGGGCGTATTTACGTACGCCCAAGGGTCCCGAAAAGCGGGAAGAACAAGAAGAAGCAACTGAGGACAGAAGACGGTAACACTTTCATCGTGAACTAAGCAGCTCATGGCAGTAACAAAAACCATCACATTTGCAGACGGGAAGTCGGTAAAGCTGACGTTTGAGAATGAGCCGACGGAGCGTGACCTTGTGCAAGCAGCCTCGATGGTTTCCCGTGGGGCAGCAGGTGACGCCGGAGCCCCTAGCAGTGAAGGTGAAGGTGACGAAGACATCGGGCTGCTTCGTAAAGGGCTAGCATTTACTGCTCGCGTCGGTACACCCATTGCAATGGGCGCTGGTGGCACTTTGTTAGGTGGTCCTGGTGTCGGCTATGCCAGTGGCGTGGGCGGTGCGGGGCTTGGAGAACTCCTTGGGAGCTGGGTTGAAGGTAGAAAACCTGACCCGCTTGACGCTGGTGCGGCAATGGCCCTGACAGCAGTGCCCATGGGCCTCGCCGGGAAGCTGGCCACGCGCCCACTGCGAGGGGCCATGGTGGGTGCACTAGAAGGGGGCATGCTCGGCGGCGGCTACCCGTTTGTACGCCATGGACTGGAGGGCGAGCTGCCGTCGAAAGAAGAGGTGATCGGGGGGACCGTTGGGGGTGCACTGTTGGGAGCGCCGTTGCGTGGGTTTCAGGGAGCGCAAACGAAGAAAGCATTCCAGCAAGCGAGCGTCCGAGCGAAAGCGCAGGCGCAGAAAACGGTAGACGAGACGCTGGCCAAACCCACGACCATGACGCCAGAGGAAGTGGTGAAAGCAGAGCGCCCCTATAAGGAATACCCCGAGGGCTTCGTCGGCGCCCCGGAGCAAGACAAAGCAGATCTGGTGGACAAGGCAGGGAACATCAATTTCAACTACATCGACGAACCGCAAGAAGGTGTGAAAGCGGTCATTTACCAGATCGCCAAGAAGCACAACAATTTTATTGACGAGCGCCGGGGCGTAGTGTCGGAGGCGGAAACCAGGGCAGCGGCCGAGCATATCAACCCCCTGAAGTTACTCAACCGTAAGTTAGGCCAGCCACTCAACGACGCAGAGTCACTGGCGTTGCGGGAGTTGAACGCGCAGAGTGCCAGCAACTTGCTTAACACCGGGCGCAAAGCGCTCTCTGGGAACCTTGCCGACCTTACAGAGTTCGTGAAAGCACAAGACATCCAAAAAGTTGTGCAAGGGCACACCAGCGGGTCGTCAGCGGAAATCGGTCGAGCGTTACACTCACACCAGTACCGGGTGGGCGGCCCCAGCGATGTTGTGCGCAAGCAGATGAAGAAGGTGCTTGACCAGTACGGCGGTATCGACCGGGCGTTGATTGCGGCGGAACACATTGCCAAGCTTGGCGACCCAGATGTGATTGCGAAGTACGTGGCGGGTATGGACAAAGCGAGCACGCCGGACAAGCTGTTCTGGCTTTATCTGAACGGGTTGTTGTCAAACCCTAGCACGTGGACGGTCAACTTCATGAGCAACGCGGCCACGTCCCTGTTTGAGATAGCGGACACCGGGACAGCAGCGGCGCTGGGTAAGATCAAGAACCCCTCTCGCATAGATAAGGTGTACTTCAGCGAAGTAGAAGGCCAGCTAACGGGCATGGTCATGGGAGTGAAGGACGCGCTCAAGGCGGTGAGCCACGAGGTAAAGACACGGGGGATGCTGGAAACGCTCAAGACCGGGTTGAAGGGTGGGCGTGGGGGTGGTGTTACGAAGTACGAGATGCGCCCAATCAAGGGTCGGTTCGGGAGCATCTCCGGCATTCCTGTGGGCATTATGTCTACCACAGATGACTTTTTCCGCATGGTAATCGAGCGAGGGGCGCTGAATGGTCTTGCTATCAGGGAGTCAAAGAAAGCCCTCAGATTAGGGCGATTGAAAAAAGAAGACGCTCCCGGGTTCATCACCAAGTGGATGGCGCAGCCGCCAGAGTTTGCACTCGATGTAGCAGAACGTTCAGCGCACCGTGCGTTGCAGACACGAGCGCTTGGCGCGACCGGCAGGGCGGCTGTAGGATTCATCCACCGAACGCCGGGGTTGCGCTGGCTGATCCCGTTTACACGCACGCCTATGAATTTGCTGAAGTGGGCGACGGAACACTCACCGGCAGCGCCGCTGCTGCAAGAGACGCGGGATGCGCTGTTGGGCAGGGCAGGTGCAGTGGAGCAAGACCTGGCGATGGCCCGTGTGTTGAATGGGACATTTTTGACGATGGCTGCGATGTGGTTGGCAGACAAAGGTTACATTACTGGGGGCGGCAGTTTGAATACACAGCAGGCGAATGTGGACCGGGCTGTGGAGCAACCATACTCAGTGAAGTTTGGTAACAAGCATATCTCGTACGCTCGGTTGGACCCCTTCGCTTTCTTGTTCGGCGCAGCTACCGACTACATGGACCTGGCCCGTGACTTTCGTACGAGCGATGACAAGCTGTCACAGCTTGCAGCGCAGCTCATCATTGGGACAGGGCGCAACTTCACAAGTAAAACGTACATGCAAGCATTCTGGGATCTATTTGAGGCAATCCAGGACCCCAGCGGTAAGCGGGCCGAAGCATTCATCGGGCGGATGGTGGGCGGGGCCGTGGTCCCGGCTGGCGTGGCGCAGGCCGGTCGTGTGCTAGACCCTCACGCACGGGAGACGCGAGAGTTTTCCGAGTACATCCAGGAGCGTATCCCAGGCGTACGCGCACAGTTAGCCCCGCGTACAGATGTCACCGGACAAGAGTTGGAGAGCGGGAAGGGGCTCGGGCCAGATATTGCGTCTCCATTCTACGAGCGCACGGTGAAGGACAACCCAGTGTTGCAAGAGATGCAACGGCTTGGGATGGGCCTTGGGTACTACCGCGACAAAGAATGGCTCGGGACCACATATGAGCTACCGGCACAATTCCGCAAGCCGATGCTCCAGCGTAGGCACGCTTTGCTCACCACAGTTTTGGGGCAACAGATCAACGCACCAACCTACCAACAACTCACGCCGAAAGCGCAGAAAATGTTGCTGCGGATGTTGATGGATCGGATAAGCGCCCGGGTGCAAAAAGAGTTTGATGGGCCAATCAAGAGGTATCTGTTGAACCGGATAGAAAGCGGTGAGGAAGAGCGCCCGGCTCGGGCACAACTTGCGGAGGAATTGAGGGAGTTACAGTAATGGCAAATCCCACGGTTGATAAGTTGGCAGCGGTCCCGGCAGACGGACCAAGCTGGCAAACAGATGCAAGCAGCAATGATAACAACCTCCCGCAGCTCGCGGACTTGATGACGCCGGGCGGGGAAAATGATCTCTCGGCTGAGTTGCGCAAGATTAAAAGCGAGGTGCGGGCGCTTAGCGTGAACTCAGGGTGGTTAAATTACAGTGGCCTGGAGTCGGCGCCATCGCCGAACGCTCCCGCTAAAGTATCCGCCACCGTGTTCACGCTAGTGGGGGATTGGGTTACACCAAAGATTACGCAAGTAGGGCGCAACGTACGAGCCACGTTTTCGGACGGGACCACGGCCATTGCTACTATTAGAGATGCCAATGTAGCCGGGAGCATCACCACGGTTACTTTGAACGCTGGAATCTTGGCCGGCGTGTTGAAGTATGTGGAGTTTGCGGCGGTGGGTGGGACCACCAGCGCTGCCGCAGGTGGCTACCCACTGCAATTGCAACTTGATAATCCGACCGGGCGCTTCGTGGTGCCGGTGAGCCACGGCGGGACCGGGCAAACGGACATGAACTTCGCTGGTGATCTTGGGGGATCGTTTCCGAATGCAACGGTCAAGAAATTGCAGGGGACGGCGGTATCTGCGGTAGCTCCCAGCGAGACGTTGCTTGACCAGGTCCTGGCATGGACACCAGGGGCGCCGGGGCAATGGTCCTCAATTGCTCTCCAACAGCTCCTGAGTCTCTCCCAATTGGTCATAGACAAGAACGGGGCTAGCGCTAAGGGCACCTTTGTAATTCCCCACAGCGGGACCATTGTGGACGCGCTGAAAGTGAAGTGGGCCATTTCTGAACCGAGCACACTACCCATGAGCACCACGGAAGATAGTATTGTAGATTGGATCACGTGGGATGCAGGCTTTGACAGTCACATCTTTGCGACGGTGTTGACCGCGTCAAACCCAAAGGTCATTGTGGCGTGGCCTGACCTTGTTATGCTACCACCGGCAAGGAAACTCACGGGATTGGATCTTGACTACTACCGTGTTGACAACGCGGCAACTGACATAGATGACTTTCTGCTAACGGCGTTGGCACTGGGGATCTGACAATGAGACGCTGGTGGTTCTGGATAGTGCTGGGAATGCTGACGTTTGCGGTAGCGGCCTTGGCAATCACTTGGTGGGCACCTCGCGTACGCTCTGTGCGCGTCGACGTTGGTGAGGACTTTGAACTCGCTGCATCTACCACGGGGCAAACTACATCACTTTCTCCAGGCGACGTGACGGGTTTCCACTTGGAGAGGGATGCTGAAGCCGGGGGGCGTCAGATCAAAAACGTGGCCCCTGGTACGGTCGCAGGCGAGGCCCTGACGCACGGGACAGCGGTTGTGAGTAGTACCTTTGTAGGAGCGTACCCGGGGTCGGTGACGTACGCGACTGGGGTGAACCTCATCACAATGGATATGACGTTACCGGCGTTCACGTTCGTGGCGCCAGGCGCCTGCACCGAGGATGCATTTGCCGTCCCCGAGGCTGACCTTGGGGAAGTAGTCGGAGTAACGTTGCAAACAGTAGCGCTGCCCAATGGTGTGATGGCTGCCTCTTACATTGACCAATTTTCAGGGTTGGTTATCGTGAGACGGTGTGCCGTGGTTGCGGTCGCTGCTACGGCACGGTCAGCTCGACTTACTGTAGTACAGTAGCCCGCTGGTTGTGCTCCTGTCCCCTCATGTGGAAGTTCAGGATATCCTGACCAATTATTTCTCCCTCCATCTCCTTTTTTACGTCAGGTTTCACGCGCTGCCGCGCTTCCTCAAGTGCTTCCCAGACAAGTTTTTCAGCGTCTTTGGTCATCATTCATCCTCCAGCGCTGTCGCGATGGCACGCAAAAGACACCGCGCATGGTTCCGGCACGCTTCTTCAAACACGCCAGTGCCATCGTGAGCTGCCGCCGTGGCAACGTATTCTTGAGCGGAGACCAACACCTACCGTCGATCTTCTGACTTTGCACGCACGCAAGCCAACTCCTTCAGCAATTCACGGTTGCGCTCCAATATCTGCTTGTACCGTTCGACTTCTCTCAAGACTTTATCGAGGTGTTCAAGCGCAATTGCTGCGACTGCTTCTTCGCCGGTCACCGCTTCACTCCTCCTCGGCTTTTTTATTAAGCGTATGTTCAAGGGCTGCCCATCGCTCCCGACCCAGTCGGTCGATTTCGGCTGCGATCAAGGCCCCGGCGATGATTAGTCGGCGTCGTCGATCATAAGCGTACTTACGCCGCAGGCCGAACGCCCACTCTGGTGCATACTCATCGTCGTCAAGCGCTTGTACGTCCGATTCACAGGACAACGTCAGCACGACGGCAGCAGACGCTAGTTCGCCACTACAGTGGGTGTCATCGTCGTGCTCTGGCGTCCAGCCTTCCTCAATCTGGCGCTTACGTTCACCAGCAATTTCGGCCACGCCGTGATTGAGCATCGCTTCAGATTCGAGACACCGCTGTTTCCATGACACCAAACGCATAGTCGTGCCGTCGTTCGGGCACGGTTCTGGTTCTGCGTTTAAGTCAACACCGATGCGACCAAAACTAGCGTCGATAACGTTCGATACTAAATGAAACCCGCATGTAGTGCATTGCGAATAACCGGGCACGTAAGCTAGGCCTTCACACCGGGCTGCTTCTGCTTGTGCTGTATCAAGCGCTGCTTCGAGGCTCGCGACTTTACAGCGCAACATGTCGCGCTGTGCCTTGATTTCATCAGGGACGCATTCAGGACAGGGGATTGGTGTTGGTGGGTGTTGCCCGTCCGGCACACAACCGGAGTCGCCGCATTCAGGGCATGGGTGCTGCTCAATCATCACTCCCCCTTCTTCTTAAGCCGCGTAATCACGCCCCGCAGGGCCGCGTTGCTGCGTTCCAGCTTTCCCGCAAGGACGTCATCTAACCCGGTAAGACATCCGGCACACAGCCAGACAGGATCTTTGTCCAGCAGCTCAAAGTAGACACCGAAGTCAAATTCTTGTTCGCAGGCTTCGCACCGCCATGGAAGTCGTTCACTGCTTCGGTCGATTTTGCGGGTAAGGCTTATCATTTCACTCCTCCGTTTTCTCCGGGAAAATCACGCCCGCCGTCGTCTCGCCCTGCTCCAGCCGTAGCCGTAGCCGTCGCCATCGCCGGAGCCGGAGCCGGAGCCGGAGCCGGAGGCGTAGCCGTAGCCGTCGCCATCGCCGGAGCCGGAGCCGGAGCCGGAGCCGGAGGCGTAGCCGTAGCCGTCGCCATCGCCGGAGGCGTAGCCGTAGCCGTCGCCATCGCCGTCGCCGTAGTTGGAGCCGTTGCCGTAGCCGGAGCCGTAGCCGGAGCCGTCGCCGTAGCCGGAGCCGATTAGCCTAAAGACCCCAATCATCGCGCACTCGGATACGGAAGATTTCCGCGTAAGCAGGCAGGTCCACGTCAGCGATTGTGCGTATGTCGGCCTTCGACGGGTCTTCGACGACCGCCGCGAACCCACATTTTTCCCAGCGGAACACCCACACCGCTCGACGGATCACAACCCTGCCATTCTCGTCCGACACGTCCCCCGCGAAGATCCAGCCGCGATCGACCACGACCACGGCGCGGCTCCCCGTTGGGATTGCAGACGCCTTAATATACCGTTCTCCGTTTACAATGATTTCTTCCATCTTACTCCTCCGTTTTCTCTGAGAAAATCACTCGTTTGAACTCGATCACCCATACCCACGGGTTTGAATCCCAATTAAAGCCTCGTTTTGCGTAGGCGTTCCAGTGGTTTGCAAACGCAAATCGCGCTGTGCCCAAACAGTGTTCAGGCTTTCCGGGATGCGGATATTTCATCGACCAACCCGGTAATTTGTGCCCCCATTTATTCGCGCCAACATCTACAAACCGGGCGCCCTCGTTGATTGCGTCTTGTTCGGTGATCGACTGCAATCGTTCGATGCGCACATGCTCCACTTGCAAGACGATGCGCGACCCGCGACCCGGTAGGTGAGTTGCGGATCGCCAGCATCCGCTTGCGGGCGGTTCGTCTAAGTCTGCTCGGTAATGAAACTCGACGCTCCCGGGCGATTGACGAAACGTTTCGCGTACCCACAGCCAGTCTCCTGGCCTGCCGAACGGCGTGAGTGGTTTGTCGTGTGGGTGTCGGTGTTTGGTCTTGAGCAACTCATTGACAATGACCACGTCATCAGAGGTGAAGATGCGTCGCTTCGTCCCATCGCCTTTGCTCAACACTGGCCATTTTACTATCTTGCGCGCTTGCGTCTTCGCCCCCGCGAGGATGGCACGCACTGAGTCACCGTCGAAAATGATGGGCCGGTAGTGGTCTCTCGTATACAGTTCAATCATCATACCTCCGTCATCGTACGCGGCAGCAGCACAGCGTCATCCAGCGGCGAGACGCAGTCCGGCATGAAGTTCACGTCCATGTATTCTTCGGGTTTGGCCGCACGGTCAGCGTTCATCCACGCGCGCCAACGCTGGACTGCATCGTTGAAATCGCGCGCCTCGATCTCGATCGTCAGAATTACTCCGCGTGGCTTCAAGTCTCTACCTCCGGCGCGTAATTGTCGCCCGCCAGGCCGAAGGTCCACGCCACGGCATTGCGAGCCGTGTTCATGCTCGGCGGGACTCTCAGTATGTATTGATTGCGGGTGCCGTCGGGCTCGGGCGTCGAATTCAGCACTCGCACAAATACCAGCGGTTCATCGTCTGCCATGTCCACTCGATACAGATCCCCGCATTCATCCCGTTGCAGCGGCTCTGCCCCAGCGTCGGAGAAAAATCGCTCCAAACCCATGCGATCCAGCATCACGCGCCGGACCTCGGCGTTTTGTTCCGCGAGAATTGCTTTCACCGTGATCCTCTCCGGGCGCATGACGATCCACTCCGGCACGCGGGTGCCATGCACGGCGAACAGGGCAGTACCGTCTGACCACTCACAGAACGGCCCGTCTTCGCAGTGTGGTCGGTTCTGCTCATCGACGAGCAACACGCGAGGGCGGTCGCTCACGACGCAAAACTGTTTGTGCATCACGCGTGGTCCGCCGTGGATGCACGCAGATTCGTAGTGCTGGAACTTTTCGTACTTGGGCAAATCCAATTTTGCTACGTGTCGGAAAAAAGAGAGATACGAAACCCACCCCGAGTGCTGATTCCCGCCATCCCACATGCACCACGCTTGGTTGGCGCAGCCGAGCAAAAATTCGGCGTGCCTTGGGCTAATGAGGTTCGCCAGATGCCGTATCGCAACGGTGTTTATTTTATACCATCTATCGGCGGCGTCGGTGGCGGCGAGGGTGGCGTGGGTGACGGCGTCGTCGTTGGCGTCGGTGGTGGCGGCGTAGGTGGCGGCGTAGGTGGCGCGGGTGGCGGCGTAGGTGGCGCGGGTGGCGGCGTAGGTAGCGGCGAGGGTGGCGGCGTTGGTGGCGGCGAGGGTGGCGGCGCGGGTGGCGTCGAGGGTGGCGTTGAGGGTGGCGTCGAGGGTGGCGTTGAGGGTGGTGGCGAGGGTGGCGGCGTCGTTGGTGGCGGCGAGGGTGGCGTCGTCGGTGGCGTCGGTGGCGTCGGTGGTGGCGGCGTAGGTGGCGTCGTTGGTGGCGTCGTAGGTGGCGGCGAGGGTGGCGCGGGTGACGGCGTCGTCGGTGGCGGCGAGGGTGGCGTCGAGGGTGGCGGCGAGGGTGGCGTCGTAGGTGGCGTCGAGGGTGGCGTCGTTGGTGACGTCGTAGGTGGCGTCGAGGGTGGACTTGCGTAAGTGCCAGATCCCTGCCGCAAACCCCCCAGCAAATCGTGCTACGAATGGTGACGGCACAAACACGATGCGGTGATCGGGCGGCGGCGTGAGGCCCGCAGCCTCGTACAGCCCGCGAACTGCTGCCCACATCGCCTCCCGGTCTGCGTCGTCCATCGGCTTCGTTGACATCGCGTTAGCAATCCACCTGTCGCGCCACGCGTCGAGTTGTCCTCGGTGCTCCGGGTGATCGTTGAATGAGTATTTTTTCTTCATGGTAGACTCTCTCAGTCCCCGACGAGGCGCAGGGCCTCTGGCGTGTATTCGCGTTGCCGCCGGATCAAGTAATTCCCGGCGGGAATATTGATTTTGCCGTGCTCTTCATGCCGCAGCACGGCACCGCCTCCCACGCGACAAAAGCGCGTGGCCGGATCGCCCCCGGCAAGCTCCCAGAGACCCACGTCTCGTCCTCGCAGAAAATGCTTGTGCCCGGTCGCCTCACCGTGCGCTAGAATCACGCCCTCGCCGCTCTCATCGAGCGGTAGTTTTTCGCCCAGCGGCGGCGGCGTGGTTCGGATCGGAATTATCAGTACGTCTCCCTGTCTGTACATCGTTCATCCTCCTTCGATGCCCCGCCGCGCCGGGGGCCACAACGTCTGGTCAGGACGCTTCGTTTCACCGATTGCGCCGCGCGCGGACGGCGTTGCCGGGACCACCCCGGCGAGATTATGCGCTTGTCCATTCTTTCGTTTGCTGGCTCACCACCCAACGCCGGAGATTTTCGAGGCGACGAAGCGTTTTGCCCCGGTCATAACCGCTCGGGTCCATGAGTGCGGCTTCGTCAATCACGCCGAATCTCACCGCGGCCTCGGCAAATTCGCGGGCGGTCATTTCGTCGTATCCATGAACCCGAGTTACGGCGACTTTGCAAGCCGGAGCACGTATGGATCTATCTCGTTGCAGTACATTCATCTCACCCTCACCCTTACGTATTAGCCACTCTTAATAACACGTCAGCGTGGCACGCAGCAGGGGCACACCAGCATTCAAGATCCCTGCCCCGTAAGTCTTGACGTGCGCGTTTGACCAAACCTGGCTGCGCAAGCAGCCATTTCTCATACTTGGCAATGACTTCTTTTCGGCTGCCATCTTTGCCAATAACAAAAGGGTTTCCCCATACTGTTGGTCGCCCAACATAAATTGGTTTGCACCCGCTCGGTTTGGTACGGCGGTTCACAACCTTCATCATCGCACCTTCACCGTGAACGAGTATCTGCCCTGAGCGTCGGTCTGCGCCTGGACACTCACGGTTGGGCATGGCGTCGGGAACTCGACCACGATCGGGGTAGGCTGCTCGCCCTGCGGCGAGAACCCACTACCGCCGCAGCCGGCCATCGCTACCAACACTATCATTACACATCTCATCAATCGCCACCCCGCACTTCATCAAACTCGTGAGCAAAAGCCGCCCAGGTGTAAACGCTCGTTCGCTTGGATTTAGTGTTGTTGGTGTGGATCTTGTCAACAAGGATCTCATTCCGCCCTTCCAGCTCTCCCAACGCCCGCTTTACCCCTTCCGCGTTAATGCCCCGGTGGTTGGCACGCTTGAGCAAGGGAGAGTGGGGAATGCGCCCAGCGTCGCGGATGACGCCTGCCACGGTTTCCACATCCCGTGTTGCTTGTGAAACCCGAGAGCCCCATTTGTAGAGATCCAAGAAGTTGCGGTGCGTCTCCAGCACCATGTGACGTGCCTCATTCCACACTGGCGTGGTAATCAGGTAATCTTCAGCCCCATATTGGACGGTGTCAGACAGGAGCATGGCTAACTTGTCGGTCAGTTCCGGCTGGCGCTCCCACATTGGGGCTTCGACTTCGGACTGTGGCGCTTCGCGGGACAGGACCCAGTGCTCCCGCACTTTATTGCACTGCTTGGTGCGGGCGAAGATTCCGCACAGGGAAAACAGTTCTTTCAACCGCAGCTTTAGCTCGGCTTCCATCTTCTCCCAGCCCTGGGGCCGGCGGGGGTCAACCACGCGGTTCTTGTAGTTTCGCCGGGCTTCTACCACGAACATCCGGGCGAAGAGCCCGCTCTGCACCTGTTCATGTTTCACGGTATCAAGGAGCCACGCTTGCGTGGAGCCGAAGATGGCATGGATGATAGGCGCGGCGTAAGATAACTCCCCGCTCTCTTGCATAAGCCCCCGGGTGTGCTCCTGGTAAGCCCGCTTCTTGGGGTGCGCCATGGCCGTGAGACGCTTGATGAAATCGTCGGCCTGGTTGGCGTTACCAAAAGAATTGGCTAGCTCGGGGAATATGAGCCAGATCGTGGGGCGTTTTTCGATGGACGCGGCACGGGCTTCGGCGCGACCCAGCATGTCGGCCAACGCTGCACCGGTGAGTTTACCGTAGTAAGGGTTCACATACTTGGTTTCTTCCACGAGATCAGTGGCAGCGTCGATGGCGCTGTCTTTACCAATGCCGCTGGGGCCAACCAGGAGCACGTAGAGGTTAGGGTACAGAACTTTGCCGGCGTTGTTCTCGTAGATGCCCCGGTCATTGAGGCAGGCGCCAAGAGTAGAGAGGAACGACCATGTCAAATACTGCCGTGGGATTGACGTGACCCCCATGTACTCGATGAAGAGATCGAGGAGGCGTTTGTTGTAATAGCGCTTGGGCATCACCGCAAAGCCATCCAGATAGCAGTGGCCGCACAGGTTTTGGCATCTTCCGGGTTGCCCTGCTCGTCATAGTAACGGTGGAAGAACTCGGTATATTCTTCGTCGTACTCTAGCTCTACTTTGCGGTGGGCGGTGGTGGGGTTGGTGGCGATGAACTCGCAATCCTCGCACATGAGAGTGGCTGCGGAGCGCAACCCCATGTTTAACATGTCCGTATAACGGGCAAACGATAGCATGTCATTGATTTCATCAGGGGTGGGCATGGTATGGTCTTTTCTCTATGCAATTACTCGCAGGGGTGCCGGGCGTTGCTGGGATGCTTTATACGACAAATGGAACACTGGGGGCACAACGCTTCCTGGCTCCCATCGCGGATGGCGCAGTCCCATAACTCGTGGCACCAAGCAGTGAAGCAAGTTGGGCAGACGTGATCGTGAAAGTTGGCCATAGCTTTCCTTTCGTGGTCAAGAAGCACTAACGCTAGGGCCATGTAAACAGCCACGTCCATCAAGCGCTCCTGTAAATCTGCCCGGGCGCGGTAGTCACCGCGCTTGATTGCTGCGTGAATGGCAAGCCATTGTTTGTCAGCCAGATCCATACAGTAGGTGAACGAAGAGGAGCGCCCGGAGCGAACGGCGCTGGAGTTCCTGAAATTAAATAGAGGGTCATCACCTGTGGCATACCCGGTGTTTTTGGCCTTGAGCAAATCAATGCACCGTTCGAGGAATGCGATTGCTTCATCCATGCGGTTCCTTCCACTCAAGGCGTACGCTCACGCAGTCTTTAACGTAGAACTTGTTGGGGAGAGTGTCAGCGTTAGGGATAGCTAACACTGCTTCTCGTAACCGTCCGTTTTCTACATAGAGAATATGCAGGGCAATGTTTGTAGCAGCAGCACCGGGGCCAGCACCCATTGTAAGTGCTACCATGTCGCGTATGGGGAGGAACCCCGTTGCAACAGTGTACGGGGTGCGTGATTCTTCGGTGTATTGGATGTCACACGTGAACGAGGGTCTATTCGGTGGTGGAGGGTCGAACGCTGCGCAGAAACTTTCAATGGGGATGTGGTACACGACTGTTTTCACGGCGTGCGCAGTGGCACTAGCACAACCACCCAAGATAACAGCGGTGAAGAGCTTGCGTTTGTGTGTCATAGAGATACCCCCAACTGCCGCAGGCGGAGTGCAGCCTGGACGATGGTGCGTTTGCGCTGTGGCTCTGGCATTGGGGTCAAAGTACGAGGAAGGACTGCGGACGGTAGTTTGCCCGTGAGGCGGCGTTTTCGGTTGCGGGACGCAAGGATCTGAACGATGTAATGGGCGCGGCAGTAATGCCCGTAGTGGAGGTTCTGGCGCCCACAAATACCACACTTGCCCTGCGCTACCCTGCGCAAGCGCCACACGTATTGGCGACTCACGGGCAGGTCTTTGATTTTGACGCGGGGCTGGGGCATAGGTTGGTTTCTAGTTGACTTTTTCACGATTGTCAACCCCTTCCCTCCAGCAAATTTTCCACGTCAGCTTGCAGTGCCTTTGGTGACGGCAAGCGCTTGTAAGATAACTCGCACATCCACGTGGTGCCCACTTTAAACTCCACCGGCACGCCCAGTTCCACCCCCTCGTACACACGAACCTGGGACATCACGGTATTAAGGAAGTTGAGGATCTCCCACAGTTCGCCCAGCGGGGAGGAGCCCACCAGTGAATCGTGGACCTGCAAGTTGACACGGCTCTGGAGGTTGTTGTCCATGATGTAATAATAAAGGGGAATCAAGGCGAGCTGATTCAAGCAATCCGCGTTCTCACTGGCTGCGGAGAAAGCGTAGCCCCGTCGATAAGTAGCGCCATCAAGGCGGCACCAGTGGAAATCCAACCGGCGCCCCCATGAGTTCACGAGCGCGTGGTGTCGCATGATACGCTTGCGCCGTTCTCGTTGGTAAATTTCGACGTAGCGTTCACGACCTGCGGCCCGCAGCTTTTTGCACATGGCGAGCAGTAGGACCACGCCATCCTTGAGTAAGGTGTCCTGGATACGAGCGGCGCTCATATCATAGTTGATGCCGTGACGGATGGGCTTGGAGATCTGGCGACGGGAGGTGCCAGGGGCCACTTCCACTTTTACGTCTACGTCTTCAGGTGGTATGCCGAGCACGCGGGAGAAGATGCGCTGAGCCCCTATGCTGTGGCTATCGAATGTGTCAGGGTGTAGGCCTGCTTCAGCGATTGCTTCAGGTACTTTGGAGAGTACCTTCACTATACGATCTTCAATCTGTGAGAAATCACATTCCCAGAGAACCATCCCATCGTCCGGGAGGAACACCTTACGGATGTGGGTGTGTGGGTCGGATGGCCCTCCAGGACGGGGGATGTTCTGCAAGTTGTAGCCCGTGCCCAGGGGGTTTTTGCTGGAAGCAAGGCGCCCGTTTTCCGTGGTGGTTTTGTATGTACAGCGCACTCGGTCGTCGATGTCGAACTTGGTCACGTTAACGTAGTCGGATAATTTGCTCCATTCTCGGTGGGTAAGGATTGCTTGGCAAACAGCAATGGCGTGCTCAGGGTCACGTTGCCAGAAGGGGGCGCTGGCTTTAGGACCACGCTTGGGCGAGGTAAAATTACGAGCGCGGAGCGTTAGCTTGCGAATGGTGATTTCGTTGCCGGTGGTCTGGCCCTGGAGTTTCTGCTTCGGGAAGCCGAGGCCAGTGGTACGATCGTACAGGTAACGCACCACTTTTTGCGAGGAAAGCCCTTTCTTCCCGATCAATGACGGGAAGCGTGGAGTGAAATCGTTGCACGCGCATCGTTCGCACGGGTGGGTGGTTTTGAGTTTTGGCTTGCGGGGTTTGCCATCTTTGCGTAACACGCCCTTGTAAATGTTGATGGTCTTAGGGGTGTGTTTGTTGGTGTGGTGAGAGCAAACGCAAGTACTGGCGCCTACAAGGTCATCCAGGTGCGCGGCTACCTTATTGCAATGCTCACGGAGCGTAGCATAGAGCTGACGAGCGCCGGTCACATCCACGCGGATGCCGTGGCGCATGAGCGCTAAGAGGGGTTCGGATAACTCCTGATAATGACGGCGGTAGAACGCGAGGTAGTTTTTTGTGCGGCGGTGGGGTGGGTCAATACCACTCATTAGCATTACGCCCGTCAGGCCATCGTATTTTCCAAGGGCGTTCCTGTTCAAAGTAGTCGTCGTCCTCGTCATCGCTCCACGCGTCTTCTTCATCTTCATCTTCGTCTTCATCGCCATCTTCGAGGTCGTCCTCGTCATCGTCGAGGTTGATCTGATCTAGGAGCGGGTCGTTGTAATTGGAGCGGTCGTCAGGGTCATTGAAAATCTTGTGGTTCATCATAATGGGTCTCCTTCAATCGTGTGGTGTAGATGTCATAGAGATATCGGGTGACGCAGCAGTCAATACCGTTGTAGAGACAAAGGTCATCGAAGGGCGTGCGGTCAACTTCGTCAGAATCCTTCCAGCTTTTCTTCCAGTAGGGCTGACGAGTGTCGAGCGAGGCCATAGTGGCGAGGTCATGGGGTAGGGTGCTATCGAGGGCATGGTGCATGTCTAGTAGGTCAAAGATGCGCCCGGCCACACGGATGGTTGGAAGCCGAGGCATGAGCCAGTGCTTGCGGGACAGCTCTGCTAAGCCCGAGGGAGGGTGGAGCCAGTAACGGTCAAAACGAAAGTTCTGCCCCACCTTGCGACAGGGGCTCTCACAGAGAGTCTTAATAGCCGCGTAGTCGTCAGGCCAGCGCAGAGTGAGACTTTCATCGGGATGGAAAGAGAAACCTACGCACGCCATCCGTTTGTTTGGGCACTCGATGTCGATGGCCATGACTACAGCGGGATCCCTGGCTGCATCGAGGTAGCGCTCCAGTGTACCACGCCGGGTATGTCCAGGGATGTAGCTCGTGTAGACTGGATGGCGTAGCTTGTAGAAGTGCTGATCAGCTGCAACACGGCACCAGTCCGCCACAATCAATTTCACAAGCGAGTTGTCGCGGAACGTGGCGGCGGAATGGTAAGTGGGGATGATTTTTGCCTGGCGTCCATCGGTCATGTGGTAGGGCAAAATGGACCCGCGCCAGTCGCCAATCTTGCGGCTAGTGTGCGCCCACAATGGTTCACGGGTGAGGGCGCGGAGGGCCACGTTACCCATGGGAACGATCACGATGGGGTCTTTCAACGCAGTGAGACGGGCGTGGAGATTGTTGGCCCACGTCTCTATCTCATCACGGGGACCATGTTTTATTTTGTTGCCGGGGCACCTGTAAGGGAACACGTTGTCCACATAGATGTCTTCGCGATGTAAGCTGGCCGCTGTAAGCCATTGCTCCCACCAATAGCCGGAGGGGCCTGCGAATGGGCGCCCCAACCGTTCTTCGTGTTCGTCTGGGGCTTCACTGATTGCGACGATGCGGGCGGTGAGGGGGCCGGACGGCGGCACCTTACCAATACGGCGGGGCATGGGCGTTGACCTTTATGGAATGGGGGTGAGGCTTTTGACCCCACCCCCCTTTTAATTAACAGCGTTAAGAACGCTTGCGCCGGGCTCGGCGTGACACGGGCTCCTCCTCTTCCTCCTCCTCTTCCTCTTCCGCTGCCCGTCGTCGTCGTCGAGGCACGGGCTCCTCCTCTTCCTCCTCCTCAGCAACCCGAGTACGCCGACGGGTCGGAGCCGGGGCTTCTTCCTCATCCACTTCGTGTCGCTTGCGCGGGACGCGACGGGCGTTGGGCTTGTCGGAGTCCGCCAACAACTGCGGCTCCCTTTCACCGAGGGCGTAGAAGTTGGAAGTTTGCTGCTCCTGCCCCTTGTAATCACCTTTCGTCTGGATCTTGATGGCAAGGTGAGCACACACTTCCACACCTTCCAGCTCCGGGATCAACTCATCGGGGTGTTGGCCGTTGGTCTTGAATTTCGCAGCCAGAAGGTACTTCTTCAGACGTTGGGCGCCGACGGACTGCTTCCAGGTGTCCGGGTCTTCAGCCTCCGGGTCGGCGTCGTTGCCGATTGTGAAACGCTCCCAGTAGAGACGCCCAGCGTATTCCTTGGGCTCCGTGATCTGGTGTTCCAATGTGTACTGTTTGTAGCCGTTGCGACTCTCGCCGACTTCGGTCTTCACCACTTCCAGGTTGTAGTACCCGTTGGGGTACATCGAGGAAGTTGGGATTGAATCCCAGTCGAAACCGGCTCCCTTTTTCGCTGCCATATCGTGTTTCCTTTCCTTGTTGGGTGCCAACTATTTCACTGCCAGTAGTCAGCGGTCATGGTGGGTGCTAGGCAGGCGCACTTTGTGAGTTTTGCCCTAACCATCCTCTTCTTCGGTCGGGCGAAGTGGGCGGCGCAAGGGCCGGGCCACGCGCTCGACCGCGTCATCATTCTCACGACGACGGCGTGGCTTTGCAAGAGCACTGTCTTTGACCAGCGCCAGACTGGCGCGATCAATATCAGCTTCTTCCGCTTGCAGGCGGGCCAACACTTCATCGGTTGCTTTTGCCATTTGCGAGTTCTCCTTTCCGGGGCTCGGGTGTCCCTAATTTCCGTTCACATTCCCCAGTGCGATCTGCGTAAATCGCGAGGGAAAGTAAGAGGGCGATAATCCAGAGCGCGGCACAGAGCACCGCGAAGATGATGGTAAGATAAATGAGCATGTGTGGCTAGGCACGGTACACTCTCTTGATGGGTACGCCAAGGTCACTTTCGTCTTCTTCTACTTCACCGAGACGTGTGTAGGGCATGTCTTTGCCATAGGCATCAAAAGCGGCAACGTAGGTAGGGGTTGGGAAGGTGGCGGCAAAGGTGCTCTTCTTGGTGCCGGGGTGGCCGTAGATGATAGCGTGGACTGGAGGGCGGGTCTTTGGCCCCTTGTAGTTGTCCCACAGCTCTTTATAGTCCGGGCGTGCGCCATCAGGAGCGAGCAACTGTGACATCACAATCCAATCGCCGTCCGGTTCTGTTTGCAAGTACCACTCCGGGCCTTTCTTGCCCATCACCACGTAAGCGCGGTAGACTTCGGCGTATTGTGACACGAGACCTTTGTCTCGGGCCAGGCGCCCAGGAGCAGAAATGCCTTGCAAGAGGATAGGGCGCCCTTCACTGGTTTCGGCCATGGGTACGCGTCGGTCGGAACGGCGGACGCCCTGCGGCGTTGGCTGTTCTACGTAGGCATCGGCGATGTGCGCGGTGAGAACGACGTTGCACGGGTACGAGGCCACCCGGCGGACCAATTGCATTTCGAGTTGGTCTGTGGCCCCGGCATGCCACTTCATGGGTTGTTTTACTTCGGGCTGAATCACGAATTGTTGTTCAAGGCGCGCGGCAACGACAGCGGCAGTTACACTGTCGCCAATCCATGTAGCCCACGCGGTGGGATCGAACTGTTTTTGCTCATCGCGGAAGAGCGCGAAGCCATCTGGCTTCTCCGGGTCTGGGTCGTGGTAGTAGTGGATCTCGAACAGCAGGTCTGGGTCCGGTTTACGGGGGCGCTGGGCGTCAGCCCGGGTTAGCCTCTTGGACATTGTGGGTTCCCTTCGTTGTGGAAGTGCGCTTCTTTGTGGGGGTGCGCTTCTTGAGCACGCGCAAGTGTTGACGCAGGGTGTCGATGTGGTCGCCGATGAAATTGCGGACTACGTAAGGGCCATGTTCCACGACACAATGGCGATTGCACAACACTGCGATGCGATTGTGCGGGACAGTGAACACGTAAGCTGATTGGGCAGTGGTCATTTGCGAGTGTTGTTTTCTACACAACCATGTGGCGTGATGTCAATAGTTGGGTTGACTTTTCTCCCGACTAAAATGGGATGTAGGCTTCATCGAAAGCTGCCAGGGCCTTTTTCACAGAATCGCCTTTGAACCAAACTTCGAGGGCTGCGTGAACTGCGGTTCCTGCGTTGAGGGGACCCTGGCGCTCAGGGTTTGTCATGTGCAAGCCGTGGCGAGCAACGGTCAGGGTGGAGCAATTGGCCACGGATTGCATAATGGTGTTGTCGATGTAGAGCGTGGTGAATTTGGGCTTCTTCAAAGATGCATGGACCCATGGTTCCCACGGGGAGTGCGTGAAGCGCTCTGTTTGTAGCGTGGAACGAGAAAATAGACACCACTCCCGAAACTCACACCAACCGCAGGAGTTGTTGAATGTGCCTTCCATGGGTACATCGGGCATGGCGTCGGCGCCGAAGCGGCGGGCGTGTGACCACAGTTTATGGAATCTGATGCCGAATGTGATTGCATCCGATTCCCACCGTTCGATCTGCGAGGCCGTGCGCTCGATCGGGCCAATTACTTGACAGTTCATGTGTTCTAGCGAGCACTCGTTGTACTGTACGCCGTGTTTGGAGCAACGTCGGTCGGATGTGGGAAGCTGGGATAGCTCAATGGCGTTGATGAACGCCACGAGCTGGTGGCCGGGCGTGTCGCATAACTTACCCGCTGCCCACAGGTAGCCGGAAAGCTGGCTCGATATATCAAACTGCCGGACGAATTTGGCGTCGATTTTGTAAGTGGTCTTGTGGTCTACCGGGCAATAGCTGCCGCTGGCCCCGGTAGGTTGGCCCAGCAAATCCAACTTACCCACATGCTTGATGCAGTTGCGGTAGGTGGCGCAGACGCACATGTCGCACGGGCGCTCCTCAGGCTCAGTGCCCTCGCGCCGAGTATGTCTACTGAGGGCGTGACCGCAGAGACATTCATCATGTGGCGTGGTGTAGAGAGTATTCACGATGGGTACTTCCACGTCATCCGGGTGAACGCGCCACGGGAAATCGGTGCGCTTGTGGCGATCGAGCCATGCAACAAGGATGGCTCGAACGTTGTCGTAAGAGAGACGCCCGGTGTCAGGGGTGTCGAGATAACTCATGTGACGTTTTTCCTCCCTGCGAGCGGGTCTAACGGTTGACGATAATTTCTTCTTCAACGACTTCCACTCCCGTGGGGAGAGGGCGCTCGTTTTTGTGGGCAGCGAGGGCATCGGCCCGGAGCGCCACTTCATCTATTACCCAATAGCGATCATGGACTTTTGAAGGGTCTACGATTCGCATGACTGCATGTTTGCGGGCAGACACGTGGGCGGCGCCCAACTCCTCAGAGAGCCGGGCCACGCGGGCGCCGGCTTGGGCCTCGGTGAGTTTGCCACTCTCGATTTTTTTGGCAAGTTTCGCACGCTCGGCTTCCTGTTGCTCCCGAAGCCAAAGGTTGTAACTGGCGATGGCAACCTTGGTGGCGGCGAGAGCGGCTTCCACCCTGCGCTCAGGCTCCGCAAAGAGTTCCTTGACTTCTTTCTCGACCAACTTGAGCAGCTTCAAGATGCCGTCTTTCTTCGCCTTAAGCTGCTTCTTGATGTCTGCAAGCTGAAGCTGTTGGCGGTGCGCAACTTCCAACCCTTGAGCGTCTTCGATGAACTCAATGGTTGGAAAGCGAGCTACTTGAGTAGCCAGCGCCTTGACTTCGGCTTGGGCATCGGCCTTGGCGTCGGCGGGCGTGGTGACGGGGGGCTTACGTTTCGTGGCAGTGGGCATGGCTGATTCTCCTCTTTGTGGGTTGTGGGTTAGGTAGTTCAAGCTGGATCTGTGAACTGCTCCTCAAGAGCCCTCCGCACGACGTAGCTCACGGTACGATCATCCGCTGCCGCAACTAGCTCCAGCGTGCGCATTAGCCCGAGTGGGATGCGCACGTGGAGGTGCGTGGTGGAAGGGGGCGCCGTAGCTTCAGCCGGGGGGACTGTGATGCAGCTACGGCGCGCCTGGGGGAACTCTTTTTTGGGCATGGGCATTTTCATCGGTTGTGGTGTGGCGACGTGTAACATGGGGTCACGGCGGGTGTCAAGCACTTTTTGTTGGGCATTCACCAACGCTCTTCTATCGCCTTGGTGGGCCGGACGAACGAGAGCGACTGCATGGCGCGGGTAACGGCCACGTATTTGACGTTGCGCTCGGCTTCGAGGTCGGTGCTGAGTTTCTCCGGGTGCAGGATGAAAACGTTTGGTGCCTCAAGACCCTTTGCCCGGTGAATGCTGGAGAAGGTGACAAGGTTAGGCGCATTGTCCTCGGAGAAAATGACCTTGAGACGCTCTGCGAAATCTTCGATGGACGCGGGGTTCATCCCCGCAAAAGCAGCGCGGACACAATCTACCTTATCATGGAGCACGTCAAAGGCGCCCTCGCCAGCCTTGGCCTTGGTAAGGCGCGTGTGTTCATTTTCTTCCCATGCATCCAGGGCATCGGGGAAGTGGCTCAGGGTAGTAGCTTTGACGCTGGTGACTATGGCAGCCAGTGATGCGCCAATGTCCCGGCCCCGGATATGGGCAGGGATACCCCGGCGGATGAATGCGAGGCAGACGGACACGAGGGGGGCATTCGTCCGACACAATACCATGTCCCCGGGTCGCACGAGGTCGGCTAACTCTGACTCATGGATGTTCCGCACCTCGCCCTCGATAGCATCCGGGGCTGGAGCAATATGGGGGACCATCTCCTGAGCTAACGCTACTACACTGGTGGGACAGCGGTAGCACACGGAAAGGGGCATTTCCTTGTCGTGACACAACCCTGCCTTGACGCGGGTGAAGGAGTCAAGGGCGGAACCCGAGAATTGCATGATGGACTGGTGCGGGTCGCCGCAAGCCATGACCACACTCTCTGGTCCCGCGAAACGCCGCAGGGATGCGAGTTGCGTCGCGTTCAAGTCCTGGGCTTCATCAAGGAAAATAAAATCGTAAGGGTCTAAGGCCACGTCCCAGCGGTTGAGCAGGTAAATCATATCCGTGAAATCATAGAGGCCTTGGCGAGCGGCTTGCTTGGCGCCGACGGTAAGAATACTGGGGATAAATTCCAGCCACGTTGCAGGAGCCAGTAAGCTATAGGTAGCTGCCATGGCGTGGATAGCGTCGGGGGCATCAGGCGGGGTCAAGGTCAGCCGCACGAAATCGACCAGCTTTGAGAAAGAGGGTACGGCGTCCCAGGCGCGGGAATAGCCAAGATCGCGCCAGAGTGCGGAGTGTGCATCGAGCACAGCAGCAACCAGCTTGTCATATTTGTTCGCCTTGACCGTGGCACGGGACGCGTCGGACTCCAATTTGACTTGCTGGAAGCACAAGCTGTGAATGGTCCGGCAATCTAGCTTCTGGTTGTGGTGCAATCGGTCGGTAACAGCTTCAACGATGTGCTTATTGAAAGCACAATAGAGCACGTTTTGGACATCGGGTAAGACGCGCTCGATAAAAGCAAGGCCGGTTGTGGTTTTGCCGCTGCCGGCCACAGCGTTCACAGTGAACGATTGCCGGGAGGGGGCGAGGTCATAAATTGCCTGTTGCATAGGGGAAGTGGGCATCTTGGTCTCCTCCGGGGTTAAGGGTGTCTGGTTAGGTAGAGCACGACAAGGACAACGAAGATCATGACTAGCGGCAGCGCTTCGAGCATTGTTCGTACTCCAGCGCCACCCGTTCGAGCTGGGTGTGACACACATCGAAACTGGCGCGCCACACGTCTGGGCGCGTGGCGCGGTCGTAATAGACAGCGACCATGGCAGCGGTGAGCAGCTCGGCCGCAGCTACCAGGGCCAAAGTAGTTTTGTGAAAAGGGCCTTTGTTGGTAGGTATGGAGTTGGTGGGCATGGAATCAATCTCCTTTCGTGGGCACGAGGCTTACGGCTTCACGGGCATGGTCAAGGATTACCCCTGCACAGGGGCCGCACAGATGCGCGACGGTTCTGGAACAGTAGATCCTTGAGCGATTAAGGTTGGTGGCGTTCAAGCAAAGCGCCTGTGCGCGTGTGCTGGAAACACGCGCCCCGCAGCGGTCGCAGGTGTAGATGATTGACGAGGGCATCTTATCGCCACTCCCAGTGGCCAACGGTGTTACCGTTCGCGTCTCGAATGACGCCCGAGTTGGCAGGCTCTAGCCGATTAAGAAGCCCCAGTAACATCACCCGTAAAGCGCCTGCTGCGCCGTCTTCAAAAATGGCGTTGTCAGTTTCTACTGTGATTGTAAACTTCATTTTTCTTCTCCTCTTTCCGATCCGATTGATTGTTATCGCCACGCGGCGGGCAAATCTTGCTCAGCATCCGGCAACCCGGCAAGAAATGTTAACACTTGCGCAGGCACGGGTTCATAGAGCCACTTGGAGCCGTATCGGTAGTCGCATACTTCGCACGGTTTGAGAAGCAACCCATCCGGGTGCTCCGTTTGGAGCACGTGCTTGCGACTTTTCAAGCAGCGTTTTTTCACCTCGTAACAACCCGAGAGCGGTGAATCAGCGTCCGGGGGCGAGTAACGCGGGCTAAACCAGTCTTCTAACAATATGAGCGCCCGAGCCGTGTAATTTAGATCGGCGAGTTCATAATTCGCCGTTGCTCTAGCGGCTGCCTCAATTGCTTGTTTGCGCAGCGTAAGCGCTCCTGTTGTTAACCCGTATTCAACCACTTCGATCATTGCAGAGGTGTTCCAGTTGTCCCGCTGGTGAGAACACCCGGCGCACATATCGCTTAGGTGCCAGCGCTCCCACGCGTCGCAAAACTCTGCAAGCATTGCGAAAGTCCAACCGGGAGCCAGGGCAGCGGGTAGAATTTGACGCACGGTGTCTATTATCTGTCCACATGAGCCGTAACAATTACCGTCAGCACGGGGACCATGGACGCCCGTAATTGACAGGCGCCAATTTTTACCGTGCAGTGCGTGAGTAATGGTGCAGAAAACAGGCAGGTTTTCGACGATGCCGGGTAATATCGCCTTGTTTATGACTTGAGACATTTAGTTTGATCCTCCTTGGATTGTGAGTTTTTGTGTACGGCAGTTCATATCTTGAGTCGTTGAAGATGTCAACCTAACACCCATTTTCACCGCCAGAACGCGCAAAAATGGGTGGGGAAAGGGGAAAATTCCCCACGCTCGTTCGTTTGCTGTGGTGCCTGGAGCCCTTGCGCCACATGGGCTGGGGGTAAAATCGAAAGTTCCACCATTCCGGGCTGGAAAAGAGGGGGGTTGGTGGGGGGTAGGGGGTCATAGAAATAAAAAGAATATATATTTTTTATTATATACAATCTATTACCTAGACCCCCCGACCCCCGGCTTAAGGGGGGCCGGAATAGTGGAACTTTCTCGGGGCGGGGTTTGGTCATGTGGCGCAAGGGTTTGCGGCGTTTTTGTGGGGTGCCGGGAGCGGGGAACTTTACTTGCCCTGTTTGCGTATGGTGATTTTGGTTTTGGCTTGTGTGTTCAAGGGCGCGGCAAATTTCGCGATTACAGCACACGCTTGCACGTCCACATTAGAGCTATCGGCGTAACAGTTGATGGGTGCGCCGTTGTCGGCTGCGATTTCCATCACTACATGGCATTGCTTTTTGCGATTGACACCCACAACCGCAACGAGCGCTTGCAGCGTCTTAATCCACAAGCAAGCGTCAATGCTAAACTGGGCCACGTTTTCTCGGTCTGGCTCTATTAGCTGCAACGCGTCAGGAAAGCTCTTGTCATATTCGTAATGGTGTATGCTGTTTTCGGCGCGCAACGTTCGTGCGGTTGAGTCTAACATAACGTCCTCTTTTGTGGCGCGTGCGATAGCGACAATTGCGGGTGTCGGTACAGTGGTTCTAATCTGTTTTCTTTCATCGGGCGCGTCTGTTTCTACCCACGTAGCTGTAACTAGGGCAAAACCATCAGTTGCGGTTGCCCATGGTTTGCCGCCTGAATCACGGTTGAAATTGATTGCTTGCAGCGCTGGCCGACTGGAATCCGTAGATGCTACCTTGTGCAAAGCAAGGATTTGTTTTGGTATACGCATGTTTTCTCTCTCCCTTTCCCTTTCAAATCACGCGCCCATCTTCGTCAAACTCATAACCGTTGGCCGTGATGTTCTCGGCGGCGCTTTCATCGGAGAGCAACCAGTCGTGTTCTTCTTCGAGCCAACGAAAGAGTAAGTAAGCGGCGTCGGTCGTAAACTCTTGGAATAGCTCGCTTGCTTCGTTGCCCTTGGTGATGGCCGTGGCCATTGCCGGTGTACAGTCGCACGGGTCCGCGCATTCGTGTTCCTGTTCGTCGCCATTAGATCAAGCCAATTATCGTAAACGTGGTCCCACCATTCATGGTCAAGAGCGCCCTCACGCCACCACGTGCGCGCCCGCTCCCGGGCATCTTTTTTCAGTTCATCGAAAGTATAAACTGGTTTTACTTCGTGCCTCATTGTCATTCCTCCTCTTGTGGGTATTCAGGGCAGCCGTCGCGGCGTACCCATAGCCGCGTGACCGTTGTTTCACTGGGGCCTGTTATTTCAGCCATATTTGACGCTAGAGCGAGCCAGCGAGCTTGAGCAGGGGTTTGGGCGGTGCTGGCCGGTATGTGCGTTACAGCGCCATTCTCGCGCACGTGCCAAGCAGGTTCGTGGCTGATTGCCACGTCGCTGTGATGGTATAGCTCGCCGTCAATTTCTACGGCGAAGTCAAGCGCCACGGCAACGCTTCGCAGAGCTTCCTTGCTAACGCTGTCGATGTCGTAACCATACTGGTCGCCGAAAGCGCTAATGATTCGCGCCCGTTCCTCTGGCGTGAAGTCGGTGGAATAGCAAGTTGGCACGGAGGACTCTGCCGTTTCAAGGTACTCTTCATACTCCCGGTTGCCGTAATCGTCGTCATCGAGCACGGGATATTGCTCAAGCTGGCGTTCGATATTCTTTGCAACTTCCGCTTGGGGCGAGCCGTGCGCAACAAGGATAATCTCGCACCATCCCGGACCCCAATGGCCGAAACGATGCACTTCTACCGTCTTAGACTCTCCACCGAGTAGCGCTAATGCAGTAGCGAAGTTGCTTTCTTCGAGCGTATCACTGTCCCGCGTGTGGATTGTCGGGACCACCAGCCACGCTTGCCGCTCGCGCAGGAACGCGCCCCCACGGTCGTACGCTGTAGGGCGCCAGTTTTTGTACGTGTCCATCATGTTTTCTCCTTCTTTCGCCGGGCGCGCCCGGCGCAACAAGTCAAGCCCGGCGCCCGGCGGCCGGGCAACCACCAGGCGTTTTAATTAACATTGTTAATTAACGCTGTTATTTTACTCTATCCCTTCGAGGTCGGACGTTTCGACGTTGGGATGTTAAGTGACAAATGTCATATGACAAATGTCAGTTACTTTAACGTCCAGAATCGCACGCTTCGCACGGCGCGTCGTCCGCCGCGCCATGTGGGCAATACCCCGCGTTTTTGCGCGCGTTTTCGTACGCGGCGGCTTCGGACTCGAATGGTCCGAAGCAGTCCGAATCAGGCATGTAGCCAAGCACGCCGAATCGGTACCACCACGCGCGCTTACCGCCGAGCGTAAGCTCTTCGCATGCACGACCGCATGATGGGCACCACGCGTCTGTGGTAGCGGTCGCGACGCATTGCGGCACATCGTATTCGCCGCAAGTATCGCAAGACACTACACATATAGTGTCTCGCCATATCTCCACGTCAGGCAGTGCGTGCGCGTCCTCTTCTCGTTTTGCTTCTAAATAATGGTACATGTACATCTCTCTCCTTCTTGGAACGGCACCATTGCCGCTCACCCTCTGTACGGTGCACGATGCGTGCCACGCTGTGCCACGCCGCGCACGTAGAGCCGCGGCCGGCGAACCGCGAACGAACGTGCAGAGTTGACATTTTTTGCGCGTCAACACTGTGACGCTTCGTTGGGGTAGGGTGACCCAGAAAAGAAGCCGGTGGGAGCTGGAAACCCTTGCGCCGCAAGGCGCCGGAGATACCTTACCCTACCCCGGGGGGCGTGTGCGCGCCGCGGAAATGGGCACGTTCAACACCGATTTTTTCATGATCTCGAACGACTCATTCCATGGGCCATGCCCCGACGGGGCCAGCCCCACATATTGTGGCTTGCGCGCCCGGGGGCGCTTGTGGTAGTGGGTGGGGCCATGGTCGGTTGTGGGCCTTTGTGGGTGCGGCGCCTCTGGCGGCGGGGTTGGGCAGCCCTGGCGCTGGGGGCGCTCGCGGTTGCGCCAGCGGCGGCGGGCGCCGGCACCTGGTCGCTTTCGTTCCCGGCCACGGCTTGCACGGGCGTGAGCGTGGATGGGTTCCTGGCGGCAACGCTGGCTGATGCATCGGCGTCTGGGCCGGTCGCTTGCACTACGTCGGCCGACTGCGTGGACGCGCCGCGGCAGCTCTGCTTGAGCGGCTTCTGCCAGTGCACTGGTGACTGTGACCTTGATGGAGTGGTCACGAGCTCTGAGATTGAGACGGCGGTGGACATCCTTAGCGGCGCGGAGCCGCTTGCGTCGTGCCCGGCGGCTGACTCGAACGGGGATTCCAACGTGCTCGGCAACGAGATCAGCATAGCAACCACGAACCTGGGGAACGGCTGCCCCTCCAACGCCCCCGGCCCAAACATTCCGCTCAAGGAAGCGTACTCTTTCCTGCACGACAGCGCAGGGCGGCGTCTCCACTGCGACGTGATGTTCCCCCGCTCTGTCATCACCAACACTATCACCGTCAACCTCACGTGGCAACCGGCGATCACGCCTGCGGCGGGCACCCGCGTGTGCTGGCAAGCTGTGTGGGAGATCACGCGCCCCGGCCAGGCGTGGGGCTTCAACACCGCCTCCAACGTGGCTCTCTCCACCGCCACGCAAACCAGTGCCGGGGACATCGCCAACGCGGACATCCATACCGCTTTCAATATCACTCCGGCAGACCAGGCCGGCACAGCGTGCCCGGCGGGCACTGCCGCCGGCACTTGTGCTGCGAGCCATGGCATCCTGGCAATCACCCGCGCCCCTTCCGTCGACTGCGTGGGGCCGATGCAGGGTGCCGCCTTGCTCACGCGCATTGAGCTGACCGGGGAAACGCAATGAGTTTCGCTGCCGCGACTTCGTTGTGGAGTGGGGTGGTGGTGCTGGGGTTGGTGGGTGGCTGCACTGTGGCAGTTGAGCTGCGGCAGCCCCCGCCAGACCCGACCGTGGTCACGTGGCAAGACGCTATCACCACGCGCTTGAACGCCACGGTGAAGTGTTTGCCGACACCCGTCCAAGTATGTATAGAGACCGAGGAGGGTCATGTAGATGCCGGAGCCGATTGAAATGTCGCGTAAGGTGGTCAAGGTCGGATACACCACCACAGAGTTTTGGGCAACCGTGTTGACGAGCGTTGGGGCGGTGGCCGCACAGATCGCGGGCTTCCTGCCTGACCCGTGGGGAGCAGTTGTTGCAGGCATTTCCACCGCCGCTTACGCCATCAGCCGGGGCCTCGCTAAGCAAGGGTAACGGGCCGCACCCGCTTCGTGGAGAACGACGGGCGATGAAGGACGCGCAGGTCCTGAGCTACGGGGCAGCGGTCATGGTCGCAGCGCAGTTTGGAGCAACCCTTGTGTCACCCGTCTGGGTTGTGATTGTGTTAAGCATGATCTTGGGAGTTGCGGTTACAGTAGAACGCGGACAGCAAAGGGGGCTCAAGTTCGCAACGCAATCCTTCGTCGCCGCATTGACGATATTCACCAGCGCGGTTGGCACGACGCAAACCGGGGTGGGCATCGAGAAGGCAATCTCCGGCGCTTCGCTCGTGCCTGCTGCACACGCGCAAGGCGTACCGACGCCGACGCCGAAGCCAATCATCAAGCCCATCTTCGAGGTGCCGAATGGACCTGATCGTGGCTAGCGTGCGATTCATCGAGGCGGTCGTGGTGCCGTTGATGCTCCTGATTACGGCGTGGCTCACGTGGCGCACGAAGCAGATCGCCATGAGCACCCACGTCAACACTAACTCCGCGCTGGCGCAGATGCGCGAAGAAATCCGCGCCGCCGCCATGGCTCGGGGCAAGCTGGAGGGGCGGCGGGAGTTACTTGACGAACAGCACGCGAGGCACGAATGATGGCGCTGGTGGTGTTCGTCGTTGCGATGCTGGTGATGGCCGCGTGGCTCGGGTGGCTCAACTGGGCTGGCGATGACCGCGCCATATGGCTGCGTCAACCGATCGCGGGGGAAGTGTCAATGAAGTTCGCGACGGCGTTGGGTTTCGCCATCTCATCGACTGCCCTTATTTTCATTCGCTGGCGATGGGTGGTGCGAGCCGTGGCCGTTGTTCTGAGTCTCTGGTCCGCCATCCACCTGATAGAGTACGGCGTTGGCGACCTCGGCGTTGACCACCTTTTTGTCAGCGACGCAGATGGCACGGGCACGCCGGGCCGGATGGCCCCGCACACGGCGTTGGGCTTCGTCGTCTTCGCAGTATCCCTGTGGTGTCTCACTGTTCGGCGGTGGGCGGTGCTGCGCTGGGCGTCGTACGCTTCGCTGGCGTTGGTGCTGTTGGGTTGCTTCGGCGTAGTCGGCTACGCAGCCAGCATGCCCTTGCTCCACGGCGGATCGGGGTGGGCGTCGATGGCGATTCACACGGCCATTCTGTTTGTGGTGCTGGGGTTCGGGGAGTTGTCGCTGGTCGTTGAGATCGGTTCGCGCTTGGGGATACGCTGATGGAACACCCTTACGATTGCGGCTGGCCCGCTCAGAGAGACCTCGTGCTGGCCGAGATTCGCCGGTGCGATGAGCGCACCCGCGAAGTGGAGCGTTCCCTTCACGGACGCATAGACGATTGCCAGAAGGAAATCAGCGCACACAACGTGGATCTGGCGGTGCTTCAGGTGCGGGTGGCGATGATCGGCGCTGCGGCCGGGGCGGTGGTGACGCTGGGTAAGGTGCTGCTGGACTACCTAACACGATGACGTTACGAGAAAAACAATCCCTGTTTGCGCAGCACATCGGGTGGTTGCTGATAGTAGCCCGTGGGATGGGCTTTGATGTAACACTGGGTGAAGCCTACCGCGCCCCTGAAATAGCAGCCATGTATGCTAGGGACGGCCGAGGCATCTCCAACTCTTTGCACACCCAGCGCCTTGCCATCGACTTGAACCTGTTCAAAGACGGCACCTACCTGACCACATCCGAAGCCTACACACCGCTGGGGGAGTGGTGGGAGCGCCAGCATGAGCTAGCGCGGTGGGGCGGCCGATTTTCTCGCCCGGACGGCAACCACTTTTCATTTGAGCACAAGGGGGTACGCTGATGCCAATGAAAACAGCGAAAGCCAAGATCATCACCTTTGAGGTACGCACTACCTGCACGAACCGGGAGCTAGCGCAAGCCGGGTGCATTTCCATCTACGATCGTAAGGGGCGCCCGCTCGTTTCCCTCGAAAACATCCAGCAAGTGCAGGTCAACACTATCCAACGTCCACGATCTTCGGGGCACTCCCCTGCCCCGAAACGGGGGATGGTCCCCCACCACCGCCGGAAGCCCGCACGCGGAAAGCGGTAAGTTCCCTTCAAAACGCAGGAGTAGACAAACGAGTCTAACCACAGTCCGTGACAACGCAAGGCAACGAGGGGCAGGTGCGGCTGTCCCTCCTAGCCCTGCCGACAGGAGGAAAAGATGCAAAAGTTGGTGTTAACGATCGTATGTGCCGTGGTGTTGAGTGCCTGTACTACCTACAAGAACCTGGTGTCCACCCTCGAATCGCCGCTGGTGGTCGGCACGGTGGCTGTGGCATCACAGGCCGAATGTCAAGCGCAAGCAGAGAAGAACTGCTCGGAGGCTGCCATTGCCAAGCGTGTGATGGACGGAGTGATCCCGCAGCTCACTGCTTGCCGCGACGGCCTTGAGGCCGGGCTCATGTCGGCGGCGTGTGCTGATAGTGCCGCAGCAGAAGTGCCTGGGGGCACGAGGCTACTGCACGAGTTTCCTGGGCAGTAGGGGGCGACGATGGCAAAGGAAGTTGTAGTTTACCAGAGTGGCAAGCAAGTTGTTGGTACATTTTTCGGCATGGTGACGTTCTTTGATGACTCGGCGTTTCCCGGCATGTTCAGCATGGGGCTCGACGAGGACCGCCGGGCGTTTACCGGCGACTTCTTCGTGCTGGTGCGAGAGGGGACGATCCCGGTGGGTGAAGAGACCGATGACTTGCTGTTCGAGATGCACGGGCGCCGTGAGATGTTCCGCTTGTCGTACCCGGTTGCCGTTGAAGACCCTTACTTCGGCTGGGACAACGAGATGTTAGTGATGCGCGGGCACAAGGGTGTACTGTGGTCAGTAGAAGTGCGAGCATCGCGGGGCGTTCACTTGACCGTGGACTACAGCCAGAGCGAGAAGTACCTTCAGTTCCTGCGCCGGAAGTGATTGACACTTTTCGCGTGGTGAAGTACCCTGAGCTCACAACAATGGCCGTGAGGCCCATGACACTACACGGGAGGAGAGACGAATGAGAAAGTATTTTTGGCAGGTGGTGACAACGGTGGGGTTGGCGCTGGCGCTGGCACTGCCGGTGGCGGCAAGCGACATCTTTTTCCCGGGCGGGGCGCTAGAAACTGCGGTTTCCAATTCCTGCACGCGCACCGTGAACGTGGGCACGAATCATCGTTACACTACGATGGACTGTACGCAGACTGGGACGCAGGCGTTTACTCTAATGGGAATGGTGAACCCGGATGCAAATACCACGTTCCAGATCCACATTTGGTGGCACACTACAAGCGCATCAGCGTCAAACGTGTGCTGGAATGTGGCGAATGCTGTTTGCACAACCGGTGTGAGCACCTGTGATTGGGATGCTATTACTCCTACGAACACCACAGCTACAAATCCAACGCAGAACATTGGCGCGAACGCCTTGATGAAATCGTCATTTACAGGGTCAGCAACGCTGTACCGTGACACGTTGCTGGCCGATTGTACTGGAACGAATTGCGCTGGGTTCCCGTTCGTCATCAAAGTGGACCGCGACAACAGCGGCTCTTGCACTAGTAACCTTGCAGCGACCGCCAAAGTCACTGGCATTCGGGTTGAGTTCCTCTAAGCCACGGCTTGCTAGTCGTGGTGGCGACGATGGTGCACCTTACATATGTGTGATGTAGGCAACGTGTGAAACCACGAGGGGTCGCCGGAGCGAGAGCAACTGAGGATGGCGACTTTCCCCCGAGATAAGATGGCGTGGATTAGCCGTGTGCTGGTTCGCGCCATCTTTTTAGGGGTAGTGGCAAGTCCTGCCCACGCGACGCACCTGTTTCACATGTCGTTCGAGGCCAACGGCGCAGGCGTACAAAACGGCACCGTCTCGGGAGCTTGCACCAGCACCGCGACCGATTGCTTCACTGGGCGGTGCTACCAGTGGAATCCGTCCGCCGCGCAGTGCCGGGTGCAGCAGACTGGCTACAACGATAATCACCTGCGCTCCTCCTTTCGACTCCGCATCACGACTGCTCCCGACGCGAACGATACGGTCATCTACCAGTATGTCGTGACGGACAACCTTAATGGGCACGGTATTGCTCTGAACACGGACCGCACGCTCGACATCGGCACGTACGCTAGCGGGTGGAGTGCGTGCGCTACCACATCGACAGCGCTGGCCCTCGATATGTGGTACAGGGTGGAGTTCCGGGCGGTCCGCGACTTCTTCGGCACGGGGCTCGTCTACCTGAATCTGTACGACGCGAACGGATACCTCATCGAGGCAATCGACGCCTGCGCGACCACATCTTTTAGCGTCAACTACTCCCGCGTCGATGTCGGCAACACCCTCGCGAACGTGACGGCCAGCATCAACTTCGACGACGTTGATGTACACACCGGCACTGAGTACCCCGGCAACGTTCGAATCATGCCCTTACCAACCACCGGCACCGGCACCTGTGATATGGGGTGGACCACTAGCGGCTGCGACGAGGCATCGGAGCACCTGTGCCTGGACGAGGGTCCTCCGACCGACGACGACACGACATACATCACAACCGGCAGCACGGTGAACTGCATCTTCTCGCACGACTCGTGCGCCACGCTGGGGATCTCGGAGCCGATCCACGCTGGCCTGAATCTGATCTCGTCGCGGACCACAGGCAGCAGCGGCTCGTGTACCGCTAGTGTGATTGATTCCGTCGCTGCGGCTGCGATCTCAACGAACACATCTTACGCAGACAAGTTCACGCTTTACACGGTTGACCCTGACACAGCGGCAGCGTGGACCTGCGTGAATCTCGATGCGTCTGACTTTGGCGTGCGCCGCGCGTGCGACACATTGCGCGCCAGCGCGGTGCAGTTCGAGGCGGCGTTCGAGGCACCGACGGCCACGTTGACCCCCGCCGCGACGAGTACGCCGACACAAACCCCTACGAACACGCCAACGATCACTCCTACAGTTACACCAACGGGCACGTCAACAAATACCCCTACGAACACGCCAACTGCAACACCAACCAGCACGCCTACGGACACTCCTACCAACACACCTACGAACACGATGACTCCACAGTCGGTGATGCAAGCCGTGTTGAACACACCTACCCCTTCTAACACAGCAACCCCGCAGCCGGTGGTAGCGGTAATCTTGAACACGCAATCTCCTACACCGACAGCAACAGCGGTGCCGATAGTGCAGGTGGCAGGGCCATCAATCACGCCAACTTCTTCTCCTACAAGGACCGCCACGGCGGCGGTCGTGGTGCAGGCGATTTTAAACACGAGCACACCCACACCAAGCGTCGCGGTGCCGCCGCAAGTGTCTTTGAACACCCCAACAGCGTCACCTCCCACGAGCACGCCCACGAGCACGCCCACCGATACCCCTACTGGGACGGCTACAAGCACGCCTACTGACACGCCCACTTCAACGCCGACAGCTACCCCCACAAGCACACCCACTGACACACCCACGAGCACGCCAAGCGCCACGCCTACTTCAACGTCCGCGCTCGGGACTTGTAACGTCGTGCTGGCGATTACCTACGAGAACCAACCGGCGGTTGATACCGTGGGGGAGACTGATGATGTGCGGCTTACGTTCGGGTTAGCCGCCGTAACAGGGGGGACCGAGGGCGACCTGACGCAAGCTACCTTCACGCTCAACTGCAAGACTACTGACCCCCCGGGCGGTTGCACCGGCAACAACGATTCTATCAGTTACCAAGATTCGATCACCACTACCTGTGGGGTCACGTGGTCCGCTGTGGAAGCAGCGGGCGTGATTACATTCACCCCCGATTCCACACTCACAATCCCGGCCGACACACCGGCACACTGTTACCTGCAATTCACAGTGCAAAAAGACGATTTCCCAACTGTGGACCCGGTACGGCAGATTTCGACGATGGACGTGACTTGCGATAACGCGGTGATGGGCACCGGCATCCAACTCTCACAGCTTTCCGTTGCTACGTTTACGCCGACACCTTCAATACAGGCGGACCCGATGGTATCGCTGAACACGCCGACGCCAACGCCGTCGCTGGTCGCTGTGCCACAGGTTCCTCAATTTGGCTTTACCAGGACTCCAACGAACACGCCTACAAGCACACCTACAAGCACACCTACGTTGACACACACGCCAGCGCCCTCACCCACGGCTGTGGCGGTAGTCGGAGTAGTTTTGAACACGCCTTCCCCTACGATTACGGCTACCGCTACGGCAAGCGTGACCCCGAGACGCGACCTTACGCAAGATGACATTGTCCCTACCAGCTCTTGCGTGTCGGTGCGGCTGACAGGGCAGGTGGTGGACGTGGACGGGCAACTTGCTGCGGGCAGGCGTTTCCACATTGACACCACTGAAGAGCAATTGGTGAATGGGTGTTTGATCCACGTGTCATCCAAAACCGTGACTCTTGATGACTACGGCTTCCTGCCCGTCACGGCGACAACCGTAGCCGGGAGCGTAGTGCAGCTCTCGCTCGAAGGGGCACAGCAACCAATGCGAGTGTTGATTCCTCCTCTCAAAAACGAAGGAGCCACGGTCTCGGCGCACACGCTGGTAGGCGTGGCGCAGATCCCGGCGTTGGCAGAAGCCGTTACAGCGCTCGCGGTGGTGCCCGGCGTGGGTCAGTACACCCTGACCGCAACCCAGAGCACTGACAGGGTAACATTGGTGCGCGGGGCCGTAACCGACTTCACCTTGGCGCAAGATGGCATTGCCAGCGGTCACCAGATCACTGATATTGGCGCTGCTACTGAAGACGGCGACATTATCCCCTACGGCCAGGCGGCTACCGGCGTGCTCGCTGGTGTGTGGCCGTACCCGACGTTGGCGGAACCTCTGTTGTTGGGAACGGTAACTTTCAACACTGGAGCGCTGGCTACCGGCGAGTGCGTGTTTGAGGTCCTTGATGTACTCGGTGCGCGGCAGGGCATGGCCGTTTTCATTTCACCGGCTGGTTTTGTGCCGGACGTGTGGTACGACGGTTTTGTCCTGCCCGCTTCTCTACCAATTGAGCAAGTAGCGGTGCGACTGTGCGCCATTCGGGCCACGACAGCGCCCATGATGACTTACTATGTGGTAGTACGATGAGTGTGATGCGGGCGATGAGCGCGAAAACGCTTCTGGTTACGGCAATCTTGCTGATGGCTCGGTTGAGCGTGTATGCGCAGACGCCCACCCCACTGGCGAGTTGTCTCGATATCCAACGCCTGTCTACTGACACAGTCGATACTACCACCAGCGCAACGCTTGAAGACACCGGTTACTCAGTAACGGTAGCCGTGCCGCAGGTAGGAGACTCGGTGTTGGCTTTTGCGTCCTTCGACGGGGCTCTCACTGCGGGGAGCGGGGAAACTGGGGCGTGGGCGGTTACGTTGGATGGCGCCAGCGGCGGCGAAACCACCGCAGCGATGACCCGGCAATTGGAGCGGTACATACCAGGCACCGGCGATTACAGCAACGGCGTGGTTGTCTCGCTGTGGCCTGGGCTAGAAAGTGACGGGGCACGCACATTCAAGTTCCAGCACGCGACATCAGGGGGCACGCTGTCCACCGACAACATAGACGTGGTGGCTTTCCCGCTGACGAGCTATGATACAACGCTGACCTTACCTCATGGGTATGACGACCTTGACGGTACCGGGGTCACAACCACTAGCCCCTTGCTCACAGCCATCAGCGGTTTTTCTGCTTCCGTGACTACGACGGAAGCGGACACGCGGGTGGTAGCCATGGCGTCGTTGTCAGCCACGATAGATAGTGGTGCCCCGCTGACTGCGGATTATGACCTTCAAATCAACGGCGTGACCGTAGCAGCAACTCAGGTACGGTTGGCCGCTGTACCGCAAACTGAAATGATAACGTTGGTGGGGGCGCTCACGTTGGCGACGCCCGGCGCCTACACAGTGACCGTACGCCACGCCCGTAGCAATGGCACGCTCCGTAGTTACAACGGGGTGCTGGTGGGTTTTGGCTTGGACACAGATGGGCAAGTGTGGCCTTTGGCAGCCACCGGGCCTAGCGCACATGATACGGCGAGCGGTTCGCAAGAAGCCATAACTGGAACAGCCTGGTCGCTGGCGATGAGCGCGTTGCCGAACCGTGCTGTGGTGTTGATGAGCGGGCTTGACCAGATCGACGTGATCGGCGGGGAAGTTAGCTACGGGTCTGACGGTACGAGTCAGGTTACAAGACGTACGATTGTGAGTTCTTCCGACATTGGCGCAGTTGGGTTGGCTGGAGGCACCGCTTCACTGGTCAGCTCCCCTTTCACAGGTGAGCTAACGCACGCCGCTGCTGCTAACGTGGTAACAACCAGCGAAGCGAGGGGCGTCGTGTTCGCCGGGTGCCCAGATACTGTAGCCACCGCAACACCAACGCCAACGCCAACACCCACCCGTACCCCGACGCAAACACCTACTGAGACGCCCACGCGAACACCTACAGCAACCCCTACCATTTCTTTCACGGCAACGGTGACAGCAACCGTTAACACGCCCACGCCAGAGAACACGATTACAGTCACGGCAACGCAAACCCCGGTTGGCGCTGTGAACACAACATTGACCGCGGAAGCTGACACTTTTTTCAACTCCTTTTACTTAAACAGGAATTTTAGCACCAAGGATTTCCTACAGATCTGGCAATTTCGCCGCATCGCTATTCGCTTCAACACGGCTGAGATGCAAGCAGTAGAAACTGGTGGGCGCGTTATTCAGCAGGCCAAACTACGGTTGTACTACTACAAAACTAATAACAAGTTTTGGGGCGCCGACGACATACAGCAGGAAGTATACCGAATCATCACGCCGTGGGTTGAAGCAGAGGCCACGTGGAGATGCCCGACGACGGCATGTCCTGCAACGTGGAACGGGCTTAACACGCCGGGGCACGCAGACTCTGTAGCGACCACGGTGAGTTTGATGAATGCATTTACTCCGTTCGGCTTCTTCGAGTTTGATGTAACCGATGACGTGAAAGACTTCGTTAGCGGCGCAGAAGCGAATGAAGGATGGCTTGTGAGGAAAGCTGCGGCACAGGACTATCAGTTTTACAACAACGCGCTTTTTCGCTCAAAAGAATGGAGCGTTGTCGGGGAGAGGCCGCAGTTGTTGTTGGTGGCGGCAGAGCCAACGGCAACGCCGACGTTTACGCTAACCGCTACCCCGACCGCAACTCCTACTGTTACGCCAACAGAAACGATTACGAACACCCCTACTATCACTGGCACCCCCACGCCCGGCCCGTCACAAACGCCAACAGAAACTCCCACGGATACACCCACGAGTACAGGCACACCTTCGAGCACCCCCACAGACACACCAACGCAAACGCCCACGCGCACAAACACGGGGACTGCCACTGCGTCAGTTACCAGCCTGCCCACATTTACCCCTCGGCCGCACCAAGTGGGTGACGAGCGGCAGGTGAGCACGGGGTCTGACGCCGGCACGTCACGGTCACACCCAGCGGTTGCTTACAGCAAAGATAACGACCTGCTTTTTGCGATTTGGGATGAGGCCGGTGGCGGGAGCGCGAACATTGTAGGGAGAGAGCTGGACTTGGCCGCTACGCCAAGTGACGCCCAATTTACCATCAATGCTACTGGGGCTTCTGTAAAGTTTGTGTTGCGGGAAAAGCACCGGGTCGCCGCTACCTCCACAAGCGGTGAGTTTGTGGTGGTGTGGTCTCAGGACACCGGCCCAACGCTGTTTGATGTGGTGGGTCGTCGGGTGACGAGCGTGACTACCGCTGGCGCCGAGTTCACTGTGCCGGGAGATAACACGAACTTTGATGTATCCCCCTCAATAATTTCGTGGCCGCAAGACAGGGACGATTTCGTGGTGGTGTGGGAAGAGGCGGTCAACACCGCAGCTTACCCGAGCCGTATCCTGGCACGGGCATTTGACGGGGCTGGACCAACGTCAGGCGATGTTGTGTTGCGCGACACTGCCAACCTTGAAATTGAGCCGGGCGTGGACGCGCAAGCGGGTGTAGATGATGATGCGATGTTGATTTCCGGAAACCCGTCGCTGAGCGTAATCCAAGCCGTACGGGGCCTCGCGCTCAATAGCGCACCTGCCATCACAACCCCTTTGTTCGACGTGGGAACGGCGCAAGACAGTCAGTTCTCGCCATCGGTTAGCCATGAGGATGGGAACCGTTTTGTGATCGTGTGGGAAACAGATGACAGTGTGAACCAGAATGTACAAGCACGACGCATGACCAATACAGGTACAGGGCTTCTTGCAGAATTGGAGGTCATTGAAGACAGCGGAGTGCCGGATGTGGTGGCAGAGCGGAGTGCACCGGCTGTGTGCGCCGAAATTTCCGGTGACTTCGTCGTGACGTGGTCTGATTTTCTAGACGACACTCTGAACCCTGGCGCTGACCTTGGCGATGGCAGCGAGTCCAGCGTGTGGGCCGCAAAGTTCAGGGTGGATGGCACGTTGGCGGAAGGGCCGTGGGCGGTGAATAGCACGCGGGATGGTTTCCAGCGTAATGTGGTTCTCGCCTGTACCGATGACAGTCTCTACACTTTCTTGTGGGAAAGTGTGCAAACGCAGGACCAATGGGGCGCGAAGCATTCGTCTATTGAAGCCATTCAATTCCAATTCGACACGCCTACACCAACAAGCACACCGTGCCTACCAACACGCACACCCCGCCCCGGGCAGGTAAAGAGTGATGTGCTGGTGAACGAGACTGTTGCTGGCGCCCAGAAGCATTGTGCAGCAGCAACCACGGCGTCTGGTACGTCAAAAGTAGTGTGGACAAGCGTGTCGCCGTCACCCGACACTGTGTATGTTCGTGACTTCGATGCAGTTCTAGCTGCCATCACAGGTGAAACGATCGTATCAAGTAATGTTGTGTACGATAACCGCAGACCGGCGGTAGCGCAGGACGCTGCTGGGCGTACAGTTATTTGTTGGCAGTCCCCGCGCCTTGTACGCACGAACGTGTTTTGCAAGATTTGGGACGCGGCAGGTGTGCTGGTGCAAGATGATTTCTTTGTGAACAGCGGGGGCGCGCACAAAGAACAATTCCCTGTTGTAGCAGCACATGTAAACGGGTTCATTGTTGCGTGGTTAGATAACGAAGGTGCGGACGTTGCAGTCAGACGGTATACATGGGCCGGTGTACCGCTTAGCCCAACGCAAGTGTTGGACGTAGATACAACACTACCAAAGATTTCTTGTAACGATGCCGGTGACTGCGCAGTCGCGTGGTCCAGCAACACATTGGCAAGCGTTGTAGTGTACCGATACAACGCAGATGGAACCCAAGTTCTACAACCAATAGCACCTGCGGGTATTAACAACGTAGGTGGCGTGTCAGTAGCAGCAGATGGCACGGTGGTATTGGTTGCAACCATAGCTGACGCTGACGGGATTGGCGTTGGTTTTCAACGAATATCGGTATCGGGAACATTGGTAGGCGATGTCACATTGGCCAACATAGTACAGACTGGCACTCAGACTTTTTTTGAACTTGCTATTCCTACGACTGCCATCAATATCGCTGTACACCCGGTTACTCACGAGCAAAGCAGTGACTTTGTAATCACATGGACGACAGACGATACCGGGTTGCAGCGGCAAGTGTTCCGCAGGTTTGACGAAGATGGTACGCCGAAAGGTGGGGAACACGATGTACCTGACCAGGTGTGCGGACAACACGCTTGGGGCTCGGTGATCTCAGCGCGGCAGGGAGATCTTGTGTTCACGTGGGAAGCCACGTTGCTTCCCACTGACCTCGACGACAAAAGCATCGGCGTGGCTCGTTTTCAGTTCCAGATTGACACCCCAACACCAACGGTAACTTTGACGCCAGTACCTACCGAAACACCAACTCCGGTAGTAACCGCCCCATCGCCGACTTTCACACCTGCGTGCAACCCGGTGGCGCTCACTGGGCGTGTTTATGGTAGCGCGGGGTTAGCAGCCGCAAATAGGCGCGTGAGTGTTGAGATCCGTTACACGCAAGCCACCACAGAAAACTGTCTCATGCGCCCATCTATACGCACGTGGGTGACGACTGCGGATGGTTTCCTGCCCGCCGGGGCACAGGGCATCGGCGGTACGGTGGTGCATGTGAGCGTGGAAAACGGAGCAGCAAGTGTGGTGCAGTTGCCGTTGGCCGGGCCGGTGGACCTGGGCCTGTTGCTGGGCAAGCCGACGCCAGCGCCCACGCCTGCGCTTTCTGCGATCACATTAACCGGCTTTGATGAATACGACTTATTGTTGACGATGCCTTGGGGTTGGGACGAGGTGGTGTTGACGCCCGGGCCAGTACGCGATTTCACCCTTACCGCCGATGCGGATGGTGGCGGCAACAAGATCAAACAGCTTAGCGAGCCGGATGCTGATGGGGAGGCACTTACCATAGGCACGAGGTTAGGCGGCAACGTTTCTGGCACGATACCAAACATTGAATGGGAACTGAGGCCACTTACCGGAACTGTGACCACCGACTTTCGGTTCGTCAACAGCGGCGAGTGCGCTAACTACACAACCACGGTGGTGGGTGCTGAGCTTGGCATGGTGGCAATCACATCTCCACAGCAATTCCTATCCGCCCCGTTGTTGTGGCAAGCGATGGTAAGTGGACCTGACCAGGTGCTCGTGAGTGTGTGCGCAGTAGGCGCCAACACTTTCTTGCCCGCCGCGACCTTTTTCGTGCGTGTACTGCGGGAGTCCATGACAGCTCCAACACCAACATTCGGGCCGGGCGGCAGCCCGACACCTACCATGCTCGCATCACCGAGTGCTGTGCCTGTGGTGCAAACGAGCCAGAACACGCCTACGCCCACGACTCACGTAGTGGTTCCTGCGCAGGTGGTGTTGAACACCATCGGCCCACTGTGGACGCCCACACGTACCGAGACCCCAACCAAAACTCGCAGCGTCACACCCACACGCACACCTACCAGCACGCCAACTAACACTCCGTAGTTGACAGTCGAGGTTACCTTGTAGGAAGATGCAATATGCCGCGAAGTAAAGCCGATACGCCTGCCCGCGCTCTGATCTCCAACGTACCCCAGCGCCTGCGCGCAGGGCGCAACCGCGAGTACCACCCCAAAGAAGAGATGCGCCGGCTTGCAGACGCACTCTTTGACGCGGCGGCAGTCGTTCGCGAACAAGACGCAGACTTGGCCCTCAAATACTACAAAGAGGCACGACAGCTTTGTGTGCTCGCTTACCGTGTGCGGGAGAAAAAGCTGGGCCAGGACATCCAGAAGCAGCTTTCTAGTATGAGCGGCGGGGTGGTTG
>Ga0214471_10000182_pt1 | contig 58845 bp, 54 predicted proteins | sample RVTome_5_FD_207665 | JGI IMG/M metagenome (GOLD analysis project Ga0214471, IMG submission 207665) | Soil microbial communities from uranium-contaminated site in the Upper Colorado River Basin, Wyoming, United States - RVT142D155 | ecosystem: Environmental > Terrestrial > Soil > Contaminated >... | reverse complement strand
AACTGGATTTTGCAGGAACCTCTAATACTTCAAAGGCTTCAACCACAGAATGACTTTGACTTGACCCTTGCCCTGTATGGACCTTAAACACTTTTTAACAATTTTTACCCACTCGATTACACGAAGATCCTAAATCCATAAGAGGGTAAGGAAAAATATCTGGAGTTAGAAGAAGTTCATCAATGGGTAAGGCTCGTTCAAAATTATTGCCGTGGTTTTTCACCAAGAGTCAGTTGGATGGTCCGTTTTTTGTTATCTCGGACAATGGTTAATGGAATTCGATCCCCAGGTTTTTTCCCTTTGAGGAACCGAACCAAATCATCTCTAGAAATCATTGATTGACCATCTGCGGCAATAATAATGTCTCCTCCGATGATTAACCGTGTATTTCCCACAACGACCCTAAAAGACCCTCCTTTGATGCCCGCTTGATCAGCAGGGCCACCGCGAACCATTCGTCCCACCAGGACTCCTTGTTTCACAGGAAATTTTAACGCTTGTGAATACTCGGGGGTAAGGGTTTGCATTTCAATTCCAAGCCAGGCATACGCCACATACCCCAGACGCATCAGATCCTGAACCACCCATTTGACGGTATCCACAGGTACGGAAAACCCGACGCCTACGTTTCCACCTGAGGGGGTAAAAATGGCGGTGTTGATCCCGATCATTTTTCCTTCAGAATCCAAAAGGGGGCCCCCGGAATTTCCAGGGTTAATGGCTGCATCCGTTTGAATGACATTCTCCATCTCCACATCGTTTATTTTTAGAAACCGACGGATTGAACTGATAATTCCGGTCGTGAGGGTTTGCTCCAAACCAAACGGGTTTCCGATGGCTAAAACTTTTTGTCCTACCTTGATGTCCGATGAATTTCCAAGGTCAATGGGGCGAAGCCGATCGGGAGGAGCCTGAATTCGGATTATACCCAAATCGGTCGATTCGTCCTTCCCGATTAGGGTGCCCTCCCATTTACTGGAATCCCATAACGTGACCACCAGTTGAGTGGCATCCGCGATGACATGGTGGTTGGTTAGAATATGGCCTTTTTTGTCTAAGACCACCCCCGAACCGTTAGATTCGGTTGCGTACGGGGTGAAAAATAAATCATAATCAACGACGACTGTTGTTATATTCACCACGCTGTTGTGGGTTTTTTCATAAACTGAAATATTAACGGTTTCTTCCGCATCAAACGTTTTGGCGGTTCCCATGATCGGAATCCAATACAACCACCCAACCATTAAAAAAATTTTGAAAAAAGTAAAAGAATTTTTCATCCGTTTTCCCTATCCCAGTTAAAAAACAAAAAAGTGTAACGTGATTAAGCAAAAAGGATTAAACAGCCTAAATTTACTGATGGGGAAAGTCAAGGGATGTTTGAGGGTAAAGCAAGTAAAATTATTCGTTCAAAAAAGGAGGGTATAAGATTAAGTTGAAGTGGTGTTGTCTTCGGGATGAATATGATCATCTTCAAATTTCTGTTTTTCATGATCTTCCCTGGATTTCAGATTTCCAATTTTTTCATGAAATACGTTTTTCAATATTCCAGCCAATTTCTCTTTGGGGTGTTCGTGGCCGAAAGATTCCCTGACCTCGTTTAAAAGATCCTTAATGTGTTTCCCAATGCCATCGGCTGTTTCAAAAGTTTCGGTTTTTGATTGCGAAATTGCTCCTATGATAGATTGCACCAAATCTTTTATGCTGTATAGGGTGATCTGTTCTCCATGGGATTGATTTCTCGAAGAGGGGGGAACTGGGGTTTCCATCGAATTCGAGTTAGCCCCTTAGACAACGGATAGGGCTGCTCTGAGCTCAATGTTTGTTTCAAGACTTTCAATAGTCCCTAAATCAGATTGACCGATGCGCAGAGCAATGGCCAAAGCCTTCTCAACATTTCCCTAAAGAAATTTCGGGCCAGCTTATCAATTTTTTTTAGAATGTTTTGGATGTCCTTAAGCTCTTCCCGATTTAAATCGCCCTTAACGGAAATTGAAAATTCCTTCGTTCGCTCCAGGTTTAAATCAAGGTTTTGAGCGAACCCGGTTTCTTGGGACAACTCTCCCAATTGATTGTAGCTTGCATAGTTCAGGTTCAAAGAGCTTGCTGATGAAAGCGTCACCCTGTCTCCTTCGTCAGTCACAATGGATAGGTCTACATTTTTTTGGTGGGAGAGAGAAACGTGGGAATTGCCCCCGTTGAGAGGCTCATGCTCGAAGGAGGTTAGGTGACTCAGATCAAGATTGGCAAAAAGGGAGCTTGCAATAGGGTTCAATTTGCACTTCCTTATTTCTCTAAGCAGAAGAAACTGTTTCAGTAGTGTTTATCGGAAAAGGAATCAGAGAACTTTAATGGATAACCAGAGTGCCTTTTGCTTGTCAAAAATCCCTGAAATTGGGACTTGCGGCACAAAAAAAATTTCTATACCATAACCTCATTATTTTTTATATAGTAGTGGGGGGTGGAAGGATGTCTCATCTGAAGGGTCAAGTCGGGGTGATTACCGGAGGAAGTAGTGGAATTGGTTTCGCCATTGCCTCTTCCCTGATAAAAGAAGGTATGGGGGTTTTGATTGCCGCCAGGGATGCTCGAAAGCTGAAAAAAGCAGAGGAACAGTTGAAACAAAAAGGGGGTCTGGTTTCTTCTTTTTCCGTTGATGTTTCTCAAAAAAATCAAGTAGAAGATTTATTTAAAAAAGTCAAAAAAGAATTTAACCGGGTCGATTTGTTGGTTAACAGTGCCGGTATTGGAAGACTGAAAACCATTGCGGATGCCACAGAAGAGGATTGGGATCAGGTTTTAGATATTAATTTAAAAGGATCTTTTCTTTGCACAAAAGCCGTATTGCCATTGATGAGACTTCAGCGCTCGGGATATATCATCAATATTAGTTCTCTTGCGGGAAAAATGGGATTTGGCGGTGCTGCGGCATATAGCGCGTCAAAATTTGGTATGGTGGGGTTCACGGAAAGCTTATTGGAGGAAGGGATTGAAGATCACATCAAGGCCACGGTTATCTGTCCGGGGTATGTGGCAACGCCGATGGTCAGAGGGGGCTCTGTTCCCCAAGAGGAAATGATACCCGCGGAGGACATCGGGAAATTGGTGGTAGGCCTTTTATATCTGTCTCCCTTTACCGTGGTCAAGGAAATTGTTGTTCACAGAAAAGGGGCTATTGGAACTTAAACGAATTGAAATCCTAAAAACCTATTTTAACGGTTCCTGTCATTTTCGTTATATTTTTGAAAGGTTGCCCTTTTCTTTTGGCCTTTTTTTCCAGTAAGCCAATTTGTTAAGGGCATTGAGGTAAGCTTTTGCGGAGGCTAGGATGATATCCGTATCAGCTCCTTGTCCAACAACGGTTTTACCACCCTCTTCCAAACGGCAGGTCACTTCCCCCATGGCGTCCGTTCCACCGGTAATTCCTGCCACAATGTAGGAGAGGAGGTGGCTCTGGGTTTGCGTAATAGAAGCAATGATTCGGTAGACGGCGTCTACTGGTCCATCCCCTGTTCCTTTACTGCGGATGGTTTCGTGATTGATTTCCAATTCAACGGTTGCAGTTGGGGTTGCTTTGGTTCCGCTTTCCACATGGATGAATTTTAGAATATAGGTTTCCGGAATTCGGAAGACCTCTTCGGCAACAATCACTTCCAGATCTTCATCGAACACTTCTTTTTTCTGATCCGCCAGTCTTTTAAAACGGTCAAACGCGGCGTTTAAATCTTTATCAGAAAGGTCATGCCCTAATTCTATAAGCCTTTCACGAAAAGCGTGACGTCCAGAATGTTTTCCCAATACCAGTTTATGTTTAGAGAGACCAATTGACTCAGGGGTCATGATTTCATAGGTCCGTTTATCTTTTAGAAGTCCATCTTGGTGGATGCCCGATTCATGGGCAAAAGCGTTTGAACCAACCACTGCTTTATTGGGTTGGACTACAATTCCGCTAATACCACTTACCAATCGGCTGGTTTTATAAATTTCTTCCGTGACAATTTGAGTTTCAGCATCAAAGAATTTTCGGCGGGTCCGGAGAGACATCACCACTTCTTCCAGGGAGGCATTTCCGGCCCGTTCTCCGATTCCGTTAATGGTACATTCCACTTGCCCTGCTCCTTTTGAAACCGCCGCTAAGGAATTGGAAACCGCAAGGCCTAAATCGTTATGGCAATGGACACTGATTACTGCTTGATCGATATTGGGAACGCGGTTAATGATTTGTTCAATTAAATATCCAAACTCCTCGGGAATGGCATAACCTACCGTGTCTGGGATGTTAATGGTGGTGGCCCCGGCTTTAATGGTTGCCTCGATAACCCGGCATAGATAGTCCACTGGGCTCCGAACCGCATCCTCCGCGGAGAATTCCACATCATCGGTATACCTCTTGGCATTTTTAACCGCGGAAACGGCGGCTGCCAGGACTGATTCCTGATCCATCTTAAGTTTTCTCTGAATGTGAATATCGGAGGTGGCGATAAAGGTGTGGATTCGGGGCTTTTCCGCGTATTTAAGGGCTTCCCATGCGCGATCAATGTCATCGGGTTTTGCCCTGGCCAATCCAGCAATGACTGGACCCTTAACCTCTTTTGCAATACTTTTTACCGCTTCAAAGTCATCCTCTGAGGCATATGGGAACCCCCCCTCAATAATATCTACGTTGAGGCGGGCTAGTTGTCGTGCAACCGTAAGTTTTTCTTCCCGGTTCATGCTGGCCCCAGGGCATTGCTCCCCATCCCTCAATGTGGTATCAAAAATCTTAATTGATCTCACGGTTCCTCCAAAACAAAATACTGAAACGCCCCTTATTTCAGTAAAATTTCCTGGTCTTACAGATCCTCAAAAGCGGTTTTTTGGTTTTTTCCTTCTTGTTCCTTGGGCTTCCGCTTTCCTCGGCGATGGACTCGCTGATAAAGTGCGATTAACGGTTTTTCAATGATCCCAGATAAAGTATAAAGCCCAAACAGAAAGAAAAGCAATACTTGGGGTTCTGCAACGACGATGATCAAGAGCAGGACCATGGCCACAAGAACATGAAAGGGTTTCCTGTCGCGAAGGTTGAACCCTTTTAAGCTCCGGTAAGGGATGGAGCTGACCATTAAAAAAGCAAGCCCATAGGTCATCACTAAAATCACCAGGGGCCGAATTTCCTTTCCCATGCTGAGGATATAGTGATCCAAAATGACCAATGTTGCAATCATACAAGCGGCTGAGGGGATGGGTAACCCTAGGAATTTTTTACTCTCTAAAGTGGAAACCTGTACGTTAAAGCGGGCTAATCGCAATGCTCCACAAACGACAAATAAAAATGCAGCCACCCACCCAATTCGGCCATAGGAACTTAATGCCCAGGAATAAATTAAAAGACCCGGGGCCACACCAAAGGAAACCAGATCGGCAAGAGAGTCATATTCCACCCCAAAACGACTAGTGGCCTTGGTGAATCGAGCGGCCATTCCATCCAATGCATCAAATACCGTTGCCACGAGAATGGCAATAGATGCAGAGTGAAAATCTCCATTGAATACTGCAATAATGGCATAAAAACCACTAAAGAGGTTCCCGGTGGTAAAGAAATTGGGAATGAGGTAAACACCTTTTTTCTTGTATTCACGAACTCCCATGTATGGCTCCTAAAATGGTGGCGCCCCCTTTGACCTTTTCACCCAAATTTACTCGCACAACCACTTCTATCGGCAGAAAAAGGTCAACTCGTGAACCAAATCGAATAACCCCAAACCGTTCCCCTTGGGCCATCCGATCCCCTTTCTGAGCCCAGCAGACAATCCTTCGCGCAATCAGCCCGGCAATTTGGATCAATAAAACTTTTTGTCCCTTTGGAGTTTCTAAAACGAGGGCATTTTGTTCGTTTTCTAAAGAGGCCTTCTCCTTTGCTGCGTTGAGAAATTTCCCAGGGTTATAGAAAACCCCCTGGACGGTTGCATGACAGGGAATGCGGTTTACATGGACATTGAACACATTCATGAAAATACTAATTTTCACCGCCTTTTCTTTTAAAAACCGGTCCTCATACAAGGGTTGAATGGCCACAATCCGGCCATCAGCAGGGGAGACAAATAACCCCTCCCCTTGTGGAACGATTCTTCGAGGATTTCGGAAAAAAATAAATTGGTAAAAAAGAGCAATACCCGTAATCAGGGAAAAAATTTTCCATTGAAGTGAAACCCCGATCGCCAGTAACAATAGGAAAACGGCAATAAATGGAAGGCCTTCTTTGGCTACGGGAAGATCATTTCGGCTCCAAATTGGGGGCTTTCTCATTCAACGGTGGCCACTAGTTTTTATCTTTGTCAACCAATTGCTCCTTCTTTAACCAAGGCATCATTCCTCGGAGCTTTGCCCCGATAATTTCGATGGAATGTCCTTCGGTCTTTTTGGTAAGAGCATTGAAAACCGGTCGGTTAGCTCGGTTTTCAAGAATCCATTCTTTCGCAAACTGGCCACTCTGAATTTCGGATAAAATCCGTTTCATTTCTTGCCGGACTTGTTCATTGATCACCCGGGGGCCCCGGGTTAAATCACCGTATTGAGCGGTATTGCTGATGGAATATCTCATATTGGATATTCCCCCCTCATAAATCAGATCTACAATGAGCTTTACTTCGTGGAGGCATTCAAAATAAGCCATTTCAGGGGAGTATCCGGCTTCTACCAGGGTTTCATATCCAGTTGTAATAAGCGCAGTGAGACCACCGCAAAGAACAGACTGTTCCCCGAAGAGGTCTGTTTCTGTTTCTTCCCTGAAATTGGTTTCGATGATCCCCGCCCTTCCCCCTCCAATGGCCCTGGCATAGGCTAAAGCCATTTGTTTTGCATTCTTGGAGGGGTCTTGGTGTATCGCTACCAGCATGGGAACCCCGCTTCCTTTTGAATATTCGGAGCGAACTAAATGGCCTGGGCCTTTGGGTGCAACCATGAAAACATTTAAATCTTTTCGTGGAACAATTTGGCCAAAATGAATGTTGAATCCGTGTGCGAAAGCTAGGTATGACCCTTTTTTTAAATAGGGAGCAATTTCTTTTTGGTACAGGTCTCCTTGAAGTTCATCTGGGACCAAAATCATGAGAATGCCACAACTCTTGGCAGCATCTGAGGTGGTCATCACCTTAAGTCCGGATTTTTCTGCTTTCTCCCATGATTTTCCTTCTCGAAGTCCAACCACGATATCTAGCCCACTATCTTTTAGGTTGTTGGCATGGGCGTGGCCTTGACTGCCATACCCGATAATTCCAATTTTTTTTCCTTTGAGGTGGTTTAAATCCGCATCCTTGTCATAATAGATATTCATATCCTTTTCTTTCCTTTTTCTTGGTTTAATTTAGGCGCGAAGCCTGCGGTCTGCTTCTTTGCTGGAGGAGGTCCTGATCTCTTCACGGGCAATGGCAATTCTCCCCGTTCGGACTAACTCTTTGATCCCTAAAGGACGCAAAAGGTTGATGATGGCCTGAAGTTTTTGTGAATCTCCGGTCAACTCGATGGTGTAGGTGGTTGGGGAGGAATCAACAATACGTGCTCGAAAAATATCGGTGATCCGAAGGGCTTCGGCTCGGTCCTCCGCTCTTGCATTGATTTTGATTAATGCGGTTTCCCTTTCCACATAATCCGCTTCGGACAAATCAATTACCTTTATAACGTCGATTAATTTGTTGAGCTGCTTGATAATTTGCTCCACAATTCGATCATCTCCTTTTGTGACAATGGTCATTAGGGAGACGGCTGGGTCCATTGTCTCTCCGACGGAAATGCTCTCGATGTTAAATCCTCGTCCGCTAAACAGACCTGCCACTCGGGAGAGAACGCCAAATTTATTTTCCACTAAAATTGAAACAATATGCTCCATGGTTTTTCCTTACGGGTTTTAATGAAAGAGGGCCTAAGACGTTAAGATTGAGTCTTGTTTGTTTCCACTGGCGGGAATTTTTTCCTGTTCCTTTTCTTGAGGAGATGGATCTTCAAAGACCATTTCATTAATGGCGGCTCCCGCTGGAACCATGGGGTAACAGTTTTCGGTGGAATCCACATGGAAATCCATCAGAACAGGTTTATTAATGTTTATGCCTTCTTCGATAACCTTTATTACTTCCTCCGGTTTAGTAGCCCGTAGTCCCACGGCGCCATAGGCCTCCGCCAATTTAACATAATCCGGTAAATCCCCTAAATAACTGGAAGAATAGCGGCCTTTATAAAAAAGTTGTTGCCATTGCCGGACCATACCGTGGTAATGGTTGTTAATGATTGCAACTTTAACAGGCAGTTTATTTTGGGTTGCGGTTGCCATCTCCTGAATATTCATTTGTATGCTTCCATCGCCCGCAATATCAATAACCAATTTATCCGGAAAGGCTTTTTGCGCACCGAGGGCTGCGGGGAAACCAAAACCCATTGTGCCTAATCCGCCCGAAGTAATAAATGAACGGGGATGAAGACATTTGAAAAATTGGGCCGCCCACATCTGGTGTTGTCCAACTTCGGTTACGATAATAGCATTTCCCCGGGTAATCTCATAAATTTTATCGATAACAAATTGGGGTTTAATGACATCAGAGGTTTGTTTGTAGGCCAACGGGTGTTCTTTTCTCCAGTCTTCGATTTGGTTAAGCCAGGGTTTTCGAATTTCTTTAAAATCCCCGTTTCCCCGGGCTCTGAGTAGTTTATTTAAATCTTTCAGAACTGTTTTAACATCCCCCACAATCGGAATATCCACGTTTACATTTTTACGAATGGAAGTCGGGTCAATATCAATATGAATCACTTTTGCGTAGGGGATAAACTCCGACACCTTTCCCGTGACACGGTCATCAAACCGAGGCCCAATGGCAAAAACAAGATCTGCGTTGTGTATGGCCATATTTGCCCAATATGTGCCATGCATTCCTAACATTCCGAGAGAAAGGGGGTGAATGCCTGAAAAACACCCCAATCCCATCAGAGTCATGGTGACTGGGATTTGGGTAAGGTCAACCAGCTCTTTTAATTCTTCAGAGGCATTGGAGGCGATAATGCCTCCCCCGGCATAGATAATGGGACGTTTTGCCTTACTAATAGCCTCAACGGCCTGTTTGATCTGCCATTTATTTCCCTGGTAGACCGGATTGTAGCTTCTCAAAAACACTTTGTCAGGGTATTTAAAATCAGTTTGATCCATTACCACATTTTTAGGGAGATCGACTAAAACCGGACCCGGCCGGCCCGTAGTGGCAATATAGAATGCCTCTTTAATGGTTTGGGCCAAATCATTGACATCTTTTACCAAAAAATTGTGTTTGGTGCATGGCCGGCTGATTCCCATGACGTCCGCTTCCTGAAAAGCATCGTTTCCAATGAGGTTGGTGGAGACCTGGCCTGTAAAGACCACCAAGGGGGTTGAATCAATATTGGCATTGGCAAGGGCGGTAATTACATTGGTTGCACCCGGTCCGGAAGTCACTAATACGATGCCGGGTTTCCCGGTTGCCCGGGCATAACCCTCGGCCATATGGGTGGCGCCGGCTTCATGGCGGGCCAAAACCATTTCAATTTCTTTTTCATCATAAAGAGCGTCAAATTCAGGGAGATTCACTCCACCTGGAAGGCCAAAAATGACCTTCACTCCCTCTTTTCTTAAACACTCAATAAAAATTTGTGCACCGGTTAACTTCATAAATAAAATTACCCTTTCCTAATTTGAGGGATGCTGATAAGAATATTTAAAGTTTCTCTGTTTTGCTAAGCCAAACATCCCATTGGAAAACAGATAATCTAAAATAATACAGCCTGGATTTTTACAAAAGCGGGGCTAAGCCTTAATTAGGGTCACATTCAATGTTGCGGTTATTTCCTGATGAACTTTTACGGAAATTGCGGTTTGCCCAAGTTCCTTTAGCGGTTTTTCCAACTGAATTTGCCGTTTGTCAATATTTATTCCTTGTTTAGAAAGTTCCTCCACGAGGTCTTTGGTGGAAACAGAACCGAAGAGCTTTCCTTCTTCCCCGACCTGCACAGGAATGGTGATGGAAATGGCGCTAATGGCAGCTGCCTGCTCATGGGCGCCTTTAAGGTCCTTTTTGAGTTGATCTTGAATAAGCCGTTTTTCATGTTCCATCCGTTTCAGGTTTTTTGGGGTTGCTTCAACAGCCTTGAATCTAGGGAGGAGGAAATTTCGTGCATAGCCCTCTGCAACATTTACCAGATCCCCAGATTTCCCTAAATTTTCAATTTCTTCTTTTAAAATGACTTGTTTCATAATTAGAATTCTTCCCCCAAAGGATGATTTCCACCATTTCCCTAAGAGGAATGAGGATAACAAGGTTACGCCAAATTGTCAATAAAAAACATATGTATAAAAGCCTCTTCTCTTGGGGATAACCCGGAAATTTATGTCCGTTTTAATACTTAATATAAATTGACCAAATTTTGGTTTTTTAAAACCCTAATTTTGGGGCCTTTTACGCAACTGCAACCTATCGGAAAAAAAGGGAAAATGTTGTCTTGACAGCGAATTTATAGGTATGTTAAACTCAAGCTCTTACCTTGTTGGGGGGGAAAGTGCTTCAAATTCCCAATTTGGGTTTTTTAAAGCGGCCTGGAAGGATTTGGTTAATTTTGGAATTGTTTTTTAAAAAAAGCCCAGTGTGGAAGTTAATTTTTTCGAGTGGAGGATGAAAATCTGAAAAAAGGGTGGATGAATTGGACCTTCAAGAGCGTTTAATGGTTGATCTTAAGAAAGGAATGAAAGCCGGAGAGTCATTAAAGGTTTCAGTGATTCGAATGCTTAGGTCTTCTATTAGAAACAAAGAAATTGAAAGGGGTAAGAACCAGACCCTTCCAGACAAAGAAGTTATGGAATTAATTTCAACTGGGATTAAGCAACGGCAGGATGCAATTGAACTGTATATAAAGGGTGGCCGAAGGGATTTAGAAGAAAAAGAAAAGAACGAAATTGAAATTCTAAAATCTTACCTTCCAGCGCCTTTAACGGAAGAAGATCTTCGGAAATTAATTGGTGAAACCCTGAAGGATCTCGGTGCCAATAGTAGCAGCGATTTTGGGATGGCAATGAAGGCGGTTATGCCTAAAGTGGTAGGCAGAGCAGAAGGGGCCGAGGTCAGTAAGTTGGTAAAGGAATTGTTAGGTTAAGGGGAAACATTGAGAAAAGAAGGATTTATATCCGATTCGGTTCTCGAGCAGGTAAGGCAAGGGGCAGATATCCTTGAAGTAATATCTGGGTATTTATCTTTGACGAAAGCGGGTCAGAATTATAAAGGGTTGTGTCCTTTTCATCAGGAGAAGACCCCCTCATTTATAGTAAGTCCTGTAAAACAGATGTTTCATTGTTTTGGTTGCGGAGAAGGCGGGGATATTTTTAAGTTTTTAATGAAAATGGAGTCTGTTTCTTTTTTTAATGCGGTTCAAATCCTTGGGGACCGGTTGGGAATTTCCATCCCTCTTAAAGGAAAAAATGAAAAAACCGTGGAGGAAGGGGAGGAGAAGAAAAAAATTCGAAAGATCCATGATCTGGCTTGTGATTATTATCACGGTCTTCTGTTAAAAAACCCGGGAGCCGAAAAAGCGCGTAACTATTTAAAATCTAGAGGGATTAATGAAGAAATGTGGGTTAATTTTTCCCTTGGGTTTTCTCTCCCCCAATGGTCTGATTTGATGATATATTTAGAAAGGAAGGGGTTTAAAAGGGCTGAGTTGGAACTTGCGGGTTTAGTTTTATCTGGCCAGCACGGGTTCTATGACCGTTTTAGGGGCCGAGTTATCTTTCCCATTTTCGATTCTCAAAACCGAGTGGTAGGGTTTGGGGGAAGGGTTCTTGATGATTCTACGCCGAAGTATTTGAATAGTCCAGAAACAGTCCTTTTTCAGAAAGGGAAACACCTTTACGGGTTTGGGCGGGCTAAGGGGTCGGTTGGGCGTAACCCCTTTATAGTAGTAGAGGGGTATGTGGATGTTATTACGGGCCATCAATTTGGGGTAAACAATATGGTTGGATCTATGGGGACGGCCCTAACTTCCCAGCAGTTACAGCAAATGGGTCGGTTTTCAAAAGAAGTCATTTTGGTTTTTGATTCCGATCTGGCAGGGCAAAAAGCGGCTATGCGTGGGGGTGAGCTCTTCCTGGGTAGTGATTGGAGGGTTCGTGTTGTCTCTTTGCCGGAAGGTGAAGATCCAGATAGTTTCCTGCGGAGGGTGGGAAAGGAAGCTTTTGAAAAACGTTTAGACCAGGGTATCCCATTAATGGAATTTTTAATACAAGGAATTATCGGAAAAAGGAAGGGTCTTAGGATTGAAGAGAAAATTCAAAAGAGTCGGCAGCTCTTCCCATATATAACCAAGCTAACGAGCCAAATCGAACGGAGCCATTACATCAAAAAAATTGCAGAATTCCTGGAAGTTTCGGAGCAGGATTTGATTGTAGAATTTTTTGAATCCTATCCCAAAACAGGGAAAAGAAAACAAACGCCTTATATGCCCAAGGCGCCTACTTTTCAAAAAGATGAAGAAATGATTTGCCATCTTCTACTGCATGGGGAGGTGGAGGCAAAAAGAATACGTGGCATTCTCGAGGGGTTTAGTGACACTGGGTTGAAAAAAATAATAAAGGTTGTTTTAGACATTCAGGATCAATCAGGTTGCGTAGATATTGATCAGGTGGTGAGGCATTTTTCGGGAAAAGAGGAGGAAGAGGGGAAGTTGTTTTCACAGTTGATGGTCCGACCCCTTGAATATGACGATATCCAAAAAACAGCCGAGGATTGTCTTACCTCCATTCGTCGGCGGTGGATTCAGAAACAGTTAGAAAACACCGAAAAAGCGATTGAATCTGCGGAAAAAGAAGGGGATTTGGATGCCGTTCGAAATCTCCAAAAGAATTTTATTTTTTTAAAGCAATCATCTCATTCAGGAACGCCCTATACAAGGCAAGCCGGGGTAGTCTGACTATGTATATGTAAGGAGGGTTCATGTCAAAAGAGGAAAAGTTAGCAGAAGTTAAACAATTGATCTCAATGGGTAAGGAGAAAGGTTTTCTTACCTATGAGGAACTCAACAATGCCCTCCCGGCTGAAATGGTTTCTTCTGAGCAAATCGATAATATCATGATGATGTTTGGTGAAATGGATATTGAAGTGGTGGATTCCGCAGATGAAAGCCGGTACCAACGCATGATGGCAGAATCCGATGAAGAAGTGGAGGAAAGGGAGGAGCTTGAGGAGTTTGAACCTGAGCTGGTAGATGAAGATAAAGAAAAAGAGATTGATTTTACCCCGGGGTTAATCAGTCGGACCGATGATCCCGTTCGACTTTACCTCAGGGAAATGGGCAGCGTTCCGTTGTTGAGTCGTGAAGGAGAAATTGAGATTGCTAAACGGATAGAAGACGGACGTAACGAGGTCTCTTCTGTTATTTTTGGGATGCCGATGACGATTCAGGAAATTATTTCTATCGGCCATAAAGTGAAAAAAGGAAAGGCGGCCATTAAGGAATTTGTCTTCTCTTCGGATGAAGATTTTGAGCAGGAAGTGGTTGAGCCCGATGAAGAAGAAATGGTTTCTAAAACCCTTCCCTTGATCAACGAGGTCAAAAGGCTTTTTGGGCAATATCGGGTTTTATCCGCGAAATGGAATCGGACCCCCAAGGATTCTGCCCGGAAGAAAAACCTGAAATATGAAGTCAAAGAAATGCGGGCTAAAATTGGTGAGAAGATCGAAGCCATTAATATGCAACCCCGTTTTGTTGAAGAGGTTACTCAGCGATTGCGGGAAATGGTTGGCCGGGTAGTGAAATCAGAACGGGAAATCTCACTCTGCAAAAGGCGGACTGGTGTTTCGGAAGATGAGTTAAAGGTGCTATTACGACGTTTCCGAAAGGGAAAAAGAGATTTGGCGGTGGTTAGGCGGAAAACCGGGCTTTCTGAGGAGAAACTGGTGGAAGTTGAACGAATTTATAAAGGGGCAAAGAAAGAGGCCCGTTTAATTGAAACCGAAGCCCAGATTTCAGGGGAGGAATTAAAAGAAGGCATCCGATCCCTTGAGCAAGGGGAACTGAAAGCGAAGATTGCTAAGAGTGAATTGGTTGAAGCCAATCTTCGGCTAGTGGTGAGTATCGCAAAGAAATACAATAACCGGGGACTTCAATTTTTGGATTTGATCCAAGAGGGAAATATTGGGTTAATGAAGGCAGTAGATAAATTTGAGTATCGGAGAGGTTATAAATTCAGTACCTATGCGACCTGGTGGATTCGTCAAGCCATTACCCGGGCCATTGCCGACCAGGCACGGACCATTCGCATTCCGGTGCATATGATTGAGACCATTAATAAGCTGATTCGGACATCCCGATTTCTGGTTCAGGAACTTGGGAGAGAACCAAACCCCGAAGAAATTGCTGAAGAGATGAAACTGCCGTTGGATAAGGTTCGTAAGATTCTCAAAATTGCCAAGGAGCCGATCTCCTTGGAAACGCCAATTGGTGAAGAAGAGGATAGTCACCTGGGTGATTTTATTGAGGATAAGAAGATGATATCTCCCTTGGATTCCGCGATCCGCTATGATCTCCAAAAGCAGATTAATAACGTTCTTCAAACGTTGACTCCGAGAGAAGAAAAAGTGTTGAGAAAACGTTTTGGGATTGGAGAAAGCACGGATCACACATTGGAAGAAGTGGGGCAGGATTTTGAGGTGACTCGGGAGCGAATTCGGCAGATTGAGTCTAAAGCCTTACGGAAACTTCGTCATCCTAGCCGGAGCAAAAAGCTGAAAAGCTTTGTAGAGAATCTATAACGTTACAGAGAATTTTTTTTCCTAAGAGAGAGGGGCCCATAGCTCAGTTGGTAGAGCCACCGGCTCATAACCGGTTAGTCCCTGGTTCGAGCCCAGGTGGGCCCACCGGTCCATCCAGCGTTTCAAATGCAATTGAATATAGGTTGCGGGGCAAACGTTCATGCTTTTACGGAGTTGCGCGTGCTTGAAACACTTCGCTCGTTAATTGAATTACAAGAAATCGATTCCTCCCTTCACACATTCAATGAAAAGATAACCCAACTCCCCATGATGATCGAAAAGGCCAAGGCGTCCTATGAAATTGCCTCACAGGAGGCGGAAAAAGTTCGTCATTTATATGAGGAGACTGGAAAAAAGAGAAAAGATAAGGAGATCCACCTTGAAGGACAAGAGGGAAGATTAAATAAATTAAAGGGCAGAACGAGTGAAATTAAGACCAATAAAGAATACCAAACCCTTCTCTCTGAAATTGAAACCGCGAAACAGGAGAAGAGTAAGGATGAGGATATGCTGTTGGTTTTGATGGAACAACAAGAGGGAATTAAACAAGAGCTCGGGGAGAAGGAAAAAAAACTTTTGCAGGAAAAGAAACATTTTGAAACAGAGAAAAAACGGCTTGAAGAGGAAGTATTGCAGGCGGAAAAAGAGCTGGAGAGATTAGAGAAAGAGCGGGTCGCTTTTTTGGATCAAATACCGGGTGACCTCAAAAAGGAATATTTAAAAATAAAGTCTTTAAGGAAAAACATTGCCGTTGTCCCTATTCGAAGCGGAACCTGTGCCGGTTGTAATATTCATATTCTACCCCAAATGGTGGCGGAGCTAAAAAAGCAGGAAAAGGTTTTAAGTTGTTTGAATTGCAACCGCATATTGTATTGGAAAGATGAAAAATAAGACAAATCCAATGGATATCAGAATTATTTAAACTCGGGATATAGTAGTTTTGTTACCATAATTGAAATCCATATAGGCACTCCATTTCGGTGAGAAAAAAAACTTTCAAAAAGGAGGGATCCACCGTCAACAAAATTCGAATGTATACCGATGGGGCTTCCCGTGGCAATCCCGGTCCGGCGGGAATTGGGGTTTTAATTCAGGACGAAAATGAGCATCCCATCCAAAAGATTCGCCGGTTTTTGGGAAAGGCCACCAATAATGTTGCCGAATATACTGCGCTTATTGATGGGCTGGAAGCCGTAAAGAAACTAAACCCCCGGCATTTGGAAGTTTTCTCGGATTCCGAATTGGTCATTAAACAAATGAAGGGGGAATACCAGGTTAGAAACCCCAATCTTTTTCTTTTGTATCAACGGGCAAGGATCTTAATGAACCACTTTCAGTTTATTCAGTTTTATTCCATTCCTCGGGAGATGAATCGGGCTGCCGATGCCTTGGCCAATGAAGCCATTGATCATGAATTCTCCCGTGTACCAAAGCCGATCAGATGATCGCTGGTTCCAACTGGAACGAGAGGAAAGTCCGAGCTCCACAGGACAAAGTGCTGGGTAACTCCCAGTCCCGGTGACGGGAAGGAAAGTGCAACAGAAAAGATACCGCAGGTGAGCTAGTATTCTCGCACTTAGCTGATTGCTTTGAGCCTGAGGCTATGGGTGCGGGGAAGCAAACCTGTAAGGGTGAAATGGTGAGGTAAGAGCTTACCAGCAGCGGGGTGACCCGTTGGCTTTGCAAACCCCACTTGGAGCAAGACCAAATAGGAGGACGAACAAGAGAACAAACGTTCCCTTGTTAAGGGCGGTCCGTCCAAGGTCCTCGGGTAGGTCGCTTGAGGCTACAGGAGACTGTGGCCCTAGAGAAATGATCATCACCCTGTCAGGGCAGTCCCTTCAGGGTACAGAACTCGGCTTATCGATCGGCTTTGGTTCTTTTTTTTATCCCTTCAATTTTTTCAATTCAACCAGAATTTCTCTTGCGTGATCCTTGGGATCCACTTTTGGAAAAATTTTTCGAATAATTCCGTCAGGGTCAATAATGAAGGTACTTCTGGTGGCCAACCGGGCTCCCATAAATTGGGTCAGAACCCCGTATTGTCGGGTCACTTTAAATTCTGAATCGCTGAGAATTGGGAAATTGAGGTTAAATTTATCAGCAAATTTTTTGTGGGATTTCACTGAATCTACACTAATTCCCAATACGGTTGTATCCAAATGCTGAATTTGAATGAGGTTATCCCTGAAATCGCAGGCCTCCGTTGTACATCCTGGGGTATCATCCTTTGGATAGAAATAAAGGACAACCCAGGATTTCCCTTTATAATTTGAAAGACTGATTTTCTCACCTTTTTGATCGGAAAGGGTAAAATTAGGAGCTGGTTTTCCCTCTCGAATATTCAATTTGAGGGGTTCAGCCGAAGCGATCGATTGCAAAACAAAAATGCTCAACAGAAGAAAGACCCAAGCGGTTCCAAATCTATATTTCATTTCCTTTTTCATTAATTTATTTTCCCTCATTTTGTTTGATCTGGTTATACCACAGAAGGGCGATCAGGGTTTTGCTGTCCACAATTTCTCCCCTAAATACTTTTTGGAAAACTTCTTCAAAGGGAAGGGTGGCTACCTCCAGGAATTCATGGGAATCCGGTTTTGAATGATGGCAGGGGGTTAGATCGTCGGCCAGATAAACCTTAATTTTTCCTGTTGAAAACCCCACCGAATGATAAAAAGAAAATAAAGGATCTAGTTTTTTGGGGGTCATTCCGATTTCTTCTTCGCATTCACGTTCCGCGGTTTTTATGGGGTCCTCCCCGGGCTCAAGAATCCCGGCAGGAATTTCAAGTGTGATCTTTTGAATGGCCACACGAAATTGTCGCACCATGTAAAGTTGCTCGGAAGAAGAAAAGGCCAGAATCCCCACCGCGTCAGGTGTGACCACCACTTCCCTTTTGGTCTCTTTTCCATCGGGGAGTTTGACATGATGCTCCTCGGTTCGTAAATATTTTCCTTGGTAAACGATTTTTTTCCCAATTAATTTTTCTTCTAAGTTCAATTTTTCCCCTTCCAAAATTTAAATACCTTTGTGAAAGTATATAGAATAATTGGTTTTACTTCAAATAAGAAGATTTCAGGTTCTATTCACTTTTGAATCTTGGGGGTGGCCATTACCTCCGAATAGGATTTGGATGGGAATAATTTATAGAAAGGAAACATATAGCTCGGTTTATTGAAACTTCAAAACGTCAAGGACGAACTATTCAATAGTGAAGGTGAAATCATTCTCAGTCAGAAAGAAAAAGTTGCACGAAATAGACGGAGAAATCCGGTTAGAGGGTGAAACGGGTGATGTGATTAATATTAATTGGAACGAAAAACCTGTTCGGTTCTGTGTAGGTTTCAACGGGGAGAGGTGGAATCAAACGGAACCGGAAACCATTTTAGAGGTCACTCAATGGCCAATAATGGGCTGAATTTATTGGAAAAGAGATAACACTTTTTTTATTGAACCTAATAACGAAATGATCAAACTTTCTGAGGGTTCTAAAATATAATATTTTGGGGTGTTGGTGAAAGCCGCTCAGATGTACTATCTGTTTCGATTTCCGAGCCTCGTAGCGGGTGGGCTGAATTCGACAATTTAATGAAAAATTTCCATGCAAATCCGTGTTTTTCTTAGTCATTGCAGCCCCCCCTCGGTTCACCCAAAGCTGTTTCTAGTTTGCAAGTCTCCGGTTGGCGATCTTATATAAAAAGTATGAGACTGCCTCGTTTTTGGTCCTTTTTTGATTGACACCAGCGGAGATCCTCCTCTAGAATGAAAGTTCATTTTTGATCGGTTTTTTTGTAAAAATTCCAATATTTTCAACTACGTAAGGGAGAAAAAACAAAATGGACCCCATCAAAAACTTGTACGCTTCAATGCCTGATAAATTGGCTAAAGCCAGGAAGAAATTCGGAAAACCCCTAACCTTGGCTGAGAAAATTTTGGTTTCTCATGCGGACAATTTTGATACTCAGATATGGGACCGGGGAAAGGCCCAATTGGCCTTGAGGCCGGACCGGGTGGCCATGCAGGATGCCACAGGACAAATGGCTTTATTACAATTTATGCAGGCGGGTAAAAAGCGTGTGGCCGTTCCAAGCACCATCCATTGTGACCATCTGATTCGAGCCCAGACCGGCGCCAAAGAGGATGTGGAGCGGGCAATCAATGAGAATAAAGAGGTCTATAATTTTCTCCGGTCAGCCTCAAAGAAATATGGAATCGGTTTTTGGAAACCCGGTGCGGGTATTATTCACCAGGTGGTTTTAGAGAATTATGGGTTTCCCGGTGGCCTCATGATCGGGACGGATTCCCATACCCCAAATATGGGAGGTTTGGGGATGCTGGCCATTGGGGTTGGTGGAGCGGATGCAGGCGAAGTCATGGCAGGCCTCCCCTGGGAGGTACTTCACCCCAAATTGATCGGGGTAAAACTGACAGGGGCTTTAAAGGGATGGACTGCTCCAAAGGACGTTATTTTGTATTTATGCGGTCTTTTAACCACCAAAGGGGGAACCAATAAAATCGTGGAATATTTTGGTCCAGGTGCGGAATCGATCAGTTGTACTGGGAAAGGGACCATAACCAATATGGGTGCTGAACTCGGGGCAACCACTTCTCTTTTTCCCTTTGATCAACGTATGGCCACTTACCTCAGGGCCACGGAACGCGAGGATGTTGCCAAACTGGCTGAAGCCAATAAAGAGCACCTCGTTGCAGATCCGGAGGTTGCCCTGAAACCGGAGAAGTTTTATGATGAGGTCATTGAAATTGACCTCTCTCAATTGGAACCCCATGTGGTGGGGCCCCATACACCCGACCTGGCCCGGCCCATTTCAAAATTTGCCCAGGAGGTTAAGGAAAAAGGGTATCCCCCCGTATTGAAGTCCGCCTTAATTGGGAGCTGTACCAACTCCTCCTATGAGGATATCGGTAGGGCGGCCTATATTGCGGAGCAGGGATTAAAAGCCGGTTTAAAAGCAAAGACCCGTTTTCTAATTACACCGGGTTCGGAGCGGATTTACCATACGATGAAACGGGATGGGTTTATGGATACCTTTGAGAAAATGGGGGGAACGGTGTTGGCCAATGCCTGCGGCCCTTGCATTGGTCAGTGGAAGCGGGATGATGTTGGGAAGGAGGAAGCCAACTCCATCGTGAGTTCCTTTAACCGGAATTTTCCGGGACGAAATGATGGAAGTAAGGCCACCCTTTCTTTTTTAACCAGCCCTGAAATCGTAACCGCTCTGGCTTTTGCAGGAGAAATCACCTTTGATCCCGTCTCCGGATCCTTAAAAACCGCGGATGGAAAAGAAATTAAATTTAAGCCTCCCGTGGCTGATGAGTTACCGAAGAATGGTTTTGCAAAGGCGGAAGGGGGTTTTGAGCCACCTGCAGGAGAGGGTGAACAGGTAGAAATCGATATTCCAGCCGACAGTCAAAGACTACAGATTTTAAAACCTTTTCCAAAATGGGACGGAAGGGATTTCTCCGATCTTCTCATTCTCGTCAAGGCCAAGGGAAAATGCACAACGGATCATATTTCTCCGGCGGGTCCTTGGTTAAAATTTAGAGGCCATCTTGATAAAATTAGCGACAATATGTTTTTGGGATATACGGACGCATTTTCCGGTGAAACGGGAAAAACCGCCGATGTGCTATCCGGAAAATCGGGACTGACTCCTTCGGAAGTGGCTCGTCACTACAAAGCGGAAGGATTGGGTTCTGTGGTGATTGGAGATGAGAATTATGGTGAAGGAAGCAGCAGGGAACATGCGGCCATGTCCCCCCGTTTCCTTGGGGTAAAGGTTGTGGTCACAAAAAGCTTTGCCAGGATTCATGAGACCAATCTCAAAAAACAGGGGGTTCTTCCTCTCACTTTTGCGGATCCTAAGGACTATGAACAATTTGAGCAGAATGATCGTGTCAGTGTGATCGGGTTGTCCAACCTCGCTCCGGGAAAACCCGTTGAGATTGTTCTTCATAAAGCCGTTGGAAAAGAAGTGAAAATAGCCACAAACCATAGTCTCACCGATCAGCAAATTAAATGGTTTGAGGCCGGCTCAGCCCTCAATGCCTTAGGCTAAGGGTTTCTTACCCGTGTTGTGCTCAATTTTTTTCCTTGGGATAACCGTCTCCTCAGGAATCAAAGAGGGTTATGGGACAAAGACTTTTGTGATTCCCTGTTCTTAGGTGTGATATGTTATATCTAACATTAGAAGAAGCGGTCACGGTGGCCAATGCTTTTGGGGACCTAATCGAGAAGTTGGAAAAGAAAAAGGAAACGGAGTGGAAAAACCGGGACCGAGAAAAATTTAAGGATGAAGTTCTAAATAGCCCAGATCCCCTTTCTTTATTCAGAAAGCAATATGATCTAGCGCTCCTCCCTTTTTCGAAGGAGACCATTCGGGAAGCTCTGGCAATGCTCATTGCGCATCCAGAGGTTGAAGAGGATATGAAATCCCGTTTAAGAGTGGGTTTGCTCTCATTGGATGAGTTTGTGGAATCCCCCTTTCAGGATAAAGTTGAATGATTACCGAAGACTCATTAGCCGCCTATATTAAAAAGGCCATTCCGGATGCAAACGTTTATATTGCTGATAAAACAGGTGTGATGGATCATTTTTTGATTCAGGTAGTATCCGATGTTTTCAAAGGAAAGAATATGTTGGATTGTCATCGACTCGTTTACGGTGCATTGAAGGAGCCTATGCAGGATGGGCGCGTTCATGCGGTTGAAATAAAAACCCAAACCCGCAGTGGGGAATAAAAAGAAGGAGAGAATTTCAATGGGGGAATCAAACGAAGAAGCAATCAAAGAAGAGATTAAAAAAAATAAAATTATCATTTATGGAAAGGGAACCAAGGAGGCTCCAAGATGTGGTTTTACGGTTGAAACCATCGAGTTTTTTAATCGGTTTGGATATCCTTTTGAAGTCGTTGATGTTTTGGAAAATATAGAGAAAAGAAATGCCCTCTCCAAAATGACCAATTGGCCGACCCTTCCCAAGGTGTTTATCAACGGAACGTTTTACGGTGATACAGATGTTTTGGAACCCATGGCAAAAAAGGGAGAATTAGAACCCCTATTGAAAGAAGCTTTTAAGGAAGAAAAATAAAAAAAACCGGAGGGGCTCATTGGAGCCCCTCCCCACTATTTTCTGTTTCTAACTTTGGGCAAGTCTCCCTCCTTTCATTTCCTCCCGTTTTTTTTCTTATTTCTAAATTTAATTTTTTCAGATTTTTGACCAGTTTATGGTGTGAATAAAAATTTTTCTTTTTGGACACTGTTTGATTTTCCGGGGGAATGACCTTTGATAAAAACGCAGTTTGGACACATTTTCCGAATCCGTATTTTAGAGGGATATCGGAATTTTCAGGAGAATATTCTGGTTTATCTCCTTTTTGCCCCTATCGTTTATATCATATTTTTTGTCCTTATGCGCAGGACCCTAGAGGATCTTTCCATTCTCACAACTTTTTTTTCCTCCCAAGATTTTCTTTCTTTTTGGAGAATCTTCTCCGGGTTGCTTTTCCCTCTTAGCACCTTTTATTTTCTGCGCTGGGTGATGATCCATTCCTTTCCCGTTCAAAATTCCGATCTCTTCTTTTTATCACTTCCTATTTCTAAAGGGTTTCGGTTTCATTCCCTGATTTTCGAATTGGGAGTAAAAAATATCCCCCTGGCCTTCCTTTATCTTCTCCTTACAACCTTTCTTTTTGGGAAGGGAGAAAACAATTGGGCTCTTTTCTTGGGTTTTTTGCCAATCCTGAGCCTCGGGTTTTCGTTTGGTCAGCTTTTATTAACCCATCTCATGGTTCGTTTTGGGTGGCTGACATTCCCGCGCATGGTTTTGATTCTGTTTCCTTTTGGTGGGCTAGGATGGTTTTTGGGGCAGTTCATTAAAGAGCAGGATGGTTTTCCCTATTTAACCCTCTTGGTGAGCGCGGGGTTTTTGATTTTAACCTGGTTTTTTTCTTATTTTCTTTTTTCCAACATCAAAGCGGTGAATCTCCAAAAAACTGAGAAATTTTTGCTCACGGAACGGAAACGCTTCTTTCTTTTCCTTGGATATGCCCTCCAATGGATCCCTCAGAGCATCCGGCCCTATATAGTAAGGGACTTTATCTTAACCTTTCGAAGGTTGTCTTCTTCTTTCCTTTTGTATCCCCTGGTGGTTGTGGGTTTGCTCCTGGCTTTTGCCTCTCTTCTTGTAACCGGTTGGACTGCACCCTATCTTTCTTATTGGGTTTGTGCACTTTCCTCTTTTACACTTGCATCGATTACCGTTCCTCTTTTTCGTTCCACATTTCCCTATTTATGGATGGATGCGGTTCATCCGGTTCGACCCATTGACTTTTATTTCGGAAAAATTGTTTTTGGAGTCCTAATTTCCTTTCCGGTTCCCTTTTTAATCATTGGGATCATGGTTGCTTTAGGGGCATATTACCCATTAGGGGGAATCGATCCTCATGGTTTTGGTTTGGGATACCTGTTGTTCCGGTTAAGTGTTTTATCGGTCTGTATATCGGTAATTGTTGCCGGGTTTTTATTTGAGGGTGAGCAAAGACCTGTTTTGCATAAGATCATCACGGGAGTTGTGTCCGTTTTGGCTACCGCTTTATTGGCCGTTCATTGGGCTTTTATTTTTTTGATGCCTGTGGTTATTGGTTATGTCAAGGATTTAGGGCTTTCCCGCTTGAGGCGCATTTACGAGGAATCTTAACCATGTCGGTTGTTGTTGAAGGTGTTCGAAAATCCTATGGTGACAATTTGGTCATCCAAAATCTTTCCTTGTCTGTAAAGGGGGAGGTTTTCGGAATTCTGGGAAATAATGGGGCGGGAAAGTCCACTTTGCTCAAAATGATCACGGGAATTTTACCCCCCGATCAGGGAATGGTTCAGGTGAATGGCTATAATATCCTGAAGGACCCCATTGAGGCCAAGCGGTCGTTGGGATATCTTCCGGAGGACCTTCGTTTATATTCCCGGTTGACCCCTCGTGAAATTTTGGAATTCATTGGCGGGGTAAAAGGTGTGAAAGATCTCCATCAAATTGAACAGGATCTTACCTTTTTTAAAATGAAGGAGAAGCAACATGTTCTGATTCGTGATTTATCCCTGGGAATGAGAAAAAAAGTGGGATTGGTAGCGGCCTTGTTGGGCCATCCCCCAGTGGTTCTTCTGGATGAGCCCTTAAATGGGTTGGATGTGGAAAGTATGGAGCGTTTATCGGATCGTTTGAAGGCTCATGTTCTAGGCGGGGGAACAGTGATCCTTTCCTCTCATAATATGGAGTTTGTGGAAAGAATTTGCCAGCGGGTTGCCATTTTAGTTGGAGGGACCTTTAAGGTGGAGGGGAAACCGGAAGAGTTAAAGAAAAAAAGTGTAGGAGAAACAGGTTCTTTTCACGATTGCTTTTTGTTTTACACTCAAGCTGAAGGGAAGGGCGGTTAACCTTTTATCGCTAACAGCTTTATTTCAGTCATTTCTTCCATGGCATATTTGACCCCCTCCCGGCCACACCCTGAATCTTTGATCCCTCCATAGGGCATGTGATCCACACGGAACATGGGGTATTCATTGATCATAACCCCTCCTACCTCAAGAGATTCATAGGCTTTAAAGATGTGGTTAATATTTTTGGTAAACAGGCCGGCCTGAAGACCAAAGGAGGAGTCATTCACAAGGTGGAAGGCGTCTTCCATATTTTTGTAAGGGGCTACCACAACTACAGGACCAAAGACTTCTTGACAGCTGACCTTTAAGGATTGGGTTGCATCGGTGATCACGGTGGGTTCAATGACATTTCCTTTTCTCCCTCCCCCTGCGAGGATTTTTGCTCCCCCTTGTTTGGCTTCCTGAATCCATTGTTCTACACGGTCCGCAGCTCCCGAATCAATGAGTGGACCCACAACGGTGTGAGGGTCCATGGGATCACCGGTTTTTACCTCTTTCACCTCTCCAAGGAATTTTTTGATAAACGCATCATAAATGGTTTCCTGAACGTAAATCCGCTGAACCGATATGCAGACTTGGCCTGCGTAGGCAAAAGACCCCGAAACAAGGCGTTTGGTTGTCCATTCAAGATCTGCATCCTTATGAACAATGGCCGCAGCGTTTCCTCCTAATTCAAGGGCCACTTTTTTCTTTCCCGCTTTTCCCTTGAGGTACCACCCCACTTTTGCGCTTCCCGTAAAACTGAGCATCTTCATCTGGGCATGGGTGGCCAATGTCTCAGCTTCCGGAACATCACAGGGGGTGACGTTCAGCATTCCAGGGGGTGTCCCTGCTTTTTCTGCAATTTCAGCCAGGAGAAGGGATGTCAACGGGGCCTGGGGAGGGGGTTTGAGGACAATGGAATTTCCAACCGCCAAAGCGGGAGCCACCTTATGAGCCACCAGATTTAAAGGGAAATTAAAAGGGGAAATGGCTGTAATGGGTCCAATGGGAAAACGGCGGGTGAGCAAGGTATACCCATGCCCAACGGGGGTGCGATCAGCGGGAATAAGCTCTCCATTCATCCGCTTTGATTCCTCTGCGGCGATGGTAAACGTGGAGACGGCCCGATCCACTTCTCCCAGAGAAAACTGCAAAGGTTTTCCCGCTTCTAATACGATGGTTTTGGCGATTTCTTCTCTACGTTGATTTATTCCAAACGCTATTTTTTCTAATATTTCCGCCCTTTCGTATGCCGGAGCGGATCGGTTTTTCTCGAAGGCAGTCACCGAGGAGGTGACTGCCTCTTCTATTTCTTTCAAACCCGCTTGTGCAACTTTTGCAATGACCTTGCCACTAAAAGGGTTTCTCACATCAGCATGAGATGAGGTTTGAACCCATTTTCCGTTTATGAAAAGGTCAACATTTTTAGGCATTTTAATCGATCCTTTTAAAAATTTGGGTCTTCGTGTAATCGAGTGGGTAAATTTCGTCATTACCCGTCTGTCCGGCGGGCACTTGCAGGCAGGGGAAAGCGGAAATCCAGGCCCTTCCCGTCATTCCCGCGAAAGCGGGAATCCAGAAGATGTTGATTTTTTGAATCCTGGATTCCTGCCTGCCGGCAGGCGGGCCCGATAAAACCATTCGGGAATGACGAACTGGATTTTGCAGGAACCTCTAATACTTCAAAGGCTTCAACCACAGAATGACTTTGCCTTGACCCTTGCCCTGTATGGATCTTAAACACTTTTTAACAATTTTTACCCACTCACTTCCACGATGAGCCAAAAATTTTTATTTCTTAAAATCCCCCGCTCATTCCCCTTTTGAAAAGGGGAATTTTGTTTTCAGGTTTCACCCCTTTTTAAAAAAGAGGCCTCCCAAAATTTTCCATCTTTGAAAAAGAGGGGCAAGGGGAGATTTATTAGTTTTCTTTTTCTACCCTGAGCCGTAAAGGATTCGTTAAACCAAAGGTTAAACAAAGTAATTTTATAAAATAAATGGAGGAAAAGTCAAAAAGGTTGTGGGCGGGGGAAGGAAAACATTTGTGTTTCTTTTGAATTTACCTCTTTTGGATTTTTTTGGGGTTTTTAAAGGAGGTATTTTTTAGAACCCACCCCAAGAACCGGTGGACTTCGCGAGGATTATTCAACGTATAGTGGGCGGCTCCTTTACCTGAAGGGGGCCCTACCATGATCCCAATTCCTTTGTTTCGAATCAATCGCATGGCATCCTGATCGGTTTGGTCATCCCCGATGTATAGCGGCCACTTCCTCTTAAAACCGGGCTGTTTTAAAACCCAAAGAACCGCTTTCCCTTTGTTCCATTCGATGGGGGGCCTTATTTCCCATACGGCTTTTCCCCCGCTCAAACGGATTTTTCCTTGGTCATTAAAATTTTTTACCTGTTGTTGAAGGATCTGGTTGGCTTTTTCTCTGGTCTCTCTCCGGGCCAAGCGATAATGGACGCTCAAGGTAACTTTCTTATTTTCAACCCAAACCCCTGGAAGGTTGTCCAGACGCTTTTCCAGTTGAATGCGAATGTTTTTTAGAAACTTTCGCCATAGGGTTTCATTCTTCATTCGGAATTGAAAGTTCTGGCCGGATATTTCAAAACCATGATTACCGACATAAGTTACCCCGGATAACCTGACCCGTTTTTTTAAATCGGCTTGTGCCCTTCCGCTAATAAGTACCACGGGGATTTTTTTCGAGATAGACTGAACCAACCGTTTGGTGGAAGAATCTAAAAAAGATTGATCAGGATGGGGGGCGATGGGCGCCAAGGTTCCATCGAAATCAAGAAACAATACCAGAGGGTTTTTTATTTTCCTCTGAAGTGAGGATAACCAGGATTTGTTGAAAGTGAGATCCATAGTGAACCCAAAGGAGGAACTTTTTTTTTAATGGGGTTTTATTTTTAAATAATTTTGGATTTTTATCATTTTGAAAGGGAATACAAGCAATCATACCGGAAACATTTTCAATTGGCTATTCTTTTAACTGAAAAATATTTGAGAAAGTGTTTTAGTGTAGGTAGACGATGTTCTTTTTTTTGGGGGTTTCCAGAGAAACCCATAGGGCGAGATAGTCCTTGGCTTGCCGGGTAATTAAGAAGTTCTGACGGACATGTTCCTTGCCCATCTCCCCCATGCGTTTGGTGAGCTGAGGGTTGTGCAGAAGCTGACGGATATGGAAAGCGGCCCCTTCAACGGAATGAACTAAAAAGCCGGTGATTCCATGGTTGATCTGTAAAGGAATGCCTCCTACCGATCCGCCGATGACCGGTTTTCCTTTCCATAAAGCTTCCGTCACTGTTAAACCAAATCCCTCCCGCAAGGATTTTTGAAGGATAATCGTGGATGCCCTTTGTAAGGCATTGAGGTGTACATCACTGAATGGAGGAAGATCTAGAATATGGATGTGCGGGTCTCCCTCTGCTTCTTCCCGTACCCTGGCAAGAATTTCTGATGACTCGGGATCATCCGATGCCGCACCCCCTGCAAGGATTAAACGGCAGGGATGGTATTTTTTGACCATGCGGTAGGCCTGAATTACCCCGAGAGGATCTTTAAAGGGATCAAAGCGGGAAACCTGCATCATAATGGGCAAATCCGTTGGGATTTGATATTCTTCGAGGACCTTTTGTATTTCCTCCTTGGAAAGGTCACGGTTTTTGTTGCTGAGGGGGTCAATCGAAGGGGGGGCGATGAATTGTGGAATGGATAAGGTTTGGGCGAATTTTGAGACAGAAAAAATCGCTGCATCATAATTTTCCACATTGGGACGGAGGTCCTCCCAAATTTTCCGGTTAGGATGGGAAAGATCGATGTGGCACCGCCACACCCATTTCCCTTGCTTAGGCCGGTAATGAATTAAGGCCGCGGGCTGTGGATCGTGAATAAATACCATATCTGCTGAAAGGTTCAGGTTTTTTGAGTTTTCCCTGTTGACCTCATAATAGTGAGCCCACATTTTTTTTGAAATCTGTAAATCCTTTCCCTGAAGTCCATTGTGAAAATTCTTTGTGATTCCAAAAAATTCTTCATTCCCTTTGATGACTTCCCAACGGGCCTTGATTCCCAATCCCACAAAAATATCGTTTAATCGATGTAAAATTTCGGCGACCCCGCCTCCGGTCGAGGTTGAATTCACATGCAAGTAGGATTTGTTTTTCAGTTGCTCAGCCAGTTTTTTAAGCATTCGAATATCTTCGGATGGGGCTAGCTTTTCGTAGGGCTTCAAATTATCCATGGGTAAGCTCCATATCCACCAACTCAATCAGTTTTCGCCTTAGTCCTTCCAGGCTGTACAAATAGGGATCGAGTTGCCGAATTTGATGGCAGAGATTTCTTCGCCCCAGGGATTGCTCAACCCAAAAGGAAAAATCATCGGATGGGCTCTCCATACGGATCCGGGCCTCAAAAAAATGGTAGTAAATGCTGCTGGGTCCAACCTGTCTCAGGGCCATTCTGAATTCTGTAATATCCCTTGCCCTAAATCCAGTTGGAATGACCAAGGTGATTGAATCATTAAAAAAGAATTCATCCCCTGGCCTGGCGGGCCGGGGAGCGGGGAAATGATCCCGGTAGTCTTCCAAAATTCTGACAATGGCCCGACGAATCTCTTCAACGGATTTCATGGAATAAAAATCGAGACAGGCCAGTTTTTCCGCCAGGGCTCTCTCTTCCAGATTTTCCGCCACCCATACCGCAAAATCATTGGGATATTCCGGAGCCACCAGGGTACCTTTAAGGTAGAATTGATGGGTATGATGGAAAACGGCTCCCGGTGCGACGATCTCTACGGCTTGAATCAATTCAGACAAAGTGGCCGTTTTGACTCCCGTGGTTTGGGATAAGCTCATACATTCAAGAAATCGGAATGAATCCCCTAAGGTCATGACCTCCCCATTTTCTGGATGTTAGGAGATTGGGTGGGAATGATCGCGAGACTGGTTTTTGCTTTAACCACGTTTTTCATTATAACAGAATTAATTTCCCCTTTTATGGCGGGGATATCCACCCTTACCATTTTATAGAAGGGGTTGAATTTTTTTAAAAAGATTGATAGAGAAGTAACACCCAAAAAAAATTCTATTGTCTTTTTTATTCATACACGAGAGTCAATAATCCGTCAAATACCTGAAATTCTTAAGGTTTAGAACGGAAGGGAATTGGGAGTTTATTGGCTGGATTGTGGTTTCTTAATGAACCCAACCCTATTCTTTTTTACCTGAAAGGAAGAATATTTAATGGGTGTATTAACCTACCCGGAGACCGGTGTCCGCATCAAAAAGATGAATTTTTTCTTCCTGGAAAGTAAATGGGATGGTCTGACCCGGTTTGATTTGAATGTGAGGGGGGGCTTTTACCTTTAAGAAGTGATGGAAAAAATTTAATTCAACCCAATTTTCAGATCCCATGGGTTCAACCACCGAGATTTGACCGGAGAAGCCTTTCGAGGGCCCATCCGGAACAAGAAAAATATTCTCAGGGCGAATGCCGAGAACCATTCTTTTATTCTGGGATTTTTCCGATTTCATTTGATCTAACAGGGGAGTGGTAATGGGGAAAGAGATATTTTCTCCCAATTGAATGGTTCCGGGTGAGGTGGAACGCCATTCACCTTGAAGCGTATTCATGGGGGGAGATCCGACAAATTTTGCGACGAAAAGATTTTTAGGATTTTCATAGATGGTTTGGGGGGTTCCGCATTGCTGAAGTGTTCCCTCATGCAGAATGGCCATTCGATCCGAGAGAGTCATGGCTTCGGCCTGATCATGGGTGACATAAATCATGGTGATTTTGAGTCTTTGGTGTAATTTTTTTAATTCGCTTCGCATTTCCATTCTGAGTTGGGCATCCAGGTTGGACAGAGGTTCATCCAACAAGAATAGGCGGGGTTTTCTGATAATCGCCCTGCCCAAGGCCACCCGTTGTCGTTGCCCTCCTGAGAGTTCCCTGGGTTTGCGTTGAAGGGTGTGGCTCAACCCAAGAAACTCCGCTACCTTTTTGACTTCCTCCCCGATTTGATGAGGGGATTGTTTTTTCATCCGGAGGGGAAAAGCGATATTTTCATAAACGGTCATGTGAGGATAAAGGGCATAGCTTTGGAAAACCACCGCGACATCCCGATCTTTGGGGGGAAGATGGCTAATGGGTTTGCCATCAAAGCGAATTTCACCGGATGTTAAGGGTTCCAGCCCTGCAATCAGGTGCAGTAATGTGGATTTTCCGCACCCGCTGGGACCCACCAGTGTGAAAAACTCTCCGTTTTGGATCGTTAAATCCATATTCCTGAGAACTTCGGTTTTCCCAAACCGTTTGCTTAAACCTTCTAATTGAACCTCCGCCATTTTTTTCCTTTTTAGGGGCTAGCGTCGTTGGGCACTAAATTTGGGGGCCCGTGCGGTAATCCAAAATGTGGGTCCTCCGATGCCCCCACACCCCTCGCTCGGCCAGGCAAAGCCCGATCCTCGCTTCTTTAACCGGCGAAGTCGTATGGAGTCTCCCCTTCTCGCCCACAGGGTTCGGTATATTCCTATCCTTTTACTGCTCCGGCCGTCATTCCTTCCACCATTCGTTTCTGGAAAACAAGCGCAACCAATATAACCGGAATGGTTACGATAATAGATGCGGCCGCAATCTCCCCATAAGGGATTTCGTGGAGCCCGGGAAAAAGTGCAATTCCCACCGGTATGGTTCGGGAGGCCTCGGTGGTGGTAAAGGACAATGCGAATAAGAATTCATTCCAGGAGAAGATAAACACCAAAATGGCTGAGGCCATCAAACCGGGTGCGGATAGGGGGAGAATTATTTTATAAAATGCTTGGAAAGGTGTACAGCCGTCCATTTGAGCTGCTTTGTAAATTTCTGCGGGAATTTCCCGGAAGAAACTGGTGAGGATCCACAGTGTTAAGGGCAAAGCAAAAGTCGTATGGGTCGCCACCAAAGCCCACCAGGTATCCCTTAACCCGAGGGCCCGAATGATGAGATAAAGGGGGCTTACCGTGGAAATCGGAGGAAACATGGATATCGCAAGGGCCACGGCCAGGAGGACTCCCTTTCCCCTGAAGCCGATCCAGGCCAGCGCAAATGCTGCCAGTGATCCTACCAGTAAGGAGGTGAAAGTGGTCATTGAAGCCACAAGGACGCTATTGGAGATAATCCTCAAAAAAGGGTGGTCGGTAAAAACCGATTGGACATGTTGGAGTGTGGGGTGTGTTGGAAAAATCGGTGGCAGGGAGGTTAATTCCGACTCTGGTTTTAAAGCGGTTATGCCTTGCCATAGAACCGGTCCCAAGCAGAAGGCTACCACACCCGTTAAGAGGAGGAAAAAAATAATGTGTTTTATTAGGGTTGGGTTCCTCATGTTAAAAGCCTTTGCCAGTAATCTTTCCCAAGAAGTTTCAAATAAATGATACTGATTAGGCCCACGCACATGAACGTCACTACGGCAATGGTGGACCCATAACCGAATTGCAGTGTTTGGAATAATACTTTGTAAGCATAAACAGAGAGGGTTTCGGTGGTATTCGCAGGGCCCCCTCCGGTCAATACATAGATGGCATCAAAGACGCGGAAGGCATCCAGTGTGCGAAACAGAAGAACCACCAGGATGATCGGTTTTAAGGAAGGTAAAATAATGTATCGGAAAATGGCCCATGCATTGGCCCCGTCTACTTTGGCAGCATGGTATAAATCTCTTGGAATGGTTTGGAGTCCAGCCATTAATAGTATGGCTGCAAAAGGGGTGGTTTTCCAAACTTCCATTAAGATCGCCCCGTGGATGGCCCAAAATGGATCTCCTAACCAATTGATGGGTTGGTGGGTGACCTGTGTTTGTTGGAGGAAAAAATTAATCAGGCCAAATTCCCCGTTGTATAACCACTCCCACATCCTTGCAGACACCACGGTTGGGATGGCCCAAGGAATTAAGATCAGAGCCCGGACCCATCCCCGCCCGGTAAAAGCCTGGTCCAATAAAATGGCGATTCCTAAACCTAAACTGATCTCAAGTGCTACGGAGACAAGGGTAAAATAGACTGTGTTTTTAAGGCTATTCCAAAACCGTGGATCACCCATTAAAAAAAAATAATTGTCTAGACCGACAAAATGAGAGATATCAAAGATGGGAAGATTTCGCTGTAGGCTGAGGCCGATCACCGCCAAGATGGGAAATAAGGCAAGGGCGATTAGGATAAAGACTGTGGGACCAATGAGGAAAAATATCAAACCACGACGTTCCACGTTATTTAACTTTCTAGATTAGCGGAGAGAATATGGTTCATTTGCCTCTGGGCGTTTTTTAATGCTGCCTTGGGTTCCTTCAGGCCGACCAAGGCGGCGGAGAATTCCGGTTGCATGACCTGAGAGAGCATGAGGTAATAAGGGGAAACCGGTCTTGGACGGGCGGTTTCAAAAATCTCGAAGAGCCCGGTAATAAAAGGTTGGGTGGCAATCATTACCTGATCCTGATATAAAGCCCTCCGCGGGGGTTTGTATCCTATTTCAATGGCCATCCACCGCTGAACCTCTGGTGAGGTCAGAAATTGTACCAAGGCTTCAGCCTCTTTAGGATGCCTGGAGAATTTATTCACACCCAGTTGCCATCCCCCTAAAGTAGCAGCGGAAGATTGACCTGGAAAATGGGGAAGAACGGATACTCCCACTTTTCCTCGGATGGGTGATTCCTCTTTTTGAAAAATATTCCATGCATATGGCCAATTCCGCATAAAGACTGCCCGTCCTTCTCCGAAAATCCTGCGGGTGGCCTCCTCATCGGCCGTGGTGACCCAAGGGGGGGAGACCGCAAAGCGTTCAATCAGGTCTTTGGTAAATGTTAAGGCCTGTTCTGCCTCTGGACTATCCAAGATGACCCGTCCCTTTCCATCCAAAACATTTCCCCCTGCAGACCAAACATATTCTAAAATATTGCAAACCAACCCTTCGTATTGTTTTCCCTGCCAAACAAACCCTTTTAAATGGGGATCTTCTTCCTGAGCCAGGATGGTTTGGGCGGTGTCAACCAACCCTTCCCATGTAGTGGGGGCTTGAAGCCTATGTTTGTCGAGGAGGTCCTTTCTATAGTAGAGAATCCCGGCATCAATATACCAGGGAATTGCGTATACTTGGTCTTCCATGGTGACTGCCTCCATGGGTCCCGGAAAGAATTGAACCCGCTGGTCGGGGGGGAGGAGGTGGGACAGGTTGTGTATCCAATTGGCCCTTGCAAATTCATGAACCCAAATGACATCCAGGGAGAGAACATCAAACTCTGCGGAACGTCCCTCAAGGCTCATCACATAAAACTGATGCTGTTGGTCTGTGGAGGCAGGAAGGGTTTCATCCTTTACGAGAATTCCTGGGTGGGCGTCCTCAAAGCGCTGGAGAAGGGATTGAAAGGTTTGTGGGTCTCCCGCAATTTTCCCATGTTTAAATACAACCGTAACCGGCTCTGTACCCTGTTCTGAAGGGGTGGAGGATTGGCAACCCCCCGAACCTCCAAGAAACACCAGTGCCAGCGCGATTCTAAGCAACACCTGGTTCATAAAGGCTCCGCTTTTTTTTGCTTCCGGAGAACCTTTTTATTTTTGTGGAGCCAGGGTTCCTACATCAATAAAGGGCATTGCTCCCCCGATCACCTGAGGAAACCTCCCATCCCATTTCTCAATGGCTCTCAACTGTAAAATCGTTGGGCTGATCGTTTCTCTCTGCATTCTCTGAGACTCTGCTTCCGCTTTGGCTTGGGTTATTTTCTGTTCTGCTTCGATTTTAATTCGATCCAAATCCCGCTTTGCCTTCAATGCCTGTTGTTCGGCGGTCTGTTTGGCTTCAATGGCTGAATTAAATTCCCGAGAAAAGGAAAAATCAATAATGTTGAACCCGTCGGTAATAATATTAAATTGCAAAAGACGCTCCTTTAAGTTGGATTCAATGCTTCGGCTGACCTCGCTCCGGCGGGTAATCAGCTCTTCTGCGGTAAACTGGGCCGAGACGGCCTTCACGGATTCTTGGACTGCTGGATCAATCACACGGTCTTTAAAAAATAGACCGATATCTTGATAAACGGTATTTACCTGGCCGGGATCAATATGATAGTTGAGGGCAATGGTGGATGAAACGGTTTGAAGGTCTTTGGATGCCGCGGTTGCATCGGTTTGTGATTTTTGAACCTTAACATCTACGGTAATGATGTCTTCAATAAAGGGGATTTTAAATTGAAGGCCTTCATTTAAGATGTGATCTTTAACCCCGCCAATTTTGCTGAAGATAACTCCCCTTTCCCCTGCACCCACAATCTCAAATGAGGCACTGATGGTTGCTACAAGGAAAACCAGGACAATCACCCCGATGATCAGTTTCGGCCCTTTGTCCAAAAAAGGTATTTTGGTTAAATCATAGGTATCTTTCATCTTTGCCTCCACTATACCGGTTATCCCCTTTATTTTATCCTATGGAAAAGGGGGATCATTCAAAATTTTATTAGTTATTAATGGTGTTTTCGAGTTTCGTTGGGAAAAAAAATTAACTATTTTATCTCATGAATACCAATTTAATTGTTGGAAGTTTATATGTGATCTTGGGCAAAGCCCCATTCAGAAAAGGATCTGGTTCTTATTTTTTGATCCCTTCGAGGAATTTCCCCAACGGGAGTTTTCCTTGGGGGTGTTGCTTGGCTTTCTCACCCAAAACCTTTGGCCGAATGGGCCGGTTGAGTCCCATTCCCCTCTACCCGGGTTCCATTGGGTTTCCCCTTGGTTGTTTTGGAGAGTTCTTAAGTTTGTTTGAAAACAATCATTTGAAGAGGTCTGGGTAAAAACACTTGAACAAAAAACGATGCTTTCAAAAGTTGTTAAAAGCTATAAGATAGTAATCACATTGGGTTTCCCTGTCAATGAATTTCTAAAATTTCCTCCAGGGTCATATTCCCAATGGTTTCTTTGAACATAAGAGCCATTTTTTTTTAATTCTTATTCAACGGCAAGGGAATACGTGGCAAAAGAGAGATTGAAGGTTATAAAACATAGATCACGGGAAATTCTTAGGAGATGGGAAAGAAAATAATAAATTTGAACGGATCGATTGAGAAAATGAGGGGAGTTCAAGAGTGGTTATGGAAAAGGCTTTTCTTGGAGTGAGGAGGCAATTTGAGATCTAGTTGAGGGAAGGGTGAAAAACGTGGGAAATAGTCAAAACCCAAATGGAATCACAATGTTCCAAAACCTTAGAGGCTTGCTTTATTCCCTTATATCTCCTATACTTGAAAAAAATGGAGGATGGACATTCTCAATGCCTCGGTTCGCTTACAGAATCGGAAAAAGCGATGGTACGATTCTTGAGGAGAAAGTTGACGCAGAAAATGAAGAGGACCTGAAATCGGATTTGGAGTCAAAAGGATACCTTGTTTTTTCTGTTCGAAAGCTTCAGGGTTTAAACCTCTCCTTCTCCCTCCCTCAGTTCTCAAGCCGTATTAGTCAACGGGAATTTCTTATCTTTAATCAAGAATTTTCGGCCCTTTTAAGAGCCGGGCTTCCAATTATTCGGGTGATCGATATCTTGGTGGAGCGGGTGGAAAACCCGGGTTTCCAAAAGGACCTTATGGCTGTCCGTCAAGAGATTAAAAATGGAAGCGCTATTTCCGATGCCATGGCCAAACACCCTCGTCATTTTCCTGAATTGTATGTGGCTTCCCTCCGGGCGGGGGAACAAAGTGGAAACCTCTCGGAAATCCTAGATCGGTTTATTTCATATCTGAAAAGGATGATTGCGGTTCAAAGAAAGGTCATGACTTCCCTTTCTTACCCCAGTTTTTTAGTGGTGGTTTCTGTTGCGGTGGTTTTATTTTTATTAACGTTTGTGATGCCAACTTTTTCGGATATTTATAAGGAATCTAATGCGCAGCTTCCCCAAAGCACCCTTTATCTCATGGGCTTTGTGGATTTTTTAAAAGAATATTTCCTGGCCATAATCGCGGTATTGGTCCTGATGCTGATCGGTTTTCGTTATTGGGTTAAAACGGAGACAGGACGGCGAAACACAGACCGGTGGTTATTAAAAATTCCTCTTCTGGGAAGTTTAATGATTCAGCATAATATTATCCGCGTATCTAGGACCCTATCCACCATTTTAACGGGGGGGATTCCTTTGGTTCCCGCACTGGGGATGGTAGTTCGGGCGGTGACCAATCAAGATTTATCTCTTAGGATTCAGCAATCCATGGAACAGGTGAAGGAAGGAGTGAGTTTGGCCAGGGCATTTGCGGGAATGGCTTTTTTCCCACGTATGCTGGTTGAAATGGTTGAAGTTGGAGAGCAAACAGGCTCTCTTCCAGAAATGCTTCGGGAGATTGCAGATTTCCAAGAGGATGAGTTGGATCTCAGACTCACTCGCCTAATGACATGGATTGAACCTTCTATTTTGTTGATCATGGGGGTTTTTGTTAGTACCATTGTCATCATTATGTACCTCCCAATTTTTAATTTAGCAGGAACCATTCAATGAGGTTACCCGGTTTTGGGAATAAGAGTTGGACCATCCATGGTTGAAGGTCGGACCCCCTTTTTCAAGGATAAAAAATGAAAGGATTATTCAAACGTAAGCGGATTGGGGAACTATTGATTTCAGAAGGTCTTCTTTCGGAAGAGTTATTGGGTGAATTGCTCCTTCTGTCCCAAAGGGACGGGAAACCGTTAGGGGAGATCCTGGTCTCCCGCGGCCATGTGACCGATGAACAATTGTCCCAAACGCTTGCGGTTCAGTTTGACCTCCCTTTTTACGCTTTGGAAGGATACCGAATTGGTCCTCTATTTTTTAAAACCATTCCGGTGGAGTTGATGTATCGATACCCGTTTATTCCTCTAGAAGAAGAAAATGGTGTGCTGACCATTGCCATGTCCGATCCCTCCAATTTGACTGCCGTGGATGAATTGGAAACCCACCTGAAGCGCGAACTTCGAATTGGCGTGGGTACCAAGAAAGCCATATTGGAGGTGCTCAAACGAAGCGAAGGCTCGGGTGAAGTCCTCAAGAAAATCGAAACGGACTTTAAACCCGAATTGATCCGAGAGGATGAAACGGGGGAGGAATATTTATCCGTTGAAAAACTTTCAAAAGATTCAAGTCCAGTCATTAAGTTGGTGGATACCATTTTGTTGACTGCTCTTCAGAAGCGAGTAAGCGATATCCATATTGAGGCCTCCGAAAAAGAAGTGTTTGTGAAATACCGGATTGACGGTGTTCTTTATTCGGCAATGGAAACCCTGGATATAAAATTTCATCCTTCTTTGATTTCAAGGATTAAGGTGATGTCTGAATTGGACATTGCTGAAAAAAGGGTTCCTCAGGATGGGCGTTTTCGAATGCGATTGGAGCAAAAGAAAGTGGATTTTCGTGTTTCCATTCTTCCAAGCATTTTTGGCGAAGATGTGGTCATTCGCATTCTGGACAAAGAATATATTACAGCTGATATTGACGAATTACGTTTAGACCGGTTGGGTTTTAACCAAGAGGACCTACGGAAATTCCGTAAAAGTATTATCGAACCCTATGGGATGGTTTTGGTTACGGGACCGACGGGTAGTGGAAAAACAACCAGTCTATATGCCGCGGTGACCGAAATCAATAATACGGAGGACAAGATTATTACCATCGAGGATCCGGTTGAATACCAATTACAGGATGTGGTCCAAATTCCCGTCAATGAAAAAAAGGGCCTCACCTTTGCCCGGGGGTTGCGATCGATTCTAAGGCATGATCCCGATAAGATCATGGTGGGGGAAATCCGTGATTCCGAAACCGCACAGATCGCAATTCAATCTGCGTTGACGGGCCACCTGGTGTTTACCACGGTCCATGCCAATAATGCCTTTGATGTGATCGGACGTTTTATTAATATGGGGATTGAGCCTTACAATTTTGTTTCGTCCCTTAACTGTATTTTGGCTCAGCGTTTGGTCAGAAGCTTGTGTGGTTTTTGTAAAAAAGAAGCACGGTTGACCCGTGAGTTGTGTGAAGATTCGGGGTTAGATTATGAGAAATTCAAGGATGTTCCTGTTTTTATCCAACAAGGCTGTCCGGAATGTCATAACACGGGGTTTAAGGGACGGAAAGCAATTACCGAATTTTTAGATATGTCGGATGTTATTCGAGAGATGATTCTTAACCGACGGCCTTCCTCCGAAATTCGGAAAGGGGCCATTCAAGGGGGAATGACAACCTTGCGGCAAGCTGGACTGGAAAAGGTTTTTCAGGGGGAAACGACGCTCAGGGAAATTAATCGGGTAACCTTCATCGATTAACATCTTTTTTAATTCTGTCCAAGAGGGATTTCAGCCCCTTTTGGCAAAAGAGGGGTATGGGAATGGGTTTTTGGCCCCAATTTCAACCCAGGGTGGGTTTAAATTTTGGCGCTTCTTCCCTGGCTTTGGTAAAGCTGAAAGGAAGAGGAAGAAGTTCTCATCTTCACCGGTATCAGGTGCACAAGATGAGCAAAGAATTCCTAATCCCTTCTCCCACCGGTCGTAATATTCAAAAGCCGGAGGAAATTAAAAAAATCATTCAAAACCTATTTGAAGAGGAAAAAATACGACGCCAACCCATTTCCCTCAGCCTCCCAGATCTCGCGGTCAAGGTTCTTCTTTTGAAATTGGATCATTTACCCAAAAAGAAGGAGGACTTGGACCAATTGGTCCGTTGGAATATGGAAAAAACTTTTTTGTCTCCCTTAAAGGAAGCCCAACTCTCCTACCAGATTTTAAAACGGGGGAAAAGTGAGGGAAAGAAACACTATGTGGTGGCCTCCATGATTCAACGAAACATTTTATGTGAATATGAGGATCTGATACGGTCATTGGGATGTTATCCGGTCCTCATTGATATTTCCTCTTTTCATGTGCTGAATTTGTGCCGGGAAATTCTTTCCAAAGAGATTTCGGGGGAAGAAGGGTTTCTTTTTGTCAATGTCTTTGATTCTAATTTTACCATTATGATTTTCAGTCACGGTCTCCCGGACTTTATCCGGATTAAAGGTTTTCAGGATCGTCAGGTGTCCGCGCCAGGAGAGGGGGTCTCCCGCAGTGAAAAAATTACTGAAGAAATAGAAACCTCTTTCCGGTTTTATCGCCGGGAAGGACCAACCGAAACCATCAATACCATTTTCCTTTTTGGTGGACCTCAGATGTCTGATTTGATTTCCCCATTAGAAGAGCGATTTCCTTTAAAAGTTCATCTTTTAGATCTGCAACCCTTTGTGGCAATGGATGGTTTTTCCTCCGTGGATGGGGAAGATGTCCCTTTTGTGATTCCCGCTTTAGCCGCGGCCATGGGAAGGTAGGACTTTAGGTATGGATCCGGCCCACTCCACCTCCGAAAATACCCCTCCTCCTTCCCCGAAAAGGTCCCAGGTCATTCTTCCTTTTCGAATCAACCTCTCCACTGAACCTTACGGTTCTATAATTTTGCTTCAATGGGTTTTGCTTTTTCTGTCGATAGGGTTGTCTTTGATTTTTGTGATGGGCCTGACCCAACTTCAAACCATAAAAGAGGATACTGCTCGATTTCAAAAAAGCGTTAAAAGGGTCCTTAATCAACAAAATGATTTGAAGGCTACCTTCGAGGGCGGGCCCGCGGGTTCTCTAGGGGAAAAGGATATTCTAAAAGAGGTTAATTTTGCCAATGCCCTGATTATACGCAAATCGTTTTCTTGGACGTCTTTTTTCTCCAGTTTAGAAGAGCCCGTTTCACGAGACATTTCAGTTTCCAGGGTTCAGCCGGAGGGAAAGGATAACGGGGTCCAAATCGAAGGAAAGTCGTTATCTTTGCACAGTTTAACCCAGTTTATTTTGGAACTTGAAAAGTCACCTCATTTTGACACGATATTTTTGGCGAACCAAAAAAAAGACAAAGAGGGTAGAATTCAGTTTTTGATTACCTTTCGCTATGTAGAATAATTTTAATTGAGAAAATAAAGTGGATTATTTGGGAATTTTAAAGCGGTATCGGAAATTAAAAATCGGAACCCTCCTGTTTTTATTGGTTCTTCTTTCCAATGCTTTTTTGTTTATTGGTTTTGTGTTTCCCCATAAAATGAAACGGAGTGAAACGGTATTTCAGTGGGAGGAATCTCGAAAAAAATTAAACCGAATACATTCTTTAAAAAATGCAGAAGTTCAATTGAAAGGATGGAAGGAATTGCTGAAATCCAAAGAAGATTTTTCAGAGACCATATCTTCTATTTCGAAAACCGCGAAACGGCATCGAATTGACATTCCCTCCATTTCATATCAACAGCAAGATTTAGAACTCAAAGGACTCTCCAAAATATCCTTTTCTTTTACCATCAACAATCGTTATGATAGAATCCGAAAGTTTATCTATGATCTTGAAACCTCAGAGGAGTTTTTAATCATTGAGGAATTGGTGGTGGAAAATTCGGCAAAGAAGGAAAGCCAGGATGTAGAGGCTCAAATGAAGGTTTCCACCTTTCTTGTTGAAAGAAGGGTGGGGTAAAGCTAATCCAAATTTTATCCCCCATTTGGACCTTTTTCTTGGAAATGGGAAACCTCTTTGTTTCAGCTTCCTTTTTTTTTATATTGGGCATTCATTTGACCTTCCTAAGGTGGGTAACACCCTTCAAAAAGGAGAACCCTGACCCAAAACCTATTTCCTAGCCCGGGTGAAAGTGAAATAGTTTTTACGAAAGCTTAACCAAGGGGTACCAGCCGACTAAAAGGAGAAAAATTTTTCCAATATATGCTTTTTTTTTTCCAATTCAGTTGGGGTTGGCAAAGTCTTTAAATGGGAATACCCAAAAAAGGAAAATGAATTCAAAGGCTTAATGACAAAATGGAAAATGTTTCGGATGGGGTATTTGGCATGAGAATTGCCTAAATCCTTTGTAATTTAAGGTTTTCCGATATAAGGGATTACCTTTCTTGGGATTTTGTTTTTTCAAGGGGCCCTTTTTAGGTTAGAAACACTTTCCAGAAAAAAAGAAGGAGGAGAGGTCGTGAGTGAACAAGATTTTACTCATTTTAATACAGAGGGGCGTGCACGGATGGTTGATGTTTCAGAGAAAAATGCAACCTTTCGAACGGCGGTTGCGACCGGACAGGTTTTTATGCTCCCTAATACATTGGAAAAAATCCAACAGGGGAAAATTGCCAAAGGAGATGTTCTGGCTGTTGCTCAGGTTGCCGGGATTATGGGGGCCAAAAAGACTCCGGATATTATTCCGATGTGCCATCCTCTTTTGTTAACCAGTGTAGACATTCTTTTTGAAGAACAGGCCGATCCCAATGAGGATGGCCTTTGTTCCATAACCATTACCGCAACGGTAAAAGTGGGTGGACAAACCGGGGTTGAAATGGAGGCCCTCACCGCCGTCAGTATAGCTGCTTTAACCATTTACGACATGTGTAAAGCCATTGATAAGGGAATGTATTTTACCGGTATGGGGTTGCTTTCTAAATCGGGCGGAAAATCGGGACCCTTTAAACGAAATCAGCCCTTGGGTGTTAAATGAGCTCGATGATTAAGACCGATGGGCTAACGAAAATTTATTCCTCCGGATGTAAAGCCATTGAAGATTTAAGTTTTGAAGTTTATCCAGGAGAGATTTTCGGGTTTCTGGGTCCAAATGGGGCGGGGAAGAGTTCAACAATTAAAATTTTAACTACCCTCTCACGTCCGACCTCCGGAACGGCTTTTGTGGACGGCCATGATGTGATGAAACAGGCGGGATTGGTTCGGGAAACCATTGGATATGTTGCCCAGGAAACCGGGGTGGACTATTTTATGTCAGGCAGGGAAAATCTGAACCTTCAAGGACGACTCTATCGGCTTTCCTCGCACCTCATCCGGGAACGGGTGGGAGATTTACTTCAATTTTTTGATCTTCAGGATTCAGCAGATCAATTGGTTTCCACCTATTCGGGAGGAATGCGCAGAAAGCTGGATATTGCCTCAGCCCTAATTCATCGTCCACGCCTGCTTTTTTTGGATGAACCCACCCTGGGTCTGGATCCACAAAGCCGGTTGGCCTTATGGGATCTAATCCGGCGGTTGAATCAGGCATTTAAAGTGACGGTCTTTTTAACCACCCATTATTTGGATGAAGCAGACACCCTGGCTCAACGAATAGGGATCATCGATCAAGGTCGAATCCGAGTCATAGGCACCCCTGATTCCCTAAAGGATGAAATTAAGGGGGATTCGGTGAACTTATCGTTTGAAAGTTTGAACGGCGTGCAAAAGCAGATGGTTACGGCCCTCCGGACAGAACCCTATGTCAAAGATCTTTTAGAGGAGGAAAAAGGTGTTCGCGTTTATGTTGCCAATGGAGGTGAGGCGATTCCCCTTATTTTAAAATCTCTGCAAAGTAAAAATTTAGAGGTAAAATCGGTAACCATGTCCCGACCGAGTTTGGACGATGTGTTTTTAAAATACACCGGAAAACGCATAGAAGACTCCGCGGACTCTGGGGATGGAAACCCCTGGTGGGCCAAGTGGCAAAAAGGAGGTTCCTGGGGAGGGCAAAAGGGGAAAGGGAAAGCAGAGGAAGAGTCTCCAAAACTAGAGGAATGGGAGAACGACCCAAAAAAATGGAATGTTTCTGAAACAGGTGGCCAAAAAGGATGGCCTTCGGATGCCTCCTCCTGGAGTTCCAAAGAAGAAGGGGATCATTCAAAAAACCAAGAAACGAAAACCTATTGGAAAGCAGACGAAAAAAATAAGGAGTGAGGGGAATGTACTTTTTTCTTGATACCTGGTTTCTTTTTCAAAAATATATGAAGATTACCCTCCGGATGCCCCTATGGTCCCTTTTTACCTTAGTGCAACCTCTGATTTGGTTGCTGATCTTCGGACAACTTTTTAGAAATTTTTCCAGCATGCCCGGGTTTCCCTCTCAAAGTTATATGGAATTTTTCCTCCCAGGGGTGCTGATCATGACCGTTCTTTTCGGTTCTTCATGGTCAGGGGTCAGCCTGTTGAGGGAGTTGAATTTTGGAGTGGTTTCAAAAATGTTGGTCAGCCCTATTTATCGAAGTTCCATTGTTTTGAGTCGAGTCTTACATTCGGCCGTAACCGTTTTAATCCAGACGCTGATTATTTTTGGGGTGGCCTGGGTAATGGGTGCCGCCACCCCGGTCAGCGGGATTTCTTTTTTGCTTACTTTGGTTTTAATTTTTTTATTGGCAGTTGGGTTTGCTTCCCTTTCCAACGGATTTGCCATGGTTTTACAAAGGGAAGAGCCATTGGTGGTGATCGGAAACCTCATGACCCTGCCTCTTTTATTTTTTTCATCGGCCCTGGTTCCTGCGGAGTTCCTCCCTTCATGGATTGGGGTCATTGCTTCCGTCAACCCGATCCATTATGCTGTAGAGGGGGTGCGGAAGGTATTGGTGGGGGATTTTACCTTGCAATCATTATGGCTAGAGCATGCGGTCCTTTTGGTTTTCGCCGTATTGACATTGGTTTGGGCAACCTTTATTTTTATGAGACGGAAGGATTAGTTCCTAGAAGGTCTATTGCATTTTGGAATGGTGTTATAAGGAAGGGGGTTAAGAATGGCAAAAATTAAGCTTTTCGCTGTATTAAAAAAAGTGGCGGGAAAGGATGAGATCGCTCTCCAGGTTGGGAATGGGATGAAACTCAAAGATGTTCTCCTTCAAATCAAGGGAGAGTTTCCACAAGTCGTTGATCTGGTTAAAGAAAAAAAGGTCATGGTTTCTGTTAACCAAGAGATTGCCGATGAGAATACCATTGTCAAGGAAGAGGACGAGGTGGGAATTCTTCCACCCTTTGCAGGGGGAAGTGTGGGAGCGACAGAATTGGTCCGGATCCAGCGAGAGAATTTTTCGGTGGATGAAGAAATTGCCCGTGTTAAAAAGAGTTCAACCGGAATCGGAGGTATCGTGACCTTTTTGGGAATTGCCCGGGACAACTCCAAGGGAAGAGACATTGGCGGTTTAAGCTTTGAATATTACGAGGGAATGGCTCAAAAACGGCTTCTGGAGATTCGAGAAAAGGCCATAAAGGATTTTGACATTATTGAAGTGGGTATCCTACACCGCTACGGTGAAATTACCATCGGTGAAAACATTGTTTTAATTGTAGTGGGGGCCGCTCACCGTGCAGAGGCGTTCAAAGCGTGTAAATGGGTTATCGATGAATTGAAACAGATTACCCCCATCTGGAAAAAAGAAGAGACCCCTGAGGGGGAAGTCTGGGTCGATTATCACCCGTAGGCCGTTCTAAGAGGGTTTGATGAGAGACAAGGAACCGTCCTGTTCTGTCCTATTTTTGAGACATGGCGCCACGGATTATCAGGACGATCGGATTTATAAGGCAGAAGACGATCCCCATCTCAACGGGGCGGGGCTGGGCCAAGGAAAGGAATTAGCCCGCTGGCTTGGAGGGCAAGATATTTCTGCCATTTATGTTAGCCCTACAGCCAGGACACGGCAAACCGCTGAACCGATTGTTCTAGAGCTGGGTTTAAAGGCCGAACTGAAACCTGATTTAAGAGAGAGGGATTTTGGGGTGTGGGAAGGTCTTACATTTGATGAAATTGAAAACCGTTATCCAGAGGGGTTTTCGGCTTGGAAAAAGGACCCGATTTCCTATAAACCAGAAGGGGGGGAATCCATCTTGGATTTGAAGAGACGACTTCAGGTTCAATTGGATGGTATTATTTCAAAACACCTTGATCAAAGAGTCCTCGTGGTCAGTCATGTGGGCCCGATCCGGGTGGCGATGACCTCGGCTTTGGGAATGCCGGTGGAGAATTACCGGCGGATCAATATTTTTTATGGATCTGCAAGCCGGGTGAATTATGGGAAAAGGCAACCCAATTTAATTTATATGAATCACCTTCCAGGAGGGCGGGAACCCTAATCCTTTTTGGGGGTCTTTCATTTTGGAATTCATTGATTTTTTGCTTGAGGAGGAAAACCCATGTGTGATTTACACGATCATGATCACGACCTTGAAATTCAAGATAATGTCGAGGCTGTTTTAAGAATAAATGGTTCGGTTGCACGGCCTCTGGAATTGACCTATGAAGATCTTCTTCGACTTCCCCAGGATTTATATGTGGAAGACGTAGGCAAAGTGATCCCGGGCGTCAAAGGGGAAGGGATCCTGTTGAAAGGTATTTTAGAGGTTGCAAAACCCGAAGCGGGAACCAAGGCGGTGACAGTACGAGCGAGCAATTCAGCATTTACTGCAAATCTGTCACTGGAAGAATTGGAAAACCATGGAATTCTCGTATACCGCCAAAATGGAGAACCCCTCTCACCAGCATCTGGAGGGCCCATCCGTTTATATATCCCTGGGGATACGGTGGGTTGCAGCAATGTGAAAAGTGTGGGGTTAATCCATATCGATTCTCCTCAATCCCATCATCACGACCATGATCACGACCACGACCATGATCATGACCATCCCCATGACCATGGTTCTCACCCTCATTAAGCCGATTTTCCCTACGGTGGATCCCCCCCAAAGGAGGGGTTTGGCCGTGGGTGTGGAAGGAATCGAATGAAGGATGCCCCCAAGGCAACGGGGGACATTCAAAGTTCCCTATTGAGGAGCGGTGACATTCTGATCACGAAGCGTTCATGCTGGAGTTGATAATATTGTCAATGATTTGTAAACTATGACCCTTACCCCGAATGCTTGAAAGGAGTTTGGAATGAGAAAACCCCCCTCGAAACGAAAATCCACTTCTCAAGGTTTGAGACGAAAAACCAAACCTAAAAAACCGGCCAAGAAAAAAGGGGATTTAAACCCCATGAGGGTAATGGAACTCAGTTCGGCTTATTGGAACTCCAAAATCATTCATGTGGCAAACCATTTGGATATTTTTACCAGGTTAAAAGAGCGTTCCGCCACCTCAAAGGAGTTGGCCTTAGAATGTGGGGCCGATGAACGGGGCATTGAACTTTTGCTTATTGGATGCACCGCTTTGGGATTACTTAACCGCAAAAAAGGGGCTTATTCTAACAGTGCCCTTTCTAAGACTTTTCTTGTAAAAGGGAGCCCCCGTTTTCAGGGGGGAATCGTTTCCATGTTTGAAGACTGGTACTCTCCCTGGGGAGAGCTTTATCAATCGGTTGTAAAGGGAAAACCCGCCATTAGTAAACCCCATGATCAAAGTGAGGAAGCCGTTCGAAATTATATTATGGGAATGCATTACCGGGGTGTGGCTCAAGCCAACCTGTTGGTTCGGACCATTGATGTTCGGGAAAGGCGTCAAATGTTGGACGTTGCAGGAGGTCCTGGAACCTTTACGATTTTTATGTGCCGGAAAAATAAAAAGTTAAAAGGTTTGGTGTTTGATCTTCCTCAAACCCTTCGAATTACCCGGGAGTTCATTCAGCAATTTGGGGTGGAAGGGCGGGTTTCCACTCAGGAGGGAAATTACCTGGAAGATGTTTTTCCAACCGGGAATGATGTATTATTGCTGTCTTCCATGATGAACCAAGAGCCCCCGGAGATTGTCCGCTCCATTTTTAGAAAATCTTTTGACGCCTTAGAGTCCGGTGGTCTCTTAATTCTTCAGGAACAATTACTCAATGCTGAAAAAACAGGCCCTCTCCTCCCGGCATTAATTGGTATTAATCAACTCATTCATACCCCCGGTGGAAGAAATTATTCAGTTTTAGAATTTTCCGAATGGCTCCGGGAAATTGGGTTCCTGCAAGTCAAAGAGGTTCGAATGCCAGAACCTACCCCCTTTACGGTTTTAACAGGACGGAAACCCTAGTTTTATCCATTTTAATAAGGTTAGGTTTCCGAAGTTTCCTTTTGGGGGGTTGCCGGTTTTACTCATGCCCAAGGGCGTTGAGGTTCAGTTCCCGGCGATGAATCGGCCTTTTGAGATTTCCTTTTCCCGTAAAGTAGGCTTATTTTCCATAGGGGCCAAAGGGGTGTGGAGCGATTTTTTGGATAAACACTTCTATTTTAGCAATGGAAGGAAATATTAGGGAAATCTTTTCACTCTATGGGAAGAATGATAAACAGGCCGGGGGCATAAAGGGTCTGGGGATTCTCCTTTTTTTAAAAATTCAGGTTAAAAGGGGGTGGATTTCAGGAATAAAGTCAAGCATTTGATTTAAAAAGGTTACTCTTTTTTCTTTTAGGGCATGGGTTTTGCTCTAATGGGAGAAGGGCCTTTGGGGATGAGAAAGGGTTTCAATGGATGTTTTTTAATGGGTTGTGGAAATAACAGAATTCCTAAGAATTGCCTGTTTGAGTTTTATCAGAATTGACCTTTGTTTAATATGAAAGGGTCATCGGTGGTGTGTGCAATGGACCCAATAAAAAGGAGACCGAGGGAATGAAAAAAATCTTCGAACCGATCGGAATGCTGGTTTTAATCATTGGGCTTTTTCTATCAATCCCGGAAATGGTTCGGGGGGCCGACAAACTGTCCGGAATGGACATCATGGAGAAGGCTCGGAATCTCTATGGGGGGGAAGATCAGATTTCCATGGTTACGCTTCGGTTAATCAATAAGGACGGTGAAGAGCGAAAAATTATGACTCAGCGGTATTGGAAACATTATGGTGGAAAGGATGGGTTTGATAGTAAGACCCTTTTTTTCACCGAATTTCCCCCTGATGCCAAGGGAGTTGGTTTTTTAATTTGGGATTATTCGGAGACGGGGAAACCCGATGGTCTTTGGCTTTATCTTCCAAGCCTGCGAACGGTCCGTCAATTGAGTACCCGGGACCAAAACGATGCTTTTATGGGTTCTGACCTAACTTTTGGGGATATGGGACAAAGACGGTTGGATGAGGATGCACATCGGTTTGTGAAAGAGGACCTTTTGAAAGGGGAATCCTGTTATGTGATTGAAAGTGTGCCCAAAGAGGAAGGTGGCATTTACGGGAAAAAGCTGGTTTGGATTTCCAAAAAGGATTTTCGCACGTTAAAAATTGATTATTATGATGTCAAAATGGATTTACTGAAGACTCAGACTTTAGAGTGGAAAAAAATTGGAAAAGCCTTGGTCTACCAAAAAATGGAAGTGACCAATGTTCAAAAAAACCATAAAACCATATATGAAATCAGCGACCTCCAACTCGATAATGGGTTGAAGGACGAAGATTTTAAAGATAGGGTTTTAAAAAGAGGGTTGAGAAAATAGTTGCTGGGGCTGGATCTTGGTTGGGTCCGTTTATTTTTTCCTATCCTATGGATTATTTTATTTATTGAAATTATACCTACCCCACTCATGGCCTCCGAAGAGGGTTCAAAAGGAACCTTCCCACTCCAATATGGAGGATTTTTTAAGAATGAAACGGCCTTTCGCTTTGGACACACCGCCACCTTCACAAAGGTTTTAAATATTTTTGAGCTTCAGACCCAATACGCGCTTCTACCCAGCGTGCGTTTGACTGGAATTGGGCGTGCTTTTTTTGACGGAATTTATAGTTTAAAAAAAGAGGACACCATTCGGGGAAGGGAGGATACGACCGGGGAGACGTTTGATCTAACTGACAGCGGGATTGACCTGAAGGAGGGGTATGCGGATATAACGACCTCTCGAATCGATTTCAGGATCGGAAAACAGATCGTACGATGGGGAATTCTAGAGGGATTTCGGATCACCGATGAAATTAATCCTTTGGATTTTAAAGAGTTTATTTTAAAGGGGGTGGAGGACCGGTATCGGGCGTTATGGCTTTTGAAGGGGGAATATTTTGGCGATGATTGGAATACCCAGGTCATTTGGATCCCAGATCTCCGGTTTCATAAACCTGCTCCTGCGGGAAGTGAATGGGAAGAATTTCAACTTCCCCCCAGTATCTCAGAGCCTCCCCTAACGTTGGAAAATACGGAAATTGGAATTCGCCTTTCCCGGGATATGTGGGGAGGTGACGGGGCTTTTAGTTTTTTCTATACCTGGGATGACTTTCCGGCGGCATTTCGAAGTGTGTTTGGTTTTGGGGGAAATTTGGACAGTGTCAATTTTACCCCGCGCTATTCCCGGGTTAAAATTTGGGGCTTGTCCTATTCCAAAAGTTTTGGCGGGGTTGTCATTGGAGGGGAAGGGGCTTATGTGACGGGAAAATTCTTTGGAACAGAGCCTGATCCCAGCAGTCTTTCCGAAAATGAAATCGAACGGGATCTTTTTAAATACGGTTTTTTGGTGGATTTTTCGATGGGTGAGACTGATGTCTCTCTTCAATTCTCCCAGCAAATCATTCCCGATCATCAGTCTGCCATTTTGCAGAAACCCTTTGAATCGGCTTTTAGCCTCTTTTTAAGGAGGGAGCTTTTATATAAACGTTGGGTGATTGAAATGCTAATGCTTTACTTCACCGCCTATACTGAGTTTGTGATCCGTCCCAAAATCCGATATCAAATGACAGATCACCTCCTGGCTACGGTAGGTGCTGATTTTTTTGAGGGGCCTGAAAGCGGAAATGGCCCTGGTGAGTTTCGTTTCGTAGGGTTTTTTCGCAATCAAGATCGTGTATTTGCGGAAATTAAATATTCCTTTTAATCCCTCTGCCCTTGCAGGAGGACCCTGAGCATTTTTTTTCATAAAGCGGGTCTGGTCGATGGTACCCGGTTGACATGGACAATTTTTTAAGCGTGGGGTGAAAAGAAAATGATTAAGCAATACGTAACGTTTATTGTCCGCCATCCCATTTGGATTATCCTGGGCGTGGTGGGGGTGACTCTCCTGTTTGCTTTTCAGTTTCGAAATCTTGAAAAAGTTTTAGATCCTAAAAGAATCCTTCCTCAAGGCCATCCCTATGTGAAATTGAACAATGAAATTGAGCGTCGTTTTGGGGGAAGCCGTGTGGTGGTGATTGGTGTGGTGGCCAAAGAAGGGGATATTTTTAACCCTAACATTCTGGGGAAGATTAAACGGATTACGGAAGGAGTTAAAGAAGTTCCCGGAATTTTGGAAGAAAATGTGGTCAGCATTGCCGACCGGAAAATCAAAGCCATCATAGCAAGTCCCCAGGGATTGGAGATCAAACGCTTGATGGAGAAAGTTCCGGAAAATGATAAAGAAATGAAAGAGCTTCGGGACAATATTTTTGATAATGATTTATACGTTGGAAGTTTGGTTTCTCCCGATGGGCGGGCGGCGGCCATCATTACGGATTTTCAAGGCGGTGCCGCTTTAGAGGAGTTTTGGGCCCGGGGGGGGAACGAAAACGAGGGCGGGGTTCAACCTGATGGAGAAAAATATCCGGCAGACGGCAAAGGGGATGTTTCTCCGGAAAAACCCTGGGAAAAATGGCAAGGGAAAGCGGAGAGTGAACCCCAAGGGGAGCCCCATGAACAAAAAGAAGAACCTTGGAAGAAATGGCAACAGGAAAATCCAACCCAAGAGACCCAACCTGATTCAAAAGAGAATGGAGCCGGTGGAATAACCCAGAACGAGGAAACCTGGGGAGGAGGTCAAAAAAAAGAGCCTCCTTCGAAAGAAAAATTAGCCTCCGAAGCAGAAAGCCAAGGGGAAGAACCCTCATGGAAAAAATGGCAGACCCCTGCACAAGAGAAGGTTGAGGGTGGGGAAGACTCCTGGAAGCAATGGGCGGACCAGGGAGAAAACTGGTATATCAGTGATTCCACGATTTATGCAAACCTCTCCCAACTCGTAAGCAAAGAAAAAGATTCAACGGTGGAAATTCATATCGGAGGTCTCCCTGTGGCGTTAGCCTTCTTAGAGGCAGACACCTCACTGATGAATCGGGTTGTTTTCCCGTTGGCCTTTTTTGTGATTATGATTGTCCTTTATTTCTCCTTTCGGAGTTTTCAAGGGATGATTATCCCGATTTTCACCGCGCTAATGAGTGTGATTTGGGCAATCGGTTTGATGGGAATGTTCCGGGTTCCCTTGGATCCCTGGACGCAAACCCTTACCCCAATCCTCATTGTGGCCATTGCTGCGGGACATTCTCTCCAAATTCTTAAGCGGTATTACGAGGAATTTTTCCGGCTGGGTTCCAGGGTTCAGGAGGGGAATTCGGTGTCGGATATTCATCGTTCTGCGGTGGTGGAATCCACTTCTAAAATGATTCCTGTTATGGCGACCGCCGGGTTTGTGGCGGCAATAAGTTTTGCATCTTTGATCACCTTTGAGTTGAAAACCTTCCAGTCCTTTGGACTGCTGACCGCGTTTGGGATACTCAGCGCGGTTGTATTGGAAATGACCTTTATCCCCGCCTTCCGGATCCTTTTACGGCCTCCGGCATTAGGTCCTTCAATGGGGAAAAAAGGATTTTTAGACAATGGGTTGGGCGCCATTGCGCGTTTATTAACCGAAGGGTCACCCAAAGGGGGCGGGGCCAAAACCACTTTATGGGTTGCAGTGGCCATTGCCCTTTTTTCCTCGGTTTCGGCGTCTCAGGTCAAAGTGAACAATAGTTTAAAGTCCCAGTTTTTTGAGGGAACCCAGTTTCGACAAGATGATGCGGCCTTAAATCAGTCTTTTGGCGGGACATCGACCTTTTATGTTCTCATTCAAAGCCAGCAACCGGAAGCTTTAAAAGATCCTCAGGTGATGCGGGATATTGAAGGGTTACAGAAAATCATTGGAGCCGTTCCGGATGTGGGTAAGACGCAATCTTTTGTGGATTACATAAAAAAAATGAATCGTTCTTTACATGGAGGAGATGATCGGTATGATGCCATCCCCCAAACGGAAGGGGAGGTCGGGGAGTTCCTTTTCCTTTATGCCATTTCGGGGAATCCAGCGGATTTTGACCGGTTGGTGGATTATAACTATCAAAGTGCCGTGATCTGGGCCTTCTTAAAAAGTGACAGCACCGAATTGGCGGAAGAATTAATTAAAAAAGTGAATCAGTATGCGGAAGAACATTTTCAAGGGTTCAGGGTCATTGGCCTCAAAGAAAAAAATCGGGGGGCGCGTCCCTCTTCCATTATTGAGGACATTGAAGGTTGCGGGGTTCAGGAAAGTTGTTTGGGCGTTGCCGGGAGCGCCCCTGTTACGGTCGCTTTGAATAAAACCATGGTCGAAGGAAAGGTAAAAAATGTTTTTCAAATTGCTTTGATCGCCTTTATTGTTTCAACCCTTGTTCTGCGGTCTCTTTTGGGAGGGGTATTGGTTTTGCTCCCCCTGGCTTTAGCCGTATTAATTAATTTTGGGGTCATGGGACTCACCGGGATAACCCTTGGTATTGGGACGGCTGCCATTTCAGCCATGGCCGTGGGAATGGGAGCCGATTATGCGATCTATATTCTTTTCCGCCTTCGTGAGGAATGGAAGCGGGAAGGGGACCTTGAAAAAGCGTTGGGTGTGACATTAACAACCGCTGGGAAGGCGGTTTTAACAGTAGCCTTTGCCATCTCTGCGGGATGTTTTACTCTGGTGTTTCCAGGTTACTACCTTCATATGGAGGGAATATTGGTACCTTTGGCCATGTTGACCAGTAGTGTGGGAGCGGTGACCATTTTACCCGCTTTGGTTTTCCTTTTGAAACCGAAATTTCTATCCAGAGGGCTAAGGCACTAGATTGAGTTTCCTTTGAGAAAAAATGGGTTCGGGTATGTTTTTAAAAAAGGATTATCCAATCAAATGAGGCAATGGGGTTGGTGTTTTCTTTGCTTCTTTCTCATTTCGGTATGGGGTGGGGAGAATGCCTACGGTGAGGATAAAAACTGGAGCGTCGGGTTTTTATTCGGGATGTATGACCCCTCCCTGGAAACCCTAAATGATGTGATCGCCGATTCGGGAAAGGGGATCGTCCAGGATCCCAATTTTCTTCTACCCCGAAGCCAGGAGTTTCCCGCAAATGAACGAAACATTTCCACTTCCGCGATTGAAGGGAATTTAAGTTTTGGCCTGGAGGTGGAGCGGTTAATTACCGACCGGCATTCCCTCTTGTTTACCCTTTCAGTTTGGAATGGAGAATCGATTGCCCGGGATGAAATACCCCTTTTTCTAAGGGCGGACCAAACCGATCCTTTTATATTTCCGAGGGAAGCCCGATATAATGTTCAACTCAACCAATTTTGGCTAAGCTGGCGGTATCATTTGCTCAAAAACCCGGAAGTGGGCCGCGTTTTCTTAAATATTGGAATCGCTGGTTTTGCCTTGGCGGATGTAACGTTGGATTCTCTCGTCAAGGTGGTTTGTCCCGATTCGAACCCCACCTGTGTTCCCGATGGAGGGTTTGCCTCTGTGAGTTCAACCGAAGCCTCCGGATTGGGTTTTTCCACTAATTTTGGGTTGGGCGGGGAATATTTCATCACCAATTGGCTCTCCGTGGGGGCTAACGTTAACTATGTGATTGGCGAAGTAGATCAGTTAAACGTGGACCGGATTTTTACTTCCGGGTTTGAACAGTTCGATGAAGTTCCACCCGAATCTTTGTTCGGGACCGTGGGGATCCCAACGCCACCTCCCGTTCCGGAAACGGGGAATAATTTAACTTTTGCCGATATCCGGATTAATCCCAATACCCCTAACACTGAAGAAATCCGCCAGCAATCCCCGGTTAAACTGGAACTGGAAGGACTAAGCGCTGTTTTTTTATTCCGGGTTCATTTTTAGGATATTTTTAATTCTGTTATGAAACGGCTTAGAGAAAATTTGAAAATTTTGAAAAAAGTGGGTGTGATATTAATTTTGTTCTTTCCTACCCCTGCCTGCCTGCCAAGCCCGGATGAAGAAACGGTTTCAAGTATTAGAGCGATCGGAAATCAAAGCGCGGATAAATTGGGGCGGTCGGTGGCCGCGGTGGGCCATGTCAACCGGGATTCTCAGGGTGAATTTACCGATATTTTGGTGGGCGCGCCTTCATTTGATGATGGCCTGGAGTTTTCTGATAAGGGTGCCGCTTATTTAATTTTTGGAAAATCGCTTTTCAGTGGCGGTGTTTTCCCTCCTCTTGGTACTGGAACCCTTAGTACCCTGGGAGATCACGAATTTCGATTTCCACTGCCTGAAGTAACTTTTGTAGGCGGTCAGTCAGGAGGCAACCTTGGGTTTTCCGTTTCCGGGATAGGGGATGTAAACGGGGATGGCTTTGACGATTTTTTAATTGGGGCTCCTTTGGTAAAGGATCCCAATAACCTGACTTCCAGCAATAGTAATGGGGTCGCCTATTTGGTTTTTGGGGGAGCTCCTCTTCAAAACAAATTAGAAGCCTGTGTTCAGGTTCCACAATGTGCTACCGATGACCGGATGATTTTAATTGAGGTAGAGGAATCCGGAGAAAGGAACTACATAGTGGTCATGAGCCAGGAAACATTGGAGGAAGCTTTTATCGATCCCTTTGACCAAACCATTCCCAATCCCCTTTATAAGCTTGCGTTTGTTTTAAGACAAGGCTCCAGCCAGAGTAATTTTGGTTTTTCACTGGCCGGTTTGGGAGATGTCAATGGAGATGGCTGTCCCGATTTTCTCATCGGTGCCCCTTTTAATGCGGCAGATCGAAGTGGCGGGGCATATTTATACCTGGGGGGTGGAGCCTGTAATGGAGGAACCGATCTTTTATCATTGAGTGTGACTCCCACCCTGCCTCCAATTGCACCTGCCGCCATTTTTACTGGGGTTGGGGTCAACGATCATTTGGGCCTGTCTTTAGGTGGTGTGGGAGACACCAATGGGGATGGTTTTTTCGATATGTTGATAGGGGCCCCCACCGAGGTTCCCCGGGGGGGATTTGCAGGTGATTTTGAGATAACAACCGAAGGGTGCGGAGGCATGGGCCATGCTTACCTTTTCCTTGGAAAAACAACTTTTACGGATATTACTTCCACAAACGCTGAGGTTACCTTTACCGGAAATGAAAATAAAGATTGCTTTGGAATTGCGGTTTCAGGGGCGGGAGATGCAAATGGGGATGGAAGGCCTGATTTAATCATCGGGGCCCCCGTCAACGATGGTGGAGGCGCCACTGACGCGAATCAGGGGGCGGCCTTTATTTATTGGGGAAGCAGTGCTTTGGGTTCTACAGTGACCAATTTATTATCCGTCAATGCGGATTTGACCCTTCAGGGAAGTTTTCAAAGCGATTTTTTTGGTTCTGATGTTGCGGGGAGCGTGATGCCCTGGAATGGTCCTCCTGCCGGAGCGGGTTTATGGGATTTAAATGGGGATGGCATCTCCGACTTTGCCATTGGGGCCACCAACGCCAGGGTTGGAAATGGTCCCCCCAGCGGGGCGGTTTACATGTTTTTTGGAGGGCCTACATTGGCGGGAACGGTTAAAAACCTCAATGCTAATAAGGTTTTTGCCGGAGAAAACAATGGGGATCTCTTTGGGATTTCCATTGATATGGCGGGGGATTTTAATAATGATGGTCTTGCAGATTTTTTAATAGGAAGCCCTTTAAATGACAATAATCGGTTTACCGATAACGGGTTAGCGATTTTACATCTCTTTTAAATTAGAAAAACCTCCAGGGTTTTGGGGGTCTTTTGATCGATGGTTTTGATTTTTAAAGAAAAATTGATTAAGGAAAACATGGCAATAGATGCGAGGTTTTGGCAAAGAATTTCGGTAGCCCGAAAGGGAAAATTGGGGAAGAAAAAGGGAATAGTTTTTCCTAACGGTTTTTTATATTTTAAAAAATCGTTTGTGAGAGAGGGAAAAATTATAAATAAAATACATTATATTTCAATAGGTTATATGGATATTGTTAAATTTTTAAAGAAAGAAAAGCAGGTGGCCCGGGATTTGCTTTTATTTGATGTCGTTTGCTTGGCTTGTTTCATGAAATATTAAATTTTATGTGAACCTTTAGATAAACCCGCGCGAGGGACCTTATGAATATCATGACCGATGCCTTCAATCGAAGAATCACCTACCTACGGGTATCCATCACCGATCATTGTAACTTAAGATGCCAATACTGTATGCCTGCAGAGGGAATCGAGTTTATGGATAACAGCTCTCTTCTCTCATACGATGAATTTCTTCGGATTATTCGGGTTGCGGCAAAAAGAGGCCTCAAGAAGGTCCGGATCACTGGCGGAGAACCCCTTGTGCGAAGAGGCGTTGTTGAGTTTGTTCAAGAAATCAGCAAAATTGAAGGGATACAAGATATCGCATTGACCACCAATGGAATACTTCTCAAGAAGATGGCCGAACCCCTCTACAAGGCGGGGTTGCGCCGTCTCAACGTCAGTATGGATTCCCTTAAAGCTGAGAAGTTCAAGGAAATTACGCGAGGAGATGTTTTGGAGCGCGTATGGGAAGGGATCCATGAAGCAGAGCGTGTCGGCTTCTCTCCCATTAAGATCAATTGTGTGTTGCAAGAGACTGTGAATCAAGATGAAATTATTGATTTTGTGAAGCTTACCCTCAATAAGCCTTACCATGTTCGCTTTATTGAGTTTATGCCTTGTGCCAACCTTGATATGTGGCAGAGAACCTACAAACCCGCTATGGATATGCAATCCAAAATCATTGAAGAGTTTAATGAACTGATACCCGCTCAGGAGGAAAGCGACATTGCCGGTCCAGCGGAGAATTTTAAGCTTCCAGGAGCACAGGGAGTCGTTGGATTCATTCATGCCATCAGCGGCCATTTCTGTGATACCTGTAACCGGGTACGTCTTTCATCCGATGGAAAAATTCGTCCATGCCTTTTCTCCAACCTAGAGGTTGATTTCCGAGAGGCCCTTCGAAATGGGTGCACTGATGAGGAAATCTCAGGTCTTTTGGACCAAGTTCTGGGAATCAAACCGGAGGGACATGAGTTGGATAAATACTCCGCTGAGAAAATGCTTACGGACATGATTACCATCGGGGGCTAACCAGATAGAACCAGTCAAAGAGTCGGGCCGCAAATGATGAGATTAGGTTTTCATAAAAAAAGTGGATTTTTGCCTGAACCGTTTTCCAAACCGTGGTTATTGGGTTCTGTGCTGCTGGGGGTCTTGTTTTCTTTTCCCCTAATGGCCAATTCCCAAGATACCTTTACCGCAAATTCCACATCCATTACCAATAGTAACCATCCCACTATGCGTGGATTTGATCCCGCAGCCATCACCAGTTTTAATGACCCTTTTCCAGATACCTCTAGCCCCTGTTGCGGATTGGAGGACAGTACACAGTTTGGGAACAAGGTGGCATCGGGAAGCAGTACAGCCTTGATTGACCAACGGAGAAATTCAACGGTGTCGGATGCCGGATTTCCCTTGTCCAACCGGGGATCCATCCTTTCGGGCCCGGGTGCGGTTGCGGGGCAACGCTCCAACCACATTGAATCCAGTTTTGACCAGAATGTTACCCAACAAGGGCAGATTTTTAATTTATCCTTTAGCATTGACTCCACTACCGATTCTGATGGAGATTTAGTAGGCCAGGCCACCGGAAGTTTTACTCAGGTGGTGTCCGATCCCGTTTCCACACAGGGGGTGGTCCGCCTTTGTAGCGGAACCTTCACCTATGACGATGTGAACGGGTTTCAATTAACGTCCGGGCCAAATCAGCAATGCTGATCGGGGGAGGCCTCATTAAAATAATGTCTTTATAAAGGTTTTGAATAATTTTTTTTAAACCAGTTTCTCTCTTGGCAAAGGGCTGAGAGAGAAATTCCGAAACTGAAAGGAGGTGAAACATGCATATGAAAAAGCAAACTATCCTAGCAGCAGTATTTTTAGCGCTTGGAATGCTTGCCTTTGGTAATGTTGCATCCGCAGCAGACACCGTGACTCTTAACTTCACCACGAACGAAGGGTTGGAAGGAACTGCTTTACTTCCCCAAAACTTCTTTGGTGTTGGGAACCCCTGTATTGGTAAGGGATCACCATCATCAGGTGATGACTTGAACGGATTGGCGTGTGCTGAAATGGGTCGAGAAGCCGTTTTGCAATGGCTGGACGGTCAATATTTCGAACCACGAGGGGGAACCGAAATGATTCCTCCCAGTGGCGACCACCATCGCTCCGGTTGGAGGACGATGATGGTAGACCATTTTAGCCCGGGATCGTTTTTGACGGGTTTTGCCCCGTTCTTAAACCAATTCCCGAACTTCCCTCAAGTGGGAACGCCCGGTCCTTCTGGGTATGATCCGGATCTGTTGTTATTGTTCTTGGATCACCATGGCGAGCCTTTGACACCGGGGAGATTCCCGAGATACATCCCCCATGAGAGGCAAGCCTGGGCGGATACTCTGATGGTGAAATATGTCGCCTCTTCATCAGGCGAATTCAACCAGAGTGTACGGTCCCAAGTAGGTCAGTTCCGCGGAGACGGATTAGCTGGCACCACGGTCTCATGGATGTCCATGAGCAACGAGAGTACTGGTGGCTGTGCAGGCGGATGGTGTAACTGGACCTTTGATGTGGGCGGTGACGGTATTGCCGGAACCACCGATGACATTCTAACACGAGAGTCACTCGGTACAACGACAACCGTAACATCATCATTGAGAGTGAACAGCTTCTTTGCGGCTGGAGACGGAACAGTTGACGTAATCCTTCCGTTGAATCCGATTGAAGCGGTTCCGACCGTGATTGATGACCGTTTGGATCAAGGGATGAGCCAGGCCGGAGATCCGACTGACGGACTTCAGGTGCTTCGTATGGCAATCCAGGTAGTGAGCGGGCCTAACTTCCACGGGGAGGAAGGCAGCGATCCTTACACCTGGGTGCTTTGCGGGTCACGTACCGGTG